>SXGT01622068.1_pt1 | contig 12948 bp, 10 predicted proteins | sample 3176221 | NCBI WGS metagenome assembly SXGT01 (sample SAMN11356862, study PRJNA531348) | freshwater metagenome | isolation source: freshwater sample F1-120 | place: China: Fuxian Lake, Yuxi | collected 2017-12-25
AACACGGCGCCGTCCGCGCCCGAGAGTCCCACGGCGCGCACGCCGGCTTCGGTGAGTGCCTGCACCAGCCACTTGTTGACCTCGCCGCACAGCACCGCGAGCACCACGAAAACCACATTGACCGAGAAATTGCTGCTCTACGCCGGCGCGATTCATATCGCCGGCAGCGTCAAGGCACGCAAAGCCAGCCGCCATGCGACATCGGATTGGATGGAAATCGAAAAGCAACGCGGCATCTCGGTTGCCAGTTCAGTCATGCAAATGGAATACCGCGATTGCGTCATCAATTTGCTCGATACGCCCGGCCACCAGGATTTCTCCGAGGACACGTATCGCGTGCTGACCGCCGTCGACGCGGCATTGATGGTGATCGACGCAGCCAACGGCGTCGAAGCGCAAACGCTACGCCTGCTGGAAGTGTGCCGTGCGCGCAATACGCCGATTGTGACTTTTATCAACAAAATGGACCGCGAAGTGCGTGAACCGCTCGATCTGATCGACGAAATCGAACGCACGCTGGGCATGTCGACCATCCCGTTCACCTGGCCGGTCGGCATGGGCCATAGCTTCAAGGGCGTGTGCGATTTGCAAAACAACTGCATGCGCGTATTTCAGCCGGGATCGGATCGAATCGACGAGGCCGGGGAAGTCATTGCGCAATTTGACGATGCGCAAATCCAACAACGCTTCGGCAGCGACCTGGCCGCCGCATTGCAGGAAATCGATTTGATCAAAGGCGCGTCGCCCGAATTCGACCGCGAAGCATTTCTGGCCGGAAAGCAAACACCGGCATTTTTCGGTTCGGCGATCAATAACTTCGGCGTACGCGAAATTCTCGACGCCTTGGTCGATTTAGCGCCAGCGCCCGAATCGCGCAACGCGATACAACGCGAAGTGCTGCCGGACGAGAAGAAATTCTCCGGCATGGTGTTCAAAATCCAAGCCAACATGAATTTGGCGCACCGCGACCGCATTGCGTTCGTGCGCGTTTGCTCGGGTCACTTCAAACGCGGCATGAATTTGAAAGTCGCGCGCAACGGCAAGGATATCCGCACCAGCACCGTGGTTTCGTTTTTGTCGCAACGCCGCGATATTCTGGAAGAAGCCTACCCCGGCGACATCATCGGCATCCCGAACCACGGTACGCTGCAATTGGGCGACACACTCACCGAAGGCGAAGTGCTGCAATTCACCGGCCTGCCGTTTTTCGCCCCGGAAATTTTCCGCACCGTGGAAATCGCCGACCCGCTGCGCAGCAAGCAATTGAAGCTGGGCCTGGCGCAATTGGGCGAAGAAGGCGCGATTCAAGTATTCCGCCCGCATTTGGGCAATATGCTGCTGCTCGGTGCCGTCGGCACGCTGCAATTCGAAGTGGTGACGCATCGCTTGCAGCATGAATACGGCGTCGCCGCGCGCATTGCATCGGCCAAGTACCAATTGGCGCGCTGGATCACTTGCGACGATCCGCGCGAATTGCAACGCTTCATCGAAGCCAATTCGCACCGCATCGCGTACGATGCAGTCGACGCACCGACGTTTCTGGCATCGTTCGGCGCGGAATTGAGCGTCGCGCAAGAAAACTGGCCTGCGATCCGTTTTCATAAACTGCGCGAACACGCCGGTTTGGTGTTTCAGAACCACATGAACGGATAACATCCCATGCGCCGGTTGCTCGATTCCTTAGTCTGGATTCTGCTCGCCGCAACCGCGCTCGCCGGTCATGTTGCATCCCAGACCGTGCCATTCGCCGTTATCGGCGATATGCCGTACACCGATACCGAATACGCGCTGCTGGAACACCCTGACGGCGCGATTGCCAAAGCGATCCAAGCGCTCGATCCGCCGGTATTGATTCATTTGGGCGATTTCAAACAGGGCCGCCTAAGTTGCAGCGACGAATTGCTGCAAGACCGTTACCGCCAAATCGCTTTTCTTCACCCGCACAAAACCGTATATACCCCCGGCGACAACGAATGGACCGATTGCGATCGGCTCACGCTGTCGGGCCGGTACGACGAACTGGAGCGGCTCGAATTCATCCGGCGGCTTTTTTTCCGTCAAGACCGGCATCGATTGACGCAAGCGATTCCCGGACTGACCCGGCAGGATAATTTCATCGAAAACGCCACGTGGCGGATCGGCCCGGTCGTTTTCGCCACGCTGCATATTCCGGGCACCAATAACGGCCGCCGCGAGATTCTCAGCAGCAATGTCACCGACGCCCTCAACGAAGCGGATCGGCGCGACCGGTTCAACAACCGATGGCTACACCAAGCATTTGCCGCCGCCCAATCGGCGCAAGCAATCGTGCTCGCCTTCCACGCCGATATTTTCGAATTCGATCACGAAAAACCCGCATGCACGGACAGCAACCGCACCGAATGCGACGGGTACAAAATCATCCGCGATGCGATCAAAAGCGCCGCCGCGCAATCCGGAAAACCGGTGCTGCTGATTCACGGCGACACACAAGCTTACTGCCTCAATCAACCGTATTACGAAATCCCGAATTTATGGCGGCTCAATGCGCCGGGCGATTACAAATACATCGACGCCAGCCGCATCGTATTCAACGCGGATAACCGGGAACAACCTTTCACGGTCACCGGATTGCTCGATCAAAAACCGGCACCGGCGGTGTGCGATAATCGTTTACTCAGCTTATCGTCCAACTCTTCAACCCACGAAAACAAATAAACCATGATATACAGCATGACCGGCTATGCCATCGCCACCCGGGAAATACCCGCCGGGTCGTTCAGTTTCGAAATCCGCTCGGTCAACAACCGTTATCTCGACATGCAACTGCGCCTGCCCGACGAATTCCGCAAGCACGAACCCGCGATGCGCGAATTGCTGACCGCGCAATTAAGTCGCGGCAAAGTCGAATGCCGTCTCAACGTTACACCGGCGTCCACTGCCGGAAACGAATTGCAATTCGATCCGACACTATTGAAAAAGCTGCTGCAACTGGAACAAGCGGTTAAAACACGTCACCCCGCCGCGCCCTCGTTAACCGTAGCGGAAATCCTCAAATGGCCGGGTATGCTGGGAAAAGACACCGCCATTGACGCGTCGGACGACATCGTCATGGCGCTGCTGCAAACCGCGCTGCAAGACCTCAAAGCCGCCAGAATGCGCGAAGGCGACAAACTCAAAGCCATGCTGCTGGAACGCATCAATCAAATGCGCCAACTGCTGCAAACCGCCTCCCCGCGCATCCCCGCATTGATCGCCGCATTCGAGGAAAAACTGCGCACCCGCCTGGAAGAAATCCTCGGCACTCAGGAAAACGACCGCATCCACCAGGAAATCACGCTCTTCGCCAGCAAAATAGACGTCGACGAAGAACTGTCGCGCCTGCAAGCGCACCTGGACGAAGTCGAACGCATCATCAACCAAGGCGGCGCCGTCGGCAAACGGCTCGATTTCATGATGCAGGAACTGCACCGCGAAACCAACACCATCGGCTCAAAATCGGTCGATCTGGAAATTACGCGGGTTTCGATGGAATTGAAGGTGATTGTCGAACAGATGCGGGAACAGGTACAGAATATTGAGTGAGGATCGTATTTAATATATGCCGTACTGCCTCGCGGTGCGATCAATCCTCCAAACGGATTGAGGTACATGGATAAGAATTAGATCGGAATCTTTTAGCATTAGATGTTTTTCCAGGATATCGTGCTTTTCTTTACTATCTCCGTCAACACTCAACCATATCTTATGAACTACCAGCGCTTGCGCTTCCGGCATTATATTAGAAACATCAAAAGAAGCATAACCGCTGACATCAACTTCAAGAGCTATCGTTTTCTTGAGAACACGCACAGCGTCTCTCTCATTCGCATATTCAATATAGAGATTCGCAACAGCAACGCATCCACGCTTCTTTTGTGCATCCTCACCAATCAGAAAAATCCTCAATCTTTTCATATTGTCGCGATATAGGCATATAACATACGCGATCAGTATGACATGAGAACCATAGAATTCACTGTGACATTTGTCACAAAGCCCTTGAAATGATGAATTTCTCGCCACGCTCGAAGCGCAGTCATTCGAAAATTACTCAGCGTTTCGTCGCATTAATGCAAACGAAACAGCCTTACCACGGCACCATCTGCCCATCGAACGCATAAAACTTCCCGGAATCTTCCACTGTCAGATTGCCGATCACGCGCCGCATGCCGGTGACGCTTTGTTCGGCAGTGATCAGCGCGCCCGGCCCGCCCATGTCGGTTTTGACCCAGCCGGGGTGCAGCAGCACGGCGGTAATTTGCTGGCCGCTCAGATCGATCGACAGGCTTTTCATCACGATGTTGACCGCCGCCTTGCTGGAGCGATAGATATAACTGCCGCCGCCGCGATTGTCGGCGATGCTGCCCATTTTGCTGGTGACGGTGGCGATGGTTTTGAGTTGGCTTCTCGATACCTGTTGAATGAATGCTTCGGCCATTTTAAGCGGCGCCATGGTGTTGACTTCGAAGGCATACTGCCAAGCGGCGTAGTCGGTTTCGCCAAAGGCATCGCCGTGGCCGGGCGGATAGACACCGGCATTGTTGATCAGTAAGTCGATAGCCTCATTGGATAAGGCCTGGGCAAGTTGTTCGATTTGCCGATGGTTAATCACATCCAACGCATGAACCGTAACCTGTGCGGGATATTGCGACGCCAGCCGATTGAGCGCATCCGCATTGCCGGGGTTGCGGCAGCATGCATGAACGCGCCAGCCGTCCATTGCGTATTGGCGCACGAATTCAAGTCCGATGCCACGGTTGGCGCCGGTAACAAGCAGTGTTTTCATCGCGCTATTATGCCGCGCAAATACCATATTGCGGAAGCAGGCGGTGCAGCACGTAAAACCGGTGCGCCTGCAGAGCGTCATGGAACAACTTCCAGTTATCTTTCAGGAAAGCGTCCTTGTATTCAAACCGGTCGGACTCGGCATCGACCGATTTTTCCGTGCCGAGCGCCGCATGCTTCCAGGAACCCCGGCCTTTCTCAATGTAAGCAATGTTTGTCGGTGCGAAGCTGAAATAGCCGTTTGCAATGTACTCCAGCCATCTCTTGTGCCGTTTCTCGCCATCTTCGTCGCGAATATTCCGGAACAGGTATTCGATTTTATTCCTGTCACCGCTTTGCAATCCCGGCACCGCCGCATCGGCATTTCCGGCTAAATAACGTTGCATGGCTCGGCATAGATTGTCGCATGCGTCCATGAAAATCGACGTGTTGTCGCGCTCCACCAATATTTCCTTGTAATCTTGGTAGTGCCACTTGAGATAGGGACGATCCGGGTATGAAAGCGCGGCGCCATGACCCAACGGCAATATATCTCCGGCAAGCCTGCTCGCTTCTGCATCGAACAAGTCGCCGAAATAATCCTTCACTCTGGCGCTTAGCGCGCCTCCCGGGTTATCGATGTCGTCCAAACGGCTAATGTCGTTAACCTTATGAGCGACACCGGCAAAGCCCTGATGCGCCCAGGTATCGGCATACACATGCATGGTGATGCCCAACCGCTGCAATGCATAAGGGCTGCCTTTGTCCCGGATGCAATCTTCGACCATCTCTCTGGCGACGTGGCTATTCGGTTTGCAAATCAGTTTTTCGATAAAACCGCCTGCGGGATTCTCTCCGGCGGGTAATCCGCCGTTTCCCGGCAGAAAATGAAACGGAATCCAGACTTGACGATTGGCCAGATCGGCAAAATTCTTGTAATCGAGCATCTTATGCGCGGAACCGGTGCGTTTATACATTGCGCCGTTGGTGAAATGAATCAAGCCTTCATTGGTCGCATCGTCGACATATTGCGCGGCGTAGGCAACGACATCGGCTTTCGTATGCTCGAAGCCCGCCAGACGGGCGAGCACGTAGGTTACGGCATGATGAAAATCAATTTGCATGTTTTTTCTCCATCGGTGAATGTTGTGTAAAGCTATCGACACAAGCTTGCTGCTCTGCGGGGGTCATGAAGCTTGTCCGCCGATAACGGGGCGTAATTCCGAGTTTTTGCAGCTTGTCCAGCCATAGCGGGTTATAGGGCATCAATTCGCACGTTTTGATACCATGGTCGTTTAAAAATGCGGCAATGCCCGTCAGATTTTCCTTCGTGGTCGTGATCCCCGGTATCAATGGGATTCTGGGGATCACCGGTATTTCGGCATCGGACAGCAGCCGGGAAAAATTACTCAGGATACGTTTATTGGAACGACCGGTATATTGCTTGCTGTCCGCTTCATCGATCAACTTGATATCGAAATAAATCAAATCCAGCCAAGGCAGCATTTTTTTCTTGAACGATTCGTAGCGGAAAAAACCGCCGGTTTCCAAAGCGGTATGAATGCCTTCGCGTTTTAACGCCTGCAGCAATTTACCGGAAAAATCCATTTGCAGCGTGGCTTCGCCGCCGGACAGCGTGACGCCGCCGCCGGTCGACATGAAGAAAGGCTTATCCTGCAGCAGACGGTACATGAGTTCTTCCACGCTGTACCAGGTACCGATCCGTTTGCCGTGCACATCCGGCTCCGGCAGAAATTTTTTTCCTTCGGGGTTCTGGCACCAGATACAGGACAGCGGACAACCCTTAAAAAAAACGGTGGTTCTGATACCCGGCCCGTCTTCGCTGCTGTCGCGTTTGATGTCGAAAATCAATCCCCTATCATCAATGCCCATTCATCAACAGCCTCTGAACATTTTTGCCAATCGCGCCGAATTTAAACATATGGCCGAAATTGCCGGTTATCTGCACCAGATTCTCCAGCAACAACTGCACCACATCGGCATCGGGCCGCTGCGCCAGATCCAAGATGGCTTTTGCATCCCTAAAGCGGATAACCAGATCGACTTGATCGGGATCTTGTTCCAGCAAATCCGCATCGCGCTCGCCGAATACTTCCGTTGCAACGATAGCGCACGGATTAAACCGCCTGCCGACCGGTGTTTCGATATACAGCGCGTCGGGATCGGGGCAGAAGCGGATCAAAACATTCATGTCGTCTTGCGGTTTGCGCGTGCGTATCAGTATTTTTCCTTGATAGTAGCGGATACCGCCGACGGCTAAGGGATCTCTGAAGACAAAATTATCCTGGAAAAAATCTTGCGCCTGCTTAGCCTTGCCGCCGCTTAACCCTTCGCTGATCAGAAACCCGAAGCCAAGCTTAATCAAAGCGGCCATTCCATTGGCCAAAATTTTCCCCTCCGCCCGGCTCAACAACCCGGCCAAATCGCCGCTGGCTTCGCCGAATTGAAGACCGGCCTTGAAAATATGATGAATGCCTTCCGGCATTACAGGAAGCGTGGCGTGCATGTCTATGCTCCTTTGGTGGCATGTTGTTCGATACCGCTGGCCATACCGAAATTGGCGCGATCGATGATTTCCTGGCGCATTTGCGGACTTAAGGTCACAAAATAGGCCGAATAACCGGCAACGCGGATCATCAAATCCTTATAGGGCGCCAACGCTCGCCGCTCCTCTTCCTTGGCGCCTGTCCGGCTGGCGGCTGTCGCGGCGGCATGCGCCGCAATAAAGTCTTCGATCGAAGTGACGCAGAGTTGCACCAACACGCCGCGCTGATCCATGAATGTCTTCATATGCGTCGCGAACAAATCGGTATCTTCGTTGAAATAATTTTTGCCGCGCGGTGTCAGGCTGAGGTTATAGGTATAGCCGTTCTGCACGGTATCGGGGTCGACACTGGCCACCGATAGCATATGATCCAACAGTATGACCGGTTCGCCATTCGCCTTGACAATGCCGGGGCACGGCGTGATTCCGCTGGCAAACGAAGCGTTATCGCGGCGGCCATTGGGCGTAGCCTTGCACAGCATGCCAAAACCGGCATGGTTGGTCATGCTCCAATATCCGGTCAAATACCGTCCGCCGCGATGGGTGCGGTATTTAAAAAACATGTCTTGAATCATTTTAGTCAACAGGTGCGTGTATTTAACCGCCATGGCGTTGTTAAAAATACCGCCCGGCGTTTCATCGACGCCCGCGCCGTATTTGGGCGCAACACGTATCATGCGGATGCATTCCTGCAATCGTTCCGGACTCAAGGAAGCCGGTGCTTTGTCATCGCTGCCGGAAAATTGCCGTTTGATCTGCCCGATCAATGTCCCGAGAAAATTCCGGCGCGTATTTTCGGGCAACCGTTTTGCGCCGAAATTAGCGTCCATCGCGGCGATCAATTCATCGGCCGTCATTTTCCCGCCGAATACGAGCGCATCGATCACGCAAAACGAATCGATCACATCGGCCAATCCGATGATTGCGACACCGGACGAATTGTATTTCGCGCCGCCGGAGGATACATCGCGGAATTTTGCACCTTTGCCGCCCGGTTTATTGGTGGGGCCGTCAAAAAGCCCGGATAACAGCGGCGACGGGCGGACTTTTTCCAGCGTACGGCCCAGGTAATTGTTAAATTGCACGCAATGACGCGCCATCTCATCCAATTGAAAACGGAAGCCGTCAATGAAATCCTGCATCGAATGCATTTTCGTTAATGGCGGCGACGTATAGTCCGTTTTACCGTAAAACAGATTCGGATCGTCTTGTCCGACGCCGTCGCTGCGATGCTTGCCGCCGAACATGGCCAATTCCAGCACCGCCGGCAACACCAGTAATGTCGAGCCGGTATGGCCGTAGTGCTTATGATCGGCGTTCTGCTCAATGCAACCGATCGATGCATAATCGTGCGCATCGGTCAGCGCTTCTTCCCGCGCAATACCGGCATGTCTGGCGTAATAATCCGCCATGCTGCGAATCACCGGCACATCGCCGTGCAATGCCGGGGTTGCGCGCGTAGTCAGATTGACTTGGCAGATGCGCCGCAAATACGGAGAAATCCGATCGGGGCCAAGCGGCGTGCCATCCGGCGCACGATGATGAACGTCCTTATGGTAGCGCGCATGCACATTGGGATCGCGGATAGCAAGCATTTCGGTCGCTTTCAGTATGATATAGGTCATGTCGTTGACGGCATCCACGGTCTCGCCGTTGACATAATGCGTACCCCCGACGGTTAACGCCTGATTGGAACCGCTGCCGGCAAAAAGCACTTCGGCCGCTTCGGGAGACAAGGGCACATGATCGGAACAGCGCAGAAAGAAATGGCACATCCGTTCGACAGCTTGTTTGGTATACGCGGCTTTTGCGCCGTCATCGGGCAATTGCCGCCAATCGTTCAGATAATATTCGTTGAGCGTCTGATCGAGACGCCCGAGCGACAACCCGAAATTGGTATTTTCCTGCAGCAGCAAGTGATAGCAAATCCACACGACGGAAAGCGCTTCGGCCAGCGTTGCCGCCGGATGAGCCGGAACCTTGCGGCAAATCGCAGCCAGTTCGGTATTCCCGGCCTTTTCAGCGGCGTCGGCCAGATGTTCGGCGTAGACCGTGACGCCTTCATAAACGGCAATGACGCCCTCGGCAAATTCTTTTTGCTCCGGCGTCGCCGCAACGCCGTCTGCAATATCCTGCCGCAATTGATCGATCAATGCATTCAGTCCGTACTTGAGCACGCGACCGAAGTCCGGTGTGGTGTGTGATACGGCGGTTGCTTTATCCGACAAATAAAAAGCAACCCGCTCGAATAATTCCTGGCATTTCGGCGTTTCACCCGCGCGTTTCTTGAGCGGAGGATCAATCGACGGGCAGTCGCCAAACATGCCGTTATCCACTGTATCTCTTCGATCATGGGCATAATCCGCCGTATCGTAATCGGCATAGCGCGCGGCTTCCTGCACTGTGCGCCGCTCAAGCCAGAACGGAAAAATCTCCTCGTTCAATCGCTTGGCCGTTTCCGGCTTGATTTTGAAAGGATTCTGCGCTCTTGTGGCAATGGTATCCAGTTCCGGCCAAATACAATAACCGCTCATATCCATATGCATCACCGGCCCCACGAAACTGGTCGTGGTTTGCCCGGGCAGCAAATCGCTCTTTCCGACCAAAGGCGTTTTATGGCTGAAAATATGATTCAGCGCCCTCGCGCGCCGGGTGACGGGCGGCAAGCTGCCATTTTCCGGCTGGCGCAAAAACTCGGTTAGCAGACGCGGCAATTCATCGCAAACCTCCGGTATCCATTGCGGATCGAACAATTGGTTGCGCCATGCCTGCACCACCGGAAAATCGCTGAGCTTGATATGACTCAGCGATAGATCGCGCAACGTTTTGATTTTGTCAGGCGCATCGTTAGCAATCGGAAAATCGGTAATTTTGTCACTGAAAGCGGGCGGATTTTCCGATCCATGTTCGAGATCGATATGGATTCCGCCTCGATTTACATTTGCTGTATACATCGCTTCCTCCTTTTCGACGAATTCCTCAGCCGCTTCGGAGTCGCGGATCGCCCGGCGGAAAAACACCGGCCGTTCCCCGCATGCGGAAAAGATTTCGTATTTTTGTGCATTGCAAACCGGAGATACTGCTGCCGATTGTCAATCGCGGTGCTGAGATGCTTATCGGACACGGCAACGGATCGGCTTTGAGATCGAAGGTCGGAATCTTGTTCGACGTATTTTCAGGCAATTGTCCAGAATTGCCGGAACCGGCAGGAAAATTGACACTGCTGAGAAAGGCGTTCATTGTATATCCCTCCCTTTGCTTTCAACATTACACACTCCATTTAACAATTGCAAGCAAGTAACTTGAATATCCCTCAGCGCAAGGTAAAATGCTCGTTTTCGCTTATAAAGCCGCAACTTCCGGGAAGTTTGCTTGGTCGTTGCCTATATTACTAAGGAAACATTGAATAATTCGGCGAGCAAGATGAAATGCAAGACGGATGGAGCAAAGAAAAATGAGACCTATCATAACGATAGGAAAATTTCCGAGCACCACCCGACGCAGCAGATCGCCTGCGCGGCCGATTATTCAGTGTTTTCCTGACCTTACTCTATGCATTAACCCTAACCATGATTGAAATTATTGCCGCGTTCGCCCGGTGGTCGCAGTTAACCGCCAATCTGATTGTATTTGGAAGTTGTATTTTTCTGGTCATTATCGGCCAGCAAAGAAATGTATTGGAAACACCGTGGATTCTGCGGCTGGAAAAAATGTTTCCATGGCTCGCCGGAATAATCGTTATCGGTCTTTTCGGCGTTCTGGCCACGACGACGAGCGATGCCACCGGCGATGTTTCCAACGCTTGGAATCCGGCAGTGTGGCTGGAAATTATTCAAAAAACGCAAATCGGACACATTTGGGCGGCGCGTGCGTTGCTGGCGGCGGCATTGCTTGCCGCAACGATAAAAATGTTATGCACCCCCGCCCGTTTCCGCTGGCACTATGCTGTATGCGCGCTGCTGGCGGCATTGCCGTTGATCGCGGGTACGTTGATGAGCCATTCGAGCGCCGACGAAATGTCGGTTGAGGCCGTTGCGCCGTATGCCATTCATATTTTATTGGCGGGAATTTGGTTTGGCGCATTGCCGGTATTTTTGTTCATCCTGTCCCAGCTTCGCGGCAAACTCGGTGCGACGCCAACGCTCATCGCGATCGGTTATCTGAAGAAATTTTCCACTGCGGCATTGGCGGCGATGATCCTGCTGGCACTGACCGGCATCATCGTAACCGACCGCCTGGTCGATGAAAAATACCATACCCTGGTGTCCAGTCCTTATGGCTGGCTGTTGAATCTGAAATTGATCATTCTGGCGATCATCCTGGCAATCGCCTATCAAGCGCGCAACAAGTGGCTGCCGATGCTTTCCCGGCAAGAAAGCAAGCAGCGCACCGACAGTCTTGCGCATTTCAGCCAATGGGTGCGCATCGAATTCGTGCTGGCGCTGGGTTTGGTGCTGGTCGCCACTATTTTGGCCAATACGCTGCCTGCAAAACACACGATGGTGGAACTGTGGCCGTACCCATTCCGTTTTTCAATCGACGCCACCTGGGAACAGCCGGATGTACAGGAAAAGGTGTGGTTCGGCGTCGCATTGCTGACGCTGGCATTGGCGACGGCTTGGTTCGCAACCAAGCAAAACGCCGGTCGTATGCTGAGAATCCTGGTGCCGGTTGCGCTGGGCATCAGCTCGCTGGCACTCGCCCTGCCGCCGCTCGCAATCAAAGCATACCCTGAGACCTACTTGAAACCGACAGTGCCGATCGATACGATCTCCATCGTTGCCGGTTCGCAATTGTTCGCACAACATTGCACCGCTTGTCACGGCCCGCAAGGCAAAGGCACCAAACCGGTTCCCGACCCCGACGTGCGCGACCCGACCGACTTATTGACGCAGCAGCATACGGCGGAATACACCGTCGGCAATGTTTTTCATCGCTTGTCGCATGGCATTCCGGGAACCGAAATGCCGGGCTTTGCCGATAAGTTATCCGAAGAAGACCGCTGGGATTTGATCAACTTCCTGCATGCAATGTCGCGCGGCTTCGATGCGCGCCTGCTCGGCAGCATGATCGCACCGGAAATGCCTGCAATCGCATCGCCGGTATTCAATTATGCCGCCGGCGACGGCTCCAGCGGCAACCTGAAGGATTTCCGTCTGCAAAAAAACGTGTTGATGGTGTTATTCGCATGGCCGCAATCGAAGGAGCGTTTTTTCCAACTGGCGGCGGCTTATGAGCGAATTCAAGCGCTCAACACCGAAATTCTGGTGGTGCCGATCTACGAACTGAGCGAACAGCAATTGCAGCAAATCACCGCGATAGCGCCTTTCCCGATCGTCACCGAGGGTTGGTCGGAAATCAAAGATACTTACTGGTGGTATCGTCGCGTCAGAACCGTTCCCGATTTATCGGGCAAAGGCTTGTTCCCCGAACACATGGAATTTGTAACCGACCGCTTCGGCTACCTGCGCGCTCGCTGGGTGGCACAGTTTGAAGGGTTTGGCTGGCAAAACATCAACGCATTAACGCTGCAATTGACGCAACTGAATCAGGAAGGCGAAATCATGCCGCCACCGGGCGAACATGCGCATTGAAGA
>SXGT01001320.1_pt1 | contig 12947 bp, 15 predicted proteins | sample 3176221 | NCBI WGS metagenome assembly SXGT01 (sample SAMN11356862, study PRJNA531348) | freshwater metagenome | isolation source: freshwater sample F1-120 | place: China: Fuxian Lake, Yuxi | collected 2017-12-25
TGACTTCGACATCGTGCAGGACTTCTCCGGGCCCTTCCCGGTCGAGGTGATCACCCGGATGGCCGGTGTCGAACCCGACTATCGCCAGATGGTGCGGCACTGGATCGACACCAGCCTGTCCCGCGAACCCGGGCAGGTCGGTACCTCCGAGGCCGGCATGAAGGCCAACATGGACACCGCGATCTACTACTACTCGCTGGTGCAGAAGCGCCGGGAGAACCCGACCGACGACATGATCAGCCGTCTCATCGCCGCCGAGATCCCACGCGAGGACGGCCGCCTGGACAAGCTCGACGATATCGAGATCACCGGTTTCGCGACCCTGCTGGGTGGAGCCGGCGCGGAAACGGTCACCAAGCTGATCGGCACCGCGATGGTGCTGTTCGCGCGCAATCCCGAGCAGTGGCAGAAGCTGCTGGACAACCGGGACCTGGTGCCCGCGGCGGTGGAGGAGCTGCTGCGCTTCGAGGGTCCGGTGCAGTACAACGTGCGCTACACGCTCAAGGAGGCACGGGTGCCCAGTGGCGTGATCCCGGCGGGCAAGGCGGTCTTCCTGCTCAGCGCCGCGGCCAACCGGGACACCGATGCGTTCACCGATGCCGACACCTTCGATATCGAACGCGACCGCACCGAGGCGCAGAACCTGGGCCTCGGCTACGGGATCCACAGTTGCCTGGGTGCGGCGCTGGCGCGGATGGAGAGCGTGATCGCCCTGGAGAAGCTGCTCGATTTCATGCCCCGCTACGAGGTGAAATGGGATGGGCTGCAGCGGGTTCACATGCAGAACGTGGCCGGATACTCACACGTGCCGGTGCGGAGGCTGCCATAGTGAGCGCGGACCGTGGGAAAATCGTCGTGGATTTCGGGCTGTGCGAGAGCAACGGCGTCTGCATGGGCATCATCCCCGAGGTCTTCGACCTCGACGACGATGACTACCTGCACGTGCTCACCGAGGACGTCACCCCGGACAACGAGGCGCAGGTGCGCGAATCCGTGCGGCAGTGCCCCCGTCAGGCGATCGCCATCGTCGAGTAATCCCTGACCCAATTTCCTCGCGCGAGCCGACACATATGGCCCCGAAACTAGGCACTTTTGGGGCCATAGGTGTCTGCTCGTCCGGCAAGGGCCGGCGCTCGAAAAGAGTTTCGCAGGACGGCTAGAAACCCGAGATGATCACTCCGTTGCACTCGGCCGCGGCCTGGCGCAGCTTCGCGGCCTCCTGGTAGGCATCGGAGTAGTACCACTCCTTGGCCGCCTCGACCGACTCGAACTCCAGCAGCACGGTCTGGGTTCCGTGCCACTGTCCCTCCAGCGACTCGACCACGGGGCTGAACGCCAGCACCTTCGCGGTGCTCATCGTCTGGCTGGCCAGCTTGCCGTACTCGGCCATCCCGGCCGGGTCCTTGATGTCTTCAGTGATGATCACGTAGCCCTTGGCCATTGACGAATCTCCTTGTTGGTGAGGTGGATTGAATCAGATCTCGTGAATCGCGTTCTCGGGGCAGCACTGGATCGCCTCGTGCACAGCCGATTCGTGTTCGGCCGGCACCTCGCCGGGAGCAGCCACCGCCCATCCGTCATCGGACAGGTCGAACACCTCGGGGCACAGCGTCAGGCACATCCCGTGGCCGGCGCAGCGGTCCTCGTCGACGCCGACCCTCATATGACGTCGAACTCCAGGTGCAGGTGGGTGAGTCCGCGCAGGATGAACGTCGGGATGTAGTGGTAGTCCCGATTGTCCGCCGGACCGTGCTTCTCCTCGGAGATGCGGATGTCGGTGGTGCGATCGAGCAGCCGCTCCAGGCCCACCCGGGTCTCCGCGCGGGCCAGCGGAGCACCCGGGCAGCTGTGGATGCCGCGACCGAAAGCCAGGTGCTGGCGGGCATTTTTGCGCGCCGGGTCGAATTCGTCGGGATCCTCGAAGCGGCGCGGATCGCGGTTGGCCCCGGCGTTGACCACCATGACGGTGGTGCCCGACGGAAGTTCCTTCTCCCCCACGGTGACCGGGGTGCGTGACAGCCGGAAGTCACCCTTGACCGGGCTTTCGTGGCGCAGTGCTTCCTCGATGAAGTTGGGTAGCAGACTGCGGTCCTCGCGCACCTGCTTCTGGATGTCGGGCCGGTCGCCGAGCACCTTGAGCGCAGTGCCCAGCAGCCGGACCGTGGTCTCCTGGCCCGCGGAGAAGACGTTGGTGGCGACACGGGCGACGTCCCCGGGGGTCGGGGTGCTGCCGTCAGGGAACAGCGCGGTCGCCATCCCGGTCATGATGTCCTCGCGCGGGTTGACCCGCCGGTCCTCGATGTAGGCCTCGAACTGGGCGTAGAGGAACTCCAGCGGGCTGTGCGACAGCGATTCCGCACCGGTGCTGCCGACGCCCCCGCCGGAGTTCTGCGAGATGCCGTCGACGAAGGCGTTGCGATCCTCGGGCGGGATGCCCAGCAGGTCGGCGATCACCAGCAGCGTGAACGGGCTGGCGAAGCCCTTGATGAACTCGCCCTTGCCCGGGGCCAGGTAGTCATCGAGCACCCCGTCGGCGAGTTGCCACATCGCGTCCTCGTTCTCCTTGAGGCGCTTCGGGGTGATCAGCCGCATCATCAGCGAGCGGTGGTTGGTGTGCACCGGAGGATCCAGCGTGGGCAGCTGATCGCTGAACGGAAGCTCGTCGCGGTGCTTTTCGATCAACTCGGCGACATCGTCGCGGCCCTGAAGCGGTACGGGAAAGCCGGGGAACGGACCGGTCACCGAGGTGCACGACGAGAAGGTCTCCGCGTCGTTGTAGACCGAAACCGCCTCTTCCCAACCGGTCACCATGGTCACGCCGTAGATGTCTTCGGGTTGGACCGGGCATTGGTTGCGCAACGCGTTGAAGTACGGGTAGGGATCGTCAACCAGCCGCGGGTCCTTGAACCAGTCGATGCCGGCGGGATCGATCGCCATATGCGTTACTCCGTTCCTGGCAGGCGGTGCCCACTACGAGAATGTTGCTCTCATCTATGAGTATTACATTTCCATAGCGCCGCTTCGTCGTCAACGAGGGCAAACGCCTCATCGGCCCGCTTAACACGCGGCGAGAGAAAACGAGATTCTCCAAATGTTGAGCGTTCGCTCAACACGTGCGCGCCGGAGGCCTATCCTCCGCTGAGGCGCACGATTCGGCAAGGACAGGATCTCGAGATGACATCGGACGTCGAACTGCAGGCCGCGGCGGACAGCGAGCCGAACCTGGCGCGTCCGTGGGCGCCGCACCGCCGCAGGGCCTACGTCGCACTCACCGCCATCACCGGCATCGCATTCAGCGTCGCGGTGGTGGGCGTCGGCACCGGGCTCCTGCCGCCGACCTTCACCGTCGACGTCATCGCCACTCTGGCCTTCGGGCTGCCGGTGATCGTGCTGCCGCTGGTCTATTTCTGGACCGGACGCGGCGAGCAGCGATCACGCCTGGAACGGGCCTCCGAGCTGACGATGATCTACCTGCCCTACACGGCGGGCAGCCAACTCGGCTACGAGACCATCTTTCTCATCGGCCATCCGCTGAACTGGTGGACCCCGACCGCCGATCCGGGCTGGAAGTGGCTGTGGTGGCAGTACGGGCTCGCCGACACCCGGTACACCAGCGGCAACGCCTGGATCTTCGGCCTGGAACTCGTCGGCGTCATTACCGGCACCATGCTCTTCATCGTGTGGATCCGTCTGATGCGCACCGATCTACCGGTCGAGGCACGGATCAGGAGTCTGTGGCTGGCCTTCACCGGATGCGCCATGCTGATCAGCAGCACGGGCGTGTACTTCCTCGCCGAGGTGCGGGCCGGATTCGGCGATATCGGTCAGGGCGCCTTCGGGCTCTGGTTCAAGTTCATCGCCGAGAACGTGCCTTTCATGATCCTGCCGTTCTTCGCGCTCATCGCGATGCACCGCCAGATCGATTACCTGACACGACGGGCGGGCCCGCTGCCGCTGTAGTCACTGCCGCCGGCGGCGCAACACCGCTGCGATCACGCAGACGCCGACGGAGCTCGCGAACACGCCGGGGATGAGATGGCGGGCGCTGCCGGTCACGTCGAATGCCCACAGCTGCACACCACCGGCGACCAGCGCCAGCAATCCGAAGGCCAGCCCCGCCACCCGTAGCGCCATACGACCAGTCTGCCACTTCGCTTAGTTTGACTCTGGTCAGCTTCGCCCGGACGGGGTACGGTCATACAGTGCCCAACCCTTCGCGCAACGCGGAAGCTGACCGTGGTCAGCGCAGGGCCACGTTTCAGCGATCCAACTCCCGCGAAACCAAGCGCATGCTGGTCCAGGCCGCGATGGCGCTGTGGCGCACCAACGGCTACGCCGGCACCACGGTGGCCCAGATCTGCGCCGCCGCCGGCGTCTCCAAGGCGTTGTTCTACTTCTACTTCCCCCGCAAGGAGGACGTGCTCTTCGAGGTCGGCGTGATGTCCACCCGATCGGCGCAACGCACCGTCGCCACCCTGCTCGAGGGCGAGTACGACGTGCAGACAGTCATCGCGGCGGCGCTGGCCGACCTCGAGCGGTCGATGGCCCGCAATCCCCGGGAACTCGTCATCGAGACAATCCTGGAGGGCTACCGCCACGAGCACCGGATCCTGGACACCGCCGAGACACCGGATCTGGACGGCGGCATGTTCACCGCTCTGTTCGACCGCGCACTCGCCGACCGGAAGCTGCCCGCCGGCACCGATACCGGACATCTGGCCTACCTGGCCATGATGCTGGTCAGTGAGGGCGCCCGGCATTGGGCCGCAGGCTCATTCGGCGGGCGTTCCTTCGCCGACGTCGTCGGCAACGATATCGCCACCTTGATCGCAGGCACCACCAGTCAAAGGAGACCGTGATGGCATGGGATTTCGAAACCGACCCGGAGTTCCAGGAACTTCTCGACTGGGCGGACGCCTTTGTCCGCGATGAGGTCGAACCGCTGGACCTCGTCTGGCCACACCTGCAGTTCACTCCCCTGGATGACGCCCGCCGCGCCGTGGTGGATCCACTCAAGGAGCAGGTCCGCCGAAAAGGCCTGTGGGCCACCCATCTCGGTCCGGACCTCGGCGGCCAGGGCTACGGACAGCTGAAACTGGCGCTGCTCAACGAGATCCTGGGCCGATCCCCATGGGCACCGATCGTGTTCGGCTGCCAGGCCCCCGACACCGGTAACGCCGAGATCATCGCCCACTACGGCACACCCGACCAGAAAGATGCTTACCTGCGGCCGCTCCTGAAGGGCGAGGTGTTCTCCTGCTATTCGATGACCGAACCGCAGGGCGGCGCGGATCCCACCCAGTTCAAGACCGCCGCCGTCCGCGACGGTGATGACTGGGTGATCAACGGCTACAAGTTCTTCTCCTCGAACGCCTCGACGGCGTCGTTTCTCATCGTGATGGTGGTGACGAACCCGGATGTCAGTCCCTACCAGGGTATGTCGATGTTCCTGGTACCCACGGACACACCCGGGGTGACCATCCTCCGCAACTCGGGTCTCTACGGAGAGGCCGATGGCGAGGGCTCACACGCGCTGATCCACTACGACAACGTCCGGGTGCCGGATTCCGCATTGCTCGGCGGTGAGGGTCAGGCGTTCGTCATCGCCCAGACCCGGTTGGGCGGCGGCCGCATCCACCACGCCATGCGCACCATCGGGCTGGCCCAGAAGGCACTGGACATGATGTGCGAGCGGGTGCTGTCCCGGCATACCGCGGGCAGCCTGCTCGCCGACAAACAGGCCGTACAGGGTTACATTGCCGACTCCTACGCCCAGCTCACACAATTCCGGCTGATGGTGCTGTTCACCGCATGGGAGATCGACAAGTACAACGATTACAAGAAGGTCCGCAAGGACATCGCCACGGTGAAGGTCGTCATGCCCACCGTGCTGCACGACATCGCCTGGCGGGCAATGCAGATACACGGTGCGCTCGGCGTCACCAACGAGATGCCGTTCCTCGGGATGGTGACCGGGGCCGCGGTGATGGGGCTGGCCGACGGCCCCACCGAGGTACACAAGACCACCGTGGCCAAGCAGGTGCTGCGCGACCACACCGGCACCGACGGACTGTGGCCCACCGAATGGATTCCCGGCAAACGGGACGCCGCGCGGGCCCGGTTCGCCGAACACCTGGAGGCCGAGGTGGGGAATCTGTGAACGCTCCGGCCATCGATGTTGCCCGCCTTGCCCATTGGATGGATGACGCCGGGCTGCCCGGCACAGGCGCCCCGCTGGAGGCCCGGTTCCTCTCGGGAGGCACGCAGAACGTCATCTACGCACTGACCCGCGGCGACGAGCGCTGCGTCATCCGGATGCCACCGCCCGGCGCGCCCGCGGACCGTGACAAGGGCATCCTGCGGGAATGGCGCATCATCGAGGCGCTCGACGGCACCGACGTGCCACACACCAAGGCCGTCGGCGTCTGCGCCGACGCGAGCGTGCTGGGCCGGCCGTTCTATCTGATGGGCTTCGTCGACGGCTGGTCGCCGATGGACCAGCATGCCCGCTGGCCCGAGCCGTTCAACAGCGATCTCGGTACCCGGGCGGAACTGAGTTATCAACTGGCCGAGGGTATTGCACTGCTCTCCAAGGTGGACTGGAAGACCAGGGGCCTGCAGGACCTGGGCCGCCCCGATGGTTTCCACGAACGCCAGGTCGCACGTTGGATCGGCTTCCTGGAGCGCATCAAACAGCGCGATCTGCCGGGACTCGAGGTCGCCACGGCGTGGCTGCAGGAACGTAAGCCGCTGGACTTCATCCCCGGCCTGATGCACGGCGACTACCAGTTCGCCAACGTCATGTACCGGCACGGCGCACCCGCTCGGCTGGCCGCGATCGTCGACTGGGAGATGGGCACCGTCGGTGACCCGAAGCTCGACCTCGGCTGGATGATGCAGAGCTGGCCGGCCGACGAGCACGATCACGCCGCGATGGGGTATGTCGACATGCGCGGCGCACCGACCCGCGATCAGGTCGTGGCACGGTACGCCGAGGTATCCGGACGTCAGGTCGACGATCTGGACTACTACCTGGTGCTGGCCAAGTGGAAACTGGCCATCGTGCTGGAGCAGGGTTTTCAGCGGGCAGGCGATGACGAGAAACTGCTGGCCTTCGGCCCGGTCGTCACCGATCTGATGCGCTCGGCCGCCGAACTCGCCGAGTCCAGCGACTACCGGTGAGGGCTGTGATCTGCCCGGCATACGGGCCGCCGGAGGTGGTGCGGGTCGAGGAGGCCTCCTCCCCCGACCTCGCCGACGGCCAGGTGCGGGTGCAGGTCGCCGCGGCGGCGGTGAACTTCCCCGATGTGCTGCTGGTTGCGGGAAAATACCAGGTCACGGTGCCGCCACCGTTCATACCGGGTAGTGAGTTCGCCGGCGTGATCACCGAAACCTCCTGCGATGACGCCAATTTCGCGGTGGGTGGCCGGGTCACCGGGACCGGCATGGTCGGCGCCTTCGCCGAACAGGTGTGCATCGGTGGCGGCGCCTTGGCGCCGATCCCCGAGGGCGTCGATTACCGCACCGCCGCGGCCTCAGGAGTGGCGTTCCGCACCGCGTATCACGCACTGCGTTCGACGGCGCGGGTCGCGGCAGGCGACGATATCGTGGTTCTCGGTGCCGGTGGCGGTGTCGGGCTGGCCGCGGTGGCGCTGGCCACCGCGCTCGGCGCTCGCGTCATCGCGGTTGCCTCATCTGCCGAGAAGCTCTCTGCAGCAGCAGCATACGGCGCCGTACACGGAATCGCCCACCGCGGCGCGGACCTGCGTCAGGCGCTGCGGGAGTCACTGCCCGGCGGCGCCGCGGCGGTGATCGACCCGGTCGGCGGTGACCTTTCCGAGCCCGCCCTGCGGTCGCTGAGACGCGGCGGACGCTTCGTCACGGTGGGCTTCGCGTCGGGATCCATCCCCCGCATTCCCTTGAACCTGGTTCTGGTCAAAGGCATCCAGGTGCTGGGTTTTCAGTTCCAGGACATCCCGGCCGGTGAGTTCACCCGCAACGAGTCAGAACTGCGCAGGCTACTCGCGACCGGCACGGTAGCACCACACATCGGCGCCACCTACCCACTGGCGGACACCGCCGCAGCGCTTCGTCACGTGGCCGACGGACGCGCGATCGGAAAGGTGATCATCGACGTCGGATGACGCTGCAGTCAGGACGGTTTGGGCGGGTAGAAGTACTCCCGCCAGGCGGTGATCTTCCCGTCTTTCACCTCGTACGCCCCCATCACGGGCCAACTCATCTGCGTGCCGTCCACGATCCAATGGTCGCGCCGTTCCATCAGGACGACGTCGCCGTCCACCGCGAGGTACGCGATCTCCAGATCGACGCACTGCCCCCCGGCGAAAAAGACCTTCATCATCTCGTGAATCGCCGCGCGCCCGGTGAGCGCCGGCCAGTCCGGGCCGATGTCGAAGGTGGCGTCGTCGGCGAAGTGACTGATGACTTCGTCGACGTCGTTGCGGGCCCATGCGGCGATCTCGGCACGCACGATCTGTTCTGCGGTCATTGAATTCCCCTCGGCCGACATGGACACCATCTTTACATTCTCTGCCACGAGCGTAAAGCAGGCCAGAACCTTGACCTCCGCTCCGCATACCTGCTAAGCAAGTGCTCAGTAGAACCAGCCCCGCACTCTTCGCCCTCTCTGATGGAGCCCCCGATGGCACAGCCGACTGCCGCATCCGACCTGTACTACGACCCGTACAGCGTCGAACTGAACATGGACCCCTACGCGGTGTTCTCGCGAATCAGGGAGGAGGCGCCGCTGTACTACAACGAACAACACGACTTCTATGCGCTGAGCCGCTACGACGATGTGAATGCGGCGGTCATCGATCACGAGACGTTCATCTCGGGCCGCGGCGCGGTGCTCGAGATCATCAAGTCGGGCATGGAGATCCCGCCCGGCACCTTGATATTCGAAGACCCCCCGATCCACAACATCCACCGCAACCTGTTGTCCCGGATGTTCACCCCGCGCAAGGTTCTCGCGCTCGAGCCGCAGATCCGGGAGTTCACCGCACGCTGTCTCGACCCGCTCATCGGTTCGGGGCGTTTCGATTTCGTCAACGACCTCGGAGAGCAGATGACGATGCGGGTCATCGGCATGCTGCTGGGCATTCCCGAAGACCGGCAGCAACAGATCACCGACCACGGCGAGGAGACCCTCCAGGGCCAGCGCCTGGAGGGATTGGCCACCGGAGAGGTGTTCTCCGAGTTCATCGACTGGCGGGTCGAACACCCGTCCGACGACATCATGACGGACCTGCTGAACGCCGAGTTCGAAGACGAGACCGGGACCCGGCGCACGCTGCGCCGTGACGAACTGCTGTTGTACCTGATCGTGATCGCCACCGCGGGATCGGAAACCACCACGCGGCTGATCGGCTGGGCCGGTAAGACGCTGGCCGATCATCCGGAGCAACGTCGCGCGCTGGCGGAGAACCCCGCTCTGATTCCGCAGGCGATCGAGGAGATCCTGCGCTGGGAGCCACCGGCTCTGCAGATCGCCCGTTATGTCACCCGCGACGTCGAGTACTACGGGCAGACGGTGCCCGAGGGCTCGGCCATGCTGATGCTCGTCGGCGCCGCCAACCGCGACCATCGCCGTTTCGCGCCCGACGGCGATGTCTTCGACATCTTCAGAGAGCCACGCTCACACATGACGTTCGGCGCGGGCACCCACTTCTGCATGGGCAATGCGCTGGCGCGCCTGGAAGGCCGAATTGCCTTGGAGGAGATCCTCAAACGCTTCCCGGAATGGGAGGTCGACTGGCCCAACGCCGTGCCGTCGGAGACCGCCGCGGTGCGCGGCTGGGCCGCCATGCCCACCCTGCTGCCCTGAGCGGGACGGCCATGCGCATCGGGCTGATGGTCGGTTCCGACAGGGAGCGCCCCCGGGCGGACCGGCTGGCCGGGTTGCTGTCCGACGCCGTCGCGGCGGAGTCGGCCGGATTCCACTCGTTCTGGTTCCCGCAGGTTCCCGGCTATCTGGACGCACTGACCGCGGTGGCACTGATCGGCGCCGCCACAAGCAGCATCGAGGTCGGAACCGCGGTCGTCCCGATCCAGCCGCGGCATCCGGTCGTCCTGGCCCAGCAGGCACTCACCACGCAGGCCGCCGGCGCGGGACGTTTCACGCTCGGCATCGGACCGTCCCACGACTGGATCATTAAGGGGCAGTTGGGATTGTCCTACGACCGCCCGGTCGCGCTGCTGCGCGATTACCTCGACGTACTGCTTGCCGGGTTCTCCGGGCCCTGCACGGTGGACGTCGAGAACACCGCCTTCACCGTGCACAGTCCGGTGGACGTCACCGACCGGACCGTGCCGGTGCTGCTGGCCGCGCTCGGGCCCGCCATGTTGCGAATCGCGGGTGAACGGGCCGACGGCACGATTCTGTGGATGGCGGATGAACGGGCGATCGGCGAGCACGTTGCGCCCCGCATCAATGCGGCCGCCGAGGCCGCGGGCCGGGGCCGCCCGCGCGTGGTGGCCGGCATTCCGGTCACGCTCTGCGCGCCGGGCGATGTCGAGGACGCCCGCGCCCATGCGAGCGAGGTGCTGGGGCATGCTCATCTGTCGCCGAACTACCTGCGCTTACTCGAGCACGGTGATGCCGAGGACGTGGGCGACACCATGGCCGCCGGTGACGAGGCGGCGGTGCTGAAGGGATTGCTGCGCTACCGCGACGCGGGCGTCACCGACCTGGCGGCACGGATCGTGCCGCTCGGGGCCGACGGCGCGGCGCGGCGCGCCTCTCGGGACCGCACGATGGATTTCCTCGCGACGCTGTCCCTGTGAGCTGACGAGTTCAGCTGGCGGGCACCAGGTCTGCGGCCACCGACGGACAGGACATGACGCCGCACCGGAAGGCCTCGGTGCGACCGAACGGTTCGGTGTCACCGGCGGCGGCCAGCGCCTGCGCCTTGAAGGCACGGGCGGCCGCGCTCAGCTCGTGCTGCACCGAGTCGACGGTGCTGTCCAGCTCGGCGGGCCAGCTGTCACCCCACAGCGTCACCTCGGTGAGGCCCTGATCCAGAGCGCCGAGCACACCCTCGCGGACCCGCTCGTTGCTGACGAACAGCTCGGCGGCCACCGCCACCGTCTGCGGATGGGGCCGCTCCTCCCAGAGCTGCATCGCCGTCTCCAGGTCGCCGATGTCCACACCCAGGATCTGCAACGGACGGATGTCGTCGTCACCGGTGATCAGCACCGTGACATCCCAGCCGGCCATCACGCGGTCGACCAGCCAGCCGCCGGCATTGCGCACCACCTCGGCGACGCTGGGTGCGACCACGTCGAGTCGGTACCTCATATCGAACTCCTCTCGGTGGCCGGTGCGAAGTCGCGGGCCAGCGACTCCGTATATCCCTTGAACACTGCCGCCAGCGGGATTGAAGGATCGAGTAGCCATGCGGTCTCCATTCCATTGACGAAGGCGAGAATCTCCACGGCCTTGGCGGCCGGGTCGAGGTCTGAGCGGTAGCGGCCGCTGAGCTGGCCGCGCCGGATCGCGTCGGCGACGATCCCGACGGCGGCCTGCTGCCGCGCCACCAGCCGGTCGTGCAGCGGGGCGTCGGGCTGGATGTTCTCCACCAGCAGCACGGTGAAGGTCCCGACGAGTTCGGGAGCGCGGTCGAACCGCTCGGCCACCCGACCGATGTTGGCGATCAGATCACCGCCCCGGTCGGCATGGGTGTCATCGTCGAAATCGCGGGCGTCGAGCACCGCGTGCAGCAGCTGCTCCTTGGATTCGAAGTGGTGCAGCAGGCCGGCGGCGCTGACTCCGGCCTCCCTGGCGATCTGGGCCAACGAGGTGTTGCGCCAGCCGTTACGCGCCAGGAGGTTCTCCGCGGCAGCGAGAATGCGCTGCTTACGGTCCTCGCCCTTGGCCAGCAGCGACTCGTAGGGCCGGGGCCCAGACGCCGCAGATATCGCCGACACCGCGCTCCTCATCACCGAGTGAACCAACCAACTGAACACACAGTAGGTTGGTTGGCGGCGTGTGACAAGGGTCTCAGTTAACAAATTTCCCGACGGGTGTCACGTGCCTGGTCAGAGCGCCGGACGATCCGTAGGTCCGCGATGTGTGGAGTATCCGTCGGACTGGTTCCGACCGACACTCCACACGTCGCGTCAGAGGCCGAGCGACTTGGCGATGATCACCTTCATGACTTCGCTGGTGCCGGCGTAGATGCGGGCCACCCGGGCATCGGTGTACAGGCGGGCGATCGGGTCTTCCATCATGTAGCCGTAGCCGCCGAAGAGCTGTAGGCAGCGGTCGATCACCCGGGCCTGCATCTCGGTGCAGAACAGTTTCACCCGCGCGGCGTCCGGCGCGGACAGCTCGCCGTCGACATGCAGTGCCACGGCCCGGTCCAGCATCGCCTGGGCCGCCTCCACCTCCGTCGAGCAGGCCGCCAGTTCGAACTTGGTGTTCTGGAACGACGCGACCGGCGTACCGAAGGCCTTGCGGTCCTTGGTGTAGTCGATGGCCGCGGCGATCGCCGATCGCGCCTGCGCCACCGAGCCCACCGCCACGGTCAGCCGCTCCTGAGCCAGGTTGTGGCCCAGATAGCTGAACGCCTCCCCCACCTCACCGAGCACATTGGCGACAGGCACCCGCACGTCGACGAACGAGAGCTCCGCGGTGTCCTGCACCTTGCAGCCCATCTTCTCCAGCTCGCGGCCGCGGGTGAACCCGGGCATCCCGTCCTCCACGACGAACAGGGTGAGCCCCTTGCGCCGGTTGTCGGGGTCGGTGGACGTGCGAGCCACCACGACGACGAGGTCGGCCTGCATACCGCCGGTGATGAACGTCTTGGCGCCGTTGACGATCCAGTGGTCACCGTCCTGCACGGCGGTGGTGCGCATGCCGGCCAGATCGGATCCGGTACCGGGTTCGGTCATCGCCACCGCGGTCAGCAGCGTGCCGTCGGCCA
>SXGT01820312.1_pt1 | contig 12947 bp, 10 predicted proteins | sample 3176221 | NCBI WGS metagenome assembly SXGT01 (sample SAMN11356862, study PRJNA531348) | freshwater metagenome | isolation source: freshwater sample F1-120 | place: China: Fuxian Lake, Yuxi | collected 2017-12-25
CATATGATTTAAGAATAGGCGCTGTGGCAAATAGAAATGGACTTACTGGTTATGTTGATGATTTCAGAATTTATAACAGAGTATTGTCATCATGCGAAATAGAGTCTTTATACAATGGTGTGGGCCGACAGCATGTCGTTGTAGGCGGTGACGACGCCCACATTGGGCTGGCTGCCCGACATGGCGTTCAGCTTGTCCTTGACCGGGGCGCCGGCGAAGGCGTGGGCCCAGTTGGCGCAGGACAGCTTGGCCCGGCCGGGCGTGTTGCCGGCGGCCCAGTCCATGCGGCGCAGATAGTCCGCGCGGGTCTCGCGGCTGCGTTCGATGATCCGCTGTGTGACGGCGGCGGTGACGGGATTGAGGGGCATCAGCTTACTCTGTCCAGAGGACCTCGAGATGGGCGCCGCTCGCGATCAGGGCGGCGATGGGCTGGACGGCGGGATCGCCCGTCGCCTCGGCCTCGAAGACCGCGCGCTTCTTCGCGCCGGTCAGGGCCAGCACCACGCGGCGGGCGCGGGCCAGATAAGGGATGTTCAGGCTGATCCGCTCCTGCGGCGGGGCCATGCCGTCGCGCCCGGGCGGCACCCCGAAGACGGCGGGCTCCAGCGCCGTGGTCAGCAGGGTCTTCAGGGTCGGACTGCCCGGAAACATGGAGCAGATATGCCCATCCTCGCCCATGCCCAGCAGCACGGCGTCCAGCGGCCCCTCGGCCTGCAGCGCGCGGGCGGCCAGGGCGGCGGCGCGGTCCACGGTCACAGCGGCATGGTGCAGGGGGATGAAGCGCGCGACGGCGGCCGGGCCGGTCAGCAGGGTCTCGCGCATCAGCCGGGCGTTGGAGTCCGGCGAGCTTTCCGGCACATGCCGCTCGTCCACCAGGGTGACGGCGACCCTGGACCAGTCCAGATCGGCCTGGGCCAGCCGCTGGTAGATGGGCGAGGGGGTCGACCCGCCCGCGCCCGCGAACAGGGCCTTATTGTTTGTCGACAGACCTTCACCCAGCGCACTCGCCAGACGCCCGGCGCAGGCTTCCGACCAGTCGTCGGCGGAGGAAAAAGCTTCGATGGCGACGGTCATGCGGCCTTCTCCCGTTGGAGATATTCGCATCGGCGCCGATAGCTCAAAATTTTCCGCTCATCCCCGCGAAAGCGGGGACCCAGTGCTTTGGGTGTTGAAGCGGACAACGATAATTCGCTGCTGGCCGGTCCTGAAGCGCTGGCTTCAAGCTGGACAGAACTGGGTCCCCGCTTTCGCGGGGATGAGCGGCACTGAAAATTGCGCGCAGCCCTCTCCCACCGGGAGAGGGGCTCATGATCCTGCATCCTACTCATTCCACGCCCGTCCGTTGCGGCTCATCAGATCGAAGGCGCCCGAGGGGCCCCAGGTTCCCGCTTCATAGAGTTCGGGCTTCATCTCGGCGGCGCGCCAGGCGGCGGACACGCCGTCCACCCACTCCCATGCCTTTTCCGCCTCGTCGCGGCGGACGAACAGCGTGGAGTCGCCGTTCAGGGCGTCCAGAAGCAGCCGCTCATAGGCGATGCGGCGGCGCGGCGGGCGGGCGCTCTTGCCTTCCATGCCCCAGGACAGGGACATGCGGATGGGCTGCAGCCGCATCTTCGCGTCCAGACCCGGCGCCTTGTTCATCACCGACAGGGACACGTCCTCGTCGGGCTGCAGGGCGATGACCATGCGGTTGGCCACGATGTCGCCGCGGCCGTCGCCGTCGAAGATGGAGTGGGGCACCGGCTTGAACTGGATGACGATCTCGGTGCGCTTGTCGGGCATGCGCTTGCCTGTGCGCATGAAGAACGGCACCCCGGCCCAGCGCCAGTTGTCGATGTCGGCGCGCAGGGCGACGAAGGTGTCGGTGTCCGACGCCTCACCGCGCTCCTGCTCGTAACCCTTGACCGACTGGTCCTCGACGGTTCCGGGCGTGTACTGGCCGCGCACGGTGACCTTCTTCGCGGCCACCTTGGTGATGGGGCGCAGGGACCGCAGCACCTTGACCTTCTCGTTGCGCACCGAGTCCGGGTCCATGTCCGACGGCGGCTCCATGGCCACCAGACACAGCAGCTGCAGAAAGTGGTTCTGCAGCATGTCGCGAAGGGCGCCGTACTCGTCATAATACGGCCAGCGGTCGCCCACGCCCGTGGTCTCGCCCACGGTGATCTGCACGTGGTCGATGGACAGGTTGTTCCACAGGGGCTCGAAGATCACGTTGGCGAAGCGCAGCGCCATCAGGTTCTGGACCGTCTCCTTGCCCAGATAGTGATCGATGCGGAACACCCGGTCCTCTGTGAAGGCGGCGGCCACCGCCTGGTCGATCTCGCGGAAGGTCTTCAGGTCGCGGCCGACGGGCTTCTCCAGCACGATGCGGGTCATGGCCCCGGTCATGCCGATGGCCTTCAGCGCATTGACGATGGGCGCGTACAGCGACGGCGACACGGCCAGGAAATAGGTGAGGTCCTCGGTCCCGGCCCTGTCCCTGAGCGCAGTCAGGCTGTCGGGATCGGTGGCGTCCATGGCCAGATAGTCGATCCGCTTCGACAGTCGCTCGAAGGCCTTGGCGCTCCACTGGCCGTCGGCCTCGGCACGGGGCTGGACCCACTCGCGCACGCTGGCCAGATAGGCGTCGCGGCTGTCCTCGCTGCGCGCGGCGGCGATGACCGTCAGCCCCTCGGGCAGCAGGTCGTCGTGCTCCAGAAGGTACAGCGACGGCAGCAGCATGCGCAGCGCCAGATCGCCGCCTCCGCCGAACAGAACGAGCGTCGGCATTCGCGCCTCACCTTCACCAGTTGCGTGGATGGACCCGTCTTGGGGGATTTCCACGCCCGCGCCAACCGGACCAATCCGGATTGAAACATCAGTTTATGCGCTGACACCGGTTTCCGCGAACCGGCGACGCAAGATTTCACTCCATCGGCGTCAGTAGGTGAGCCGAAGTCCCGCGCGCAGGGTGCGCGGCGGGCCATAGCCGGGCACGCCGTCGCCGGTGCGGGCGACCTCCACATCCTCGTCGAACAGGTTGTCGGCGGCCAGATAGAGGACGGTGCGCGTGTTGGCCCGCCACTCCGCCCGGGCGTCCAGCACCAGGGCCGGGTCCAGTTCGCGGCTGTTCAGATCATCGTCGAACCGGCGGCTCTCGTAGCGGGCGCGGGCCGACAGACCCAGGCGGTCGGACGCACGCCAGTCGATCCCGGCGGTGGCGCTCCAGATGGGCGCCTGGGCGGGCCGCAGCCCGGTCAGCTGGGGCGCGTCGGTCTCGCCGTCCATGCGGGCGTCGGTGGCCGACAGGGCGCCGGACAGGGTCACGGTCTCCAGCCGCCAGCGGGCCTCCACCTCGACGCCCGTGGCCTCCACGGTCCCGGCGTTGCGGCGCTGGCGCAGCACCCCGCCCGCGGGCACGAAGCCGGCCACGGGGAAGACGCCGGGCCCCTCACCGATGGTGACGTTGACGATGGCGTCCTCGATCTCGTTGTGGAACACCGTGGCCGTCAGATCGACCGCGCCGCCGCTCCACGCCAGACCCGCCTCGATGCCGCGCAGCACCTCGGGCTCCAGCTCGGGATTGGCCTCGGTGATGTCGTTGCCGACGCGGAAGGGGCGGTGCAGCTCGTTCAGGGTCGGGGGCCGGAAGCCGGTGTAGGCCGCCGCCCGCGCCGCCCAGCCGCCGCCCAGATCCCGCCGTGCGGCCAGACGGGCGCTGACCACCTCGCCGTCGCGGTCGGGCGAGCGCTGGTCCAGCAGCACCACATCCGTCGCGGTGTTGGTCTCCAGCCGGCGGCCGCTCTCGTTGCTCCACCGGTCGGCGCGCAGCCCCCCGGCGACCAGCCAGGGTCCGCCGGTCCAGGAGCCCTCGGCATAAGCCCCGGCGATCAGGGTCTCGCCGCCCGCGATGCGCTGGCGGTTGAACGCGTTCACCTCGCGCACCTCGCCCTCGGTGCTGCGGACGTCGGCGCCCACCTCCCACTCCAGCGATCCGCCCCAGCGGTCGGCGGCGCGGCGCAGGGCGAAATTCGCGCCCAGACCGGTGGCCGGGGTGGCGTACTGATTGTTGGCCAGCGACGCGCTCGACCGGTCGTCGGCCACCGACACGAAGGTGTTGCTGAGATCGCTGTCATGGCGCCAGACCTGCGCCCGCCAGCCGAGGCGGTCGCCGGTGGGCTGCCGCGCCGCCGTCAGGCTGTAGATCTGGCCGCTGGATTCCGCCCGCGCCCCATCCAGCCCGGCGCCGCGCTCGTCCTCCCAGGCGCCGACCCGGGCCGAGACGGCGATGTCGTCCGTGGGCGCCCAGTCGGCGCGCAGGGCGCCGCCCAGACTCTCAAGATCCGTGGGCGTGTCCGCCGCGCCCTGTTCCGGGCCGCGCACGGGCACATAGCCGTCGCTGTGTTCGTAGAGCCCCGAGGCGGTCAGGGTCAGCCGCCCGAAGCCTTGCGATCCCGATCCGGACAGGCGCGCGCCGCCGCGCTCGGCCACCGAGGCGTCCAGCACCGCGCCCGCCTCACGCTCGCGCATCACGATCACCCCGGTCAGGGCCCCGGCGCCGTAGGGGCCCGCGCCGGACCCGCGCACGATGTCCAGACTGTCGAGGGACTCCGGCGCGATCTGCGACCAGATCACCCAGCCGCCGAACGGATCGTTCAGCGGCACGCCGTCCAGGGTCACCAGGGTCCGGCCCGCGCCGGACGGGGCGATGGACCGCAGGGATATGCCTTGCGTCGTCGGATTGGCCGACAGGCTGGACGTACGGCGGAACAGCGACACGGCGGGCACGCCGGTCAGGGCCTCGTCCACCCGCTGGCTGGCCTCCAGGTCGTCCTGATCCAGCCGGATGACCGCAAAGGCGGCGTCGCCCGCGGCGGGGGGCAGGCGGGCGGCGGTGACGACGATCTCGTCAACGGTGACGGGCGGGGCGGGCGGGACGTCGGCTTGAAAAATGACGGGCTCCGTCAGGAAGGCTGGATGTGAGGGCGACCTGTCGAACAGATGGAACGGACGAGCGTTCCCTCAAGTCCCGGCGTCGAGGCGCTTCAGCAGGTCGGCGGCGAACTCGGACAGGGTGTCGTCCCGGGCGCCCATGATCAGGATGCGGTCCCCGGGACGGGCCATCCGGATCAGGCGCTCGCCGCAGGCCGCGCGGTCGGGCAGGGCCTCCGCATGACGGCCCGCCGCCGCGATGCCGGTCGCGATGTCGCCCGAGCCGACGCTGCGGTCGGTGGTGCCGCCGTAATAGACCGGCTCGGGCATCAGCAGCACGTCGTCGGGGCTCATCAGCCGCGCGAAGACGTCGATGAACTCGGCCTTCATCAGCTTCAAAGGGCCGAAGCCGTGGGGCTGGAACAGGATCAGCAGGCGGCCGGGAAAGGCGTGCAGGGTGTTCAGGGTGGCGGTGATCTTGTCCGGGTTGTGGGCGAAGTCGTCGATGACGGTGACCCCGCCCGTCTGACCGGCCACCTCCAGGCGGCGGCGGATGCCGGAGAAGTCGCCCAGCGCCGCCACGGCGTCCGCGACCGAGACGCCCAGCGCCTTGACCGCGCCGACGGCGGCCAGCGCATTGGCGACATTGTGGGCGCCGGGCACGCGCAGCTCCGCGTCATGGGTCGCGCCGTCGGTCTCGAGCAGGCGGAAGGTCATGCCGGTGGCCGTCGGGGCCAGGTCCACGGCGCGCAGGTCAGCGTCCGCATGATCCAGCGCGAAGGTGATCGTCGCCCTGGCCTGTTTGGCGAGGGCGGGGGTCTCGGCGTCGTCCAGGTTCAGCACCGCCGTCGCCGCCCGGCCCGCGAAGCCCCCGAACAGGGTGCGCAGCTCGTCCATGGACTTGTGATCCAGCGACACATTGGAGACCACCGCCACGGTAGGTTCATAGCGGGCGATGGAGCCGTCGGACTCATCCACCTCGCTGACGAACAGGTCCGGCCCGCCGATCAGGGCGCTGGCGAAGGGCTGGTCGGGCTGGACGAAATTCTTCATCACCGCGCCGTTCATGACGGTGGGTTCGCGCCCGGCCCGGTGCAGGATCCAGGCGATCATGCCGGTGATGGTGGACTTGCCGCTGGTGCCCGCCACGCCGACGCTGGTCCCGGCGCCGTTGAACAGCTCCGACAGCAGCTGGGGCCGGGTCAGGATGCGTGCGCCTGCGGCCTTCGCGGCGCGGATGTCGGGCACCGTGTCCTCCACCGCCCCGGTGGCCACCACCACCTGACCGGCGCGCACGCCCGATCCGTCCTGGGGATGCAGGGTGAAGCCGTGGCCGCGCAGCCAGTCGAACTTCTCCGGCGTCCGGCCTTGATCCAGCGCCCGGTCGGAGCCTTCCACAGCGGCCCCGCGCGCCTTCATGATCAGGGCAAGCGGCAGCATGCCCGAGCCGCCGACGCCGCAGAAGAAATAGGACTGGTCTTGATTCATGCGCCGCGAACCCCGAAGGCTTGAAGCGCCTGACTAGCACGGCGCGCCCGCAGCGCCAGAGGATTGCGCGACAGAACATGGCCACCCCGAACAAGCCCTTCCGCATCGGCGTCGTGGCCGCCAGCTCGCGCTTCGAGCGGGAGACCGCCGTGCTGGCGCAGGAGATGGTGCGCGCGCTGCATCCCGACGGCTCGGTCGAACTGAAGTTCCACCCCGCGTCCTTCGGCAAGCACGGCCATTTCGCGGGCGACGACGCCGGCCGGGCCAGGGCTGTTCTGGAGATCGCCAACGACCCGACCCATGACGCGGTCTGGTTCGCCCGAGGCGGCTATGGATCCTGCCGCATCGCCGAGGCGGTGATGGCCGGGGTCAACGATGCGGCGCGCAAAAAGACATACATGGGCTACTCCGACGCCGGATCGATTCTGGCGGGGCTGTACCGGCTGGGGTTCGAGCAGGTGTTCCACGGGCCGATGGTGCAGGACCTGCGCCGGTCTGACGGCAAGATCGCCTTCGCCCGCGCCCTCGACTGGCTGGTGCGGCGGGACAAGGCGGCGCTGGAGCCCGCCGTCCTGACCGGCGGCGCGCCCACGGCGGCGTTCAACATCACCATCCTCAGCCAGCTGCTGGGCACGGCGCTGGAGCCGGACCTGACCGGCCATGTGCTGATGCTGGAGGAGGTGGGCGAGGCCGACTACCGCACCGACCGCGCCATGTTTCACATCACCGGCCAGCCCGCGATCCGCCGCGTGGCGGGCATCCGCCTGGGCCGGGTCAGCGACGTCACCCCCAACGACCCCGACTTCGGCCTGACCTCGGAGCAGATCGTGCGCTACTGGTGCGACCGCTCGGGCATTCCTTATCTGGGCCGCGCCGACATCGGGCATGATTCCGCCAACCGCGTCGTGCCCTTCGGACCGTTGACCTGAGCCCTTCCAGGGTCGATCAGGGGAGATCGCAATTTGAAGGGGCGAGCAGGCTTGGCCGACTCCCGCAAGGACAGAAAGGGCGCCGTCACCATCCATGACGTGGCGCGCCGCGCCGGGGTTTCGCCCATGACCGTGTCGCGGGTCATGAACGAGGCGCCCGGGGTCAAGGACGCCACCCGCAAGACGGTGCAGGACGCGGTGGAGGCCCTGGGCTATGCGCCCAACGCGGCGGCGCGCAGCCTGGCGCGTCAGGGCGGCGGACGCATCGGCCTGCTCTACTCCAACCCGTCCGCCGGCTATCTCAGCGAGTTCCTGGTGGGGGCCCTGGACGGCGCCCAGAAGACCGGCGCCCTGCTGCTGATCGAGAAGTGCGACCCCAATCCGGAGAGCGAGCGCGCCGCGGTGGGCCGCCTGATCGCGGGCGGCGCCTCCGGCGTGATCCTGCCGCCGCCCCACGGCGAATCCTACGCCGCCCTGTCGGAGCTCAAGGACGGAGAGGTGGCCGTGGTGGCTGTGGCCGCCGGGCGTTTCCGCTCGGACGCCAGCGCCGTGCGCATCGACGACTTCGCCGCCGCCGCCGAGATGACCCGGCACCTGCTGGAGCTGGGCCACCGCCGCATCGGCTTCATCAAGGGCGCCTCCAACCAGACCGCCAGCGCCGAGCGCCTGCTGGGCTTCGAGACCGAGATGCGCGCGGCCGAGCCCGCCGCCATCGCCCTGATCGAGGCGGGCGAGTTCACCTATCGCTCCGGCCTCGAGGCCGCCGAGCGCCTGCTGTCGGCGCGACGGCCCCCGACCGCCATCTTCGCCTCCAACGACGACATGGCCGCCGGTGTCCTGACCGCCGCCCACCGCAAGGGGCTGGACGTGCCGGGCGCGCTGACCGTGGTCGGTTTTGACGACACCTCCATCGCCACCGCCGTCTGGCCGGAGCTGACCACCGTCCGCCAGCCGGTGGCCGAGATGGCCGAGGCCGCCGTGCGCATCCTCAGCGACGACATCCGGGGGCGGGGCCAGGCGCGGAGCGACGCGCCCGTCGACCGGCTGGTGACCCACACCCTGGTCGTGCGCGACTCCTGCGGGCCGGCGCCGACCGCCGACTGACCCCCTGATCGGGCCGCCGCGTGATGGCTCTTGACACCGACGGTCAGCCCTTTGATGTTACCGCTAACAGAAACGACCGCGCCGGTGGGCTCGCCCACCTCACGCGACGGCGGGGGAAATGACCAGTATTGTTGAATGCCTTGCGGCGGATTGGGACGCCGCGACCCTGATCGGACGGATCGAACTGCCCGAAGGCCCGACGCCCGTACGCGTCCGCGAGGGCCGGGTTCAGGACATCTCCGGTTTCGCCCCCACCTGCGCCGACGCGCTCGCCCACGCCGATGACCTCGCCGTCTTTGAGGGCCGCGATCTCGGCGCCCTGGTCGACATGGAGTTCGCCACCGTCTGGGACGGGCCGTCGCCCGATGCGGTCAAGCTGCTGTCGCCGGTCGATCTCCAGTGCGTGAAAGCCTCCGGCGTGACCTTTGCCGTCTCGGCCGTGGAGCGGGTGATCGAGGAGCGCGCCCGCGGCGACGCCGCCGCCGCCGATGACATCCGCAAGGCCCTGAAGGACAAGGTGGGCGCCGACCTGTCCGCCGTGAAGCCCGGCTCGGAACAGGCGGCCGCCCTCAAGACCGCCCTCATCGCCGACGGCCTGTGGTCCCAGTATCGGGAGGTCGCCATCGGCCCCGACGCCGAGATCTACACCAAGGCCCCGATCCTGTCCTCGGTGGGCTGGGGCGACTATGTGGGCGTGCGGTCGGACTCGGCCTGGAACAACCCCGAGCCCGAGGTGGCGGTGGTCTGCGATTCCACCGGCCGCATCCTCGGGGCGACGCTGGGCAATGACTTCAACCTGCGCGACATCGAGGGCCGCTCGGCCCTGCTGCTGGGCAAGGCCAAGGACAACAACGCCTCGGCGGCCCTGGGCCCGTTCATCCGCCTGTTCGACGACGGCTTCACCTTGGACGACCTGCGCCAGGCCACCATTTCGCTGGAGGTGGTCGGCGACGACGGCTTCATCATGAAGGGCGAAAGCTCCATGAGCCTGATCAGCCGTGATCCTGTGGAACTGGTGGGCCAGACCATCGGCAGGCACCACCAGTATCCCGACGGCCTGATCCTCTATCTGGGCACCATGTTCGCCCCTATCGAGGATCGCGATGCGCCCGGCGGCGGCTTCACCCACAAGCCGGGCGACCGGGTGCGGGTGTCCTCGCCCCGTCTGGGCGTTCTCGACAACAAGGTGACCACCAGCGACCAGGCCCCGCCCTGGACCCTGGGGGTCTCCGGACTGATGCGTAATCTGGCCTCCCGCGGCCTGCTTGGAGGCGCGCGATGAGCGAAGCGATCTATCCCTCTCTCAAGGACCGGCTGGTGGTCATCACCGGCGGCGGCTCGGGCATCGGCGAGGGTCTGACCGAGGCCTACGTTCGACAGGGCGCGCGGGTGGTGTTCCTGGACATCGCCGAGGGGCCGTCGCGGGCGCTGGAGACGCGTCTGGCCCATCAGTCTCCCGCGCCGGTGTTCCGGCCCTGCGACCTGACCGACCTGGACGCGCTCAAGGCCTGTTTCGCGCGCATCGAAGCCGAACACGGCGAAGTGGACGTGCTCATCAACAACGCCGCCAACGATGATCGTCACCGGGCCGACGCCGTCACGCCCGCCTACTGGGACGAGCGCATGGCGGTGAACCTGCGCCACCAGGTCTTCGCCGCCCAGGCGGTGGCCCCGGCCATGCGTCGACGCGGCAAGGGCGTGATCCTGAACCTGGGCTCCATCTCCTGGCATCTGGGGATGCCGGATCTGTCGCTGTATGAGACCGCCAAGGCGGCCATCGAGGGCATGACCCGCGCCCTGGCCCGCGAATGGGGCCCGGACGGGGTGCGCGTGGCCTGCATCGTGCCGGGCAATGTGAAGACCGAGCGCCAGATGAAGTGGTACTCGCCCGAGGGCGAGGCCGAGATCGTGGCGGCTCAATGCCTGACGCTGAGAATCGAACCCAGGGACATCGCCGCCATGGCCCTGTTCCTGTCGTCTGATGACGCCCGCGCGATCACCGGGCATGAGTATTTCGTGGACGCAGGCTGGAGATAGCCAGGCGTCTCAACCGGGGTCGGGAGAACCCCATCGGGAGGACTGAGGCATGACGGATGTAAATCAGGCGGGGGCGCCGCCTTCCGCCGAACTCGAGCGAACGAACATGGGGCTGGTCATCCTCACCGTGCTGGTGGCGACGATCGGCGGCTTCCTGTTCGGCTACGACAGCGGCGTCATCAACGGCACCGTGGAGGGCCTGCGCCAGGCCTTCAATTCCGAAGAGGTGGGCACCGGGTTCAACGTGGCCTCCATGCTGCTGGGCTGCGCCATCGGCGCCGCCTTCGCGGGCCGCGCCGCCGACGTCTGGGGCCGCCGCACCATGATGATCGTGGCGGCGGTGCTGTTCATCGTCAGCGCCTGGGGCTCGGGCATCGCGGGCACCTCCACCGAGTTCGTGATCTACCGCATCCTCGGCGGTCTGGCCGTGGGCGCCGCCAGCGTCATGGCGCCCGCCTACATCTCCGAGATCGCCCCCGCCCACATGCGCGGCCGCCTGACGACGATCCAGCAGATCGCCATCATCTCGGGCCTGTTCTTCTCGTTCCTGGCCAACTACCTGCTGGCCAATACGGCGGGCGGATCGACCACGGAATTCTGGCTGGGCTTCACCACCTGGCGCTGGATGTTCTGGGTGGAGCTGATCCCCGCGGTGATCTTCTTCTTCGCCCTGTTCCTGATCCCCGAAAGCCCGCGCTTCCTGGTCATCAAGGGCAAGCACGAGAAGGCCACCGAGGTGCTGGGCCGCCTGTTCGGGCCGAAGGCCGCCGGCCTCAAGGTGGCCGAGATCCAGCAGTCCCTGACGGCGGATCACAAGCCCCGCCTTTCGGACCTGATCGACCGCAACAAGGGCGGCATCCGCATGATCGTCTGGGCCGGCATCGGCCTGGCGGTGTTCCAGCAGCTGGTGGGCATCAACATCGTCTTCTACTACGGCGCGGTGCTGTGGCAGTCGGTGGGGCTCAGCGAAAACGACGCCCTGATGATCAATGTGCTGTCCGGCGCCCTGTCCATCGCGGCGGTGGTTCTGGGCCTGCTGGTGATCGACAGGCTGGGCCGCAAGCCCATGCTGCTGATCGGTTCGGTGGGCATGGCCATCACCCTAGGGCTGGTGGCCTACGCCTTCTCCACCGGGACCTTCATGGCCTCGGGCACGGTGCTGGAAGCCGGCACGGTGCTGAACAACGGCACGGTCTATGACGCCCAGACCACCCTCTCATCCAGCTTCCTCGATCTCACGCCCCAGATGGGTCTTCTGGCGCTGGTGGCGGCCAATATCTATGTGATGTTCTTCAACTTCAGCTGGGGTCCGGTCATGTGGGTCATGCTGGGCGAGATGTTCCCGAACCAGATCCGCGGCTCCGGCCTGGCGGTTTCGGGCTTCGCCCAGTGGATCGCCAACTTCGGCATCACCATGAGCTTCCCGATCATGGCCGCCGGCATCGGCCTGACGCTGACCTACGGCTTCTACGCCCTCAGCGCCCTGGTCTCGGTGTTCTTCGTCCTGGCCCTGGTCCACGAGACCCGCGGCAAGGAACTGGAGCAGATGACCGGCTGAGCCGCCGGTTATCGACACGAACGGGCGGGGCCGAACGAATTCGTCGTTCGGCCCTCGCCTGATTTTGGAATGTACTGAAGGCCCGCGACCTCCCCGGCGCGGGCCACAAAGGAGACACGCCATGTCCGACACCCTCGAACTCTCCCACTGGATCAACGGCGAGAAGGTTTCGACGGACCGGCCGTCCGAGAGCCTGAACCCGTCCGACACCCGCGACGTGGTGGCCCGCGTCCCCGACGGCGGCGACGCCGAGGTCAATGCGGCGGTGGACGCCGCGCGCGCGGCCTTCGGCGGCTGGGCCGACGCCTCGCCCGAGGTGCGCTCGGACGTGCTGGACAAGGCGTCCAACATCCTGATGGAGCGCCGCGAGGAAGTGGGCCGTCTGCTGTCGCGCGAAGAGGGCAAGACCCTCGCCGAGGGCATCGGCGAAACGGCGCGCGCCGCCCGCATCCTGAAATTCTTCGGCGGCGAGGCCCTGCGTCTGCACGGCCAGAACCTGATGTCGACGCGGCCGGGCGTGGAGGTCCAGACCTACCGCCAGGCGGTGGGCGTCTACGGCCTGATCACGCCCTGGAACTTCCCCATCGCCATCCCGGCCTGGAAGATGGCCCCGGCCCTCGCCTTCGGCAACACGGTGGTGATCAAGCCCGCCGGCCAGACCCCGGCCACCGCCGAGGCGCTGGTGGCCATCCTGCACGAGGCGGGCCTGCCCAGGGGCGTGGTCAACATGATCATCGGTCGGGGCCGCGTGGGTCAGGCCATCGTGGACCACACCGGCGTGGACGCCATCAGCTTCACCGGCTCGCAAGGCGTCGGCGCGGGCGTGGCCCAGGGCGCGGTCAAGCGTCAGGCCCGCGTGCAGCGGGAGATGGGCGGCAAAAACCCGCGGGTGGTCATGGACGACGCGGATCTGGATC
>SXGT01439013.1_pt1 | contig 12946 bp, 9 predicted proteins | sample 3176221 | NCBI WGS metagenome assembly SXGT01 (sample SAMN11356862, study PRJNA531348) | freshwater metagenome | isolation source: freshwater sample F1-120 | place: China: Fuxian Lake, Yuxi | collected 2017-12-25
ACCGTGCAGGTGATCCCCCACATCACCGACGCCATCAAGGAGGCCATCCACGAGGGCGTGGATCGCGCCGAGGAGGCGCAGGGTCGGCCGGTCGACGTGGCCATCACCGAGATCGGTGGAACGGTCGGTGACATCGAAAGCCTGCCCTTCCTCGAGGCCGTGCGCCAGTTCGCGCTGGAGAAGCCGCTGGGCGACTGCCTGTTTGTGCACCTGACGCTGCTGCCCTACCTGCGCGCGTCCGGCGAGATGAAGACCAAGCCCACGCAGCAGTCCGTCGGCAAGCTGCGCGAGATCGGCATCATGCCCGACATCCTGATCTGCCGCACCGAGCAGCCGATGACGCGCGACATGGCGCAGAAGATCTCGCTGTTCTGCAATGTGCGCCCGGAGGCGGTGATCGAGGAGCGCGATGTGGACTTCTCGATCTACGAGGTGCCCACCAACCTGGTCGCGGCGGGCCTCGATCGGCTGATCTGCGAGCGGCTGCGTTTCCCCTTCGAGAAGCCCACGCCCTTCGATGACTGGCGCGCCATGCTGGAGGACATCCGCGTCACCAAGGATGTCGTCGAGATCGCCATCGTCGGCAAGTACATCGAGCTGCACGACGCCTACAAGTCGATCTACGAGTCGCTGAGCCATGCCGGCATCGCCAACCACTGCAAGGTGCAGCTGCGCAAGGTCAGCGCCGAGGATGTGCACGACAAGGGCACTGCGCTGCTGGAGGGCGCGCATGCCGTGCTGGTGCCCGGCGGCTTCGGAGAGCGCGGCGTCGAAGGCAAGATCGACGCGATCCGCTGGGCCCGCGAGAACGGCATCCCGTTCTTCGGAATCTGTCTCGGCATGCAGTGCGCGGTGATCGAGTACGCCCGCCATGCGCTCGGGCTGGAAGGGGCCCACACTCTGGAACACTCGCCTCACACGCCGCATCCGGTGATCAATCTGATGGAAGAACAGAAGGCGCTGGTCGACAAGGGCGGCAACATGCGACTGGGCTCGTACGACTGCACGCTGACGCGCGGCAGCCTCGCCCACAAGCTCTACGGCGAGCTGGAGATCCGCGAGCACCACCGCCACCGCTACGAGTTCAACAACGCCTACCGCACGCGCTTCGAGGCCTCGTCGATGCGCCTGTCGGGCGTCAACCCGCAGCGCGGACTGGTGGAGATCGTCGAGGTCCCCGAGCACCCCTTCTTCATCGGCGTGCAGTTCCACCCCGAGTTCAAGAGCAGCCCGCTGACTCCTCATCCGATCTTCAGGGGCTTCGTCGCCGCCGCGCTGCAGTGCGCGAAGAACGGCGGCCGCGGCCGCCTGCTAGCGAAGGAGCGCGCCTGATGTCCGGCGTGCAGCGCGCGGGCGATCTGCCCCTGCCGGGCGGCAACTTCCGGCTGTTCATCACCAGGCTCTCGTTCCAGTCGATGATGTCGCTGGGCATGATCGAGAACCCCATCACGCGCGAACGCTCGGTCAACCTCGAGAGCGCGCGCATGCTGATCAGTGACCTGCAGATGCTGCAGGAAAAGACGCGCGGCAACCTCGATGAGGATGAGCTGGGCCATCTGGAGAAGATCCTCAGCGATCTGGAATACGCGCTCGAGCGCGTCGAGGAAACGCAGGGCGTCGCGGACGAGAGCTAGCGCTCCGATTCGCTGCAGGACCGCACCTCGACGGCGTGCACGATCACGCGCTCCCGGGCGTCGATCGGCTGGATCAGCAGATCCCCCGGTGGTGCCTCCGTCGGAATCAACAGGCACAGGTCCTGCCGCCCGGCTTCGACCGGCACGATCAGGCGGCGTACTTTCTGGTACTTGGGATCCTCGCGCGTCTGGAACCAGACGTACAAGTTGCCCGCGACGGGGGAACTCAACTCGACACGCAGCGCGGGGAAGCAGCCGGCGGCCAATTGCGGCAGCGGGTAGTAGAACTTGTCCTTGCCCACGGCGCAGTCGATCGCGATGTCGGAGCCCTCGGCGACCAGTTGTGTGTCGAGATGCGGACGCAGCCGCTGCTGCCAGCCTTCAAAGGCTTCGACTCGGCCGAGCGTGCGGAAGTTGCCGCGCGCGAATGTGCGCAGGGTCAACTCCAGCGGCTCCGGACGATTGCGCAGATGGCGCTCGGTGACCATCTGTATCACCAGATCGGGGCGCTGCGCGATGATCTCGCCCACCGGCATGTAGTACTGCCAGCGCGTCTGGAGCCGCGAGCAGAACTCGGCGAACATCTGGCGCGTCCACTGGCCGAACGAGTCGTGGACCAGCACCACGGATGGAGCGCCCTGCGGCCCCTCGAAGATCATGCGCATCGGGAACTGCTCGGCGCTCTGCTCGAGCACGCGCGTGCCGGAACCGCCGGCGAGGCTCATGCGCCAGGCCGGTTCGTGACTCCAATCGCCCAGGTGCCAGATCAGCGGGATGCAGTCCTCGATGTCCCAGTAGCTCACCCCGCGGCAGCCCCATTGCTCGCGCGGGAGTGAAGGAAATCCCAGTCCCTCTGCACGGCCGCGCTCGGCCAATGCGAGTGCCACGCTGGTGCCGCCGCGATAGGAATAGTGCGAGCCCAGCCGCAGATAGGCCCAGTCGTCGCGATCGGGCCGATCATGCTCGCGCTCCGCGAAGAGCGCGGGACGCAGATCGACCCAGGCACTCTCTCCGCGCTCGCGCAGCACGCGATCCAACTGCATCAGCGGCGTCTCGCCGTGACGCTCTTCGCCGGCCGGCAGCATCTCCGGATAGATCGTCTCCTTGTTGGGAGCGACGCAGAACCAGTAACGAATGCCTTCGGCCGCGAAGCGCTCGCGCCGCTCGCGGATCGCCTGACACCAGGCCTCGAGGTGCTCATCCGTCAGGGGCTTGCGCCCGCGCCAGATGGCTTTCGAATCGTGGCCCGCGAACATCACGAAGCCTTCCTTGCCGATCACATGCGTGTCGGAGGGAGCCTTCCCGAACCCGACGACGCGCTGGAGATTGTTCCAGCGAATCAGATGATCGCGAAAGCCCAGCGCATCGCCGTGCCAGCGCTCGATGCGCTCCGGCCAGCGCTTCGCGGTGTAAAAACCCAGCGGCGGTTCGGGCCAGCGCTCGGGGTTGCGCAACTCGGCCTTGACGTGCTCGATCTGCGCGGGCCGCAGGCGGCGATCGACCACCGGCAGCAGCAGCGCGCCGAGGAACAGGCCAATCAGGAGGCGTTGGGCGAGAAGCTGCATTCCTGATGCTCCAGAATAGCAGCCCGCCGCTCAGTTTGTGCGCGCCTCGGCAGAGAGCAGGGTGTACGTGCCCGCCGCAGAGCCCGGAGCCCACATCAGATCCGGCAGGATCTGCGCGTTGTCGAGCTCGAAACGAAGCTCGTTGAGGCCCTTTTTCACAGCGAGCGGATAGCGACGGCGCTGCGAGTACTCGCGCTCCATGGGTGTCAGATACCACAGATAGCCGATGCCGTCCGCGGGCGCCTCGAGCTGCAGACGCAGCGCCAGCCGCGTGCCCGGCGCGCGCTCCGGCGCGTGCAACAGCAGTTTGTCGCGGCCCGGCTGCAGCGCAAGCCGGCCAGCCTCGAAGCGCGAGCGCGGATGTCCCTCGACGCGCACCGCACCGATCGGCTGCAGCGCACTCCAGGCCTCCTCCTGCAGGGCGATCAGCCCCGTCTCCAGCGGCGCAAGCCCGTACAGAATGCGCCTTTCACTCAGCACCTCGACCACGCGCTCAGGCTGCGCCTCGAGCAGAGCCTCCATCGGGAAGTGCAGCCGCCAGCGGAACAGGAGCTCGCTCGCACCCTCGGCGAGATACATCGGCAGCAGCGGTCCGAAGGAATCGGAAACCAGCAGCAGGCGCGGTCCGCCGCCCTCCCGCACCCAGTGTGCCTCGCGGGTCATGTAGATGTGCCGGTCGATGGCGGTGGTGCGAAGGGCATGCGGCTCCATCCACTCCCGATGCCACACGGGCTGGCGCACATGCTCAAGCAGATTGAGGTTGATGGCCCAGCTGTCGCCCGGATCCGATTCATCCAGCGTGCTGCGCAGCGCCTCGCGACCGGGCAATGTCGGATCGAGTTCGCGGGCCACGCGCCATGCGGCGCGCTCCGTCCAGTGGGTTCCGTGCGGGAAATACACGAAATCCCCGGTGGCAGCGTCATCAAAGCGCTTTTCATCAAGCAGCGCCGGCCGCACATCGAGCACGCAGGCGCGCGCGGCGGGGCTCAATCCGCTGAGCCATTGATCCAGCGGAACCGGTCCGCTGCGCCACTCGCCTTCGGGCAGCATTTCCGGGTAGATGGACTCCTTGTTGGGAGCGATCACGAAGCGGTAGTCGATGCCGCGCTCCCGGAAGTAGCTCACGCGCGCTTCCAGCCGACTCGACCACTCGCCGATCTGCTCGTCCGAGAGCCGGACGCGTCCCAGCCAGGCACTGCGGGAGTTGTCGCCCGTGAAGAAGATCCAGCCCTGCCGGCCCATCAGCAGCGTCGGCGTCGGTGCGGCTCCGAACACGAGCATGGCCTGCGCATGATGCCAGCGCAGCCACTCATCGCGCGCCCCGAACGTGTCGCCATGCCAGGCCTCGAAGCGCGCCGGAAACGTGTTCCACTCGCGCCAGTTCGCCGGCCATTCCGGCAGCGGCTTGGGCTGACGGTTCTCGAGCTTCACGCCAAGCCAGCGCCCCGGCAGCACGCGCTGCACCGCCAAAGGCAGCAGCAGTGCGACGCAGAAGCACAGGATCACGATTCTTCGGCCGCTCAAGCAGGTCAACGCCACCAAGGTAGCAATGGCTCAGGCCCGCTGGCAGCGGGCCACCTTGAGCAAGGCCGCCCCGTCGCGCACGGGGAAGTCCTCGTCGGGTCCGAACACCTCGACGGCCGAAAGTTCGATGCCCGCCTTCTCGGCGGTGCGGCGGATGCGCGCCTCAAAACCGGCCGCATCGAGACTCGGCAGGTGGTGCGTGGCATACAGCGCTCCCCCGCGCGCGGTTGCGAGCAGCGCGGGCTTGAGCAGCGCAGGATAGTCGTGCTCGACATCGACGGCGCCGAAGGGGCCTTTGGACCACTTGGGCGGATCGAGCAGCACGAGATCGAAGGCACGCGGCTCGACGCGCAGGAAGTCGCGGCTGCGGGCACGGCCCTTGACCTCCAGCCCCGCCCACTGGCGCAGAAGCGGCAGACAATCCTCGTGGAGGAACTCGACGCGGGCGCTCGCGTGCGGATTGAGCTCCAGCGAACGGCGTCCGACCTCGAGGCTCGAAGCGGAGAAATCGGCGTTGATCACTTCGGCTGCGCCGGCGCAGGCTGCGCGCACTCCGGCTCCGCAGGTGTAGGCGAACAGATTCAGAAACGAGGCTCCGCGCACCTCGGCGGCGATGCGCCGCCGTGCCGCGCGCAGATCAAGAAACAGCCAGGGATCCAGGCCGCGGTGCCGTGCGGCGAAGCAAAGCTCCGTGCCGCCTTCACGGATGGTCCGCTCGGCCAGAAGTTCTGCTGCGGACTCGGCGCCGAGGCGCTGCGTTCCACGATGATTCCAGACCCAGCCTGTCAACTGCGGGAGGGCCCGCGCCGCCCAGCGTTCAAGCGTCGCGAGTTGCTCGCCGCTCAAGGGCTCGCGGAAGCTCTGCACCAGCAGCACATCGCCGTACACATCCACCGTGAGGCCCTCGCAGCCCTCGCTGCTGCCATGCAGCAACCGCCAGCAGTCCGTGCCCTCGGCCTTCAGCCGCGCAAGCAGGGCCGCGCGCCGCTCCAGCGCCGCCGACAGCAGGCTTTCGAGCATCACTTTGGCTCGTCGATGCGGTGGTAGCGGCCCGCCTCGAAGGGTCCGTGCGTGCTGCGCCGACCATCGGCCCAGCGCACCTCGAGCTTCTCCACGCGCGCCTTGGAGCCCAGTCCCCAGTGCACGCGCGGCTCGTTGGCCGAGCAGTAGCTCGAGCACACCAGCACTTCACCGTGCAGCTTCACCCCGCCCGCCTCGCCGACGATGCGCGCACCCAGCGCCGGGGCACCGTGCGTGTTGCGCAGATCCCAGCCGATCCAGTTGCCGCGCTTCTCGCTGGAGTTGACCAGCAGGCGCAGCGGGCCCTGATTCTCCAGCACGGCAAGGTCGATGTCGCCATCATCATCGAAGTCCGCCGCCGCCACGCCGCGGCTGTTGCCGAGCAGCTCGGCTTCCAGCCCGGCCTTGGGCAGTTCCTCGAACTTGAGCTTGCCGATGCCGCGGAACAGCTGCTTGGGCTCGGCGTACAGGTCCGTTTCCGAGAAGTACGGCTTCCAGAAGCCGACGCGGCCGTTGCCGACGAACAGATCGACGATGCCGTCATGGTCGAAGTCCGCGATGACATCACCGAAACCCGTGAACTGCAGCGAGGCCTGCGCCATGCCCGTGCGGGCGCTGGAGTCGCGCATGTTGCCGCGCCCGTCGTTCTCGTACAGCGTGTTGGTCTCGCCGCGCAGGTTGGTGATGAAGATGTCCGAGTCGCCGTCGCTGTCGAAATCGCCGACCACCGTGCCCATGCTGGCTTCCGGCGCCCCGTTGCGGTTGACCGCCGCTCCGCGCATCAGCGCCTCGTCGACGAACTTCATGCGCCCCTGATTGACCCACAGCTGATTCGCCATGCCATCGTTGGAGACGTACGGATCGATGTCGCCGTCGCCATCGAGATCCGACAGCGCCAGCCCCAGTCCGTTGCCGAACGCGGCGCCGAAACCCGCCTGCGCCTGGATGGCCTCGAAGCGCGCCCCGCCCTTGTTCTCGTACAGCACGCACTGCGAGGGCGCGTTGTAGTTGTTGGGCGCGCAGTAGTCGCGCTCGCCATAGGGCGACTTGCAGTCGATCTCGAGGCGGCTCGACCAGCGCACGTAGTTTACGACCATCAGATCGAGATCGCCGTCATTGTCGCCGTCGAAGAAGCCGCAGGAGGTGCCCCACCCCGCATCGCCGACGCCCGCCTGCTCGGTGATGTCGCGGAAGGTCCCGTCGCCGTTGTTGAGATACAGGGCATTGGCGCCGACATTGGTGACATACAGGTCGCTGTCGCCGTCATTGTCGACGTCTCCGGCCGTGACGCCCATGCCATAGGCGGACTCGCGCAGGCCGGCTTTTTCCGTCACATCCTCAAAGCGCCCGCCGCCGAGATTGCGAAACAACCGGTCGCCGGGCATCGGCTTGCCTTCCGGCGCGAGATCGCCGCTCTGCACTGCGTACAGATCCATGCGACCGTCGTTGTCGTAGTCCAGCCATGCCACACCCGCGCCCATGATCTCGGGAAACCAGAAGCGCTGCTGCGCGTGGCGCATGTGATCGAACACCAGTCCGCGCGCGCGCGCCTCTTCCCGGAACCAGATGCCCCCGGCCTTCGATCCGGATGCCGCCGGCACGGGCGTGCCCGCAGGATCCTGCGAGCAGGCCGCCAGCAGTCCGAGGGCGGCCGGCATCAGCCACGCAGGGTACCTCACAGCACCCCCCGCTTCCGAAGCTCTTCACGGAGGGCCTTGACCTTGGGCTGTTCCGGTGCCTGCTTCTCGCACTCCAGCAGCTGCCGCTTGGCCTCCTCGAGATCGCTTTCCTGAATGGAAAGCAGCGCCAGGTTCACGCGCGTCGGCACATGCCCTGGATCCAGCTCCAAAACCTTGCGCCACCACAGCCGCGCATCCGACATGCGGCGCAGCCGCACCGCGGTTTCACCCAGTGCCACGAAGGCCTGCGGGTTGCGCGCATCGAGCTCCACCGAGCGCTCCAGCTCGGCGTAAGCCCGGGGATAGTCGCCCTGCAGCGCCAGCACGCGCGCCAGCGTCAGGTGCGTGCGACCGACATCGGCTCCCAGCGCGACGGCCTGCTCGCCGTACGGACGGGCCTGATCCAGCCGGTTCTGCCGCGTGTACAGATCGCACAGGTTGAGCGGCACCGCGAACATGCCGGGATCGAGCGCGAGGGCTTCCTTGAGCACACGCTCGGCCTCATCGAAGCGTGCCAGCTCAATCAGCGAGGCCGCGAGGTTGTTCTTGAGCGTCGCATCCTCGGGCTTGCGTTTGACCAGCTGCCCGTACAGTTCGGCCGCGCGGCTGTGATTGCCCCCGGCCGCCGCGGCTCCGGCATCCTCGGTGAGACCGCTCGTGGTCACGCGATAGCGCAGAAACTCGCGCGTCAGCGGTTCCTCGATCCAGCGCGGCTTGGCGCCCTGGCCCGCCGCAAGCTGCGCGCGCGCCTCATCCTCGCGCCCCAGGCCGCGCAGCGCGGTACCCAGCGCATAGCGCGCCGAGCGATTGGAGGGATCGACCTTGAGCGAGCGCTTGGCGAGCGCCAGGCCCTCATTCCAGCGCTGACGCTCGACCTCCACGGCAGCCAGACCCGCCAGCACATCGCTGTGATCGGGCATGCGCGCCAGTGCGCGCTCGAAGCACTGCAGAGCCGCATCGTACTCGCCGAGCTCCAGCAGCCACTGCCCCAGCCGCTGCTGCACGCCGGCCTGATTCTCCAGCCGGCTGGCCGCGGCCTTCATCGTCGCCAGCGCCGTGTCGGTCTCGCCCGCCTCGCGCAGACACAGTGCCTCGTGATAGCGATACAGGGGCTGCTGCTCATCGAGTACCGCCGCCTGCGCGAATGTGGTCGCTGCCAGATCCCAGATGCCGTTGGCCTCGTAGGCCAGGCCCAGACTCGCGCGAGCGATGGCATCCCCCGGCTGCGCGCGCACCGCCTCCACCTTCGAGGCCACCAGCTCGAGCACCTCGGCATCGAGCCCGCGCGGCTCGGTCAGCACGGCCGGCGGCAGCTCCGGCGCCTTGCGGCATCCGATCGGAACGGCGAAAAGAACGACGAGGAGGGCTCGACGCAGCATGTGGCTCTCCAGCATACGCAGCAGCGCGCTCCCGCGCACGCTAAGCTGAACTCCATGCCGCATCTGGCCGGAATCCATATCGCAGGGGTCTCGATCGCGGGCCTGGAGACCTGCATCGACCTGCCCGAGTTGCGCATGGCCTTCGACCTCGGCCGTGCCTACGACTTCGCGCTCGCTCGGCCGCTCCTGTGCTTCACGCACCCGCACATGGACCACATCGGCGCCGTCGGCTGGCACTGCTCGACCCGCGCGATGCGCAAGATGCCCGTGCCGACCTACCTCGTGGGACACGAATGGGTGGCCGAATTCGACGCCATGATGCAGGCCTGGCGCGCGCTCGATCGTTCCGAGCTGCCCCACCGGCGCATCGCGATCGGACCGGGCGAGGAGCATGCGCTGCAGAAGGACCTGCTGCTGCGCCCCTTCCGCTCGCACCACCGCGCACCCTGCCAGGGCTACGGCATCTGGAAGCGCACGCACAAGCTCCGGCCGCAATACAAGGAACTGCCCGAGCAGGAGATCGCGGCGCTGCGACAGTCACTGCGGCAGTCTCTGGGGCCTGAGCGCGCGAGCGAGACGCTGCTCTGCGCCCAGGAGCAGCTCGAGCTCGCCTTCACCGGCGACACGCGCATTGACGTGCTCGATTCCGCTCCCGAGTTGCGCAAGGCGCGCGTGCTGGTGATGGAATGCTCGTTTCTCGATGATCGCGTGCCGGTGGAACGTGCCCGCGAAATGGGTCATGTACACTTGGATGAAATCATCGCCCGCGCGGAGGAGTTTGAGAACGAGGCGCTGCTGCTGACGCACTTTTCGGAACGATATTCGTCCGCCGAAATCGAAAGATTGCTAGAGCGACGCCTGCCGGAAGGGCTGCGGCAACGGGTGACGCCGCTCGTCGAGGGACGCCGCAACTAGCGCCTCAACGAGCGCTGCAACGAGCGCTGCAACGAGCACCGCCGCGCCGCTGCGCGATAGACCTCCGCGTGCAGCCACGCCGTGCGCTCCGGCGCCGGCAAAGGAGCAATCCGCCGAAGAAACTCCCAGCAGAGCTCCACCACGAACTGACCGTATGCCAAAGACTGAATTCCGCTTTCCCTGGAGAAGGGCTAGTGAACCACAACCGGCCCTAGGGACCTTGGGAAGCATGGCACACGAAGAACAGGGATTCTCGTGACATGCCGAGTCTGCACGTGATAGGTTCGTTTCGGGTTCAGGGAAGGAGCTCGTCGCAAGAGTCCTCACCCTCCAGCTCACACCCGTCTCACAGTTGAAAGGTTATCATGCTCGCAGTTCGCGCCATCCTTATCGGGATCGTCCTATCCCCCATGCAACCGAGCTTATTGGAGGCAAGTACCAGCCCTGATTGTCGTTGCCAATCCAGCGCATCCACCATCAATCAGTGCGATAGCGGCTGCGTGATCACATGGACCAACATTCAAACCATCCCCGCAGCATGCACCCCAAGCTGCCACGAACAGGGAAACCTCTGCTCGGTCGAAGCGACCATGACGTTTGCCGGGTGCTCCACAAACTCCTTTGCACTCAAAGCCTATGCGCCCTGTGAATCGCAGGGGAACGCCTTGAAGCGCTGCCCAAACAACCCCTCGTTGTATGCTGGCATTCAGGTTTCATGCGCTACTTGCTCAACTGGGCACTGAGAACACGGGAGAACAATGCACCATGCGCCCCTCGCATCTTCTCGGCCTGACGCTCAGCATTGGCATCCTGATCGGCACAGCTTTGCTATTGCGCACTCATGCGCCACAGTCAGACACGCCAGAGCTTGACTCCACCACATCCGCCACAATGCCTGAGCCGGCTCTGGCGCTGGAGTCTGAACGATCCCCTACTCACGATCCTGCAAGCACCGGTACCCCGGCAACTCCCGCCGAATCGAGCTCCTTTCAGGAGACACCGCCAAGAGCGCCTTCGGAGAAGGATCTGTGGCTCAAGAAGTGGGGCCATCTCACTTCCGCGCAACTCGAGGCGCAATACCGTGAAATGACCCTTGAGTTGACCCGCATTGCCAACCCGTTCTACGAGGAGGCCTTTCAGCGAGGCGATTACGAGGTCGTCGGCGAAGGTACGAGTTACACGATCCCCTCCGATTGGGATCCCACTCTGCTGGTGCAGATCCGCACCCCGGGACAAGGGGCAGCGGACATGCGCATCACGAAAGTGCTCCTGCGCGAGAGTGACTACCCCGATCTCTATGCCCTTCGCCGTGAGTCCCTCTGGATTTCCGAGCGTGCCCGGACACTGCCGCTCGCAAGCGGCAATCCCCGCTGACTCTTTCGCCCTCGGACGCCGCAACTAGCGCTGCAACGAGCACCGCCGCGCCGCTGCGCGGTAGACCTCCGCGTGCAGCCACGCCGTGCGCTCCGGCGCCGGCTGCCCATCGCGGAGCGCATAGCCGCCCGCCAGCACCAGCGCGCACGGCATACCTGCGCGAAAAAGCTCCGAAAGCACCAGCTGCTCGCGCGCCGCGAGTCCTTGCTCGCTGAGGCTCAGCCGTCCGAAGCGATCGCCCGCGACCACATCGACGCCCGCGAGGTACACCACTAGGTCCGCGCGCGCTCTTGCGATCACCTCGCCGAGGTGGCGCTGCAGCTGCTCCAGATAGACCTCATCGCTGACGCCGTCGGCAAGGCCCACATCGAGGCTTGAGCGCTGCTTGCGCAGCGGATAGTTGCGCTCGCCGTGCATCGAGAAGGTGAAGACGCGCGGATCGTCGGCGAAGATCGACGCCGTGCCGTCGCCCTGGTGCACATCGAGATCGACCACCAGCGCACGCCCGATCGCGCGGCGCGCGAGCAGCTCCTTCAGTGCGATGGCCACGTCATTGAAGCTGCAGTAGCCCGCGCCGCGGTCGGCGAAGGCATGGTGCGTGCCGCCGGCGAGATTGCCCGCGAGGCCATCCTCCAGCGCCGTCTCACAGGCCCACAATGTTCCGCTGACCGCCAGGCGCGCGCGCCGCAGCAATTGCGGCGACCACTCGAAACCCAGCGCCTTGCGCGTGTCGGGGGCGAGCGTGCCCTGCACGAAGCTCTCGACGTAGGCAGGCGTGTGGGCGCGCAGCAGAAGCTCCAGCGGCGCCTCCTCGGGCGCGTGGATGCGCGCAGGTTCGATCAGCTGTTCGCGCTCGAGCAGCTCGCGCAAGAGCGGATACTTCGCCATCGGAAACGGATGGCGCTCGGGCAAGGCGAGGTAGTACCCGCTCTGGAAGGCGACGCGCATCGCCTCTCGTCGCGCTCAGCGGTAGGCCGGAATGCCGGTCAGCTCGTGTCCGATCGCCAGCGTGTGGATGTCGTGCGTGCCCTCGTAGGTCACGACGGACTCCAGATTGCACATGTGACGGCCGGTCTGGTACTCGAGGCTGATGCCGTTGGCGCCGAGCATGTCGCGGCAGGTGCGCGCCACTTCGAGGCCCAGCATGACATTGTTGCGCTTGACCATCGAGACCATCGCGGGCGTCAGCTTGCCATTGTCCTTGAGCCGGCCGAGGTGCAGCGCCAGCAGCTGCGCCTTGGTGATCTCCGTGGCCATGTTGGCGAGCTTCTGCTGCGGGATCTGGAACCCGGCCAGCGGCTTGTCGAACACGATGCGGCTCTTCGAATAGGAGAGCGCCTCATCGAAGCAGGCGTAGGCGGCACCCAGTGCGCCCCAGGCGATGCCGAAGCGCGCCTGCGTGAGGCAGGAGAGCGGCGACTTGAGGCCTTCGGAGCCCGGCAGCAGCGCGTCCTCGGGCACGAGCACATCCTGCAGCACGAGCTCGCTCGTGATCGAGGCGCGCAGCGAGAACTTGTGCTTCTGCTCCGGAGCCGTGAAGCCGGGCGTGCCCTTCTCGACGAGGAAGCCGCGGATCTTGCCCTCGGCGCGCGCCCAGACGACGGCGACATCGGCGACGGTGCCGTTGGTGATCCACATCTTGCGGCAGTTGATCAGCCAGCCGCCGTTGACCTTCTTGGCGTTGGTCAGCATGCCGCCGGGGTTGGAGCCGAAGTCCGGCTCCCGCACCAGCGCCAGGACCTGCCGGCCCTCGCGCTCCAGCGCCACTTCCAGCGGCTCGCGCACGGCGGGAATTCGGCCGTAGAAGCGGTAGCCCTCAGGCTGTATTCCGATGCAGGGGATGCGGGTGGGCTGCT
>SXGT01235128.1_pt1 | contig 12945 bp, 12 predicted proteins | sample 3176221 | NCBI WGS metagenome assembly SXGT01 (sample SAMN11356862, study PRJNA531348) | freshwater metagenome | isolation source: freshwater sample F1-120 | place: China: Fuxian Lake, Yuxi | collected 2017-12-25
GGCGTACGACGGCGAGTGATGCGATCTCTACGGATCTTTTTGAACTTTCTTACGTTCATCATCCCAAAGTTTTGCAAATCGTTCAAAGGTATCCGCAACGATTTCCAGTTCGCTCTCAGAGTAACTTGAGATTAATTCATCTTGCGCCTTGCGCGCCGACTCAAACCATGATGCAGCTTTTTCGGCACTTGATTGCGCAGGAGCGATCAATGTCCCACGGCGGTCATTGGGGTTGGGTCGGCGTTCAATGAAGCCCGCCCTTTCGAGCCGATCCAGCATGGCGGTCGTTGCACCTGAAGTGAGGCCTGTAAACCTGGAAAGTTCAGATGGCGTAGCAATGCCTTTTTGGAATAGCAGCCTGAGACATTCCATGTCGGTCACGTTGAGTCCCGCCCATTCACTCATGGCGTTTCGGAAGAGTGTCAGATTAACACCATAATCCCTGACTGCCATGAGAGCTCGTTTTTTCAGATCTGTCTTTGTCGGTTTGGTCATAGAAATATACCCTTGACATTGTCTTTATATTGAAGTATCTTTATTATAAAGATAAATTGATTAATGTGCAAGGTGTCAAAACAACCAAAAGGTAGATAAGGAGATTTTTATGAACACAAAGACAAATACGAAAAAAACCGCTACGAAGGCTGGTGCTGGATTTACAGCCGACGAAAAAGCCGCGATGAAGGCTCGTGTCCAGGAGTTGAAGGCAGAAGCGCGCGCGGGTAAGGACAGGGCAGAAGGTGAAAAAGCCATCCTTGCGGCGATCAGTGCAATGAAAAACTCAACGGATCGTTCCATGGGGAAGCGGATTCATGAGATCGTTACTGCTGCTGCGCCAGAGCTCATGCCGAAGACTTGGTATGGAATGCCTGCGTATGCGGACAAGGATGGCAAGGTGATTTGCTTCTTTCAAGCTGCGAGCAAATTTGGTGTCAGGTATGCAACCTTTGGTTTCCAACCCGATGCGAAACTGGATGAAGGAAATATGTGGGCTGCCAGTTTTGCGCTGATCAAGTTGACAGCCGCCGAAGAGGCAAAGATCGTCGCGCTCGTTAAAAAATCGGTGCGTTAAGAGCCTTGACTCGCTAGAATAAATGTTCTAAAATATTATGACCTTTGTTCTGGGTGGGTAAAAGCAATATTGCTTTTACCCACCTATTTCATTAATATGTAGAGAGTATAGAGGAGAGACTATGCCGCAGGAATATATCGAAATTCGCGGTGCACGTGAGAATAATTTAAAGAATGTCTCGCTGCGCATCCCCAAACGAAAGATCACTATTTTCACAGGCGTTTCAGGTTCGGGCAAATCGTCAATCGTGTTTGATACGATTGCCACCGAGTCACAACGCCTGCTCAACGAAAATTTCAGCATGTTCGTGCGGAATTTTCTGCCGAAGTATGCCCAACCCGATGCGGACGCCATCGAGAACCTGAGCATGTCCATTGTGGTGGATCAGAAGCGGATGGGCGGCGGTTCCCACTCGACCGTTGGTACGATCACAGATATCAACACGATCCTGCGCATGATGTTTTCGCGCCTCGGGCAGCCGCATGTGGGACCCACCAATGTATTCGGCTTCAATGATCCGCAGGGCATGTGCCCGAACTGCAACGGACTCGGTCGCAAACTGGACGTGGACATGGATAAGTTTTTAGATACATCCAAATCATTGAATGAAGGCGCGATTTTGTTTCCTGAATACGCCGTGGAAAGTTGGGGCTGGAGTAATGTAATCAATACGGGTTTATTTGACCCTGATAAGAAAATTTCCAAATACACCCAGAAGGAATTGAACGACCTTTTATATAGCGAACCGATCAAGGTCAAGACCAAGATGGGAGCAAAAGACTTCAACATAACCTACGAAGGCATTATCAATCGCTTTACCAACAAGTACATCAAGCAGGATCTAAAAACCAAGACTGAACGGACTCAAAAAGCGATCGAGCCCTACATGACGATGGGTCCGTGTTCCGAATGCAATGGCGCGCGGTTGAACAAGACCATCCTGAAATGCAAGATCAACGGGTATAACATCGCCGACCTGACGAGCATGGAAATCCCTGAATTGATCGAAGCTGTGAAAGGGATCAAAACCCCTGTCGCGGCACCTATGGTCAAGGCGCTTCTCGAACGGTTGGGAGATCTCGTGGATATTGGGCTGGAGTACCTCAGTCTCAATCGCGAGACAGATACATTATCGGGTGGCGAATCACAGCGCGTGAAGGTAGTCAAACACCTCGGCAGCAGCCTGACCGATGTGACGTACATCTTCGATGAGCCAAGCATTGGCTTGCATCCAAGGGATGTGCATCGCATGAACGAGTTGTTGCAGAAACTGCGCGACAAGGGCAACACGGTCATCGTTGTGGAGCATGATCCCGATGTGATCAAAGTGGCAGACCATGTCGTGGATGTGGGTCCGCTTGCGGGTCCGCATGGAGGCGAGATCGTTTTTGAAGGCAGTTATGCAAACCTGCTCAAAGCGGACACAATCACAGGCATGCACATGAAGCAATCCATCCCGCTCAAGGATTCATTCCGCACACCGACGGGTAAACTGCCGATCAAGAATGCGAAGGTCAACAATTTGCAAAATGTCAGCGTGGACATTCCCACGGGCGTGCTGACCGTGATCACAGGCGTGGCAGGTTCTGGGAAAAGTTCGCTTATTAACGAGGTTTTCCAACACCAGCACCCCGATGCGATCGTGATCGATCAATCTGCGGTGGGAGTTAACAGCCGCTCCAATCCCGCCACATACACGGGCATACTCGACGATGTCCGCAAGGTGTTTGCTGCGGCAAACAAGGTGCAGGCTTCGCTGTTCAGTTTCAACTCGAAGGGCGCGTGCGAAAATTGTCAGGGGCTGGGTGTGGTTTTCACTGAGTTGTCATTTTTCGATAGTGTGAAATCACCCTGTGAGGTCTGCGGAGGCAAACGCTTCAAAGACGAAGTGCTGGCATACAAGCTCAATGGCAAATCCATCAGCGATGTACTGGCAATGAACGTGGAACAGGCGCTCGAATATTTTGAGCTAAAGGAAGTTGTCAAAAAACTGCAAGCCATGAGCGATGTCGGTTTGGATTATTTGAGTCTGGGACAGCCTCTGAGTACTTTATCTGGCGGTGAATGTCAGCGCATCAAACTCGCCAGCGAGCTTCACAAAAAAGGAAGCATCTACATCATGGACGAGCCGACCACTGGCTTGCACATGTCGGATATTGGTCATCTTATGCAAGTCATCAACCGCCTTGTGGACACAGGTAACACCGTTGTGGTCATTGAACACAATTTGCACGTCATCAAGAACGCCGATTGGATCATTGACATGGGTCCCGAAGGCGGCAGTAAAGGCGGCAGGGTCATGTTCGAAGGAACACCGAAACAACTTTTGACAGCAAAGCAATCTCTTACCAGTGCTTATTTGAAAAACTAATTGAAATCTTTAACCAACCATTTTTACCGCGAAGAGCGCCAAGAACGCTAAGTTTTAAAGGTTTTCTTCGCGCTCCTTGCGGGCTTCGCGGTTCAACCGAAAATTTTACAGACCAACTTTAGAAGTAAGGAGAGAAAAATGAAAATCAATTCCAACCCAATTGATCAAATTGTCCCGTCAATTTCGGAACTGCGTGCGCTTTTCAACGGACGGGTCATCGCCCCTGATGACCCGCGTTATGAACAGGCGCGCACTGTTTTCTACGGCGGCATTGACCGTCACCCCGCCGCAATCGTTCGAGTTGCAGATGCGGGCGATGTTTCCCGACTTGTCTCGGTGGCGCGCGAGGCTGGGATTGAGCTTGCCATCCGCAGCGGCGGACACAGTAACGCAGGTCACAGCACCACCGAAGGTGGCATCGTCCTTGATCTTTCCGCGATGAAGGATCTGCAAATCAATGTTCAGGATAAAACTGTCTGGGCTGAAGCTGGATTGACCGCTGGCGAGTATGTCGCTGCAACAGCCGCGCACGGTCTCACCACAGGCTTCGGCGATACAGGCACAGTTGGGCTTGGCGGCATCACGCTCGGCGGCGGGGTCGGTTATCTCGTGCGCAAGCATGGCCTCACAATTGACAATCTGTTGGCCGCCGAGGTTGTGACCGCCGATGGTCAACTCCTGCATGTGGATGATCAGAATCACCCCGATCTATTTTGGGCGATCCGTGGCGGAGGCGGAAACTTTGGCGTCGCAACCCGCTTCAAATTCCAATTGCATGAACTGGATAAAATACTCGGCGGCATGCTTTGCCTGCCTGCAACTGCGGACACTATCGCCTCTTTCATCGCCGAAGCTGAATCTGCTCCGAACGAACTTTCCACCATCCTGAACATTATGACCGCGCCGCCCATGCCGTTCCTTCCAGCAGATGTGCATGGCAAGGTGGTCATCATGGCGATGATGGTTTATGCTGGTGATGTTGAAATGGGGGAGCAGGTCATTTCCAAATTCCGTTCCATCGCCACACCGTATGCGGACATGATCCGCCCGATGACCTATCTTGAAATGTTCCCTCCCGAAGAAGGTGGATATCATCCCCTCGCAGTGGGACGCACCATGTTTATTGACCATGTCACCCGTTCTGAAGCGGAGATGATCTTGAATCGCCTTCAGAGTTCGAATGCTTCAATGGCTGTGACCCAGCTGCGGGTATTGGGAGGCGCGATGTCCGGCGTTTCAGCAGATGCAACAGCGTTCGCTCATCGCAATTCGCGGATCATGGTCAACCTTGCTGCGTTGTATGAAAATCCCGATGAAAAGGAAATCCATGAAGCCTGGGTGACGGAGTTCGCTGCGGCTCTGCGCCAAAGTGATGATGGTGCATACGTCAACTTTCTTGCGGATGTGGACGAGGCACAAGTCCGCGCCGCGTATCCAAACGGCGCATGGGAGCGGCTCGCCGCCATCAAAGCCCGCTACGACCCTGATAATTTTTTCCATCTCAACCAGAACATTCCACCAAAACAATAAATCTTAATAAGGAGAGTGAACCATGAATGTAGAACCAAAACTGGAACATCGTAAGGAACAACCTTATGTAGCAGTCCGCGCACAGATGGGGATACCTTTTGGCGATGTGCTTGGAGGATTTTGGGATGAAGCAAATGCCTTTTCAGCTAGCAAGGGATTAACGCCCTCAGGCCCGCCTTTTATTCGCTATCTCACGACGGATATGGATAAAAAGCTGGATATAGAAGTTGGCTTTCCTGTTGCGAGCAGGATAGATGGAAACGACCGCATTACAACAGGCGTATTTCCCGAAGGGCAGTATGCTGTATTCTTATATTTTGGACATTATGAAAACCTGGTAGCTGTGACTGCTGAATTTCTGGCTTGGGCAGAAAAAAATAAGATTACCTGGCAAACTACAATAAAGGATGGAGTTGAATGGTGGACGGGACGAATTGAATGGTATCCAACCGACCCAGATACTGAGCCAGACCCGCAAAAGTGGCAGACAGAACTTGCATTTCTGGTTAAATAAAAATATGTAGGAACCTGTATGAAACAAGATAATCAAACTGAAAATGATTTCCCGAAGATTGGTGCCCCAGCTACACGGGCGTTGGTGGCGGCTGGATATTCCCGCCTTACACAGTTGACCAAAGTTTCTGAAGCGGAGTTAGGTCAATTGCATGGGATGGGACCGAAGGCGCTTGGTATACTGCGCGACACTCTCAAGGAAAAAGGATTATCGTTTAAGGCAGGTTCGGCAATTGAGACGCCGAAAAAGAAGAAGGGATCGCCCGTCAGCCGCACTGATAAGGTGGATGAATTCCTCGAGAATCTCAGTCACCCGCTCAAGGCGGAGATAGAGGCGGTGCGAAGCATCATCAAAGGTGTGGACAAAGATATTGTCGAAGAAATAAAATGGAAGGCGCCTTCCTTTAGTTATAAGGGAGAGTATCTTGTGACCTTTAATCTTTGGGAAGAAAAACGCATCCATCTCGTGTTTCATAATCCGATGATATCCAAAGTAAAAAGTGAGTTGTTGGAAGGGCAATATGCAGACAGGCGCATGGCTTACTTTTCTGACATGAAGGAAATAAAATTAAAAAGCGCGGCCTTGAAGAAAGCCTTGAAAGATTTGATCAAGTTACAGAAAATGTAACGGAGTGGTGCAAATGAAAATACATCTCGTGGACGGTACGTACGAATTATTCCGCGCTCACTTTGGCGCACCGCCGAAGAAGTCTCCCAGCGGGATGGAAGTCGGCGCGACGCTCGGACTTTTGCGAAGTATGCTTTTGCTTTTGTCCGACCCTGAAGTGACACATGTAGCCGTAGCGTTCGATCATGTGATCGAGTCGTTTCGTAACAAAATGTATGCAGGTTACAAAACAGGCGCAGGTGTTGACCCTGCGCTCATGGCTCAATTTCCATTAGCTGAAAAAGCAATAGCTGCTTTGGGAATGGTAGTCTGGCCGATGGTCAAGTTTGAAGCGGACGATGCGATTGCCACTGCAGCGGCGCGTTTCAAGAAAGTCAAATCCGTGGAGCAGATCGTCATCTGTTCGGTCGATAAAGATTTGACGCAAATGGTGGACGGACAACGAGTCGTCTGTTGGGATCGCCGCCGCGAGATAATTTTGGATGAAAAAGGCGTAGTTGAAAAATTTGGCGTCGGTCCTGAATCGATCCCTGATTTTCTTGCGCTGGTCGGCGACTCTGCGGATGGTTACCTAGGGATTCAAGGCTGGGGAGAAAAGTCCACTGCAACGGTTCTTTCAAAATTTAAGCATATCGAATCCATTCCCAACGACCCGAACAATCTGGGCTTGGGTCTTGGGCGCGCAACAACCCTTCTTGGAAATCTTCAACAAAACTATAAAGAAGCCTTGTTATTTCGGCAGTTATCCACCCTGCGAACCGATGTCCCGCTGAAAGAAAAACTTAGTGATCTGAAATGGCTTGGTTCTGATGAACGGTTGAATCAAGTTTGCAAGAAATTGGGTGATGAGCGTATTCCGGAGCGTGTGTCGTACTGGCGTTGATCGAAACCGAAGCAGATTTGAAATATCGTAGGAGCTATGCTGGCGTTTGGAAAAAATAAGGGAACGCAAACTCGCCCATTCAAATCATTGACTCATCTCATTTTTCGAGTAAAATCCTGCCCAATATGTTTAGAGACCGAGCAAGCATCCTCATGCAGGCTAAAGCCAAGCGAATGCCCATTTCCGCAACTTCAGTTGTCGGGTTTGGGCTTGTTTCGGTTCAACAGAAATCAGGTGAAAATAAAGCGCCGCTTTAGTTCATCGCAGTTATCTGTATACCGTAAAAACGCTCCCCGATAACGGGGGGCGTTTTTTTTATTTCAATCGCACCCAACGACTTTCGTCATTGAACATAGGAGAAGGAGTAATTATGGAAATTTTAGATACAACTTTACGTGAAGGCGAACAGACGCCATATGTCAATTTCACTGTGGATGAAAAAATCCATATTGCGCGTCTGCTTGACCAGATCGGCGTGGATATGATCGAAGCTGGCGACCCGAGCGTTTCACCGAATGTCGCTGCAGCCATCAAACGCATTTCTGCGTTGAATCTCAAAGCGGAGATTGTTGCCCATTCCATCGCATCCCGTTCCGGTATTGATAAAGCCAAAGTGTGTGGTGCAGACCGTGTGGCGATCTTCTATGCAACCTCAAAAATTCATCTGGATTCGAAACTGCACAAAACACAGGAAGAAGCCTTTGGCATTATTTCCGAACATGTAGCTTACGCCCGCAGCCTGGGATTAAAAGTCCGTTACACGCCCGAGGATGCGACGCGCACCGATTTTGAGTTCCTTGTGCGCGTCTGCAATGCAGCCATCGAAGCTGGTGCGGACCGAATCAGCTTTGCTGACACGTTGGGCATTATGCAGCCGCACATTTTTTATGAGCGCGTGAGTCAGTTGCGTGCCAGACTGTTTCCCTGCAAAATTGACCTGCACTGTCACGATGATTATGGACTTGCGCTGGCAAACTCCATGGCTGGGATTCGCGCAGGCGCGGATTGCATCCACACCACGGTCAACGGGATGGGCGAGCGCACGGGCATTCCAGACCTGGCAGAAACCGTTGTGGCCTTTCACAATCTTGAGGGGATTGAGAAATACAACATCGAACCTTTAATGACCATTTCAAATTATCTCGAAAATGTGTCGGGCTTTTTCATGGCTCCCAACAAACCGATCACCGGGCAGAATGCTTTTTCACATAAAAGTGGAGTCCATACCAACGGCATTCTTAAAGACCCGCGTACGTATGAGCCATTTGACCCAGCCATTTTGGGGCGCGAACGCAAAATTGTGATCGACAAATACACAGGCAAAAGCGCGGTGCAATCCCGTTTAGATGAGTACGGCATCGAAGTCAGCAATGCCGAGTTGGAAGTGATTGTGACCCGCATCAAGAACATCGGTGACCAACGCAAGCAGTTGTTCGACACAGACATCATCGAAATTGCCGAGCAGGTGACCGGACGTGATATTGACGTGATCCCGCACGACATCAACGCCCTGCTGATGTTGGAGGTTGAATCTCATGTGTACACAACTTCAGTAGTTCGTCGTTTGCGCGGATTTACAAATGTGACACAAGTCTACGAGATCACCGGCGATTACGACATCAGCGCATTCGTCAACGTGGAAAATATGATGTCGCTGAATAATCTGATCGAGGAAATTCGCACCGTGCAGGGAGTCAAACGCACAGAGACGCGCATGGTGTTGAAAAAATATAACGGGAATGGGAAATCGTAGTGACGACTTTTATCGTCCGTGAAAACAGCAACTAAAGTCGCTACTACATTAAAGGAGAATTTATGGGCACACTAATCGAAGAAATTTTTGGACGTAGAGCAGGCAGACCCGTTCAAGCAGGCGAAATCCTGTTGCTGGATGTGGATTACATCATGAGCCACGACAATACCACGCCGCTGGCGATCAAGGCGTTTCGAGATATTGGAAAACCGATCCACGATAAAAGCCGAATCGTGCTTCATCTTGACCATGCGTATCCCGCCCCGAATGTTTTGGCGGCGGAGAATCACAAGAAGATCATCGAATTCGTCAAAGAGCAGGGACTGCCGCACTTTTTTCATCAGGGCGTTTGCCATCAGGTAATGCTCGAAGAGGGATTCATCACGCCTGGGGCAATTGTCATCGGCGCGGACTCGCACTCGAATACGTACGGCGCGATGGGTGCGTTCGGCGCGGGACTTGGCTCAACGGAAATCGGCGTGGCGTGGGTGACGGGTAAGTGCTGGTTCAAAGTCCCTGAGACGATTCGAATTGAATTGAAGGGCAAAACACAGCTTGGAGTCTATGCCAAGGATGTGATGATCTATATCGCAGGCATGATGGGCATGGATGGCGGCACGTATCGTTCGGTGGAATTTGGTGGCGAATATATTGACAACCTGCCAATGCACGAACGCATCATCTTTCCGAACATGTCCACAGAAATTGGCGCGAAGTGTGGCTTGATCGCGGCGGACGATGTCACGATTGACTATCTCGAAAACCAGACTCCTGCGAAGGGTCCCTTTGAAAAGATTCAACCTGTGAATCCAAGATACGAGCGTGTGATCGAAATTGACGTTGCTACGCTTGCGCCGCAGGTGGCTTGTCATCCAGATGTGGATAACGCCAAACCGTTGACGGAAGTCGAGGGTTTGGAAGTACATGAGGTTTATATTGGCACATGCACCAACGCTCGTTACGAAGATCTGGAGATCGTGGCGAACATGTTGAAAGGCAAGAAGGTCAACGAATTCACACGCGTGATCGTGACCCCCGCCAGCAATCGCATCTACCAGAAAGCCATGAAGAATGGACTGATCGAAATTTTGTTGGATGCAGGTTGCACTGTGACAGGCTCGGGCTGCGGTGCATGTATCGGTCGTCACGGCGGAATTCTTGCGGCAGGCGAGCGTGCCTTGACCACGATGAATCGTAATTTCATCGGGCGCATGGGAAGCCCGCTGTCTGAGGTCTATTTAGCCAGTCCCGCAACTGCGGCGGCAACAGCGTTGACGGGTCGTATCACAGACCCACGCAAAAGTTTTGAAGCAATTTCTTAACCACAAAGGAAACGAAGTGTCACAAAGGAACCAAAAAACCCTTGTGTACCTTGGTGACCCTTCGTGGTAAATAAAAGGAGACTCTCATGGGAAAAGCCTGGACGTTTGGCGAAAATATGAACACGGATGAAATCATCCCTGGTCGTTATAACATTACGATCGATCCGCTTGAACTTGCAAAGAATGTTTTTTGCGAAGTCAAGCCTGACTATGCAAAAAATGTAAAACCTGGCGACATCATCGTCGGCGGGCAAAATTTTGGATGCGGCTCTTCGCGCGAACATGCGCCGATTGCCATCAAAGGCTCGCAAGCCAAGTGCATCATCGCGCCGTCGTTTGCGCGCATCTTCTTCCGCAACTGCATCAACATCGGTTTGCCGATTCTTGAATGTCCCGAAGCCGTTGCGGACATTACCGAAGGCGACGATGTGGAAGTTGACCTCGCCAACGGGCAGATCAGCAATATCACAAGGGGACACACCTATCAAGCCCGTCCCCTGCCCGATTTTGTTTTGAAGATCGCGGATGCAGGTGGTATCGTGAATTTCTTGAAAGAACACGACATTGAAGAATTAATGAGTTAATTTGGAGCGCAGAAAGAGAAACTATGACTTATAAAATCTGTCTCCTCCCTGGCGATGGCATTGGTTCCGAAGTGATTGCTGCTGCGCGTGAGGTGCTGACCGCCCTTCCAATTGAATGGGACTTCACCGAATGCGGAATTGGCTACGGCGAATATCAACGCTCAGGCTCGCCTCTGCCTGATTCAACAATCCAGGCAATTCGCAACGCTGACGCCGCTCTGTTCGGCGCAGTCACCACGCCGCCCAACATCCCCAATTATTTTTCGCCCGTCGTGCGGATGCGCCAGGCGCTGGATTTATATGCCAACCTGCGCCCCAACCGCTCCATTCAACATCCATCCTCCCGCGCTGGCATTGACATGCTCATCGTCCGCGAGAATACCGAAGGCTTGTACTCTGGCATCGAGCGCGTGGAAGATGACGGCAATCGCGCCATTACTGAACGGGTTATCACCCGCAAAGGCTCGGAGCGAATCATTCGCAAGGCGTTTGATATGGCGCAACAGACTGGGCGCAAAACTGTCCACGTGGTTCACAAAGCCAATGTGCTGCGCCAAACCTGCGGATTGTTCCGCTCGGTTGCATTGGAAATCGAAAAAGAATATCCTGAAATTTCCATGTATGAAATGCTCGTGGACACCTGCGCGATGGAACTTGTCCGCGCGCCTGAGCAGTTCGAGGTCATCGTCACGACCAACCTTTTTGGCGACATCCTCAGCGACGAAGCCTGCATGTTTGTCGGCGGACTGGGAGTGGCGGCTTCGGGCAACATCGGCACAGACACGGCGGTCTTCGAGCCAGTTCACGGCAGCGCCCCAACGTTGGTTGGCACGGGTAAGGCGAATCCCACCGCCACATTCTTCGCCGCCGCCATGATGTTGGATTATCTCGGCGAAAAAGAACAAGCTGCACATTTGCGAACCGCGGTTGAAATTTGCATCGCGAATGGTGAAGTCACCCCTGATTTGGGCGGTACGATGACCACAAGTGAAATGACAAGAGCGGTAATTAGTAAATGGTGATTGGTAATTACCATTTACCAAAGGAGCACTTATGAAAAAAATTGGTTTTCTCTACACCCGCCTGCGTGCGGAAGAAAAATATCTTTTGGAAGAACTTGAAAAACGCCCAAACGTTGAAATTGTCCGCGTCAAGGATGATGGTCAATTTTTTGATATTTCCAAAATCACCGATTCTGTGGACGTGCTTTTTGAGCGTTCGGTCTCCTACTCACGCGGATTGTACATCTCGAAGATCTATGAAGCCAATGGCGTGATGGTGGTCAACACTCCGCAGGTGGCGGAACGCTGCGGCGATAAATACGTCACCAGCCAGATCCTTGTCAAGAACGGAATCCCAACTCCCAGAGTGCTGATGGCTTTCGACGAAGAATCCGCTCTGGCGGCGGTGGATGCGATGGGCTATCCCTGTGTGCTGAAACCCGTCGTCGGTTCGTGGGGACGTCTGCTCGCCAAAGTGGACAACCGTCACATGGCGGAATCCCTGATCGAGCACAAGGCTTCGCTGGGAGTCAATCATCAGGTTTTCTATGTTCAGGAATACATCAACAAGCCAGGGCGCGACATCCGAGCCTTTGTGGTGGGCGAGGAACCGATTGCCTCCATCTACCGCACCTCCGAAGGCTGGATCACCAACACAGCTCGAGGCGGAGTGGCAACTAACTGTCCGCTTACGCCAGAGTTGACCGATATCTGCCGCAGAACCGCCAAAGCCATCGGTGGTGGACTTCTCGCCATTGACGTCTTCGAATCCGATAACGGCTTGACCATCAACGAAGTCAATCACACGATGGAATTCCGCAACAGCATCACGACCACGGGCGTCAACATCCCTGCGTTGATGGTGGATTATGTTTTGGAGCAGGCAATGAACAAGGCATAATTCATACGGACGACAAAATACGGCGTACAAAATCATTGACTCATCTCGTTTTTCGGGTAGAATACCGCCCAACATGTTTACAAGATTTGCACTGCCTCGTACACGTCGTCCGCAACCCACTTCCCAGAGAAGGTCGGGAGCTTTTCGTTTGGATGACGCAAACACGAGCGCGCGCTAAAGCACACGCATAAGTCAACCAAAACAGCCCTCCTTCTCGGAGGGCTGTTTTTATTTTCACCCCCCTCAATCCCCCCAAATTGGGGGGAAGAAAAAATTCAAGGAGTAAAAAATGAACCCTAAACCAAAACCGCAAGTGAAAAAAGTTGTCCTCGCCTATTCAGGTGGATTGGACACGTCCGTGATCGTCCCGTGGCTCAAGGAAAACTA
>SXGT01233624.1_pt1 | contig 12942 bp, 8 predicted proteins | sample 3176221 | NCBI WGS metagenome assembly SXGT01 (sample SAMN11356862, study PRJNA531348) | freshwater metagenome | isolation source: freshwater sample F1-120 | place: China: Fuxian Lake, Yuxi | collected 2017-12-25
GCGCTGGCCGCCGGAAAGTTCGTTCGGCTGATGGTCCACGCGGTCGGCAAGGCCGACGGAGGCGAGCGCGGCCATCGCCTTCTCACGGCGCTCGTCGGGCGTGACGCCGGCATAGACCATCGGCAGCTCGACGTTGCGCAGCGCGGTGGCGCGGGCGAGGAGGTTGAAGGTCTGGAAGACAAAGCCGATTTCGCGGTTACGGATTTCCGCCAGCTCGTTGTCGTCCATGCCGCTGACGTCGGTGCCATTCAGCTCGTAGGTGCCGGTCGTGGGAGTATCGAGGCAGCCGAGGAGGTTCATCATCGTGGACTTGCCCGAGCCGCTCGGCCCCATGATGGCGACGTATTCGCCGCGCTCGATGGAGAGCGAGACGCCGCGCAACGCGTGGATCGTCTCAGCGGCCATCTGGTAGCTGCGCCAGATGTTTTGGAGGCAAATCAGAGGCACGGGAGAAAGCTTTTAGCCACAGATGGACACGGATGAAACACAGATAGGAGGGGAGGGAATCTATCAGGAGAGCAGGAGGGCAGGAAGGGGATGCCGACCGCACGCGTATTTGCTTTCTCTCCTGCCTTCTTGCTCTCCTTATGAAAATCCCATCTGTGTTTCATCTGTGTCCATCTGTGGCCGAAATTATTTCTTCTCCGCTTCTCCTGGTGGTTCCTTCTCGTTTTCCACCTTGACCTTCTTGCCGTCCTCCAACTCGCGGTTGATGGCCTTGAAGCCGCCGGAGATGACTTCCGCGTTCTCGGTCACGCCCTCGATGATTTCCACGAAGCTGTCGTCGCTGATGCCGCGCTTGACGGGGACTTGCTTCACGGAGTCGCCGTCGTGCTGGAAGATGACCTCGACGGGCTTGGGCGGCTCGTCCTTCTTCTTGCCGGCGGGACCACCCTTGTCGCCGTTGCCATAGCCTTCCTTCGCGTCGGACTTTGCGGCCTTGTCGTCCTTGCCCGCCGCGCCCTTGGGCATCCGTGTGGTGACGCTCTGGATGGGCACGCACAAGACGTTCGTGCGGTAGCGCGTCTCGACTTCGGCGGTCACGCTCATGCCGGGGCGAAAAACCTCCTTGTCCTTCACGCGGATGCGGACCTCGAACTTGGTCGCCTCCTGCTGCGTGCCCGCAGCGCTTGATTTCGCAGTGTTTGCTATCTCCGTCACTTCGCCGGCGAACTTGCGGTCGCGGAAGGAGTCCAGCTCGAGCCGCGCAATTTGCCCGACCTTGATGAGCACCACGTCCACCTCACCGATGTCCACGCGCGCCTCCATCGTGTCGAGGTCGGCGATGGTCATCACGTCGGTGCCAGCCATCGTGGCAGTGCCGACGACGCGCTCCCCCTTCTGCGAGTTGAGCTTGCTGATGGTGCCACCGAGTGGGGAGTAAATCGTGGTTTTCGCGAGGTCATCGAGCGAACGGGCGAGCGCGGCGTTCGCGACTTCGGTCTGGTGCCGCGCGGACTTCACCTGCGCCTGCGTGACTTCGTAGCCAGTCTTCGCCTCCTGATACTGCGACTCGGACATCAGCTTGCCGTCGAAGAGCTTTTTGTTCCGCTCGAACTCAAGCCGCGCCTTCTCCTGGTTCGCGAGCGCGAGCGTGAGGCCGGCCTGCGAGGACTTGAAGCTGGCATCGGCAGAGTTCGTGTTGGCGATGTAGAGGTCGGGTTTGATTTTCAGGAGCAGGTCGCCCTTCTGCACGCGCTGGCCTTCCTTCACGGGCAGGTCGGTGATTTCGCCGCTCACTTCCGGGCTAATTTTGACGAGCGTTACCGGCTGGATTTTGCCGGTGGCGACGACGACCTCGGTGAGGTTGCGGCGGGCGACCTTCTCGGTTTGAACGGTGATGAAGACGACCTTGTTCTTGTTGAACCACCACCAGCCACCCCCGCCCGCCGCCCCGAGCAGCAGCAGCACAAGGAACCATCGCAGGCCGGAGCGGCGCTTGGGTTTGGGGGGCACGGACATAAAATCAAGACCCGATGACGGGCGAAGAGTTTCACGGAAGGCCAGCGGAGTTCAACTGGCGAAACGATGGGAGCGCTGCGTTCACGCCGCAGAAGGTTGCCACGGGAGAAGCGCGCCCGGACGGCCTCGACTCACCCACGTCTCTGCGGCCTGAAGGCCGCGTCCCCTCAAATCTCCACCTGCATGCCCAGCTCGACGACGCGGTTGGCGGGCAGGCCGAAGTAGGACGTGGCGGTCTGCGCGTTGCGGGCCAGCATGGCGAAGAGCCATTTGCGCCAGCGCGACATCCGGGCCTTGCCGGTGTCGAGGACAGTCTCGCGGCTCAGGAAGAAGGTCGTCTTCGCAATCTCCAGCGGGCCGCCGGCGAGGGTGCAGGTTTGCAGGAGCTTGAGCACATCCGGCTCCTCCATGAAGCCGTAGTGGCCGACGACGCGCTGGAAGCCGCAGGGGAGTTGCTCGACCTGCACGCGCTCGGCCTCGGGGACGTGCGGAATTTCGTCGGTGACAATGGTGAGGAGGATGTTGCGCGCGTGGAGAACTTTGTTGTGCTTGAGATTGTGAAGCAGTGCGACGGGCGTGCCGTTGGGGTTGCCGGCCATGAAGATGGCGGTGCCGGGCACGCGCAACGGCGGGTTGGCCTCGATGTCAGCGAAGAACAAATCGCGCGGCAGCGTGGCGTTTTTGAGCCGCTCCCAGACGAGGCGGCGACCGGTCTTCCACGTGGCCATGATGGCGAAGATGGCCGCGCCGGCAACGAGCGGGAACCAGCCGCCGTGGGTGACTTTCAGCAGGTTCGAGCTGAGGAAGGCCAGCTCGACGGAGAGCAGAAGGCCGCAGAGCGCCAGCGCTTGCAGGCGCGACCAGCCCCAGAGGCGACGGGCTGCGAAGTAGAATAGGCACGTCGTGATGACCTCGGTGCCAGCCACCGCGACACCGTAAGCGGCGGCGAGATTCGAGGAGGTGCCGAAGCCCAGCACCAGGCCGATGCACGCGGTCATGAGGGCCCAGTTGACGTGCGGCATGTAAATCTGCCCGCGCTCGTGGCGGCTGGTGTGGCGGATAATCATGCGAGGCAGGTAGCCGAGCTGGATGGCTTGCATCGAGAGCGAGAACGCGCCGGAGATGAGCGCCTGCGAGGCGATGCACGCCGCACCGGTCGCCAGCGCGATGAGCGGGTAGAGCGCCCACGTCGGGGCGAGATGGAAGAAGGGGTTGCCAGCCTTCGCCGGGCTGGGGTCGTCGAGCAGGAGCGCGCCCTGGCCGAGATAATTCAAGAACAGCGCCGGCAGCACTATGGCGAACCACGCGCAGCGGATGGGCCGCACTCCGAAGTGCCCCATGTCCGCGTAGAGCGCCTCGCCGCCGGTCACGACAAGGAACACCGCGCCGATGATGACGAAGCCCTGGTGGCCGTTGGTGAGCAGCAGGTGGAGGCCGTTCCACGGGTTGAACGCCACGAGCACTTCGGGCCGGAGGAGGACGCCCTTGATGCCGAGGACCGCGAGCGTGAGGAACCACAGCACCATGACAGGGCCGAACATTTTTCCCACCAAGCCTGTCCCGAGCCGCTGGATGCTGAATAGCGCGACAAGAATGCCCACGGCAATCGGCGGGATGAAGTGCTTGATGCCGGGAGCCGCGATGCTCAGGCCCTCCACGGCGCTCAATACCGTCATCGCGGGCGTAATCATGCCGTCGCCGTAGAGCAGTGCCGCGCCGAAGACGCCGCCGGCCATGAGCACCGCGCGCACCCGGTTCGGGCGTTCCTTATCCGGGAAGGCGAGCGCCATCAGCGAGAGAATGCCGCCCTCCCCGCGGTTGCTGGCGCGCAGAACGAAGCCCAGATACTTCACGCTCACGATGAGGATGAGCGACCAGAAGATGAGCGAGAGAACGCCCAGCACGTTGGCCGGGGTCGCGGGCAGGGCGTGCGAGCTTTCCGGGTTGAAGCACTCGCGCATCGCGTAGAGCGGGCTGGTGCCGATGGCGCCGAAGACGACGCCGAGGGCGGCGAGCGTGAGTCCTCCGAGAGCGGGGCGGGCCGAGTCGTTGCTTTGCATGGCAGCGGGGGGGAGTTTGGCGATGGTGAGGACGCGGGACGAATCAAATCCGGCGCCACTGCTTGGCCGTGGGCAGCTTCGCGCGGGCATCGGCATCCGCGTTGAACCGGGTCAGGCCGCACGCCTCGCATGACACCACGCGGAAATTTGCCAGACCGAATTGCGGTAGCCCGAGGAAAGCCCACTTGCCGAGTCCCGGCAGCAGGATCGGGCCGTGGTGTCCACCTGCAAGGGTGATGGTTTCAAATAGTGATGCCACTCCGCACTCCGAGCATTTCGCAGTTTCAGTCTTCATACGCGCACACAGTTCTGACCGGCGGAGCGTGGTGAACGCCTGCCGTCCGTCCGCGGGGGACGGAAGTTTGCCAAGGGGTGAACGTGGGTGGCGCACTCGCGCTCCCAGAGGATCGCCCTTCCCCATGCCTGCGAGGTTAGCTGACGGGCTGGGCCTGGAAAGTGGCCCCGGTGACCTCACCGTTCGCCCCGGTCCGGTTGTCCGGACTTTGGGTCCCCCGCTCGCGGCTTCGGGAAGAGGCCGCGATTCGGCTGCTGCGCGAATGCATCTCACAATCGCACCGACCTGTCAAATCGCCGACGGCCGTCTTTGCGCCCTTCTTGCCCTTCGTGGTTCAATCCAGCTGCATCGGCCCGGCTGAGGCGGACTTTCACGGGCTCGCTCGAAGCTGTTCCTGAAGCTGTTCCTGACTGGCAGGGCGGAAAGTTCCCGCTACACTGCACGCGCGCGAGAGCACTGCTTACTAAGCACTAATTACTAATCACTTCCCCACATGGACATCAAACGCGCCATCATCACCGCCGCCGGCAAGAGCCAGCGCACGCTCCCACTCCAGTCCCTCGTGGACCGCGACGGCCAGACCAAGACCGCCCTCGCCATCGTCATCGAGGAAGTCCTCGCGGCGGGCATTGAGGAACTCTGTGTTGTCGTCTGCCCTGGCGATGAGAAGGATTACCGCGCCGCCGCCGGAGAGCACGCGAAGCGGCTGGAGTTCGTCGCGCAGAAGCAACCGCTTGGCTACGGCCACGCCGTCTCATGCGCGGCGAAGTTTGCCGGGAAGAAACCGTTCCTCCTGCTGGTCGGCGATCACCTTTATGTCAGCGGCGAAGTCCGCCGGTGCGCGCAGCAACTGGTCGAAGTCGCCGCCAAGGAGAACTGCGCCGTCTCCGCCGTGCAGGCCACGCACGAGAGCAAGCTGCCTTACTACGGTGCGATTGGCGGACGCCTCATCGCGGCGCGCCAAGGCCTCTACGAAATCACCGAGGTCGCCGAGAAACCCACGCCCACCGTCGCCGAGCAGCGGCTCATCGTCCCCGGCCTGCGCGCGGGCCACTACCTTTGCTTCTTCGGGATGCATGTCCTCACGCCGTCGGTCATGGCGCTGCTCGCGGAGGAAGTTGCAGCTGTCGGCACGCGCGGTGGCGTCCACCTATCCGCCACGCTGGCCAAGCTCGCGCGCAAGGAGCGCTACCTCGCCGCCGAGTTGACCGGCCGCCGCTACGACATCGGTGCGCACTATGGCCTGCTCACCGCGCAACTTGCGCTCGCCCTCAGCGGCAAGGACCGGGATGAAGTGCTGACGGGTTTGGTGGAGCTGCTCGCCCAGCGGGGGAAGTAAGGCCTGCGTTGAAACCATTCACGTCGCACGCCCATGCTCACCAAGCTCATCACCGCCCGCAAAGCCGCCCAGCGCGACGCTTCGCTCGATGCGCACTGCCGCGATCTGAGCGCCGCCCAACTTCTCGCCGAATGCGCGGAACTCGACGCCTTCCGCCGCCACTCCGACAACCTCTACGAACGCGTCCGTGCCCTCTTCTTCCTCTACGCCATCAACCGGTTTCATTTGCCGGAAAAGCTCCCTACTCAAGCCCCCATCTCCCATCTCCCATCTCCTCGGGCTTAATCCCCTTCACGGGCTACGAGCAGTTCCTCCACCGCCGCTTCGAGGAGGCGATTGACACCTTCCTCGCCGCGCAAGCCCAGCAAGGCCCCAGCGACGGCCTCAGCTCCGCGCTCGCGAACGCCTACCACCGCCTCGCCTTCCAGACGCTCGCGGACCAAGTCCGCCGCAGTGTCCGCAGCGTGCGCGGCAATCAGTGGATGTTCCGCGTCGGCCACCCCGCTGACCAGCCGCTCCGCCTCCGCCCCGAGCTGCTCCAGCGCGCGCCCGACGGCACGTATCCGATTCTCCGCGAGCTGACGCCCGTCCGCATGGACCTCACGCACTCCGCGTGGAGCGACATCTTTTTCCTCGGCATGGATTTCCCCGAGGGCGCGAAGGTCCTCAACGTCTCCGTGGACCTCGGCGTCCACGGTCGCGACGCCGCGCCCCGCCCGCCCGTCAGCGCGTGGCTCCGCGTGCTCGACGAGCCGGTGCTGCGCCTCACCTCCGTGGACCTCGGCGCGACCGCCGACATCACCGCGCTCTCCGACGTGTTCGACTTCGCGAAGGATTACCTCGGCTTGCTCAAGGCCGCCGTCATCGCGGCGGGCGTCGTCCCTCCGGGCATTGAAGGCAGCGGGCAAAGCCTCGCCGAGTTGCTCGCGCGCATCGTCGGGCCGGGGCGCGGGTTGGAACTGGTCTCGTGCGTGAACGACATCCCGAAAGGCTCGCGCCTCGCCGTCAGCACGAACTTGCTCGGCTCGCTCGTCAGCGTGCTCATGCGCGCGACCGGCCAAGCCGCGTCGCTCACCGACGAACTTCAAGAGCACGAACGCCGGATCGTGCTCGCCCGCGCGTTGCTCGGCGAATGGCTCGGCGGCTCCGGCGGCGGCTGGCAGGACAGCGGCGGCGTTTGGCCCGGCATGAAACTCATCGAAGGCGTCATCGCCGGCGAGGGCGACCCCGAGTTTGGCATCTCGCGCGGACGACTCATGCCGCAGCACCGGATCCTTAATCTCGACGACGCCTCCGCCGAGACGCGCCGCAAGCTGCAAGACTCCCTCGTCCTCGTTCACGGCGGCATGGCGCAGAACGTCGGGCCGATCCTGGAGATGGTCACAGAGAAGTATCTCCTCCGCTGCGAAGCCGAGTGGAGCGGTCGCCAAGACGCGCTCCGCATCCTCGACGAAGTGCTCGCCGCGCTGAAGGCCGGCGACATCCGCGCGCTCGGTGCCGCCACCACGCGCAACTTCCGCGAGCCGATTCAAGCCATCATCCCGTGGGCCTCGACCGCCTTCACCGAGCAACTCATCGAGCGCGTGGGTCGCGAGTTCGGCGACGACTTCTGGGGCTTCTGGATGCTCGGTGGCATGAGCGGCGGCGGCATGGGATTCATCTTCGCCCCGCACCGGAAGGCCGAGGGTCAGCGGCGCTTGCAGGAAATCATGTCCGCCACGAAGCGCGAGTTGCAGCACGCGCTGCCCTTCGCGATGGAGCCGGTCGTCTTCGATTACGCCATCAACGAGCGTGGCACCTGGGCCGACCTGCTCGCCGCCGACACCGCGCTGATGCCCGCCGGCTACTACGCGCTCACGGTGCCGAAACTCCTCCGCACCGACCGCCAAGAACTTCCTGCCGCGCGCCGCGCCGAGTTGGACAAGTTCGCCGCCGCCTGCCGCGCGAAGCCCGAGCTGCGCGGCATGGTGCAAACTTTGTTCGACACGATGTTCCCGCGCCTCAAGGAGGAGAAAGCCGGCGCGCAGAGCCTAGACGAGTTGCTCGCCGCCAACGGCTTCGACCGCGATGCCCACGAAGCCATCCGCGCGGACCTGAAAGCCGCCCGCATCGGCCTCGCGCAAAACCGCCTGCCGGCGAACACGGTCATCGAAGATGTTCGTGCGGAAGACGTGACGCACACATCGCAGAAGAAGCCGCTCGTCGAGCGCGGTCTCGCCGCCCTTCGCAATGGTGAAGCCGCCGTGGTCACGCTCTCCGCCGGAGCCGCGAGCCGCTGGACGCAAGGTGCGGGCGTGGTGAAATCCCTGCACCCGTTCTGCAAACTCGGCGGCCGGCACCGCACCTTTCTCGAAGTTCACCTCGCGAAGTCGCGACGCATTTCCCGCCTCGCGGGTCAGGCCGTGCCGCACGTCTTCACGACGAGTTACCTCACGCACGGCCCACTCACCGAGTTCCTCGCGACAAACCAGAACTATGGCTACGAAGGCCCGCTGCTCTTGAGCCGAGGCGCGAGCGTCGGCCTGCGGCTCGTGCCCACGGCGCGCGACCTGCGCTTCGCGTGGGAGGAGATGCCGCAGCAAGTGCTCGACGAGCAGCAACAGAAGGTCCGCGACTCGCTGCGCACCGCGCTGCTGCGCTGGGCCGAGTCCGCCGGCGAAGCCACGGACTACCGCGACAACCTCGCGTTACAATGCCTGCACCCCGTCGGCCATTTCTACGAAGTGCCAAACCTACTGCGCAACGGCACGCTCGCCGCGCTGCTGCGCGAACGCCCGCAGCTCAAGACACTGCTGCTCCACAACATTGACACCACCGGCGCGACCCTCGACCCCGCTCTGCTCGGCCAGCATCTCTCGAGCGGCGCGACGTTGAGCTTCGAGGTCATTACACGTCGCCTCGACGACCGGGGCGGTGGTCTCGCGCGCGTGGACGGACGCACGCGGCTCGTCGAGGGCTTGGCCATGCCGCACGAGGAGCTGGAGTTCGGCCTGAGCTACTACAACACGCTGACGACATGGATTGACGTGGACGGTTTCCTCCGCGCGCTTGGACTGACGCGCGATGACGTGCTGCTTAGCCGCCGAGGTCAGGAGGCGGAGGGCTTGGGCGCAGCGGAATCCGCCTCCTCACCTCGGCGGCTACCGGACGCGGCAGATGCCAAAATCACCGCCGCCATCCGCGCGCTCGCGGCGAAGGTGCCGACTTATATCACCACCAAGGACGTTAAGAAGCGCTGGGGCCACGGGCAGGAAGATGTGTTCCCCGTCGCGCAATTTGAGAAGCTCTGGGGCGACCTCACGGCCCTGCCGGAGATTGATTCGCGCTTCCTCGTCGTGGATCGCGCGCGCGGCCAGCAGCTCAAGGATCAGGCGCAACTCGATGGCTGGCTGCGCGACGGCTCGTCGGCCTACGTGGAGAGCTTGTGCGCTTGGGATTGACACCAGTCCCAGAAGACTCAGCTGCGTCCCCAACGTGAGCTGCAACCGGCCAGGTTGGAGCTGGTTGATCAAGCCATTCCGAGGAACCGCTACGGTGACTTCGCCGCCAGCATCGCCTTCACCTTCGCGGGATCATTCGTGGGCGGCTGGCAGGCGGTGCCGGTGCAGAGGAAGACCAGCGTGCCGTCCTTCACCGGAAGCGTCTTGGCGAACGGCTCGACCGCCCCGGTGTTGCCAAGGACGACTTTGTTCGGCTGATAGACTCCGTGCGCTGCGCGCAGAAGCGCTGTCGTTGTCTTCGCGTCGCCCTTCGCCGGCGAGGCAATGACCACGCGGAACGGCTCGTGGAGGAAAAAGTCCAGACCGAGAAGGAGGTTCGGCACAGCTTGCGGAAGGCGCTGCATCCGTTCGGCGAACAAGCGCAGCGTCTTCTCGGCGCGCGCGCGCATGTCCTTGTTATCCGTGATCGCGGCGAGCTTGAGCAGCGCGACCGTGGCGACGTTGTTGCCGCTCGGCTCCGCGCCGTCGTAGTCCTCCTTCGCGCGGAAGAGCAAGTCGGCGGAACCGGCGGGGCTTTGGTAGAAGCCGCCTTGCGCAGGGTCGTAAAACTTCGCGGTCATCGCCGACTCCAGCGCGAGGGCGAAGTCCAGATGCTTCGGGTCGAGCGTGGCTTCGTAGAGATGAATCACGCCTTCGAGCAGGTAGGCGTGCGAGTCGAGGAGCTGGACGCTGTCACGCTCGCCGTCGCGCCAGCGGTGGTAGAGCGTCTTGGTCTTCGCGTCCCAGAGTTTGGCCTGGAGGAAGGCGAGGTTCTTCTCGGCAGCAGCAAGGTAGGCCGGCTCGCCCAGCACGATGCCCGCGCGCGAGATGGCTCCGAGCATCAGGCCGTTCCACGAGGCGAGGATTTTGTCATCGAGATGCGGGCGGATGCGCTTCTGCTGGACTGCGAACAGCTTCGCCTTCGCTGCGGCAAGCAGCTTCGCCTCTGCAGCGGACAGCTTCGGGTCCACGATGCTGAGGACGTTGAGCTTTTTCAGCGGCGCGGGATGCGAGTGGTCCTCGAAGTTTCCTTCCACGGTGATGCCGAAGTAGCGCTCGGCCACCTTGAACTCGTCCGCGCTCAACAGCTTGGTCAATTCCTCCTTCGTCCAGCAGTAGAACTTGCCCTCGTGCCCTTCGCTGTCCGCGTCCTCGGCGGAGTAGAAGCCACCCTCCGGATGCGTCATGTCGCGCAGCACGTAACGGACGATGTCGCGGGCAACGTCCGCGTAGCGCGCCTCGCCGCTGACGAGGTGCGCGTCGAGGTAGAGGTGGAGGAGTTGCGCGTAGTCGGAGAGCATTTTCTCGAAGGGCGGCACAAGCCACTTCTCATCCACCGAGTAACGCGCGAAGCCGCCGCCGAGCTGGTCATACATTCCGCCCGCCGCCATGCGCTCGCAGGTGTGCAGCACGGCCTTCACCGCCTCCTGGTCTCCGACGCGCACCGCCGCGCGCAGGATGAACGCGGGTTGCGAGGGGCGCGGAAACTTCGGCGCGCGACCGAAGCCGCCGTGGCGCGGGTCATATCCCGTCACGAGCTGCCGGAGTGCGTTGGTGATGACGAGCGGCGCGAGCACGGCGTCCTTGTTCGGCTCGTGTTCGCCGAGGCTCTTGAGCTGCTCGGCGATCTGCCCCGCGCTCTCGGTGAGGTCCTTGCGCTTCTCGACCCACAGCTCGGAGATGCGCCCGAGCAACTGCATGAAGCTAGGGCGGCCAAACTTCGGCTGCGGCGGGAAGTAGGTGCCGCCGTAGAAGGGCTTCAAGTCCGGCGTGAGAAAGACGTTCAACGGCCAGCCGCCCCCCTGCCCCATCGCCTGCACGGCTGTCATGTAAATCTTGTCCACGTCCGGGCGCTCCTCGCGGTCGAGCTTGATCGCGACAAAGTGCTTCTTCAGGAACTCGCCCACGGCCTCGTCCTCGAACGACTCGCGTTCCATGACGTGGCACCAATGGCAAGTCGAGTAGCCGATGGAGAGCAGGATGGGCTTGCCCTCCTCGCGCGCCTTCTTGAACGCCGCCTCGCCCCAGGGATACCAGTCCACGGGGTTGTGCATGTGCTGGCGTAGGTAAGGAGATTTTTCCTGCGCGAGGCGGTTGGTGTGCTTGTGAGCGGCGGGCGGGTTCGTGGACACAGTGGGAATGGCTTTGGCTTTCTCCGCAGCGACGAGCGGCAGGCAATGGCCGCCTGCCACCAAACAACTTAAACCTACGACGGCGCGGGCACGATGAACGAGGGCTGATCGGAAAGTCACGCGCGCAGCCTAGCCCACGCTGGTTCGGGAGCAAGCGGGCAATCAGCCGACGCTCGCTCAGTAATCGTAAAGCCCGCTGTCGTGCGAATAGGCACCACCGCCCGCGCCACCAGGACCGCCTTCGCCGCCCATGAGGTCGCCGAGCACATCGCCCATGTCCGCCTCGATCTTCTCCGGGTCTTCGCCGGCTTCGAGGCGCTTGATGGCGATGTCGAGTTCCTTTGGCATGGCACCGGGCGGCATGAGGTCCTTCATCTTCCGCATCATGTGCGCCATGTGCTTGGGGTTGTTCTCGTCGAGATGCTCCATGTCACGCTCCATGTCGCGCATGGCCTTCTCGACACGCGGATCGTCCATGTCGGGCATGGGCGGGCCGTCCTCCGCGCCCTCAGCCTGGGTGGCGGGCTCCTTCAAGCCCTTCGACATCGCGAAGCGGCTCATCTGCTTGCGCATTCGCTTACCGCCGCACTTGGGGCAGACGGGCTTGCGTGTTGGGTTGATGCGCTGGGAGAGGAAGTTGAAGATGACCCGGCACTTGGGGCAGGCGAATTCGTAGATGGGCATGGCTCTAATGAGTTAACCACGGATGGACACGGATAAACACGGATGCAACTCCGAGAAGCAACCGCTCAATTCGTGTGCATCCGTGTGCATCAGTGGTTGAAGATGTCTTTCAAAGCAGAAGCCCCAGCCTTGCGACCGGGGCCTCGGGAAATGATTTAGCTTCCGGCTACTTCATCCGGTCGAAGTTTTTCTGGAGAATCTGCCAGTCGGGCAGCGCGGCGAACTTCTCGCGGTGTGTGGACACAATCTTCGCCTCGTTCTCGTTCTTCGTCGGGCGGTTGACCTTGTAAAAAATGCCGAACTTACCGGGCATAAGCTCTTCGGAAAGTTTGTAGGCGGCGTATTCGTCGGTCACGTCGTGGTCCTCGGGAACGAGCGGGAACTGGCCGCCTTTGCGCGGGTTCGCACCGTCGAAAGCTCCGGGGTAAAACTCAACGCACTCGCTGAGGCACTCGATGAAGCTGAAGCCGTTGTGGTCCATCGCGGCTTCCATCATCTGGAGCACGTGGTTCGGGTTCGTGTGCGTGGTGCGCGCGACGAAAGTCGCGCCCGCCGCGATGGCCTGCTTCATTGGGTTGATGGGCCGGTCGCCGCTGCCCCACGAGTCGGTCTTGGACTTGTAGCCGATGGGTGACGTGGGCGAGGTCTGGTTCTTGGTCAGGCCATAGACCCAGTTGTCCATCACGCAATAGGTCAGCTTCACGTTCTTGCGCGCGGTGTGGCTGAAGTGGTTGCCGCCGATGGAGAAGGCATCGCCGTCCCCGCCGAAGACGAAGACGTGGAGGTCCGGGCGGGAGAGCGAAACACCGCTGGCGAAGGGCAGCGCGCGCCCGTGGATGAAGTGCGCGCCGTGCGCCTGCACGAAGTAAGGGAAGCGGCTCGAGCAGCCGATTCCCGCCACGGTGGTGATCTTCTCGTGGTGCATCTTGCGCTTCTCGATGAGCTTGAAGTAGAGCGCGAGCACGGAGAAGTCACCGCAGCCGGGGCACCA
>SXGT01366780.1_pt1 | contig 12942 bp, 14 predicted proteins | sample 3176221 | NCBI WGS metagenome assembly SXGT01 (sample SAMN11356862, study PRJNA531348) | freshwater metagenome | isolation source: freshwater sample F1-120 | place: China: Fuxian Lake, Yuxi | collected 2017-12-25
GTCCACGAGGTCGCAGATCAGCTCCACAATGCGGAGGTTCGCCCACTCATTGCCGCCGCCGATGCAGTAAGTCTCGCCGTTGCGACCGCGAAGCAGCGTTTGCCAGAGGGCTTGCGCGTAGTCGGTCACGTAGAGCCAGTCGCGGACGTTGAGGCCGTCGCCATAGACGGGGATGGGCTGGCGGGCGGCGGCTGTGTTGATGACGACAGGGCTGAGCTTCTCGGGGAACTGGCGCGGGCCGGAGTTGTGCGAGCAGTTGGTGATGACGGTGTCCAGGCCGTAGGTGTGGTGATACGCGCGGACGAGCAGGTCGCTGGCGGCCTTGCTGGCGGAGTAGGGCGAGTACGGCGCGTAGGGCGTGGTCTCGGTGAAGTGGCCGGTCGTGCCGAGGCTGCCGAAAACCTCGTCGGTGCTGACGTGCACGAATCGCGTCTGGGGTCTGGGGTCTGGGGTCTGGGTCCAAGCAGCGCGGCAGGCTTCGAGGAGATTGAAGGTGCCGACTATGTTGGAGTGGACGAAGTCGCCGGGGCCTTCGATGGAACGGTCCACGTGCGACTCGGCGGCGAGGTGCAGGACGTGCGTGATGGCGTGCTCGCGGACGACGCGCAGGACGGCGGCCTTGTCGCGCAGGTCCACGCGCTCGAAGTGATACTTGGGGCTGGCGGCGGCCGTGGCCACGTTCTCCAAGCGCCCCGCGTAGGTGAGGCAGTCGAGGTTCACGACGCGCGCGACTTCGGGCTGCGTCAGCACGTGGTCGAGCACGTGGGAGCCGATGAAGCCACAACCGCCGGTGACGAGGAGGTTCACTGGTTCAGGCGAGGTTGCCGATGCGCCGGAACTCGGCTGCGACGCCTTGCAGGTAGTCGCGATACTCGCAGTTCGGCATCGCGCCGGTGAGTGCCTCGAACTGGTCCGCGCTCAGGAATCCGCGCCGCAGGGCCGCTTCCTCTGGGCAGCCGATCTTCACGCCTTGTCGCTTCTCGATGGTCTGCACGTAGGCGGAGGCATCGTGCAGGCTGGTGCTAGTGCCGGCGTCGAGCCACGCGAAGCCGCGGCTGAGGCGTTGCACGGCGAGCTGTCCGCGCCGCAGATATTCCTTGTTCAAGTCCGTGATCTCCAGTTCGCCGCGAGCGGAGGGCTGGAGCGTCTTGGTCAGCGCGACCACTCCGTTGTCGTAGAGATAGACTCCCGGCACGGCGTAGTTGCTCTTGGGCTGGCGGGGCTTCTCCTCCAGCGAGATGGCGCGGCTGTTCGCATCGAACTCAACCACTCCATATCGCTGCGGGTCGTGGACGTGATACGCAAAAATGGTTGCCCCGCCGCGAAAGTCCGCAACGGCGCGCGGGAAGGTGTCGTCGCCGGAGAAGATGTTGTCACCGAGGATGAGCGTCACGGCGTCGCGCCCGATGAAGGACTCGGCGATGAGGAAGGCCTGCGCGATTCCGGCGGGCTTGGGCTGCTCACGGTATTCGATGCCCACGCCCCACGCGGAGCCGTCGCCGAGGAGCTGGCGGAAGCGCGGCAGATCGTGCGGCGTGGAGATGAGGCAGAGTTCCCGAATGCCGCTGGCCATGAGCGTGGTCAGCGGATAATAGACCATCGGCTTGTCATAGACCGGCTGGAGCTGCTTGCTCGCGACCAAAGTCAGCGGGTAAAGCCGCGAGCCTGCGCCGCCGGCGAGGATGATGCCTTTCATGTGTCGAGGAGCTGGCGGGGCTTGAGCACCTTGGCCGGATTGCCGCCCACCACCACGTCGGGCGGAACGTCTTTCAAGACCGTGGACCGCGCGCCCACGACCGAGCGGTCGCCGACCTTCACGCCCGGCCCGATGAACGCATCCGTGGCGATCCACACGTCGTCCCCGACAGAGATGGGCCGGGTCACGAGCGGAAAACTGCGGCGCGTATAATCATGCGTGCCGGCGCACAGATGGGAATACTGGCTCACCGTCGAGCGGCGGCCGATGGAGATGGAGGCCAAGCAGTAAAGCACCACGGCGTCGCCCACGACCGCGCCATCGCCGAGCTGAAGGTTCCAAGGCATTTCAATCCTCACGCTGGGCCGCACGCCCACGGCCTCGCCCACGCGCGCTCCGAAGCTGCGGAGAAGCCACCGTCGCCAGCCATGCCAGTTGTGGAAGGACCATCGGAAGATCGTGGCCTGAACGAACGACCACAGCACGCGGCGGACGTTCACCCCGGTCGGCCAGGGACTCGGTTGCGGGCGGATAGTTGTGGTGCCGGATGACACTGGCTGACGCCTCCGCTTTCAAGCCAAGCTGCCGCCCTTGGTCGCTGGCCGGAGGATTCCGGCCAGACCATGCTGGCGCACCGCGTTCAATTGTCCGTTTCGCGACACGGAGTCGGAAACCGCCTGCAAGCCCGGAGAGCCGGGCGGAAAGTCATTTGCCCAGAAAGCGGATCAGCAACGGCAGCAGGCTGGACGCCCGGCGGTGCCAGTTCTCCAACTGCTTCACCCGCTGCAGGACATGCGCCCGCTCGGCGGCCGGAGCCGTGGCGGCGAGCCGCTTGAGCCGGTCCAGCCGGCCTTCGCCGTTCTCCAAGTGCGGCTCGATTTGCTCCTTCAGAAAGCCGCTGGCCAGCGCGCGCAAACCAGTCTCGGCCAGGTAACGGTCGCATCGCGAATCGTTCTCCTCGCAGACCTGCACCGCCCCGGTCTGCCGCAGGAACTTCAACCCCTGGCTCGCCGAGCCTTTGCTGATGTCCAGCCGCTCGGCGACCTCATCCAAGCTCAGGGAGACCGTGGAAATGTAGAGCAGCCCGTAGATTTGCCCGACGGACTTGGGCAGGCCCACCACCTGTGCCAGACCGACAAAGAGTTCCACCGCCTCGGCCTCCAGCGGGGCCAGCCCAGCCGGCGACTGGACGCTGACGGGACGACTGGACGTGTGGGACGTGCTGGACGTGCTAGCGGTGGAGGTCTGGAATGCCATGAACTACGCCAGCCATGGGGCCATGGCAGGGTCCAGAGTTCAAGAATAATTGAACTATCCCCCACTCCCCGCTGAACCTGCCCAACTGGCAGGGCAGGCGAATCGGCTCGGTGTGCGTCGTTTGCCTGTCTGCGCCCTGGACCGCGGGGTCGGCTGCTTTCGGCTTGGAACAAACGCTTTTCCCTGCATCCTCTCCCGCGTTTGACACCCTCGCCCAAACCCGCCGCCGCACGCCGCCGCGCGCGCCCCGCGCCTGCCACGAAGCTGGCCGAGTGCAAGCCCTGCGCGACGCCCGCCCTACCCACGCCGCTCGTCACGCCCCAGTTGCAAGGCCTCGCACTGGGCCTCGACAACGAGTGCGACTTCCTCCGCGCGGTGGCCGACTCGGTGACCGAGCCGTTCTACGTCTGGTCCGTCGGCGGGCTGCTGCTCATGGCCAACCACGGCTGGGAGGAGGCCACCGGCATCCCGCGCGCGACCTCGCTGGGCAAGTCGTGCAGCGCGATTTTCCCCACGCAGATGGCCCGGCGCTTCCTCGAAGTGAACCGCCTCGTCATTGAGCGCGGCGTGCCGGTGCGCGAGGAGGAGTTCGTGGACAAGCCCAAGGGCCGCGTGCTCTACCTCACGCTCAAGTTCCCCATCCGCGACAAGTCCGGCCGCATCGTCGCCGTGGGCGGAATCTCGCTGAGCAAGAAGGCGTGAGTTCTCCCTCCTGCTCGTAATCCTGATCCTGATCTTGCTCCATCCCCGCATTCAGCGGGGCAGGATCAGGATTACGAGCAGGAGGGAAAATCCCGTTCCAGCACTCGCCAGCGCGCCCCGCACGCTGCTACTCTCCCCTTCGCAATCGAATGGCTGCCCCTGACCACAACACCGCATTCCGCTGGCTCCGCAATGGCGACGAGGCCTTTGCCGCCATGCTCGCGGCCATCGAGGCGGCCAAACATTCCGTGCGGCTGGAGACCTACATCTTCAGCGCTGGCGAGCCGGGCAACCACTTCCTCGAAGCCCTCGTGCGCGCGCAACAGCGCGGCGTCCCGGTGTATGTCGTCGTGGATTCGTGGGGCTCGCAGGACCTGGCCGACAGCTACTGGGAGCCGCTGCGCAAGGCCGGCGGCGAGTTCCGCTGGTTCAACGAGCAGACCCACCGCGGCTTCATGTTCCGCGACCATCGCAAGCTCCTCGTCTGCGACGAGCAGTTCGCCTTCGTCGGCGGCTTCAACCACGCGCCCGAATACGTCGGCGACGGCGTCCAGCGCGGCTGGTGCGACGTGGGCATGCACGTGTCTGGGCCGCTGGCCGTGCAGCTCGCGGACTCCTTCGACAAGATGTTCACGCGCGCCGAGCTGCGGCACCGCGCCTTCATGCGACTCATGGGCACCGGCGCGCACGCGCGCATCGCCAGCCCGGACGGCGACCTCCTGATGAGCGGGCCGGGCCGCGGCTTCAGCACCCTCAAGCGCGCGCTGCGCACGGATTTGAAGAACGCCCGCCGCGTCCAGATCATGGCCGCGTATTTCCTCCCAACATGGAAGCTGCGCCGCGCCCTCACGGCCGTCGCGCGCCGGGGCGGCCAGGTGCAGATCATCCTGCCCGGCCAGTCGGATGTGCCGCTGGCGCAGCTCGCCAGCCGCCGGCTCTACCGCACGCTGCTCGCGGCGGGCGTGGAGATTTACGAGTATCAGCCGCAGATCCTCCACGCGAAGCTCATCCTGATTGACGACCTTGCCTACGTCGGCTCCGCGAACCTCGACACGCGCAGCCTGCACATCAACTACGAGCTGACCTTGCGCCTGGGCAACGAGCGCGTGGCCGAGGGCGGCCGCCAGCTCTTCACCGAGAACCTCGCGCGGTGCAAGCGCATCGGCCGCGAGGAATGGCGCGCCTCGCAAACCTTCTGGAGCCGGCTCAAGCAGCGTTGGGCCTACTTCATCCTCGCGCGCATGGACCTCTACCTCGCGCGCCGCCAGCTCGCCGGCCTGCGTTAGTGAATCGTCCGCTCCCTCCATCTCTCGCTTCGCCCAGCCTTGCCCTTCGCTCTTCCGCCGCGTAGAAATCGTGCGTGAAACATCCTGCCGCTTCTCCGCCCGCCGAGCTTTCCACCGGCCTGCGCCGCTTCCTCTACGGCACCGCCGCCACCACGGGCGCGGCCATCCTCATCGTGGAGATCCTCGGCGCGAAGATGCTCTCGCCCTATGTCGGCACGTCGCACTTCGTCTGGACGGCGCAGATCGCCGTCACGCTACTCTCGCTCGCGGCGGGCTACTGGTTCGGCGGCGTGCTGGTGGACCGCTCGCAAAACCTCCGTCGCCTCTACACCTGCATCCTGCTGGCGGGCGTGTATCTCGCCTTCACCGTGCCGTTCACGGCGAAGGTCGCGTTCGCGTGCCTGCAATTCCCCCTCGCCGTCGGCTCGCTGCTGGCGTCGCTGTTCCTCTTCTTCGTCCCGCTCACCTTGCTCGCGACGGTCGGCCCGTTCGTCATCCGCGTGCTCACCTCCGCAGTCGCGGGCGTGGGCGGCAACGTGGGCCGGCTCTCCGCCGTCAGCACGCTGGGCAGCGTGCTGGGCACGGTGCTGATCGGCTACGTGCTGATTCCCTTCCTGCCGAACTCGGTGACGATGTTCATCACCGCCGGCGTGCTCATGGCGTTGCCGGCGGTTTACCTCCTCGTCTGGCGGGAGAAGGGCGATTCGCTGAACGGGCCCGTCGTGCTGATCGCGCTCGGCCTGTTCGCGGGCTGGGCGGGCGTGCGCATTGACGGCCGGCCACCGTCCGACTCCATGCAGGAGGTCACGCGCCGCAACTCGAACTTCGGCCTCATGCAGGTGCTCGAAAACTTCGACGGCTCGCAGCGCTACTACCTCAACGACTACCTCACGCAAAACACCTACGACCCCGAGGCCAAGCAGAGCATCTCGCTCTTCACCTACGGCCTGCACGGGCTGGCGACGGTTTACACCACGCAGATCAAGGAAGTCCTCTGCATCGGCATGGGCGTGGGCATCGTGCCCATGCAGTTCGCGCGAGAAGGCTCGAAGGTGGACGTGGTGGAGATCAACGACGCCATCGCCGACGTGGCCAAGGCGCACTTCAATCTCGAACCCGAGAAACTCAACCTCACCATCGGCGACGGCCGGCAGTTCGTGAACGCCGCCAGCAAACAATACGACGCGGTCATCCTCGACGCCTTCCTCGGCGACTCCTCGCCCTCGCATTTGATGACGCACGAGGCCTTCACCGCGATGCGCCGCGTGCTGCGGCCCGAGGGCGTGCTGGTCATCAACAGCTTTGGGGAATTCGGCGCGGGCGAGGACTACTTCACCGCGTCGCTGGACAAGACGCTCCGGTCCGTCTTCGGCACGGTGCGCATCCACGCCAGCGGAAACGGAAACGTCTTCTTCGTCGCCACGCCGGCGAAGGAGCTGAAACAGCATCGCACGATGGACTTCGCCGCGATGCACCCGTCCGTGCGCCACCAGGCGCAAGCGGCGCTCGAGACCATCCGCACCACCGACCCCAAGAACGGCATCGTGCTGACGGACGACTTCAACCCGGTGGAGTTCCACGACGCGAAGAACCGCGAGCAGTTCCGCCGACAACTGGCCTTCTCGATGAGGCCCAAGTGAAGTGGTGGGCACACTCCTGTCCACGTTGACCATTTGCCGACGACGCAGCCATAGGGGACAAGAGTGTCCCCCTTACGCCCGCTTTGCGCTTTGCACTTCGCAGGTTGGCGGGCTTTCATCCCCGCGCCGTGCGCACCATCTACTTCGACTACAACGCCACCACGCCACTCGACCCGCAGGTCCGCGCGGCGATGCTGCCCTTCCTGGACGAAGTCTGGGGCAACCCCTCCAGCGTCCACCATGTCGGCCGCCGCGCGCGCGCCTTGCTCGATGATGCCCGCGACCGCTCCGCCGCCATCCTTGGCTGCAAGGGCAGCGAAGTCGTCTTCACCAGCGGCGGCACGGAGAGCAGCAACCTCGCGATCCTCGGCACCGCGCGGCTGCTCCGCGACAAGGGCCGGCACCTCATCACTTCGAGCGTCGAGCATCACGCGGTCTTGCATTGCTTCGACTACCTCGAACGCAAGGAAGGCTTCACCGTCACTCGCCTGCCGGTGGACGCCACGGGCCGCGTGAGCGTGGACGACGTCCGCAGCGCGCTGCGTCCCGACACCACGCTCGTCAGCGTGATGGCCGTGAACAACGAGACCGGCACCCTCCAGCCCGTCTGCGAACTCGGAGCGCTTTGTCGCGCGCGGGGCGTGATCTTCCACACCGACGCCGTGCAGTGGCTCGGCAAGGAGCCGTTCGCCAGCGTCTACCAGTTCAACGCCGACCTCGTATCCATCTGCGCGCACAAGTTCCACGGGCCGAAGGGCGCGGGCGCGCTCTACATCCGCTCGCCGCTGCACCCGGACCCGGTGCAGTTCGGCGGCGCGCACGAGAACGAGCGGCGCGCCGGCACGGAGAACCTCCCCGCCATCATTGGCTTGACCGACGCGTTGGAGCGCTTCGTGCGCACGTCGGTGTTCGACGAGAGCCACCTTGCCCCGCTCACCGCGCGGCTGCTGGCGACCGTGGACGCCATCGAAGGCGCGCACTTCCGTGGCTCGCGTCGGGTTCGGCTGGCGAACACGATCTCATTCACCGTCGAGGGCACCGACAGCATCGCGCTGATGGCGGCGCTGGACATGGAAGGCGTGTGCGCGTCGAGCGGTTCGGCGTGCGCCGCCGGGTCATTGGAGCCATCGCACGTCATGCTGGCCATGGGCGTGCCCGCCGCCGAGGCCAACGCCCTCGTGCGCCTCTCGCTGGGCCGGGAAAGCACCTCCGAGGAAGTGGAAGCCGTCTGCGAATTGCTGCCGCGCGTGCTGCGACAGGTCCGGCGGGCTTGACGCAGGCGAATGGGCAGCCGAAGTTCGCCGTCAACGAATGGCCTGTAACATGAAACAAACCACGCCCAGCCGCCGCGCCCAGCTCGCCTTCACCCTCATCGAACTGCTCGTGGTCATCGCCATCATCGCGATCCTGGCGGGGATGCTCCTGCCCGCGCTGGGCAAGGCGAAGGAGAAGGCCAAGGCGACGCAGTCCATGAACAACATCCGGCAGCTCAACATGGGCGTGCTGCTGTATATCGCCGACTACGCGAATGTGATGCCCTACCACGCGTATTCGCTGACGGCCAACACCTTTTGGATTCCACTGCTGCGCTCCAACTACCTTCAAGCCGAGAAGGCTTGGATCTGCCCGAATACTCGCGCGGGAAACAATGGCTTCGGAACTTTCGCCACGGACATCTTTCCCGCGAATGCCGCATGGTATGGAGCCGCCGGCAGTTTCATAGGAGCCACCACAGGGAGCTACGTCCTTAACGGCTGGGTTCAGGGTCGCGTGGCCAATGCGGGCGGCCCGGTGACTTTCTCGGCCAACTACTTCAAGAACATCGAAATGGATAAGCCGGGAGAAATCCCGCTGCTGGCTGACGGCTCCTGGGTGGACAGTTGGCCGGACTCCGCCGAAGTGTTGCCGCCCACCTACGATGTGAGAATGGGTGCCAACACTGGGATGGGCCGCATTGCCGTCGCCCGCCACGGCCGCGCCATCAGCGTCGCCTTTGGTGACGGGCACGCGTCCACCGTGAAGCTGCCCGATCTCTGGCTGCTCCGGTGGCACGAGAACAACGTCCCCCGAACCATCACCGTCCCCTGATCGGCGGGCGGCTCACTGCTTCACCAGCCGCACTTGCTTCGTCTGCGGCTCAATCAAGAACCTCATCCCAGCGGGTGCCACAGGCACTTTGGGAATCAACTTGGCCGCCGCGAGCTCCTGCAAATCCGCCGGCATCCGCTTGTGGGCCGCGTAGAATTGCTGCGTGGCAAAGGTCAGCAGTTCCAGGTTCGCGTGCTCGGGCGACCCCGGCGCGGCGGTCGCTGGCGTTCCGGCAGGTCCGGCTGGGATGGTCAGGCCCGGGGACGGAGGCGGGGGTTCTGTTGACTCAGCAGCGGTCGGCGCGGGCTTCCTGCGGCACGCGGACACGGTGAGGGCCAGCACGGTGCAGGCGAGGAGCACTTTGAATTTCATGCGCCAAGTCTAGGCGGCTGCGGTGCGGCAGGCGCAAGCTGATTCTGTGGCGGCTCCCCATGCACCCGCGGCGGACAGAAGCTAGGCCCCTTCTTTCTGTTCCCATCCTTCTTTCAACCCGCCCGCGTCCCCCAGGTGGTCCGCAAGAACCCCAGCGAGCCGGCGCTCCGGGAGCGACTGCGCTACTTCTTGAACTCTGCCGGCTGGACCTGAAGGGAAGGCGTGTTGAACAACCCCGTCGGTGACGTGTTGGACGGATTGACGAGGTCGGCCTGATTCGTGGTCGTCAGAGGCGGTGGCGTGGTGACGAGTTGCTGACCGCGCTGCGGGCCGGGCTGGCTGGTGAGCCAAAACCCGCCCAGCACCAGCACGCAGGCCATGGCGGCGTAGCCCGTCGCCATCTGCGGAGACAAATCCCACGCCTCCATCCAGCGACGCCACCACGGCTCCGGGTTCGCCTGCGCGTGCGCGATGCGGGCGCGCACTTCGCCGGGCAGCCGGTCGAAATAGCCGGGCGGCGGCTCCTCGTGGCGCTTGAGCGCGAGGAATTTTTTCAGAGACTCAAACTCGTCCGGGTTTTGCGGGGCCGGTTGCATAATCACTTCAGGTAGTCGGACAGGATGCCTTGCAACTGCTGGCGCGCGTAGAACAGCCGAGTCCGCACGGTCGCCGTGTTGCAGCCCAGAACCTCCGCAATCTCGTCATGCGGCAGGCCTTGGATGTCGTGCAAGGTCACCACGATTCTGTGGTTCTCGGACAGGCGCTGCATCGCGGCGTTCAATTTTTCCTTCAGCTCCTCCAGCGCCAGCGCGCGGCGCGGCGTCTTGTCCGACACCAGCGCGACGAGATCGGGATGGTGCTCCGGCTCGATGTCGAGGTCGTTGAGGCTCATGGCGTGCTTGGTCGCGCGGAAGTTGCGCTGCTTAATATGGTTCAGCGTGCGGTTGACGGCAATGCGGTAGAGCCAGGTGAAGAAGGCGGAGTCGCCCTTGAAGGACTTGAGCGCCTGCCACGCCTTGACGAAGGCCTCCTGCGTCAGGTCGTTGGCGTCCTCATGGTGCGAGGTCATGTGGTAAATGACCCCGTAAATCTGCCGCTGATAGCGCCGCACGAGTTCGTCGTAGGCGGCCGCGTCGCCGCCCTGCGCGCGGCGGACCAGCGTCAGGTCGTCGGGCTGCGGTGGGGCTTCGGTTGCTGTCGGCTGCGGTGGAAGGATCTCGGCCATCAAAACTCCATTGCGTGGCGCATGGCCTTGCGGATTTGCTCCATCAGCGGCGCAGGCACTTGGCCACCGAACTCCTGCAAATCCGTCCAGCGAATTGACATGAGGCCCTGGACATTGGCGAATGAAGGCTCGCGAAAACAAGGCAGCTTGCCCAGCGGCACCTCGTAAGCGCTGCTGCGGTATTCCGTGGTAACGGGGACAGCCAGCGCCAGCGCGCGCGCTGCGTCGGGATCGAATCGGGAAACCACCACAAACCATCTCACCTTGCCCGCGTAACCCAAATCCGCTTTCCAGATTTGGCCGGGCTTAGGGCTCATCGAGGACATCGAGAACCTTCTGTTGGTAGCTGCGGGGGACGGCGATGTCGTCGTCCGCTTCGGGCCAGTCGCGGCGGAAGAGCCAGGCGCGCACCTCCTCAAACTCCCGTGAGGGAAGCTGCTCAATCGCCGTTTCAATTTCCACCACAGTGCTCATGCAGGAGAATTAACACGCCGCTGCCGCGCGCTTCAAGCTTCGGCCATGCTCGCCTATCCGCCCAGCGCGATGGTCTGGCGGCCGAGGAACTCGCTCAAGGTCGCCAGCGCCGCGCGGCCTTCGGTTTCCGGGAGGACGGCGAGAGATTTGTTTGCCGTGGCGAGGAATTGGAAGATCACCCGGCGGGATTCCTTGAGCGCGTCGTGCTGATTCAGGAGGGCCAGCACTTTCTCAATGTGGTGCGGACGCCAAGCCTGCACCAACTCGCGAAGTTTCGCCTTCTCCTCGGCGCTCGCGCGCTCCAGCACGACGAGGATGGGCAGCGTGAGCTTGCCGCTGGCGAGGTCGGTGCCGAGCGACTTGCCCACACTCGCCTCGGAGCCGAACACGTCCACGCAGTCGTCGTAAATCTGATACGCCGTGCCCAGCGCCATGCCGTAGTCGCGCAACGCCGTGCGCTCTGCCTCCGCCGCGCCGGAGAGCAGCGCGCCCAGCTCGCACGAGAGGGCGAACAGCTCGGCGGTCTTCATCGCCAGCACCTTGAAATACTCCGCGCGGCTCACCTCGAAGTTCAGCCGGCGGTGCGTCTGGAGGATTTCGCCGGAGCAAACCGTGTTCGTCGCCGACGCCACCGCGCGGCAGATGACGGGCGTGGGGAAACTCGCGGCCAGCCGCAGCGAGTGCGCGAAGAGGCAGTCGCCCACCAGCACGGAAATCTCATTGCCCCAGTTCGCCGCGAGTGTCGGGCGGCGGCGGCGGATCTCAGCCGAGTCCATCACGTCGTCGTGGACGAGCGTGGCGAGGTGGACCATCTCGATGACGACGGCGACGGTGACGTGGTCGTCCGTGGTGCGGCCGGCGGCGTTGGAGGCGAGGGCCACAAGCGCGGGGCGGAGCTGCTTGCCCTGATTGGAGAGCGCGTAGCGGGCGTAGGCGGAGATTTCGGGATCGAAAGCCCCGACCTGTTCCTCGAGACGGCGCGAGACGGCATCGAGAAATGGCTGCACCGGCTCCACGATCCGCTTCCAAACGACGCGGGATTCTTCGGGAGCGGAACTGGGAGGCGGGGCAGTCGCCGTTGTGCTGCCGGCTGCGAGCATTGTGACGGGAATCTAAGTCCGGCCCGGCGAAAGTCAAAGCTTATGGCCGTTCGCCACGATGCCGGGCGCACATAGGATGCGCCTTGCGCTGACTCGCGCGGGAGAAATTGCTTGAGCCACGCCGCCATACCGGGCAAAGCCAAGCGCGTCGCGCTGCCATGCTTGCCACCTACCTCCGCTCCTTCCTGCAAAACGCCGGGAGCCGTGTCGGCCTCTCGGTCGCGCTGACGGTGGTGGTCGGCGTGCTGGAGGGCGGCGGGATGCTGGTGCTGTTGCCGGTGCTGGAGTTGATCGGCGCCGGTGGCCCGGCGGCGACCGGCGGCCTGGCGGTGGGCATCGCTCGCGCGTGGCGCAGCCTGGGCCTGCCGCTGACCCTGCCTGTGGCGCTCGGAGTCTTCATCGCGTTCATGGCCGCGCAAATTGTCCTGCGGCGCGGCCTCGACTTGCTCAACGCGCGGTTGGAAACCGCCTTCACCAGCCATCTGCGGGAACAGCTCTACGCCGCCATGATCCGGGCGGACTGGCTCTTCTTTACGCGGCAACGCGGCTCGGACGTCACGCAGGTGCTTACGGACGAACTCCAGCGCGTCGGCTTCGGCACGCAGCAAATGCTTGCGGGCCTTGGGCTGGCGGGCGTGGCGCTGGTGCAGGTGGCGCTGGCGCTGGCGCTCTCGCCGGCCTTGACCGCGCTGGCGCTGGGCTGCGGCCTGCTGCTGGCGGTGCTGCTGCGGCCCTTCACCCGTCGGGCCTACGCGCTCGGCAAGGAAGGTCAGGAGCGGCGCACGGAGATGGCCGCCGCCATCACCGAGCACCTCGCCGGCCTCAAGGTCGCGAAGAGCCACGGGCGCGAGCTGCATCACCTGGCGCACTTCCGCCGGGTCGTCACGGACATTGCCGCGCACATCCTCGACGCGACCCGCGTGTATGCCACGACGCGTGCCGCCTACGAGTTGGGCGCGGTGCTGGCACTGTGCCTGTTTCTCTTCTGCGCGGTCCGCTTTGGCGGGCTGGGCACTCCGGAGTTGCTTTTGCTGGTGTTCATTTTCGCGCGGCTGCTGCCCCGGCTCGCGGCGCTGCAATCCAACTGGCAGCGGGTCATGCA
>SXGT01458127.1_pt1 | contig 12942 bp, 9 predicted proteins | sample 3176221 | NCBI WGS metagenome assembly SXGT01 (sample SAMN11356862, study PRJNA531348) | freshwater metagenome | isolation source: freshwater sample F1-120 | place: China: Fuxian Lake, Yuxi | collected 2017-12-25
GCCTTCATCCCGCGCACCCACCGCGTCGAAGAGGTGATCGCCGCCGCCGTCGCGCATGGCGATTTCGCGCCTTTCGAGGCGCTCGTCGCCGCCCTCGCACGCCCGTTCGAGGATGGCCCCGAGCACGCGCGCTACGCCGAGCCTCCCAGGCCCGAGGAGCGCGTCGAGGCGACCTTCTGCGGGACGTGAGGGGCCGTACGCGGGCACGGTCCTCCTCATCGGGGTTCGCCTCCAGCTCGACAGGCCTCCGCGCCAGCGAGGCCCGAAATAAGCCCCGTGAAGGGCGCGGGTCAGTCCATGCGCTCGGCGGCTTCAGGGACCACCACCCACGCATGTTTGCGCGCTTCGTAGACGGAGAGCGCGGGGGGCGGGAGCGTGGGATCGGCGAACGCCCCCACGGGGACCGCGGTCAGCCCCGGCATCGTGTCGATCTCGTAGCTCACGGTGGAGCCGCACGCGGGGCAGAACCGGAGCGTGATCTTGCCCCCGTCGTCGCCGACGCGCACCCACTCGGTCGCGTGACCTCGCATGTGAACGCGATCGGAGGGCCACCTCGCCTGCACCCCGAAGACGCTGCCGGTCCGCTTCTGGCATGCGTGGCAATGACACATGGAGACGCGCACCGGCTCACCCTCGCAGACGAGGGTGAGCTGCCCGCAGCAACACGACGCGGAGCGCGAGGTCATGCCCAGAGGCTAGCGCCATCGGTCACGACGTGGACACGAAGAAGTGCGTCCGGCGCGGGCCCGGTACGCGGCGGTCCTCCGACCGGACGGGGACGTCCTGCGCGGCTACATCTTCACCCCGCCCCGGCACCGCGGGGGCTGAACCGGTCTGGTATCACGCGATCGCGGTAAGCCAGGATCGGCTTCTCCACCATCAGGTAAAAGAGCGCCGCGAGCGCCACCGAGAGCCCGATGTACCCGAAGTAGGTGACGAGGGCCCGGCCGAGCGTCATCGGAGTGACGTTCGCCATCAGCAGATGAAGGACCAACGTGTAGTTCACCAGGTACAGCGAATACGATACGACGCTGATGAAGGTGAAGATCCGGAGGAAGCGGTACTTCGCCTTCTTGATGCTGGACGCGAGCGGCAAGAAGCACGCATAGCCGGCCCCGAGGAGCGTGTAGTACCCCGCGAACATGTAGGGTTGTTGATGCGCGCCGCGCACGACGTACCCCGGGATGGGGCTCCCGACGACGAGCGCCACGCCAAGGGCGGCGAAGTGCCACCTGTACCTGAGGAACGCGGCCTCGCGAAAGGCATGGAACGCGGCGAACAACACCCCCCATAGAATGGCGTCGAGGCGGAGGAGGGTGATGCGACGAAGCTCGCCCTGCCAGGATGCGTTCGGCACCGCCGCGAGGTGCTCCGCGGCGTAGAGGCCGCGGCCGAGGACGAGCACGGTGATGTAGAGCGCGCACGTCGCAACGAAAACCCACGCGCGGGATCTGCCCGCCACCAGGGTTCCCATGCCTGCGAGCAGGCACGGGAACGTGAAATAGAACCACTCCTCGACGCTCAGGCTCCACGACTCCTGGAAGAAGCGGTATCTGTCCTGGGTCAAGTTCTGGACGAAGACAAAGTATCGAACGAGGTCGCTCCCGGGGAGGGTATCCTCCGGAAGGAGCGTGAGCAGCAGCGCGATGTTGATGAGCAGCACGAGCCAGTAGGCCGGGATGGTGCGTAGCCACCGCCTGAGCCAGAATCGCGTCAGCTCCTCGCGGCCAAATACCTGGGCCCTCGAGAACCCCCGGAGCAGAATGCCTCCGATCAGGAAGCCGCTGAGCGCGAAGAAGAGGTCGACCCCGTCGACGAACGTGAACAGGATACCGAGGACGGTCCCGACGGTGATGTTCCGTATACCGACAGGGGCTCCGAGCCAGGGCGTGAGGATCAGGTTCGCATGGCCGACCAGCACGATGAGGATCGCCAGCGCGCGAAACACATCGAGCCCGAAGACTCGCTTCTCGTTCTCGAGGTCGAAGGCGCTCGGCATGTCGCGCTGCAGGGAGCTACCCCCACCCCTCCATCAGGTCGGCCGCCACGTCGATCCTGTCGAGGATCCTCGGAAGGGTCCCGAAGACGAGGACCCGATCCTCGAGGTTACGCGTCTGCAAATTCTTCCGTTCTCCAGACACCGACGTTCCAGAGACCGCGCTGGATGGATGCACGGTAGTGGTGTGGTGGTTCTCAGATGAACGAGAGCGTGAGCACGGCGACGCTCAACATAGCCTGGGCTCTCCCAAGATCAAGGGGAATGGCGAGCCGAGCGGCGAGCGGCGGAGTCGAAGAGGCCACCTCGAAGCTCGGGTCAGGCGATATAGGGAGCGCGATCGAATCAGGTCAGGGAGGAGCTTCCCACCTGCTGACCCCGGAGCCGGTTATGGTCATGCCCATGCTCCGTACGCTCCTGCTGGTCCTCGCGGCCTCGTGTGTGTCGGGTCCAGGGGAGCGGCGGAGCTCGCCCGTGGGGCCTGCGCTCCCCCTGCGCGCCCAGCACCTGGCCTCACCGGACCTGGGACTGCCCCCGTTCGATACCGGGGAGATCCGTGATACGTGCACAATGCATGCGCCCTGGGGCCCTGGCTCGTGGGGGGTGTCGGGGGAGATCTTTACGGGAGGCCAGGGCCACGGGATCGCGCTCCAGCGCTTCAGGACGGAGGCGGGGAGCCTGGTGCTCTCTGGCGTGGAGACGAGGGGCGAGTTCGGTTTTGTGAGGGCGGTCCAGGGCGATGTCTGGGGCGGGGGACACTGCGGGCCGGTGGGCTGGAGTCGCTTCGCTCCGGTGCCAGCGGAGGGGGCCGTGGTGGGGGTGGACGCCCGGGTTGACGAGGCTCGCATCGTCACCCGCGGGAAGGGCTGGGTGCTCCTGGCCGTGAACGTCTGGCTCACCGATCGATCCATGCCCGAGCCAGGAGGTGACGTCCTGGGTCGGAGGCCACTGGTGCTGGATCTCTCCCTCCACCACGAGTGCGATCGGCCGGGCTGCGGGCTGCGGACCTTCGAGAGCGAGGCGGCGTACCACCACCAGGCCGTCGTGGCGGAGCTGGCCCCAGGGGTCAGGAGAGCGCTACAGATCCCGGTGTTCCCTCACGTGGCCGAGGCCGCCCGACGCTTCCGGTTCCCCGGGGGCTTGGCCGGCGCGCTGCGTATCTACCAGGTCGATCTCGTCGTCGAGCTCTCGCACGCCTCCGGGCAGGCCAGCCTGTTCAGGCTCTCGCTGGAGTCCCCGGCGCACCCCGGAGAGGGCTCCCGCTGAGCTGCTCCACGCGCGATTTTCCCGGTAGAGCGGGGCGCCCGGGCCAGGCCAGTCGTTCTTTCGTTGTCAGGGCTTCGCGACCTTCTATTCTCGGGCAACCATGACAAAGACGCTGATCAAGGGTGGAACCGTAGTCACAGCCGTCGACACCTATGCCGCGGACGTCGCCATCGTCGATGGCAAGATCGCCGCCATCTTCGGCCCCAGCGCTGCCCCCGCGGGGCCGTGGGATCTCACCATCGACGCCGAGGGCAAATACGTCATGCCCGGGGGCATCGACGCCCACACGCACATGGACATGCCCTTCGGCGGCACCACCTCGAGCGACGACTTCGAGACGGGGACCCGGGCGGCGGCCTACGGCGGCACCACCACGATCGTGGACTTTGCCATCCAGACCAAGGGCGATCCCCTGAGGAAGGGCCTCGATCTCTGGCACTCCAAGGCCGAGGGCAAGGGCGCGGTCGACTACGCCTTTCACATGATCATGACCGACGTGAACGACGGCACGATCGAGGAGATGGGCCAGCTCGTGAAGGAGGGGGTCACGTCCTTCAAGATGTTCATGGCCTACCCGGGGGTGCTCTTCGTCGATGACGGCCAGATCTTCCGCGGGATGCAGAGGGCCGGGGAGATAGGCGCGCTCGTGTGCATGCACGCCGAGAACGGGATCCCCATCGACATCCTGATCGCCCAGGCCCTGGCCAAGGGCAACACCGCGCCCATCTACCACGGCCTCACCCGCCCTCAGGTCGCCGAGGCCGAGGGGACCTTCCGCGCCATCTGCCTGGCCGAGATGGCCAACGCGCCGGTCTACATGGTGCACCTCTCCGCCGAGCGGGCCCTGAAGCAGGTGGTCGAGGCGCGCGACCGGGGCCTGCCGGTCTACGCCGAGACCTGCCCGCAATACCTCTTCCTGTCCCAGGACGATCTGGCGCGCCCCGACTTCGAGGGCGCGAAATACGTGTGCACCCCTCCGCTCCGCCCGGCCCACATGCAAGAGGATCTATGGCGAGGCCTCCGCGCCCACGATCTCCAGGTGGTCTCCACCGATCATTGCCCCTTCTGCTTCAAGGGCCAGAAGGAGCTCGGCCGCCGCAACTTTGCCAAGATCCCCAATGGCATGCCCGGGGTCGAGACGCGCATGTACCTGCTGTGGGACGGAGGCGTGCGCGCCGGTCGCATCAACATGAACCGCTTCGTGGAGATCACCTCCACGGCCCCCGCCAAGATCTTCGGCCTCTACCCTCACAAGGGCACCGTGGCCGTGGGCGCCGACGCCGATCTCCTGGTGTGGGACGGGGAGCTGCGCCACACGCTCAGCGAGAAGACCCTCCACATGCGCGCGGACTACACCCCCTACGAGGGCCGTGAGGTGGTGGGCGGGGCGACGCACGTCCTCTCGCGCGGCAAGGTGGTCGTCAAGAACGGGGTGTACATGGGCCGCAAGGGCGACGGGCGCTTCGTGAAGCGCAGCACCTTTCAAATCTAGTGCCTCGTCGCAGGGGATGTGAAGGGTTGCCCCGCGATCACCGTTCACAAGCCGCGCCGTTCCCAACGGTCGCCCATCAATCCTTCAATTCCCCTGCGACGGGGTGCTAGCCCGCGCCGCTCCTCCGCGGGATTGTCGTGGTCGGGTTCCACCGCGTTCACCGGAACATCAAGGTCCCTTTTGCCCCCGAGACGGCGAAAAAGGGGTGTGAGGCCGGCGGGTCGCCTGGCGGAGAAGGCCGGTCCTCGGGCAGACGTAGAACTGCGACCAGCGGCGGGAGGTGCTCACGGGGAAGTATTTCCCGCCCATCGCCGCGGGGTGGTGGGGCCGCCCGTCGATCATCACGGGGCTCTCCTCGACGAAGTCCTTGAGGTGCATCATCACGTGCTTCTGCACCGCGGACGACATGGACAGCACCGCGCACATCTCGGAGCGCACCGAGTTCCAGGGCCTGCCCACCCGGCTCCCGAGGAAGCGCCGTAGAGGCGCCAGGTTCTCGTTCAGGGTCTTGGTCCCCCGGCCCCGCCCCATGGGCACCTTGTTGGACGCTCGCTCCAGCGCCCGCTCTGATCGCTCCTCCGCGCGCTTCTTCTTCGCCCTCCCCCCCTGCCAGCGCGGCCTCTCGATGATCACCTCGAACATGTCTTTTCGCATGGCAAAAGCTCCCCATTTCGATCGAGTTCGTACGTGTGAGAGGGCCGCCCTCGCTCCAGCTTGTGGTGGAGCAGCCGCCTCCCTGCCTTCCCGTCCCTGGCCACCTGCGCGGCCCGCTCCTCGAGGATCGCCGCCAGCCGCTCCAGCGCCACGCGCACGTTGTCGCGCTGGGAGCGCTCCTCGGCCACCCGGACCGTGACGCTGCTGGGCCGGTGGACCACGCGCACCGCGCTGGCCGTCTTGTTCACGTGCTGTCCCCCCGGACCGCCCGCGCGCATCGCCGTGATCGTCACGTCGCTCGGGGCGATCTCGAGGGAGCTCTCCTTTGCCTCCTCCGCCGGGCAGAGCGTCACGCCGACATACCAGCGCTTGCGCGCCTTCTTTCCGCGATCCGAGCTCCTGGCCACCAGCGCGTGCGTCCCTGTGAGAACGCCCAGATCCCCGGGCGCCGCGGGCAGGTGGATCGAAACGCTGCGGGGCGCCTCCTCGTCGCCGTGCACCACCACCTCGCCCGGTAGCGCGCCCAGCGAAGCGCACCTGTCCACCAGGTGCTCGGCCAGCAGAGCCACGAAGCGCCGGACCTCGACGGGGCCATTCCCTGCGCTGATCTGGAGGACCATGGGGCTCATCGCTTCACCGTCACCACGGGGACGAGCGACGCCACCGCCTCCGCGAGCCCGGCGTCGATCAGGCTGGCGACGACCGGCTCGATCGGCTTGTACGCGTCGGGGTGCTCCTCGTAGAGCAGATCCGGATCGTCGCACACCACCCGCCCCCCGAGCTTGCTCGTCAGGAGCTCGCTGCGCCTGTATTTTCCCTTCAGTTTTCCGAGGGCCTCCGAGCGCCCCATGCGCCGGCCCGCCCCGTGGGCCACGCTGCAGAGCCCCTCCTCGGAGCCCGTCCCCACCAGCACCCAGGAGGGGGCGCCTCGGCTCCCGAGGACGATGGTGGGCGCGCCCTGGTGAGCCGGAGCCGCTCCCTTGCGATGGACCCAGGTCGGGGCGGAGGCGACGCTCTCCTCCCGGACGTCGTTGTGGGTCACGTCGAAGCTGCCCGCGATCTTGGACGGGCGCGCAGCGCCCAGGGCGCGCAGCATCCGGTACCCGAGAAGGAAGCGGTTCACCTGGGCGAAGCGCAGCGCCCCCGCCACGTCGGCCAGGTAAGCGTCGATCGCCGCTCCTTCCAGGGTGGCGTCGCCCCAGCGGCGAGCGAGCGCCGTCCCCAGCCCTCGCGAGCCCGAGTGAGCGATCACGACAAGGCACCCCCGCCGGAGGCCCAGCTCCTCGGCGCGCCCAGGATCGCGCACCTCGTCGACCCGGGAGATCTCGACGAAGTGGTTTCCCCCTCCGATCGTACCGAGCGCGGCCTCGTGACCGGGCCCGAGCTGGCACGGCCCCTCCGGCGCGTCGAGCGGGCTGGTGGCCTCGTCGGCCCTGGCGAGCGCCCGGAGAGCGTCCGGCGCGTCCTCGAGACCGGCGAGCCCACGCACCCCCAGGCCCCAGGCCGCCCCCAGCAGGGCTTCGCCGTCGCAGGCCTCCAGCGGATCATGGTCCCACATCTTGCGGATACGACGCTCGATCGCGTCGCGGTTCCTGGCATCCTCGTCCGTGGCAAAGAGCCTGACCCCGCACCCGACGTCGCCGCCCAGCAGGTGCGGATAGACCCGCCCCCGCGTCGCGAACACCGCGCCGACCGCGCCCTTGCCCACGTGCAGATCCGGCATCCCGACGGCCCTCACGCAGCCGGGGAGCCCTGCGGTCCTGGCAAACTGGGCAATACCGTCGCCCTCCATCCAGACATCGGAGTTGGCAATGACCCGAGCATGCTCGGGCAAGAAGGTCGTATCAAAGGTAGACATGACGGCGTTCCTGGCTACGGAGAGCAGAAGAGCAGGGAATCACCCCGCACGGAATCGGGTATTGCCAGGGCCGTGCCACATGATAAGCCCTCGAATTCACCTGTAGCCCCGAGCGCACAGGTGCATGGCTCACCACCTGGATGGTGCGTCATGCATCAACCTGGTGCAAGATGCACCAGCCCATGCAGCGAGCTCTCCTCACCTGGTCCGACGCGGGGACCGTGGGCCCCAAGCCCACGCATCACGCCCCTCGCCCCGCGACCGACAGGGGCCCGGTCCTCAGGCTGCTGGACCAGCCCGAGAGCCGCTACGAGGCCGTGTGGGTGCTCACGATCCCGGCTGGCGAGCGCCCGGCGAGAGCGCTGGCCGAGGACATCCAGAAGACGGGCGCGGCCCCGTCGGTGCGCGTCATCGACGTGGCCGATCCATCGGATCATGCCGCGCTCTTCGTGGCGCTCGGCAGGGTCGCCGCGGACGCCCGGCGCGCCTTTCCTGCGCCGGCCTGGTCCATCGAGATCTGCCTCTCCGCCGGGACCCCTCAGGCCCAGACCCTCTGGGTCATCCTGGTCCAGGCGGGCATCTTGCCGGCCGTCATGCTGCAGGTCATCCCCTCCATCTTCGTGGGGCCTGACCGACCGCCCCTCCGCCGCGTAAAGCTCGACATCGAGGGCTTCCCTGAAATACGTGCCCTTCGCCGGGAGGTCCACCGGCTAAGAGAGAAGATCCGTGAGGGGCCTAGCCCCATCCTCGGCGAGAGCCCGCCGATGGCGGAGCTGCGAGGCCGCGTGGCCCGGGTGGCGGCCAGCGACGCCTCGGTGCTGGTGCTCGGCGAGACGGGTACGGGCAAGGAGCTGGTCGCCAGGGCGCTCCACGATCAGAGCGCCCGCTCCAGCGGGCCCTTCGTCGCCGAGAACTGCGGCGTCTTCGCCGAAGGCGTGCTGGCCAGCGAGCTCTTCGGGCACGAGCGAGGGGCGTTCACGGGAGCCAGCTCTCGCCGCAAGGGGGTATTCGAACAGGCCCACGGCGGAACCCTGCTCCTCGACGAGGTCGGCGAGCTCTCCCCCAGGGTGCAGGCCGCCCTGCTCAGGGTCCTCCAGGAGGGCGCGCTCCGCCGGGTTGGAGGGGAGTCCAAGGTGGCCGTCGACGTGCGCATCGTCGCGGCGACCCACGCGGATCTGGGGCGCATGGTCAGGGAGGGCACCTTCAGGGAGGACCTGTATTTCCGGCTGCGAGGGGCGACCATCGAGGTCCCGCCGCTCCGGGAGAGGCCGGGCGACATCGAGCTCCTGATCGACGCGCTCCTGGACGAGATCGCCGCCCGCCGAGCTACGCCTCGCCTTGGCGTCTCGAGGGAGGCGCAGAGGGCCATTCTGGCCTACGGGTGGCCCGGCAACGTGAGAGAGCTCAAGGCCGAGATCGAGCGCTGGGCCGTGTTCTGCGACGCCGTCGTGGAGCACTGCGATCTCGCCCCCGAGATCCGGGACGCTCGCCAGGGGCCCTCCAGGCAAGCGGCCCCCGCCGCAGCGGGAGGAGAGATCCTTCCCCTGGCCACGGTGGTAGAGCGGGCCGAGCGGGACTCCATCCAGGGGGCGCTCGCCGCCCACTCCGGCAACCTGAGCGCCACGGCGAGGGCGCTCGGCATCGACCGCAATACCCTGAAGCGAAAGATGGCATTGTACCATCTCGGAGAGCACTAGCGCCTCGTCGCAGGGGAAGTGAAGGGTTGCCCCGCGATCACCGTTCACAAGCCGCGCCGTTCCCGACGGTCGCCCATCAATCCTTCAATTCCCCTGCGACGGGGGACTAGATCTCGAGCCGCGGTTTCCCCGCCATGACGCCATGCCTGGCTCAACCTGGCACCTCGCAAAGCATGGATATCGCTCGTTGCCTGCTGGAACAGCTCTTGCTCGATGCGGGACATGCGCGGTACACTGAGGGTCACGATCACCACCGTTCTTCTCTCCGGGGCGCTCACGGCCTGCAGCTCCACGGAGGGCTCGCAGGGAGCGGCCGACGCTGCGGCCGACGCCACGTGCTCCGAGGCGTCGAGGGAGCTCGAAGGGTGCCCATGCACCCAGTCAGGGACGCATGTCTGCCGAGGGCCCGGCCGCGGGCTCTGGTGCAACTGCGGCAAAAGTTGGGAGCATTTCTACGACGGACCGTGCGGTCCGGGGCCGCCCGGGGGACAATTTCCCCACTCGTGCAAGTAACCCCGCCAGCCTTGCCATGACAGCAGGGGGTTCCCGCTCTCGACGGACCGGAATAGGCGCATGCCGGTTGGCGTAGTCTCGGGTCCATGCTCCCGCTCTTCACCCGCACCAGGCCGTCACGCGTCCCTGCAACGCTGGGCGCGATAGCTCTCCTGGCAAGCACGGCGGCCTGCCGCGATGCGACCAGCGTCGCCGTGCCTCCCGGAGCTCCCGCTGCACGTCCTGTCGAGAGCGCGCCGAGGGCCGTCTTGCCCTCCAGGGCGCCGGACGCAGGCGCGGAGCTCGTGGATCTCCTCCACACGGTCGAGTGCACGGTGGCGGTGTCCTCGAAGGTCGACAACCCCATGGATTTTCCGGAGCACCTCGTTGACGGGAAAATGGAGACGGCGTGGAACGGCAGGACGGGGGACCTCCGTGGGTTCATCGCATTCCGTACGCCGAAGGTGACCCGGGTGCGCCGCGTCGAGCTGACCGCGGGATTCGACAAGACGGGCCCCAAGGGGGACCTCTTCGTCAAGAATCACCGTATCACCAGGGTGCGGCTCTCTCGTGAAGGCAAGCTCGTGAAAGAGGCCGACTTCGATCCAGAGGTGCGCGGCTTCCAGGGGTTCGACCTCGACGAGGAGGGAGGTGACTTCAAGCTCGATATCCTGGCCACGCTGCCAGGCTCCGAGAAGAAGTGGCAAGAGCTCACCGTGTCGGAATTTCGAGTGTTCGGCTCGAGCAACGGCGCTCCAGAGAAACCGGAGCACATCCCCTCGATGGCTATAGGCAGCCTCGACGGTGTTCCGCCCCGGCAAGTGGGCCGTGGGGAGGCCCCTCCTGGTCCGTTCGCCTCGGTGAGCGAGCTCTGCGCCGCGTACCACAAGGCCCTGGCTCCCTCGATCGACGCGGCGTTCCCCGGTGACCGCTATCCTGGAAAGATAGGCGGTCCCCACTGCAGGCCTCTCGCCGACCCCGAAGCACAGAAGGCAGCCTCGTCCGTGGTCGGCGGTCCGTTCGTCGCCGCCGAGCTGGTGCACATCAACGATCCTAGCCACGAGTCGGCGCGCCTGGTCCTCAGGACTTCGAAGGGGTACTCGCTGACGCGCATCACCCTCTGGTCGCGCTACCACGACGATCCTGGGTGTGGACACGCGGGCACCTCCTCGATCGAGGACTCCAGGATGCTCAAGGTGGGCAACCATGAAGCCTTGATCGTCCGCAAGCTCCAGAGCGACGCCTACTGGCTAGGCGCCACGGATCCAGGCGGCACGGTCGAGAGCGCCCATGCGTGCGTCATGGACGACCGGGGCGCGGCCTCGTGCGAAGGGCCCCTGGTGACCGCGCGAGCGTCGGGCTGGCCCGCCGGCTGGGACGTCGCCGCCGGCAAGTATCCGCCCGTCGTGGCCTCGAGGGTACGCTGGGACTTCCGGAAGGAGCCCACGCTGGGGCCCGCGGGCGATCTACGCCTCTCACCCTGAGCGCGGACCAGGCTATCGAGTCCCCTTCCTGCTTCGGCAGCGCCCCTGGATATCACAGCCCAGCTCGCCTTGACCGCGAGCCAGGCTATTGAGCCTTTTCTTTCGGCGATAGCCTGCGGCCCGTGGCTCAGCGCTCGCCCAAAAGCAAGAAGTCCTCGCGCTCTCCCAAGGAGGAAGGCGCGCTGCTCGATCGCCTCGAGGCAGCTCTCTCCGACCAGGAGCTCCGCCGCGTGCTCGCCTGTGCGCTGCTCGTGCTGACCGACCCCGCCCGTGAGCAGCTGCTCGCCCGCCTGGGACCCGAGACCGCGGCGGCCCTCGCGCCTGTCCTGAACCCTGTCCCCGAGGGCGCTCGAGGCGCGAGAGCTGCCGCCCCCGCTGCAGGCAAGGGGAAGCTGCGCCAGGAGTGGAACCGTCTCTGGAAGGAGTGGGCCAAGGTCGTCAAAGAGACCGGCGAGGAAGAGGGCAAGTACGCCAAGCAGGAAGCCCACTGGGAGGAGCCTTACCTCGACACGACGGCCATCGCCGACGACCTGGACGCCATCGCGGCAAAGATGCGCCCGCTGATTTCTGGAGTGATCGATCAGGGCATCGCGCCCGAGTTCAGCTTTGCCGAGGCCCTCGAGGAGATGGACGACGAACTCTATATGGGTCTGCCCGACTGGATCGAGCCCAGCGAGCCCTGCGCCCTCGACTCCGAGGTAACGTCGTGCCTGCTCGAGTGGGAGTGGACCGTCGCGCAGCGCGAGGGCCGCGATGCGGCCTCGTTCCTCGACGACCTGCGCGATCTCGAGAAGGGGCTCCAGAACATCGAGCTCGATGACTCGAGCATCGAAGCGTATGTCCTCGGGCTGTCCGACCAGCACCTTCGCGGTGTTCTGGCGAGCATGATCCGTCAGCGCTCTTCGGCGCGCTGGTCGGACGCCTTCACCCAGGCGCACGGCTGCTGGGCCGAGATCTTGCGCGACCTCTCGCAGCGCTGGGACCCCGCCCTTCACGCCGAGACCTCCCGGGCGAACATCGCCCAGAGCTGGACCCTCGCGCTGCCGCTCATCCAGAGCGCGGTCCAGCGCAAGGCCTTCGCCGAGGCCTCCACGCTCATCGACGAGGCGCTGCGCTCCCGGCTGCGACTCGAGAAGACCGACCGGTGGGATCCGCGCCAACAGCTGCTGGTCCACCGCGAGCACACGTACTATGGCGCCCCGGACGCGAACCTCGCGACGCTGCTCCGCCTATGGCAAAAGACCGCCCTGGCGCAGGGGCAGGCGGACGTCGCCGCGGCGCTCGCGCTACAGCTCACCGCGCACCGCGAGGCGGAGAAGGGCGACGCGATGCTCGAGGCCTTCCTCGCGGTCCCGCCGGAGTTCCACAAGGTGCGCGAGGCGCTCTTCGCCGACTGGCGCAGCGACCTTTCAGGCCGCGGTGCGAGCGACGCTCCAGGAAGCGCTAGCGACGCCTGCTGCCAAGCCAAAGCCTGCGTGGGGCCCGTATGGGGCCTTCCTCGAGCGCAGCGCAGCGCCACGCCCCTCTTCGCGCTGGCGATCCTGTCACGCGATCTCGACGCGGCGGCGCCGAAGCTCAGGGAGTCTGCGCCGAAGCTCTTCAAGCTCCTCGACGCGCAGGACTCTGGCACCCGGGATCGCGTCGCCGCCACCCGGAGGACCTGGTGCGCTCGCCTCGGCGGGCCAAAGCTCGCCCCAGAGGTCCTGGCGTTCTGGCGCGACAACGCGGCGCGCTTCGTGCCCGACCCCGGCGGTACCATGGGCGACTACTCGCGATCGGCCGACTGGTTCGCCGCTGTCCAGGAGCTCAAGAAGGGTTGCCCCGCGATCACCGTTCACAAGCCGCGGCTCGTCGAGAAGCCCCCTGACCCCGGCCCTTTCCCCCGAGGACGGGGGGCAAGGGTGCACGTTCGGCGCGACAGCTCTCTTCACTCCGCGGAGGGAAGAAGACAAGAGCGACGAGCCCGAAATAAAGGAATCCACAATGGGCGGACGCGGGCCTCC
>SXGT01510478.1_pt1 | contig 12942 bp, 14 predicted proteins | sample 3176221 | NCBI WGS metagenome assembly SXGT01 (sample SAMN11356862, study PRJNA531348) | freshwater metagenome | isolation source: freshwater sample F1-120 | place: China: Fuxian Lake, Yuxi | collected 2017-12-25
ATGAAGTGGAATGTTTATTCACATGAAGCTTAGATTAATGAAACTAAATAAAGTAATCTAAAGCAACTTTCCTTTGATTTGATAGACAGATGCTCCGTTCGGGTTGAACATCTGTCTATTTTTAATTTATACAATACGCAGCCATACCACCAAGCAGAGATTGCCGGTTTGCTTGAATTGTTCAGGTCTTTTATGGGAATAAAATCATCGGGGCATTATTTTCTTAAAAGCTTAATAAATATGTGTTAAATACCGGTGTGAAGGTGAACATATTATCCATTATTTCCAGCTTTTCCAATCCGGTAGCTGTAGCGAATCTGTTAGCGAAAAATTTGGAAATTTTCACAGTTCTTAAAGTGAGCGGATGGGCTTCACCCTATTGTTCAAAGTACATTTTTAAATTCCCGTAATCCTATGTATAGATCAATGCTAAAATAAAGATAGTTGTAGACCATCGCCAATGAATCAAACGATTATTCCGATCTTAATGTTCCTTGTTTGTTTTGTCTCTGCTTGCTTGCCTGCGCCAAAACAATATACGGAATTGGGATCGTACATTTTTGATTCTGTAGAGACACAATCTGTTCTTGTTGAGGTTGATCATGGCGAAGTGATTGTTTTGGGATCGGATGATGACCAGGTGAAGATAGGCGGTCAGACACTGTTTGCTGAAGAGATAGAGTATCAAGTCAGCTCTACGGAAAATCAAATCTTAATAAAAGCCCATGTAAACCGAAGCAATCTCCCAAATGCTTCTCTTCAAGTGAGAGTGAACATCCCGAATGGCATGCTGGTAAAAGTTAAAACAGAGAGCGCTTCTGTTTTTGCTTCAGGCTATCAGGGAAATCTTGAAGTTGCCTCTACTTCTGGAAATATAAATGTGGAAAATTTGATTGGGAAGATAACCCTGCAGTCCAACCGCGGAAATATCACGGTTCGGGAGAGTTCGGGAGATGTTGCCGTAGTTGGAAACTATGGTTTGCTGAACACAGAAGACGTACGGGGAAATATTGCTCTCTCAACAATTATGGGGAATGTTATGTTTAATGGATTGATCCAGACAGGTGATATTGTCCGCCTTGAAACAGACCACGGGCCAGTCGTGGTTAACTTAAGTAAACACTCGGCATTGGGTATTCAAGTGCGTTCCACGAGCGGGGATGTAGTTTGTATGGTACCCGAAATTAATTCTTCCACTCGAACATGTGATGGAGAATATCAATCCAAAGGTGGTATGTTGTCTGTACGGACTGTTAGCGGCGCTGTGACAATGCAACTGATTCCCTGATTAATTTGATCGTTTCAGTCATATCAGAAGATTGAAATAAAGCTGTTCCCATAATCAGAACATCAGTCCCTGCTTCCACGAGTTGGGTGATGTTTTCTGGCTTGACTCCCCCGTCTACGGCAATGGCTATATGATGCTCTGAATTATTTGACAAATGCCGTATGCAAGCGATTCTTTCAATCATGTTGGGCTGCATGGTTTGCCCGCCAAAACCAGGATTAACCCCCAGGAGGAGAAGCAGATCAATTTCCGGGAAAAATTGCACAGTATCTTTAAATGAATCGTCAGGATTTAGCCCCAAGCCAATTTTCATGTTTTGCGCACGGATCCTGCTAAAGGTCTGTGCCGGGTCTGTCAGGGTATTCCATTGGACAACGGCAATATCCGCTTGTAACGAAATGAATTTGGATAGGACGTCGTCCGGATTATCAAGTTCAAGGTGTACGTGAAAAGGAAGTTTTGAATACGGGCGTAGGGCTTTTAAATGATCGGGCGTAAACGCGAGGTTTGGAACATAGTGCCCGTCCATCATATCGAAGTGGAAAGAATCCACTCCTGCTTTTTCAGCGCGTCGCATTTCCTCGCCTAGGCAAGCATAATCCGCGGCGAGTAGAGAAGCGCTAATCTGTATCATTTTAGGCTGGCCAGATCTCGCGAATACGTCGGGCGATTTTTTCTGCTGCCTGTAATGGATCAGGTTGAGCGGTTATGCCACGGCCAATTACGATTCCATATATTGGAAGATCACTCAACAGAGGGAGGATGTCAAAGTTAATACCACCTGCAACGGCTACATCAATGCCAAGATTACACATTTCACGCACCATATTTACAGCACTTTTATCCCACAGTGCGCCTTGGGTAAGTTCTTCATCAATACTGCGATGATATAGCACCAGACTTACACCTGATTCTTTGACTTCCTTTGCACGCTCAATCAGATTTTTGACACCGGTCATGTCCACTTCTGCGCGACGTTTCCATTTGTCTGCCTCGCGTTGAACTTCACGAATGGTGGCCAGGGTGGTGATACCTTGTGTGGTGACAATATCCGCGCCTGCAGTAAATGCCATGTTGGCTTCATACGCACCCACATCGCTTGACTTCAGGTCTGCGAGAATGATTTTTTCCGGGTAGGATAATTTTAATTTTTTAACAATGTTTATTCCTACGGATTTTATAAGTGGAGTGCCTGCTTCAAAAATATCAGCGTATGGGGCAATGGATGCTGCTAGTTTCAAAGCCTCATCGCCATCAAGCGTATCCATTGCCAATTGAAGTTTTACCATACATTTGCTCCTATTCACATTTGTGAGTATAATATTACATATGTGAATTGTAGCGATGATGCGCTACTTTGTCAATTCCTTGCGGAGGCAATATGGAGAAGAAAATGAGGGCTGCAGTTTATCTTGGGCCGGAAAAAATTGATTTGCGTTCTGTTTCGATTCCCGAACCATCATTAGGTGAAATTTTGGTAAAAGTACGTGCGGCAACCACTTGTGGCACAGATGTGAAGACGTATCGTCGTGGACACCCAAAATTTCCACCGCCTTTCATTTTTGGTCATGAGTTTGGGGGAGATGTCGTGAAGGTGGGAAAAGGCGTTGAACGATTTCGTGAGGGGATGCGGGTCACTGCCAATGTTTTTGCAGAGTGCGGCGAATGTTTTTACTGCAAACATGGACAGGGAAATATTTGTACAAACCTTATTTATAATTTTGGTGCTTTTGCAGAGTACATAATCATCCCAGATCCCATAGTGCGAAGGACTGCATTTGAAATCCCATCTCATATTCCCTATGCTCACGCGGCCTTTCTCGAACCGTTGGTAACAGTTGTGCATGGATGGAATAAGGTGGCGATTCAGCCTGGGGAAACAGTGGCGATTATCGGCGCGGGGGGACCGATAAGTCTCATGTTCCTGCAATTGGCGTTGCGCGCCAAAGCAAGTCAAGTTATTGCAGTTGGCCACAGTCCAGCAAGATTGGATGTTGCAAAGGAACTTGGCGCCACTCATATAGTGAATGCAAAGAACACAGATACGGTCACTGCTGTTCGTGAATTGACTCAAGGCTACGGTGCAGATGTGGTCATTGAATGTGCTGGTACAAAACAGGCATGGGAGACTTCTGTGGATGTAGTTCGCCGAGGTGGGCGAGTGTTGTGGTTTGGTGGACTTCCTGGAGGTACGAAGGTGGAAATTGACGCCGCACGGGTCCATTATGGAGAGATTGCACTGCTCAACATGCACGGTGGGACGGCTGAAGATGCACACGAGGCTTTTAATCTGATTGTGTCAGGTGCGATTAATTTTGCCCCAATGCTAAGCGGAGAACTCCCATTGGAGCAGGTGGAATTGGCTTTGAAAAAAATGATTGCCGGAGAGGTGGTCAAGATGGTAATAAGGCCTGAATCTTGAAATCCAGCGCAACTATGTTGACAAAGCGGTGTTCAAATGATAAACTCACATATGTGAAATGTAGGTCACTTTTGTGAATTTAGGTTAATTAATTGGAGTGTTCCCATGCCAGAAACAATGACGCCCCGTGAACGTGTAGTAGCCACCCTAAATCATAAAGAACCAGACCGTGTCCCGATCACATTGGGCGGATCTGCAAATCATCTGACGGAGCAGAGGTATGTTTTGCTGCGGGATCACTTTGGAGTTCAGGATGTGCCGCGCAGAACCCTGGTGGGTTTTTACACCACGCCAGACTACAACCCAATCCTCGATAAACTAGGCACGGATTTCCGTTTCATCCACATTCGCCCCCCAAGCAACTTTATATCAAATTCATTGATCGGCGAGTTTAGGGAATTTGTGGACGAATGGGGTATTACACATCGATTGGTCTCAGGGTATTACGACCTTCATGGCGCACCGCTTGGCAAGGACCTGACGATCGAGAAAATTGAGAAATATCCATGGCCGGACCCTTATGACCCAGTCCGCCTGCTGGGGGTGAAGGAAGAAATTGAGCATCTTTATAACAATACGGATTATGCGCTCGTTGCACATCGTCCTGTCTATGGAAACCTGTGGGAAATGACGCGTGCCTTGGTCGGCATGGAGAATGCACTTCTATTGACGATCCAGGATACTCACATCTTTGATCACCTCTTGGGCAAATTGGCGGAAGTGCTGGATGGTTTCTACGATGCATTTCTTGGCGTGGTTGGTCCCTATGTGCATATTGTGGAAATTGCCGATGATTATGGTACCAATATGGGGCCAATGTTTAGACCCGATGTTTACACAAAATTCTTCAAGCCCCGTTATAAAAAATCAATTGAAATGATCAAGAAAAAAGCCCCTCAGGCAAAAGTGCTTTTGCATAACGATGGTGCAATCCGAAAGTTCATTCCAGATTTGATTGACACTGGGTTTGATATTTTGAATCCAATCGAAGGCCATCTGCGTGGCATGAACCCTGTCGAGCTTAAGCGTGATTTCGGCAAAGACCTCACTTTTCAGGGCGGTGTGGATGTAAAAACTGTCCTCAATAACGGCTCGATCGAAGATGTGCGCCGCGAGGTTCGTCTTCGAATCGAACAGATGGGCGAGGGCGGCGGCTATATTCTTGCGCCAGCTCATAATTTTAGCAACGATATTTCACTTGAGAACATGCTTGCCTTTTTTGAAGCCGGGCATGATCTCGGAAAGTATCCATTGAAATCATGATTCTCGAAGAATTACGTACCCATGTACTACGAATAGCTCTTCTCCTGCCAAAATACAACCTGGTATGGATGGCAGGGGGGACAGTCTGCGCGCGGGATCCCAAGTCCGGGTATGTCGTTGTCACCCCTAGCGGGCTAGACTACGGATATCTCACGCCAGACGATATGATTGTTACCGATATGGACATGAATCCAGTCGAAGGTAATTATCGTCCGTCTGTGGCGCTCAATCTTTGGATAGGTTTTATGCGCGTGCGATCTGATCTGAATGCAGTTGTCCATACGCACTCACCATATGCGACTGCGTTTTCTGTTGCGTATCAATCGATCCCTGTTATTACCGAGACAATGGCAGACTGGTTTGGACAGCCTATACCGGTGACACGTTACCTAAGCGTGGAAGACCCCGAATTTTCCACCCTGCCAATTGATGTGATTGGTGATGGATATGCTGTTCTACTAGGCAATCACGGACCGATCACGGTTGGCAAGACTCTTGAACATGCTCTCGAACGTGCTGTGACATTGGAAGAAGCCGCACGCACTTATTCGATCGCGCGAACTATCGGCGCCCCCGTCACTTTGACTGATGAACAAGCGCGCGCTTCATTTGACTATTACCATAACCGTTACGGTCAGAAGAAATCATAGGAGATTGAGTCGTGTTGGAATTTAATGAGTCTTTGATCGCATTTGATTTACAAGCAAAAGATGCTAAGGAAGTGATTAATCTTTTGGCGGGAAAAATGCACGCACAGGGATTGGTTGCCGTGGAATATGGTGCGCAGACTTGGGCACGTGAAATGGAACATCCAACGGGGTTGCCGACCAAACCATTTTGCATTGCCTTCCCTCATGCAGATGCGGTGGGAGTCGATCGATCCGCGCTGGGGGTGGCGGTGATGCGCCAGCCGATTAAGTTTCAAAATATGGCAGACCCTGATGAGGGTCTGGATGTATCGCTTGTCTTTATGCTCGCGAATCGTGACCCGGAAGAACAGATCCAAACGTTAAGAAACCTGGCTGTGCTATTTGGTCAGCCAGAAAAATTAGTTGAACTGCGAGAACAGGCTACTTTGCAGGGGGTTGAATCCTGGCTAAGGCGTGAGCTCCGCCTGAGTTAAGGATGCAGATGATCGACTGTTATCGAAAAGGAGGAAGTCCGCTGCGAATGTTTCACTTGTTCACTCAAATAGTCGACTATGTTTTTGTATGGAGGAAGGAAGCAAATGAGTAAACTAATTGTAGTTGCATGTGGCGCGGGGATCAACACATCGACCATTGCCGAAGATTCGATCAAGGAGCGGGTTGCGAAGGAAGGTTTTGCAGATGTGGAGGTTAAACGCATCCTCATGGCAGACATTGAAGGATACCTCGCCCGGACCGACCTGATCATGGTCGTGTCAATGATGAAGATATTCCGTACGTTTGATGTACCTGTTTTTCAGGGCATGCCTTTTCTGATCGGTTCGCAGGCGGAAAAGGATGTGTTGTTGGACAAAATTGTTGAAGCAATCAAGAAAACTTAAACTGGATATTCCGATCCAGATTCAGATATAAAAAGGAGAATGTAATATGGGATTCCTATCTACTGCTGTTGGTTGGTTCCTTAGCCTCGGCTCATCGGTGATTGTGATGATCGTCCTGATCATCCTCGGCTTGATCTTCCGTGTGGGCTGGCAGAAGGCTGTCCGTGGTGGCATCACGACCGGCGTTGGCCTCGCTGGCTTGTTCCTGGTCGTCAATGTCATCGTTGGAGCTTTGCAGCCGGCCGTGGCTGAAATGGCCACCCGCTTTGGCATGACAAAGACACTTGTTGACGTTAACTGGGCTGATGCAGGTATTGCCTGGGGTTGGCCTGGTGTTGCTGGGTTAATTGTCTCCCTCCTGGTGGTCAATATTTTGATGGTCGCGCTTAAACTGACCAAGACCCTCTGGACCGATGTGTGGTCTTACTGGCATGGTTCCGCTCTCGCCGGCTTCGTGTGGGCTTTGACGGGCGGCAACGTGTTTCTTGGCATTTTGGCGGGTGTCCTTTATCTGGTCGCAGGCAGTTTGATGAGCGATATGACCGCCAAGAAATACCAGGAATTCAACGATATGCCCGGTATCGGCGTGCCGTGCGGTACAACCGTACAGGCCAGTCTCTTTGCCATGCCGATTGTGTGGCTCCTGGACCGCATTCCCGGACTCAAGGATTGGGATGCATCCCCCGAGGGTATTAAGAAGCGCTACGGTTTGGTAGGCGAGCCTGGTGTGCTTGGCTTCCTTCTGGGTATCATCATTGGTATCTTTGCGTATGGTACCGGCACGGGTGATCTGGGTGTTGCCAAGATCCTCGGCTTGGGCATGAACGTTGCTGTCATGATGATGATCCTGCCCCGCATGGTTTCGATAATTGCCGAAGGTATCGTACCAATTACGATGTCCATTGTTCAGTACATGCGTGAACGCTTTAAAGATCGCGAGATTTATGTTGCAGTTGACTGCGCCGTGCTGTTGGGTCACCCGGCTGTGATGGCTTCAACCATCATCCTGTTCCCGCTGCTTGTGCTGCTCGCTGCCATCCTTCCCGGTGTCCAAATGCTCCCCATCGCCTCCCTGGCTGTCGTTCCCTTCTGGGCTGGCGCTGTGGTTCCCTACACCAAAGGCAATGTGGTCAAGACCGTGATCGTACTCCTACTCTATGCGATCCCCTTCATGTACTTCTCAACATTGACTGCCGAATCTCACACCGAAGCCTTCAAGATGATGGGCCAATATGGCGATCAAATTGGACAGGGTTTGAAATTGGCTAGCTGGGACATGGGTGGTGACATCCTAGGCTTCTTCATTCAGAAGCTTTTCGGATTGTTCGGCTAGACCTTACAACTGAATACTGGGGTGGTGTCCAATCCGCATGGGTTGGACACCACCCTTGATGAAAATCAGAGAGGTTCATGTGGCAAAGTATAAGGTGTGCGTTGTTGGTGGTTGGTGTAGCAATCGGATCATGATTGTTGCGGAGCAGCTTACTCAGTTCTTCGAGGAAAAAGGCATCGACTGTCAGGTCTTCACGCATGGGGTTGCGGGGGAAGGAAGCTTTCCGCCACGTTCCAATCTTATCTTGCAATTGCTCCCCGCTTTCACCGAAGAGGAAGCCGGCTGCCCGGTCATTAATATTAAGCCGCTGATCGGTGACCCTGCCCACCCGACCACGATCGAAAAAATTCTGAAGCAGATGCAGGCTGATTACATCATTTAATCTAATCGGCCTGCGTGTGCCACAGATTTTTTTATTGGAGTCTTATGAGTCCTCGCATTTATCTCGATTATTGTGCCACGACGCCGGTCCATTCAAGCGTGCGCGAAAAGATGTCACGTGCCCTTGAAGTGGATTTTGGCAATCCATCCAGCATGCATTGGGCGGGAAAGGATTCGCTACATCTCATAACTCAAGCTCGTCTGGACGTAGCCGCGGGAATTGGGTGTCGCCCAAACGAGCTTATTTTTACTGGTGGAGCAACGGAGGCAGATAATCTTGCTCTTTTCGGGACTATGCATCTTTTTTCACCAAACAAGGCCCATCTCATTACTTCGTCGATTGAGCATCATGCGATCCTGCATGCTGCAGCGCTCCTTGAACATGAAGGATACTCAGTAACTTACCTGCCGGTAAATGAACACGGCTTGGTGGAGCCTGAAGATGTGCGGCGTGCAATTTGTCCTGAGACAAAATTGATCTCCATCATGTACGTCAATAACGAAGTGGGCTCGATTCAACCAATTGCTGAAATTGGCAGGATTGCCCGCGAACACAATATCAGATTCCATACTGATGCCGTTCAAGCTGTTGGATCGTATGATGTGAATGTAGATGACTTAAATTTAGACCTGTTATCTCTCTCCGCGCACAAAATATATGGTCCCAAAGGGATTGGCGCATTATATGTAAGGTCAGGACTTGAATTGACTCCGATGATCGTTGGGGGACCGCAGGAGCATTCGCTTCGTGCAGGAACCGAAAATGTTCCAGGCATTGTTGGGTTGGGAGCGGCGATGAATTTGGTTTCTCAACATCGCGCAGATGAGCGTGCCCGCTTGCCAAGGTTGAGAAAATATTTGATCGATGGCTTGCAATCTGTCGAGCCGACAATGATCGTAAATGGACTGGAAGAGAAGACCGCGTCACATATTCTATCCATTAGTTTTATCGGCGTTGATGCAGAAATGATGCTCATCCGTCTGAATAGTGAAGGATTTGCGGTCTCGTTGGGCTCCGCTTGTAATTCGAAGTCCATCGAACCATCTCACGTTTTGACGGCGATGAAATTGTCGCAGGAAAGAATCGAGTCTACATTGCGGATTTCTTTGGGCATGCCAACATCACAGGACGAACTTGGCTTATTTTTAAACGCGGTTGCACAAGTGCTGCCACGGGTAAGGGTAGTTTAGTTTATTGTTGGAGAGAAAAATGGAAAAAAAACCATTCCAGAATCGTGCAAGTCTATTAGCCGATGTGGCAGAGATGTACTATCTCGAACAGAAAAACCAGGCAGAGATAGCCAAAACTATCGGTGTGACTCGCTCCATGGTTTCTCGTATCCTGACAGAAGCGCGTGAAAGCGGTATTGTGGAGATTCGCATTCAGCGCCCATTACAATCTGATACCGAACTTGAAAGTAAGTTAAAAGAGGTGTTTGGTCTCAAGGATGTTTATGTAGTGATCAGCAGCCATCGAGGCGGTGAAAGACTCACGCGCACTCTTGGAAATGCAGGTGCGCAAATGCTTGCACGCTATCTTGCGCCTCATAAAAACCTGGGATTGGCATGGGGCACTTCGATTAGCGCAACGGTGGATGCACTCGAAGTCAGAGAGACGATGCCTATAAAGGTGGTGCAATTAATTGGTGCTATGGGTGCTCATAACATGGAATACGATGGTCATGATCTAGTGGCACGGATCACTGAGAAGCTTGGCGGTGAGGCTTATTATCTAAATGCTCCTTATCTTTGCCAGAACTCGGAAATGGCAAAATCACTTCTGGAAACGAAGAGCATAAGAGAAACCATCAACGTGGGAAAAAAAACAGATGTGGCTTTATTTGGGGTTGGAACAACGTCTCCGGATTACTCAAGTTTTCATCTTGCAGGTTACGTATCCCGACGCGAACTTGATGAACTACGGAAAGAGGGGGCAGTCGGCGATGTATGTGGTTTGCATTTTGATATAAACGGACAGCCTGCCTGTGATGATTTTTGCGATCGCCTGGTTTCCATTCACAGACAGGATCTATTATCTATTCCGGTGCGGCTGGGAGTCGCAGGCGGAGAGGGAAAAGCAGACGCCATCCTCGGCGCTCTGCGGAGTAAGTATGTGAATATATTAGTGATAGATAGCATAGCTGCCAGAAAAGTGCTTGAACTGGCAAAATCAAAATGAACGAGGTTTTATATGACTAAAGATAAAGTGAAAAAAATTGAGAAAGATATAGGTTCACGCGAACAGTTTGAAGACCGTGTGAAAAGATTGGAATTATCTGATAGCACCTTGATTGGTTTGTATCAGACGATGTGTACAGTTCGCCACTTTGAGTTAATGGCGGATAAGATGTATGCAGCGGGAAAGGTCCACGGGACAATGCATCTCTCAGCTGGGCAGGAAGCAGTGGCTGCAGGCATCAGCCTTGCGGTACATTCGGATGATTATCTGATCAACCACCATCGCGGTCATGGTCATTTTATTGCCAAAGGCGCCGATATAAACCTGATGATGGCAGAGTTCATTGGCAAGGACACCGGCTACAACCACGGTCGCGGTGGTTCGATGCACATCGCAGATTTCAAGTCCAATAATCTTGGCGCGAATGGGATTGTAGGCGGGGGAATTCCACAAGCGGTAGGGGTGGGACTGGCGCTTCAAATGCAAAAGCGTAAAGAGATTTGTATTTGTATCTTTGGTGATGGGGCTGCAAATGAAGGCGTTTTCCATGAGGCCATGAATATGGTCGCATTGTGGAAATTGCCCGTTCTCTATATTTGTGAGAATAACAAATATGGCATGTCCATGGATGTGGAACGTGCCACTGCAAAACTTCCAATCGCTCAACGGGCCGACGCTTATGGCATTCCCTGGGCATGCGTGGATGGCAACGATGTGGTTGAAGTTTATGATGCAATGAAGATCGCTGCAGACCATGTTCGCTCAGGTGCCGGGCCATACTTTGTTGAGGCGATCACATACCGATATTTTGGTCACTCCAAGAGCGACCGAAACTTATATCGTTCCAAAGATGAGATCGAAGATTGGAAAAACAACCGCGATCCCATCATGCGTTTTACAAAGCATTTGCTTCAATCTGAAATTTTGGATGAAGGCCAGGCCCAGGAAATTGACAACCAGGCTGAACAGGTGATTCTCAAAGCCGTGGATTTCGCCGAAGCATCCCCCGAACCTGATAAATCCACCCTTATGGAGTATGTATATGCCTGAGATATCCTATCTTGAAGCTATTCGCCAGGCATTGTGGCAGGAAATGAAACAGGACGAACGTGTTTTCTTGCTGGGCGAAGACATTGGTCGTTATGGCGGCGCGTTCGGATTGACACATGGCATGCTTGATGAATTTGGCCCAGAACGTGTGCGCGAGACCCCCATCTCAGAAGCAACGATTGTTGCAGCGGCGATCGGCGCATCTTTGCTCGGAATGCGCCCTGTAGCCGAGCTCATGTTCATGGATTTCGTCTTCTTGGCGCTGGATCAGATCGTTAATCAGGCTGCAAAAATGCACTTTATGTTCGGCGGACGTGCTAATGTTCCGATTGTAATTCGTATGCCGGGTGGTTCTGGAGCCGGTGCGGCATCTCAACATTCGCAATCACTTGAAAGCACACTGATGCATTTCCCAGGTTTAAAAGTTGTTAATCCATCCACTCCTTATGATGCCAAGGGCTTGATGCTCGCAGCCATTCGAGATCCCAACCCTGTATGTTTTATAGAACACAAGATACTTTATAAAACAAAGGGCGAGGTGCCAGAAGGAGACTACACCATCCCGATCGGTGTTGCTGAGATCAAACGTCCTGGTCGCGACATCACAGTGGTCGCCAACAACATCATGGTCATGAAAACACTTGCCGTTGCAGAACGTCTCGCAAAGGATGGTATCGAGGTCGAAGTTATCGACCCGCGCACACTGTTGCCTCTCGACACTGAAACCATCATTAAGTCAGTTAGACGTACAGGTCGCTTGCTGGTTGTGCATGAAGCCTGTCAGACAGGCGGCTGGGCAGGGGAGGTGATTGCTTCTGTAGTTGGCAGCCCCGTTTTCGATTACATTGATGCGCCTGTGCGGCGTCTCGGCGGAAAAGATATTCCCATTCCTTACAACCGCGGACTCGAAAAAATTGCTATTCCGCAGGAGGCTGATATCGAGCAGGAGATCCGCGCCATAGTGGAAGGAAAATTATAAGATGCCAATTCCATTCATTATGCCTAAGTTCGATATGGATCAGGAAAAAGCCACTATTATTTCCTGGTCAAAAAAAGAGGGTGACCTCATCAAGGTCGATGAAACCATCCTGACTGTAGAGACAGAGAAGGTGGCGATCGAAGTCCCATCACCTGCATCCGGCACACTTGCGAGGATTCTTTTCAACGACGGTGATGTTGTCCCTGTTACAAATGTGATTGCCTATATTTTGAAGGAAGGCGAGACAATTGCCGATTTGCCCAAATTGGATATAGAGACGGTTCCTTCCACGCCTCAGCTTGTTCCAACCGCGATAAGCCCGATCTCCGCCTCTGCATCTTCTGTAAATGCCACGCCTGTGGCTGTGCGAATGGCAAAAGAGGAAGGAGTTGATCTTTCCAAGGTAACCACCACCGGCAATAAGATCACACGTGAATATGTGGAACAATACATTGCAAATCAAAAATCTGCTGGGCGCGTGACCATCCCTGCCACGCCTGCAGCACGTCGCGTTGCAAG
>SXGT01163221.1_pt1 | contig 12941 bp, 9 predicted proteins | sample 3176221 | NCBI WGS metagenome assembly SXGT01 (sample SAMN11356862, study PRJNA531348) | freshwater metagenome | isolation source: freshwater sample F1-120 | place: China: Fuxian Lake, Yuxi | collected 2017-12-25
CGAGCGCGTGCTGAAGCTGGAGCAGCGCCTGGGTTACCAGCACAAGGGCGTGGAAAGGCTGTTCGTCGGCGCCGACATCGCCCATGGCGCCAAGCTCGTCGGTCGGGTTTCCGGCGATTCCGCCTGCGCCTTCGGCTGGGCCTACGCCGACGCCATCGAAGCCGCCTGCGAAACCGCCGCGCCGCCGCGCGCGCTGGCCCTGCGCGCGCTGATGCTGGAGCGCGAGCGCGTCGCCAACCACCTCGGCGACCTGGGGGCCCTCGGCAACGATGCGGCCTTCGCCTTCGGCCTGACCCAGTTCCTGCGCCTCAAGGAGGACTGGGTGCGGCTCAACGCCACGCTGTTCGGTCATCGCTTCCTCTTCGACCGCATCGTTCCCGGCGGCGTGGCCTGCGATATCGATGCGGCCGGCCTGGCCGCCATCGTCGAGCAGTGCGGCGCGATCGAAGCCGCGGTCAGGGAACTGCGCGAGCTGTACGACGAGCACCCCGGGCTGCAGGACCGTTTCGTCACCACCGGCATCATCGACAGCGATCTGGTGCGGGAGCTTTCGCTCTCCGGCATGCCGGCGCGCGCGACCGGCATGCTGCTCGATGGCCGTGCCCATCGCCAGGGCTACACGCCGCCGGCGCCCTATACCGCGCTGGGCGTGCGTCCCGCCACCGACGAACGCGGCGACGTTGCCGCCCGCGTCGCCGTGCGCTTCGACGAAATCTTCGAATCCCTGCGCCTGCTGCGCCTGCTGGCGGTCGATATGCCCGGCGGCGCGGTGCGGGTCGAGGTGGCGCCGGTTGCCAATGGTGTCGGGCTCGGCGTCATTGAAGGCTGGCGCGGCGAAGTCGCGGTCGGCGTCGAACTCGATGGCGCGGGAAGGCTGGCACGCGTCCATCCGCATGATCCTTCGTGGCAGGCCTGGCTGGCGCTGGAGTTCGCCGTGCTGAAGGACATCGTCCCCGACTTTCCGCTGATCAACAAGTCCTTCAATCTTTCGTATTCCGGAGTCGACCTGTGATCCCCCTGCTCAGGCACATCTTCCGTACCGGCATCCTCACCGAGCCGACGCCGCCGACCGACGGCGGGCCGCAGCGCGAGGTCGAGCGCCTGCATGACGAACTGCTCGGCATCCTCGGTCGCGCGCTGACCATCCGCGAAGTCGACGCTGGCTCGTGCAACGCCTGCGAGCTGGAAGTCCATGCGATGAACAATCCCTACTACAACCTCGAAGGCCGCGGCATCAAGTTCGTCGCCAGTCCGAGGCATGCCGACATGCTGCTGGTCAGCGGCCCGGTGACCAAGAACATGGAAAACGCCCTGCTGCGTGCTTACGAATGCACGCCCGATCCCAAGCTGGTGGTGGCGATCGGCGACTGCGGCTGCGATGCCGGCGTCTTCGGCAAGAGCTACGCCAGTTGCGGCGGTGTCAGCGACGTGGTGCCGGTCGATGTGCGCGTGCCGGGCTGCCCGCCGACGCCGCTGGCCATGATGCAGGGCATCCTCGCGGCAGTTCGTAAAGCCAAGTAGGCCGCCAGCCCGGGAGTCGGCGCTGGCGGTACGGCGATTCTCAGTCCAGCAGGGCGCCGCGGTCGAGCGAACGAACGTCGGTGACGCCGGTCAGCGCCAGCGCAACTTCCATTTCCTTCCTCATCGTCGCCAGCACATGGGCAACACCGGCCTCGCCGCGCGCGGCGACGGCATAGCCCCAGGCGCGGCCGATCATGCAGGCCTTGGCGCCCAGCGCCAGGGCCTTGACCACGTCGAGTCCGCTGCGCACGCCACCGTCCATCAGTAGCTCGATGCGGTCGCCGACGGCGTCGGCAATTCGCGGCAGGGCAGCGATGGCGCTCTCGACGCCGTCGAGCTGGCGCCCACCGTGGTTGGAGATGACGATGCCGTCGGCGCCCAAGTCCGCAGCCTGCCGCGCATCCTCGACATCGAGCACGCCCTTCAGCACCACCTTGCCCGGCCAGTTCTCGCGTACCCAGGCGATGTCCTTCCAGGTGACGGCCGGATCGAACTGGCTGTCGACCCAGGCCTTGAACTCGGGCAGGCTGCGCGCGTCCGGCACGGCGCGGGTGAGGTTGCCGAAAGTCAGCGGCTTGCCGCGGATGCCGACGTCGAACAGCCAGCCGGGATGGGAGAGGAGGTCCCAGGTCTTGCGCAGCTTGCCGCCCGGGCCGAGGCCGCCGGCCATGCCGTTGCGGATATCGCGGTAGCGCGCGCCCATCACGGCGAGGTCGACGGTCAGCACCAGCACCGGGCAGTCGGCGGCGTGTGCGCGCTGCATCAGCTCGCGGGCAAAGCCGCGGTCGCGCATGACATACAGCTGGTACCAGAAGGGTGCCTTGGTCGCGGCGCGCACTTCCTCGATGGAGCAGATCGATACCGTGGATTCGCAGAACGGAATTCCGGCGGCCTCAGCGGCACGCGCCGCCTGTACCTCGGCGCGGCGGGCGAAGGCGCCGGCGATGCCGATCGGCGCCAGCACCACGGGCATGGCCAGTTCCTGGCCCAGCACCCGGGTCGACAGTTTGAGCGAGGATACGTCGCGCAACACGCGCTGGCGCAGTGTCAGGCGCTGGAAGCCCCGCAGGTTCTCGCCGGCGGTGACTTCGTCGTAGGCGGCGCCATCCATGTAGTCGAACAGGTGGCGCGGCAGGCGTCGGCGCGCCAGCTCGCGGTAATCGGCGGCGGTCGCCGGGACGAGGCCGAGGCCGCGGGTGTCGAAATTCATCGTTGGTCCTCCTGGGCTGCGGACGGCTGCCGACTGTACGGCCGAGTCATCCGACGAGTTTCTGTTCGATGGCGTAGCGGATCAGGTCGGCATTGTTCTCGATGCCTAGCTTGCCCATCAGGTGCGACTTGTGAGTGGTCACCGTCTTCGGGCTGAGGTGCAGCTGTTCGGCGATCTGCGCCAGCGGCAGGCCCTGGGCGATCAGGCGCAACACCTGCCATTCGCGCGGGCTCAGCACCTGCCGCGGATCGTCGCGGCCCTGGGGGTTGCGGGCGACCGCCAGCGCCTCGGTCAGCGTCGGATCGACGTAACCCTCCCCGGCGGCGACGCGGCTGACGGCCTGGAACAAGACGTCCGGGCTCGATCCCTTGGTGATATAGCCCGCGGCACCCGCCTGCAGCGCGCGGCGCACTGTGCCCGGTTCGTCGTGCATGCTCAGCACCAGGACGGGCAGGGCCGGGCAGGCGGCGCGGAGCTGTTCGATCAGGCTGGTGCCGGTGGCGCCCGGCATGGTCAGGTCGACCACGATCAGATCGGCCCCGCCGCGCCTGGCCGCGGCGAGCGCCGCGGCGGCGTCGGTGGCCTCCCTGACCACCTCGAGGCCGGCGAAGGAGTGCAGCATCTGTCGCAGTCCGACGCGGAACAGCGTGTGGTCGTCGGCGATGATGATGCGGATCATGGCGCGGATTCCGTGCCGGCGGCCGGTGGCAGGGGCAGACTTACGGACAGGCGGGCGCCGGCGCCCGGGCTGCTGTCGATCTCCAGGCTGCCGCCCAGCGCGGTGACGCGCTCGGCGATGCCGAGCAGGCCGAAGTGGGTCGTGTGGTCCACCGCCTGGGCATCGAAGCCCCTGCCGTCGTCTTCGACCAGCAGGTGCAGTTCCCGATCCAGGCTGCCCAGGGTGATGTGTACATGGCGCGCCCCGGCATGGCGCACGATGTTGTTGAGCGATTCCTGGACGATGCGGAACAGCGCGATGGCGTGATTGTCGTCGAGCCGGTCGGCGAGCGGCGCGATCGACACCGTGTAGCCGATGCCCGGCTTTCCCAGCACGCGTCCGGCCAGCCATTCGACAGCGGCGCTGAGCCCGAGGTTGAGCGCCGCCGGGCGCAGGTCGGAGGCGATTTCCTTGACGCTGCGGCCGGCCTCGCCGATCATCGCTTCGATGTCCTGCGCGGCGGCCCGTGCCGTGGCCGCATCGGCGGGCAACTGGCGTTCGAGCAGCTGCAGGTGCATGCGCGCCGTGGTCAGCACCTGCCCCAGTTCGTCGTGGAATTCCCGCGCCAGGCGGGCGCGCTCCTGCTCCACGCGTTCTTCACGGTGGCTGGCGAGACGGCGCAGTTCTTCGCGCGAGCGTTCGAGGTCCTGCTGGGCGCGCTTGAGCGCCGTGACATCGAGCATGGCACCGTGGATCGCCCGCTCGCCGCTTGCGGTCACCCCGGTGGTGGCGCGGATCTGCAGCCAGCGCGGGGCGGCTGCGGGCGTGCGGCTGCGGCCGATCCACTCGAAGTCGAGCAGCGGCGGCGCGGCGGGGTCGCGCCAGACCAGGCCGCCGACGTCCTCCGGATCGATGCCGCCAAAGAAGACTTCGGCATCCGCCAGTATCTCCTCGGCGCTGCCCGGCAGCAGTCGTGCGACGCCCTCGCTGATGGACTGGAAACGCGGCACCGGCGCCGGCAGGTATTCGAATATGGCCAGCGGCAGCTGCCGCGTCACCTGGCGCAACCGGTCCTCGGACGCGCGCAGCGCGATTTCCGCCTCGCGCCGCCGCGCGGCGAGGCCCTGGCGCCGACGCCAGGACCAGAAGGCGAAGCCGGTCATCAGCGCCAGCGTGATCCCGATCAGGATCATGGCCGAAAGCGTCATCTGCCGCGACGAGGCGACGGTGATGTGCTCGGCGGCGTGGGCTAGCGACAAGGCAATCGGCTCCCCGGTGAGATGGTGGCCCGATTATAGACAGGGCGGTCCGGGCCTCCCCGCCGCATGCCGCCGTTCCCGGTGCCGGGCGACGCCGTGAAAAAAGTCACACCGCAATAGCGGCCGGTCGTGTGCATCAGGCATCCCCTATGGCAGCCGGTGTTTGCCTTTCCTATACTCCGCATCGTAACCGGAGCATTCCGGGCGCCGAATCCGGAACCGTCCCGCCGCCAACCCACGAAGAGGTGTCAGATCATGCAAAGCAGGAAACGAGCGAGTCGAGGTTTCACTCTGGTCGAGTTGATGATTGTTCTTGGCATCATCGGGCTCTTGGCGGCGATCGCGATTCCGCAGTACGACTCCTATGTAGCTCGGGGCCGGCTGGCCGAGGGCATTTCGATGCTTTCCGAGCTCCAGTTGCGCCAGGAGCAGGTCTATCAGGACAATCGGGCCTACGTCAATGGCATGACGCCGCGGTCCACCAGCCAGTACTGGACCGGTACCTGCGTCACGGCGAACGTCAACCAGACCTTCACCTGCACGGCGACGCCGGCGGCGTCATCCGGCATTGGTTACGTATACACCGTGGATCAGGCCGGCGCCAAGACAACTGCCGCGACCGCGCCGGCGCTTTCCGGCTGGACCGTGCCTTCGCCGGCCACCTGCTGGGTCCGCTCCAAGGCGGGAAGCTGCTGATGTTGGCGCGCGGCTTTAGCCTGATCGAATTGCTGGTGGTGGTGGCCATCGCCGGCGTCCTTCTGTCCATTGCCGTGCCTTCGTTCCAGGAAATAATGGTTAATAGCCGGTCGCGCGGGATTGCCGAATCGATACAGTTTGGGCTGATCAAGGCGCGCTCCGATGCCATCAACCGCAATGCGCCGATGCGCTTCCAGCTGGTCAGCACCCTGGATGCGACCTGTACCGCGAGTTCTACCTCGCGCCTCTGGGTCGTTACCCAATACACCGGGATCACGACACCGGCCAATACCCGCGGCGTCCCGGCCGGTGCCTGCAACGTCGCCGCCTACTTGCCGACGGACCAGGAAGAGCCCTGCCCGGGCGTACCCGCCTATACCGTAAACACCGGGGCCACACCTCCGACTGCGGCAAGCTGCGTCACCGATCCCTTCATTTCCTACAAGAGCTCGCCGGATAGCGTTCCCGGCATCAACGTTACCGCGACGCCGACCATGGGGACGCCGGCGGGTTTCGTCGTTACCTTCGGCGCGATCGGGCAGCTGGTGGCCAACCTCGAGGGTGCGGTGCCGGCCGGCACACCGGCCTATTCCGTGCTCGTTGCGCCCCCTGCTGGCGTCGCTGGCCGCAGCTATTGCGTCCAGGTCAATTCCAATGGCACTTCGCGGCTGTGCCCCCAGGCCTGCCCATGCACCTAGGCGATCGCGCATGAACCTCCGCCACTCCCAGCAAGGCTCCTTTATCCTCGAGGCGATCATCAGCCTGATCCTGTTCGCGGTCGGCCTGATCTCGCTGATGTCGCTGTCGGCCCAGGCCATCAACCAGGTCGGCCAGTCGAAGGCGCGCAACGATGCCAGCTACCTGGTGGGCGAGTTGCTGTCTGAGATGTGGGTCAGCGGCACGGTAAACCTGACCGCCTGGAACACCCGCCTGCAAACCGTACTGCCCGAGGCCACGGGCACGGTATACCTTGCCAATTGCGACTGTGCGGCGACCAGCGGCGCCGACCTTTGTTCCGGGGCGTCGTCGGGGACGGCGGTGGCCGTCTCCAACTCGCAGGCGGTGACGGTATGCGTCAACTGGACCGACCGGCGCGATCCGGCCAATCCGCGCCGCTACCAGGCCAGCAGCATGATCACGCGGAACTAGCAATGAGCGCCCCCATCGCAACCGGCATGCAAATGCGCCGCCGCAGCGGCGGCTTCAGCCTGATCGAACTTCTGATCGCCGTCACCATCAGTTTGTTGGGCCTGGCGGCCGTCTCGGAGATGATGGTGAACTTCTCCAAGAAGCGCAGCAGCATTACGGAGACACTCGCCGCGCAGGATAACGGTGTCATGGCGCTCTACCGCCTCGAGCGCGATGTCGGGCAGGCCGGCTACGGGTTGATGCCCCTGCAAGGCTGTGCCACCATCCTCAACGGCGCCAGCCCGTCGTTCACGCCCTGGCCGGTGCAGATCACCGACGGCGGCACGGGAGTGTCGGATACCCTCGCGGTCAAGGGCACCAATCCCGCGAGCGGAGTGCCGGGAACCGAGCTGGACACCAGTAGCGGTACCTCGATGAACAGTGTCCAGTACAACGTCCGCTCCTCTGCCGGTTTTGCCGTAAATGACATCGTGGTGTCGACGCTGACCTGTGCCATGACCTCGATCACCAGTGTCGCCGCCACCAGCCTGGGTTATACCTACACCACCGTCCTGCCTACGTCGAGCGCAGCAGGCTACCTTGCGTATTTCGGTCAGCCTGGCGAATTCTTCAATCGCCAGTACGGCATTGCCACCAACGCTTTGACGGTCGCCGACTACCCGGCCTTCGTCACCAATACGCTGGTCGACAACATTGTCTTCCTCAAAGCCCAGTACGGCCTGGCCGCCGCTACCACCGGCAGCCCCGCGACAGTCGCCCGCTGGGTCAGCGGCGCCACGACGCTGAATGGCACCACCTGCGTCGGCACCTCGGTCCATCCTGCCTGCGTCGTCGCCGTGCGCATCGGTGTCGTCGCCCGCAGCGCCAGCACCGTCCCCGAGTCGGTCGACCAGCCCGACCCGATGCCGGTGCTGCCGCAGATCCTCAGCGGTGCGACGGAAATCGGTCCGGCCGTGACCTACAGCATTCCGACCGGCGCGCCGGTGCGCTATCGCGCCTATTCAACCATCATTCCCTTGAAGAACGTGATATGGGGCCGCTGAACCGCACACCTCCCGCCTCGCGTGCCGCCATCCAGGCACGCCGCCTTCATGGCCATGGCCGCCAGGGTGGCTTCATGCTGGTGATCGCGCTGATCATCATGGTCATCATGACCTTGTCGTCGGTGGCGATGATCGTCAGCCTGCGCGGCGGCATCTCGGCATCGGCCAACATCGCCTTTCGCCAGGCCGCCACGCGCAGCGCCGACGTCGCCGTCGATAACGCCTACCAGTGGGTCAGAACGCAGATGACCAATTCGGCAACGGCGCTCAGCGACAACCTTGCATCGGCGGACTCGGCCGAGGCCACCGTGACATCGGCCGAGGTGACGACCGTCGCCACCCGGGTGCGCTATTACGCGACGATGAATGGCGCCGACGCGGGCTGCAAGAAGAACGGCGTCGCCGACGCCTTCACGCCGACCACCTATCGCTTCAGCGAGAGCATCAACGGAGCCGACGGCTTCCCCTGTGCCGCGCGCGTTTCCGGCAACCCCGCCGGCTATACGATCTACTACGTGGTGCACCGCATGGCGAATACCACGGAGGCCGCCTGTGTTGCCGCCGGGGGGGCAGCGGGCTGCGGCAGTTGTCCGACGGCAGGCTGCATGCAGCCTGCGATCACGGGTACGGCCGGCCAGACCGGCATGTCGCAGAGTGCCACGGGTCCGATCTTCTCCAGCAGCAGCACCAACGCCGCCGTCTACTACCGGATCACCGTCAAGGTGTCTGGGCCGCGCCAGAACAATCGGTACATCCAGGGCTTCATCTATTGAGGCAGCTTGCTGCCGGATTCGAGGTGTCACCATGAAAAAGCACATTTTTCGCAGATACGTAGCCTGGCTGATGATCGCCATGCTCGCCCACGGCAACCTGGTCCAGGCCGCGACGCTCAATCTGGCTTCCACGCCACTGGCGGCGGCAACCACCAACGTGGTGCGTCCCAACCTGATGTACGTGCTTGACGATTCCGGCTCCATGGGCTGGGACTACACGCCGGACTACATCAATGATGCCACGGTGACCGATCCGACCAATGCCGGCGTCACGCCGCCGGGTTCCTCGGGCGACCGCGGCACGGCCACCATCGTCGGTGGCGTGATCACGGCGATCACCGCGACCGGCGGCAACATCTACGAACACGCCACGCCGACGGTCCTGATCCAGGGTACCGGCACCGGCGCCTCGGCAACGGTGAACATGAATGCCAACCGCACCATCGCCTCGGTCACGGTCACCAATGGCGGCACAGGATACGGAACCTCGGCCAATACCTTCATCACCTTCCTCGGCGGCCTCAAGACCTCGGGCTGGGGCATGTGCTGGGGCACCACTGGCGCCAGCAACCAGGGCGGCACCCCCAAGGACACGTCTTCTTCGCCGGTTTGCACCACCCGCTCCCAGATGCCTTACTCCACCTCAAGGATCAACTACCAGTTCTACGATCCGACAGTGCGCTATCAGACGCCGATCAAGGCCGACGGCACGTCCTACGCGGCTTCGGTATCGACGGCGGCCAAGACCGACGGCTTCGCCGGCACCGGCTCGACCAACCTGACGACGTCCTACGAGCACGAGATCTGGTGCGACCGGGCCACGCCCAGCCCGGCGCTGTCCACCAACCTGTCGACCAGCACGACCACCAACTCGACCCACGCCCAGTGCAAGGAGAACACGGATACGACCAGCAACAACCTGTACCCGAACGCCACCTACACCTTCCGCAAGACCTACAACGGGCCGGCCACCTATTTCACCATGGAGCCCTCGGAGTACTGCACCAGCACCGACTATACCAATTGCATTACCGCCAGTGCGGCGCTGGCCGCAAGTCCGGCTTTCGTCGTCGGCGGCGTGACCTTCAACGTGCCTTCCTATTACCGCTGGTGCTCCTACTACAACCCGGTTTCGAAGACCTTCGGCGGCTGCCAGGGGCGGCGCGACCTAGACCATTACATCCCGAACTATTTGGGCGGCTGGAACAGCACCGGCGCCGCCGGGGTGCAGGCCACGGCGAACCTGGTGATCAACGCGACCACTGCCGGCCAGCAACTGAATGCGGTCACGGTCGGCGGCACCAGCATCGTCGGCACCACCACCTTTACCTCGGCCGCCAACGGTGACCAGGACACGGGGGCCACCAACATCTGCGACGCGATCAAGGCCAACACGGCGACCACCGGCTATACCTGCTCGGTCTCCGGCGCCACGGTGACGGTGCAGGCGGCTGCAGTCGGCACAGCGGCCAACGGCCTGCCGGTGCTGGCCACGGGACCGGCGGACGGCGCGGCTGTGAACTCCACGGGCGAGATCCGCGTTACCACGGCGACCTCCGGTCTCACGATCACCGGTATCACCATCAACAGCAATCAGCTGTTGAGCGCCACGGTTACCGCCAACGGCAACCAGGGCGACACCGCGCGCATGATTTGCGAGGCGATCAATTCCGGCGCCCAGCAGGGCGTGTACATCGCGCGCTCCGGCGAGGCCGCCGGCGCTGCCGCGAATACCTACAACTACGGCACCTGTAACACGCATGCCGACGCTTACATCCAGATCAAGCGCATCCCTGCCGACACCACGGACAATGGTAAGGCGATTACGGTCAACGGTCCGGCCACGGCCACCATCAGTTCCGGCTCGATCCAGATCAACTCGACGGCGGGCGCGACGACGATCAGCGACGTCACCAAGGCCGGCGTCTCGATCATGACCGCCCCGGCGCTGTCCATCGCCGACGGCACCCAGACCACCTCGATAGCCACCTCGCTGGCGGCCAAACTCAACGGCAATGGTGGCTGCACCGCGACGGCCTCGGGCAGCCTGGTGACCATCACCGGGTGCGTCGGCGCCCTCGCCGTGAGTTCCAGCAGCACCCTGGCGACCGGCACCATGAAGGTGACCAGCAGCGGCAGCTCGAATGCGGCCGACCTCGGTGGCATCCAGGTTGGCGCCACCAGCATCTCGGCGCGCGTCCCGTCCACATCGCTGACCAACGGTACCTCGGTTTCCGCCAACGCCACGGCGTTGCGCAATGCGATCAATGCCGGCACCGGCACGCATGGCTTCAGCGCCGCGGCGCCTACCGCCAACGGTGACGGCACCTACAACATGGTCGTGACGGCGCCTGCGGGCACGGCCAACAACGGCCAGTCCTTCACTTTCCAGCCGGGCACCGCCGTTGCGGGTGGCGCCTCCACCAGCCCGACCTGGGCTTTCAGCATCACCAACGCCACGGCGGACAACGCCATAGTCGATTACATACGCTGCGACCCCTCGGACAGCACCTCGGGCGACGAGCTCTACATCCTGAGCACAGATGCCAGCACGGGGACCGCGTCATCCAATACTCTGCAATACACGACCAATCTGGCCACGGGCCTGAATTCCGCGGGGATCAACGGCTATACCTATAGCTGTACCTACGAAGGCGGTACCATCAACAACCAGTGGTGCGATGTCACGGGTCCGACCGGAGTCAGCGCCTGTACCGGTGACCTGACATTCACCAAGGACGCCACAATCGATATCGACAGCTACAGCAAGCCGACCTCGGGTTCGGCGGGGTGTCCGGCGATCACGGCGCCGACCTGGAGTTTCGAAATCGGTGATGTCGACAACGCATCCACGAATTTTCGGATCAATTCGATCAAGTGCGGCACCACCGATACCATCACTACCAATACTGTCGGTACCGGTACCACCACCAGCCGCGATACCAAGCGCACCAACCTGATGAACGGCCTCGTCGCCAACGACATCAACGGCTACACCTATGCCTGCTCGCAGTACGACAGCGGCGACAAGGTCGGTTGCACGGTGACCGGTCCGACAGCCGCGGCCGCCTGTACCAACCTCACGATCAACAATAACGCGAACATCACCATCAACTACAACGATAACGTGATCCAGACCTGTTCGTCGGTGACTCCGGCTACCTCGGCCACCTGGCGCTTCCGCATCGACGATGCCACCGCGGCGAGCAAGTACATCAGCAGCATCACTTGCGGTGGCGCCAATACCATCAGCACCAGCACGGTTAATACGGGTACGGCTGCCGACCAAACTGTTACGCGCATCAACAACCTGAAGACGACACTGCAGGCGAACGATGCCAACGGCTACACGATTTCCTGCACCACGGCGACGACCGGCACTCCGCAATCGGATTGCACCATCACCGGGCCGGCCGGGACCAATGCTTGCCAGGGTACGGACACTGGAGACAGCAACAACTGCGGCGTCGGCCAACTGTCGTTCAAGTACGATGGCACGCTGGATAGCAGCTCGGGTATCGTGCTTTCAGCCACGGGCATGACCACGCCCAAGACCTCCGACTATGTCCGCGCCTGCGTCCCGGCGACCAGCAACGGCAGCTCCGGGGCGACGGCGATCGACGACTTCGCGCCCTACCTCTTCACCGTCAGCGCCTTCTCCGGCGGTTCGCCCAGCCAGGGCACCACGGTCACCCAGATCACCAGCAATGACGTGGGCACCATCGGCACCACCACGGTGGCCATGTCCAACGGTGTCGCCTCGGCGATCAACGCCATTTCGACCAATGCCACAGGCACGGCGCCCGACGTGCTTACCATGAGCGGCGGCTCGAATCCCGACACCAGCACCAACAAGTGGACCGGCGTCGGCGTCTTCAAGCGTGTGGACCTGATCAACGACGGGCGTACCTTCAGCCGCGCCTCGACCCGTACCGACTGCGCGGGCGCCACCTGTACCTATACCGAGGAGATGCAAAACTTCGCCAACTGGTATAGCTATTACCGTACCCGCATGCTGATGATGAAGTCGGCGACCACGCTGGCCTTCACGCAGCTTGACGGCAACTACCGCGTCGGCTTCGACAACATCTGCCAGGCCACCGGCACAACGGTGGACAACCCCGTGGCCCAGTTCGAGGGCGCCGGTCGCACCGCGTGGTGGAACAGCCTGACGGGCGCGACACCCTCCTGCGCCACGCCCTTGCGTGCCGAGGCCGCCAAGATCGGTCGCTACTTCGCCTACAAGCTGAATACGACCCAGGCCGATCCGATGGAATATTCCTGCCAGCGCAACTACATGCTGTTGGTGACCGACGGTTACTGGAACGAGAGCGAGAGTTCGACCATCAAGCGCGTCGATGGCACGGACATCGCCAACACCGACAACAACACGGCGACCGCGGCGCGGCCCTACTACGACGGCGCGCAAGCCTCCACTACCTGCCCGGCGGTGGGTACCGGTCGCGGCGGCACGGCCTCGTCCTGCCGCACCCTGGCCGACATCGCCTTCCATTACTACAGCACCGACCTGCGCACCTCGGCGCTGGGCAATGCCACCAATACGGCGCTGGGCAACGATGTGGCGACCAACAACGTGTTCACCACCTCGAACGACCCGAACATCGTCCAGCA
>SXGT01325272.1_pt1 | contig 12941 bp, 12 predicted proteins | sample 3176221 | NCBI WGS metagenome assembly SXGT01 (sample SAMN11356862, study PRJNA531348) | freshwater metagenome | isolation source: freshwater sample F1-120 | place: China: Fuxian Lake, Yuxi | collected 2017-12-25
GAATTGTTGGGTGGTGCGCATATTTGTCTTGGATAATTTGTAGGATTTAATCCTACTCACAAGGTGCTTTCATTTCAACTCCTGTCGGCATCAGGTAACCACCGACTTGTTTGGGGTGGAACCTCTCAATCTCGTAATCGAGGCTTAACAAGTGCGCGGCGTTCGGGGCGCGCAAAGCACAAGCCCTGGCAGCTCCAAGGCGCTCACTGAACGAGTTGCTGTAATCCGGTAGTTCACCAAAGGCAGTTCCTTTACGGGATCTTCCTTTTTGATGAGTCCGCCTTATAGTTTCAGCGAAGCAGGGTCTCCGCAATGCGCATCTGTTCATTCTCAAAGGCTGGAGCGAAGTCCTCCAGGTCTCGGAGCGACATGCCCACCTCGGCGGATGTGGCTACCTGACGCCACCCCCGCACGGCCGTGTACACTTGGCCCAGCACCCGGCGGGCGGCCGCGGCATCGAGCCTGAAATAACCGGCACGGTCGACAACGGCCGTAATCGAATCGACTGGCCCGTAGGATTCATCCAGCCAAAGCTTCAGCTCCTGGTCTTTATCCGGGAATGGATTGATGTCGAAGGCTGGCGCCAGGCGCCATTGGCCCAGGGCTACATGGAGAAAGCCGTGGTTTTGCACGTGGTCATCGACATTAGTGATGAGCAGGTTGAACGCCAGCCGGCGCCATATCTCTTCCAGGTCTTGGCTCGGCTGAACACTTTTCGCGATGATAGCGTCCGCAATCTCCGTGTAGGCATGGTCATCCTCTCGGGATACTCGCATCATGGACCCAGCCGACAGGTAAGGGATGCGGCCGCCGTTTAGCCTGTCGAACCGGCGAATGAGCGCGACCGGGATGTCGTCTACCATCACCACGCGCGACTCCGCTACCGAGATTCCGGCTACTTTAGCGAGGTGCAAGGCAAGCACCTCGCCGCGGGTGACACTACGGTCATCCTTTACGCTTGGAAACTTGCCAATCGCTAGGTGGCCAGCTTCATCAACGATGGTGCACTTCGGGCGCATGCCCCCTAGGGAGGTCCCCCTGCCGCGCAGGTAGCGCAGGTCAGCTTCGGTTTCCTTGTTCATCTCGACCGCACGTGTGGCAGCCATCAGCTGCGCGAGCTCCAACAATGGCGGGGTGCCTCGGCCGGCCTCTTCAAGGGTACGTAGAAACTGGCCGCGGTCATCCATTAGTCGGATGGCGCCGATACGGCTTATATCGTCCACACCGAGCAGGTAATCCATCTCGGTGAGAGACGCGCTCGGCACCGGCTCGCCAGCGGACTGGGCTGCTTTGCGCTGCTTTGTGCGGTCGCGTGCAATAACCCGGCATCCCCAGCCATCGGGCTCCGTGTCTGCAAACGCGAAGTGGAAAATGGAGTCTTCCTTTGTAGGCGCCTTTCGGAACTGGTAACCAGAGACGAGAGGTAGGTCCGGCGAAATCGCGAACCGGCTTGCATCGGAAAGCCAGGACTCAGCGTACCCGAATGTCGAGTATTCCCGTTTCCCGTCTTTACCGTAGGTTAGCGACCCCAAGGAGAGGGCCGCCTCACCCACGGCAACCTGCACGGTTTGCTGGAGAGCAGCCATGATTACAGCGCTCCAGTGGGCGGTTTCCCGCCTTTCCTACGGATGCGCTGAGGCAGCTGTTCGTACATCAGCGCCAGGCCAATTTCATCGTTTGCGGTATCAAGCAGGCAGTTTATCTTTTCCAACTCACCCAGCACGAAAAGCGCCTGAGCAACCAGCCCGATATTGATACGCGAATCACCCTTCTCCAGTCGACGGAGGGTGGCCACCGAAGTCTGTAAGCGCTCCGCCATCGACGCCTGCGTAAATCTGCGGCGCCGACGCGCCAATGCCAAGTCATGCCCAAGCTTCTTCAATGCTCGCGCAACCGGCAACGGAAACAGCTTATAGCTTGTATATGAGCGTTTTTTATTGCTAACAGGCTCCATGTGAGCGCTTATCTTAAAGTTGGTCAATGATGCCATTATCAATTACAGTAGGGACGCTGTCAAAACATTGGTTGTTAACAGCTCACATGTAATCTATTAAATTGTTTTTGGAAACACAGGTGAGCGGTTATGCCTTTTGTGGCGAGGCAGCGGCTGGGCTTCGGCGAGCAGGTTGTCCCGCGTGGACGGCTTCGCGCTTGCAGGCGTGCACGGCTTTGACGTAATCGTGGCCGAGAGACTTTTTGATTTCGCGCTTGCCAAGGATCGGTCTTAGCTCGGCGGGGACAACTTGGCGAAAGTAAAAGGTATTGTCTTTGCGGAGCAAATGCTGGGTCATCGGCTGTCATTCGAGGCAGCGTTTTGTACCCTTGCTTTGTACCCTGTTGGTTTTCATGCGTTGACTGTTGTTTAAAAATCAACGACTTAGAGAAGTGTTGGCGGAGTGGACGGGAGACCCGTCTCAGGTACAAAATCACCGTCAAATCAATTAGTTATAGAACACAAAAATCCGGGCTTTTGTACCCTCTTTGTATCCCCTACGAACCTGATAAGGATACCATACGCAAGCGATGTGCAGATATCCAGTCCATCAGGCGATCGGCATAATGGTTATTTGCTAAATCGCACCGCTCGTGGCAACCCAGTTCAACTCGAACAGTTTGCCCAATTTTGGCAAACATACTAATGTGACTCCATGACCACGATGAATATCTCCCTCCCCGACGCCCTCAAGTCCTTCGTGGACGAACAGGTTACCCAGCGCGGCTATGGCACCAGCAGCGAGTATGTGCGCGAACTGATCCGCAAGGATCAGGACCGCAATCGACTGCGCGGACTGTTGCTCCAGGGCGCTGAGTCTGCTCCAGGAAAACCGGTGGACAAAACGTATTTTGATGAGCTGCGAAATCGTGTCCACCGACACGCTGCAAGGTGAAGCCAAAGCCCATCCTTCCGCGTGAGTCAGCCAGCCGGGACGTCGAGGATGCGGTCGATCACTACTTAACCGAGGCGGGCGAGCAAATTGCGCTCGGCTTCGTCGAGTCGCTGGAGCAAGCCTATCTCCACCTCTCCAGCCAACCGGCTAGTGGGTCACAGCGCTATGCTCACGAACTGAATCTGCCTGGCCTGCGTTCCTGGCCCTTGCAACGCTATCCCTACCTCATCTTCTACGTCGAATTGCCCCATCACATCGACATCTGGCGTGTGCTGCATGGTCAGCGCGACATCCCTGCCTGGCTGCGCGACGATACCGACACAAGCCCGGATACGCCGCACTGAACTCGGCATGCCTGTCAGTCTTTCCCTGCCATTCCAATCGAGTGACTTTCTCGATCCTGCCGAAATCGGCCATCAGAGAACGGCCAATGTTAGGTAAGGCCAAGACTCGAGCGAATCAGTGAGGATCGCGAGCGCGCGTGGGATTCCACCAAAGCGGTGATTGATGGGCGCTCGACCATGCATCGGCTTGAGTACCGGATGCTCCACAAGGATGACCACCTGATCGAAGGCCTGCTGGCAAGAGTACGCACCCGGATTCGCAGCCTGCGTGCTCTGGAGCAGCAATTGACGGCCCTGCGCAATTGCTGTGCTACTCCCCAGACCGCAGCCGAGTGTGGCATCTTGCACGAATTGGTAACGGCAGCCCGACACGAAGCGGTAACCGACAACCCGCCCGGCAGATCAAGCGGCGTGGGTCGGGTTGGCGATCTGTGACCTGCCATTCGTGTCGCCGAATTTCTCGGTGTTGCTAAGTCTTTTCGTGGCCGACAGCAAGAATCCAGGCTTTGTGCACCCAGGATTCCCGCGGCATAGCCACGCTGGTCCCCCGAGCTTACGATGCCAGCGAAAATCTCGACCTCGCTGATGCCCATGAAGTGCAATAGTCCGACTCGTTACTCCCGGCGAAAGCCTTCAGATGACCAGCCCGCCGTGGCTCGGAACACGAGATCAAGGTCGCAGCAGGCGTAGGATTTCCCCATCTTCAGCCGCATAGCCCGGCGGGCGGGCGGCGGCCATTGCGATTGCTATGTCAGCGGCGCGTCGACCGTCGGCAAGGGCAGCGTGCCGCGCTGATTCTCCACCGCCAGCAACGGGCTGCCGGCCGCCACCGCACCGTTAATAGGCAGCCCCGGCGGCGCCGGCAGACGAATCCCCCGCGCCGCGCCGCCGTCATGAGGATTTGCCCGCGCCTGGTGTGACACCTGCCAGCACGAGTTCCTCATCGCCTATTCCTGCAAGGGGCGAGGCGTGTGCCCCTCCTGCAATACACGGCGCATGATCGAGACAGCGGCACATCTGGGATCACGGTGGCGGCTTCTCGGTCGATGCTGCGGTGCGCATCGAAGGCAACGACCGGGCGGGCCTGGAACGGTTGCTGCGTTACTGCGCCCGACCGCCCTTCGCCCTCGAACATCTACACCAAAGCGATGCTGAGCATCTGGTCTATCACTGCCCCAAGCCACGCCCCGACGGGCCCCGTGATCTGGTGCTGACGCCGCTGGAGCTGATTGACCGGATCGCCGCCCTGGTGCCACGGCCACGGACGCATCGCCATCGTTACTACGGCGTGCTGGCGCCCAATGCGCCATTGCGCTCGGCGGTGACGGCGCTGGCCCCTGCCGCCGTAGCCGTAGCCGTAGCCTCTTCGGGCCACCTCCGGCCTGACGGCCTCCCCGTCCCGCCAGCGCCGACTTCCGTGGCGAACGACGAGGAACCCTGCCATCGCGCGGCGGCGCGCTATCTGTGGGCGATGCTGCAGGCGCGCATCTATGAGGCTTTCCCGCTAGCCTGCCCGATCTGTCATGCCGAGATGCGCATCATCGCCTTCATCAACGAGGGGGCCACCGTGAAAAAGATTCTCGATCACATCGGGGAAGCGAGCCAGCCGCCGAGAATCGCCCCGGCGCGCGGGCCGCCGCTGTGGGAAGCAGCGGAACCTGCGGGCAATGATCCGCAGTGGGATGCACCTACCCAGCCCGCACCAGAATTCGAGTTCGATCAGCGCATCGCCTGGTAGTGCGGGTAGGTGCGAAATCATGGCAAGCCTTCGCTTGTCATGGGGTGACTCGTGCCTGTCGCCCGGAAAGCCACCCAATGCGGCCCTGTTCCCGGCTACAGGCTGCGCTGGGGAGCGATACGGGGGACTTCATGATGCGAAATCGGCGATTGACAGCGGCGGCCAGAGTCGAAGATAGTCCCGTTCGTCGCGTTGAATTTCCTATCCTTCGGCTGCCTTCTCATGCCGCTGAAGTTTGCTCCAGCCCTGCCGGTGCGTTACGGCTGCTCGTAACGGCTTTCCAGAGACCGCAGATAGTCCGGGCTCCTGGGTTTGTAGGTCTGTCCCTTCACCTTGCCCGGTTCAAAAAGATAGTCGTAGGCGTAGTCGAAGTTGAAGTTGTGCAGCATGGCCTGGTGGATTTCCCGGGCTGCGGTGTTGGCCTTGTCGTTCGCGTACTCCCAACTGATGCTCAGCCACACGGGCCTGTCCTGCCTGGCCTGGGTGTAGATCTGCGGTTTGATGCGGTAGACCGGAAACATGTAGCGGTCGGCCACGGTTTCCTCGAACAGGTCACGGGTTTTGTTGATGGAATAGAGGGTGAGCTGGGGATGGTTGATGAAGGCAGGTTGCGCCAGACTGTCCCGGTACTTCTGCCGCAGCGCTTCCAGGGCAACCAGGTATTCCGCAAGTTGATGCTCGGTTAGGCGTTTGCTCAGGTGAGCGTGGCGCAGGGTTGTTTCGCCCCGGTCCAGCACTTCGCCCCGGGTCACCTGCTCCACAGGCAGGCTGGACATGGGCGACAGCACCACGTTGATCTGGTTGCCGGTGAAGTAGACCAATCGGTCTCCAGTTGCCTGGCGGATTTCGTCCAGCCGGGGGGTGATCTTGGCCTGATCCTCGTTGTTCATGGCCCGGCCCTGGGGGTCGTAGTACATGGTGAACCAGAAGTGATCGGGGTCATTGAACCAGGTGGCCGGCTCCATGCCAGGCAGGTGGTTGGCGAGGAACCGCACTCGATAAGCCGAAGCAGGCTGAGCTTTGACGATCTTCTGGCGGGCGTCGTCGTAACTGGGCGCCCAGAGTTGTACGACCACGCCGCTGCCCTGAGGCAGATTGGGGCGCTCGTTGGTCGCATCGGGCAGGAGCAGGCGGGAAATCTGGGGCAGCCCGCCGATGGGGGTGTAGCTTTGTTTGAACCAGTTGCCGAAGGTGTCCATGAGCCCCAGTTGGTAGGGACTGTAGGTGATGCCGTTGAGGGTTTTTGCCTTGGTGGTGGAGATGCGGGCGGCGTTGCCCATCGGTTCCATGGCCCGTTCCCAGCCGATGCGTTGTTGCTCCAGCGCCTGCCAACCGTGGTTGCGGGTGTTGTCGGCGATAGCCGGGAAGGTGAGCAGGCCGAGCAGGAAGGTGAAAATCAGTTTTCCGGGCATGACGTGTTGCGCTTCAGCGAGTTTTACAGCTTGAAGGCGCTGCCATTGAAACCCTGGCTGACTTCGCCGTTGTAGCCGGCGTTGTAGCTGAGGGTGGATTCAGCCCCTGCCTTGATGGTGCCCTGCATGCGTCCGCCGGCATCGGTCTTGGCCAGCGTGCTGGAGGTCTTGGCCTCGATGCCGGCTTTCACCGAGACGTCGCTCAGCCCGTTGCGGTCGAATTCGAGGCCCACGGTGGCAGCGGCTTCTACGCCGACTTCCAGAGGACCGCTTTTGACGCCTCCCAGGTCGCCGCTCACGCCCACATTGACGCCACCGCCGGTCCAGCCGGATTCGTCGAATTCGCTGTGGCCGCCGATCTTCACCGCGTCCACGCTGACGGCTGCGGAGGCGGAGAGAAGCATCATTTCCCCGCCGCGTCCGGTGTATTTGGTGGTCCAGGCGGCCTCGAACGGAGCCAGGGCCGGTTCCAGCTTCACCTCGGTGGTGTCGCAACGGAATGCCATGGTGCCCACATTGGGTATTTTCAGTTCGGTGATATAGGCGCAGTTGATGTCATTGAATTCACGCAGCTTGCTCACTTTCCTGGCCGACTTGGCTCCCCGCCAGCAGGTGTTCCGGCGTTGGCTGACGTAACCATCCACTGCGTGCAGGACTTCCACCGCGCCAACCGTGCCGGCGGTGAAACTCGCCTTGGCGGAGAGTTGGGCGCGCTGGAATTCTGACGCGGGCAGGACGAACTGGGAGAAATACACCTGGTTGTTGGTCTGGCGCAGGGTGACGTCCGCCCATTCGGATTCATTGGCCTTGATCCCGGGCACGGTGTCGTTGATGAACTTCTGGATCGCGGTCTTCACTTCGCCGCAGCTGTAGTCGAACTGGTAACCGCCGGCCACGTTGGCGTACTGCTTGCGACCCTGGGTGTCGATGCTGGCGATCTTCTGGTCCATCTCTTGCTTCGCGGCGACCAGGTTTTCCAGCAACTTGGCGCGTTGCTGGTTCAGGGCGTCGGTCCGCTTGCGGTCGGCTTCCGCGTCGAGCGCCATGAGTTTGCCGACTCGCTGGGCGAAGGGCATGTGCAGCACAGCCATCGACTGGGCGCTGGTGGCTGGGGGAATGGCCTGCGCCCGACTGGAATATTTGGCCGATTCGGCCTCAGCCGCCTCGCGTGTGGTTCGTTCCAGTTCGATCAACTCCGGCAGGCCGTCCACATTTTCCGGATACAGCGTGGGCTTGGTGGACTTGGCCCCAAGCGGGTCGGGTGGCAGGGGCAGCTTCCAGGCCACATCGGCCCGGGTCAGCTTGCCGCCGGCCTGGCGCAACTGGTTTTCCTTGCTCGGACTGTAGCCGCCCTGCAGGGCGGCATGCAGCGAGGCCTGGGCGCCCGCCTTGTCCCCTTTGGCCATCTGGATGCGCGCCCGGGTGGCGTTGGCCTGGGGGTGCACAGGCGCACGGCGCACGGCGGCCAGCAAAAATTTCTCTGCTGTCGCGCTTTCGCCCAGTTGGAAGTAGGCCTGGCCCAGGTTGTTGAGGATTGTTGAATTGCCGGGATAGCGGGCGTCCAGGGTGTGCAGCAGAGGCAACGCGGCGGTTTCGGCGTGCAGCAGGGTCAACATGGCCGCCAGGTTGCTCAGGTCTTGGACAAGCCCGGTCTGCTGGGCCAGTCGGCTGGTGAGCCACAAGGCCTCCGGCCAGGCGCCAATTGCCGCCAGGCCGTTGGCGGCAGCGCGCAGGTTGGGCAGGTAATTGCCGTCCTTGCGCACTTCTGCATCCACTTTTTCAGCCCGCTGGCGGGGCTTGGCGTCCATAGCCTGCGCGATCCTGGCAGGCAGGGGGGCGATGTAGGTCTTCAACGCGGCCGGCGACATGGGTTTGATGTTCACCCTGGACAGTTGTCCTGGATTGCGGGCCGGGGCCGAATTAGCAGCCGAACCGGCGCCCGCCTGTTGCATCATCGATTCCAGTTGCCGGCGGGTTTCCGGGTCCAGGTCGCGCATCATTTTCTGGGCTTCCTGCATACCGCGCTGCATTTCAGCCAGATCTGCGGCGCTAAGACCCTCATTCGCGGCACAGGCCGGAAGGCCCCAGGCCAGTAGTGCAATACAACAAAGCCGGGTGACAGCGGTTTGCATGCCTTGAGTGCGCCCTGCAAGGGCTGGGATGGTCTGTGCTTCGACTTGCATGGTCGAATCCTTGGTCAATACCTTGGTCGATGCGGAGGATGGTCAGGGGCCTGGGACATGCCCTGCCGGCCATCCGGGCCTTGTCTGCTACCTGGATTTTGTCGGAGCCGGCATGCCGGGAATGGACGGCGTCCGTTTCGCACTGGTGTCGCAGGCACCCACCTTGGTGCCGGTGAGGGTCACCACGCCCCGGGTACCTTCCGCGTCCATGGTGTAGTGCGCGATGGTCTTGTTGCCGGCCAGGGTGACCTTGCCGGAGCCGCTGCTCTTGTCCGGCGCGGCACAGACGAAATCGAATGAGGTGGTATTGCCCTTTGCCCGGACATTGCTGAAAGCGCAGTTGCCTTCCATGGGCGGGGTACGGGGTTGTTTGGGATCTTCGCAGACCTTGCTGGTGGGAATGGGCACCTTCATGCCCATCATCTCCATTTCACCGGTGTAGGACCACTCCTCTCCCGGAGCCGCAAAGGCGGCCCCCGTCGTGAGCAGCCCCGCAAGACCCAATGCACATGCCCAATATCCCTGACGCATATCCTTTTCCTTTTCCAGAAATGAGTTCTAAGTTGCAAACCAAGAAAACCCGACCAATGTGAATGGCAATATATTTTTTTCTCTCTCGCCATGTCAATCGGCGTATTCCGCTGGAAAACGCCGGCTACCGCCTTGCACAATTGGGTAGCCACTTTGGGCCAATCCTGGAGAAAACCCACTCAACGGGATCAGGGATACGTTGATTGATGCGTCGTGGTTGCCGCCAGCTTTCCAGATTGCTTTCTCATACCGCTGAAAATCGCTTCAGCCACATCCATGGGAAAGTCGTCCGGCAACAACTTTCCGACCTCGCCGATCACGCTTTCCGTGGCGATGATCACTTCCTCAATCAAGCGCTCGGCCGCTACAGCCCCGAGGCCGACTTGTTGCGCCTGGACTATCCAGTGCCTTGGCTGGATCTTTTCGATCAGGTAGTGATTGCTGCTTCCCCGTACCGCCATGGCAAGTTTGGCCTTTTGCGGTGGAATCCGGTTTCTTCCCGTTCCGATGACAGGATGGGCGGACAGCACATCGTAGATTGGGGTGGAGCGGAACCGGCCACCGGGGAGAAGGGCGAGGCTGAAGTTCTTCCCATGACCATCGGTGGCGGCCAGCAGCCAGAAGATGATCTGGATTTTGAAGAAGGCGGCCCTGTCCTGAGCCGCATTGTCCGAGCCGAGCAGCAATTCCATGATGCGGGTAATGCTTGGGCCACCATCCGCCTGATATTTGAGGAGCGGCGATGTTCCCGTTGCCTGGCACATGTCCTCCTGGGGCAGGCGAACGATCCAGCTTCCATCGCTGGCCGGGGTGCGGTCGAAGCGTTCGACCAGCAGGGCTTTCTGCTCCTCGAAATGCGCAATTTCGCACGCTGCGATGGGAATGCCGTAAGCCGCCATGATTTTCGAACATAACCATTCGTTCTCCACCGAGGTACGCATGTCGGCCTGCATATGGCCAACCAGTCCCAAAGGCAGTTTAAAAATGTACGTGGTGGGGGTGCTGCCATGGGGTAGAAGCCATTGCTCCCCGTGACGCAACAGCGCGGTTTTCTCCTGCGCACCGGCAATGGAAAGCCTCAGGTCGGCATCGTCATTCTGCTGCCCCAAAGTGGGGGTCAATGTGACATGGCGCAGTCGCTGTGCGACCCCCGCAGCATCCAATGCCTCGCCTTGGATTTCATACACGTCGGATGGCGTTTCATCCTCAGGGAGAAGCTGTATCGCACCCACACAGTCCCGCCCCAATTTCGCCAGCAGGCGAAAGGGGTCCATGCCTCCAGTCTGGTAACGCTGTGCCAGACGGCGGCGGATGGCATCGTTGTCGGGCAGCAGGTTGTCGAAATAGTCGGTCACGATCTGCCCCTGGTAAGGCGCATTGCCCGGCAGGAAGGGCAGCGATAACGACAATGGGCGGGACTGCTCATCCGCAAGCCATGCATCGAAATAGCCAAGCCGTTCACCTTGCCGGGTCGTTTCCCAGTAGCCAACCGGGAGGCCGTTCATCCAGATGTTCAGCCTTTGTGTCTGTGCGCGGCGTCCCATGCTTACCAGCTTTCTCTTTTTCTGGTTGGGTCAATGAGCTTGCCGTTGGTTTGGCTGGCGGGGGCGTTCACCTCGCTGATGGCAGACGCGGTCTGATACAGCGAAATGTCGACATCCAGCAGACGCAGAACCAGGAAAAGCCGCTCCAGCGTCGCAGTCGCCGGATTGGCTTCAAAGTAGGCATAACTTTGCTGGGTGATGCCCAGCTTCTCTGACATGGCAGCCTGGGTCAGCCCTTTCTCCTTGCGGAAACCTTTCAGGACCAGAGGGAGCTGGGTGAGCGTTTTGATGGGGTAGATCACTTTTACCTCCGTTCGCGAGCCTTGCGGAAATACAGACCTTGAGCTGTAAATTAAATTAACAGTCCTGTGTTTGTATATTATATTTACAGGACGTATTCTGTAAATGACATTTACAACCTTAAGTCTGTATTTAATCCCTGTTGTGCCCCGCCCGGAGGTATCTGCACGGCTTTAGCGCGGGGTCGAACGCGGCCTCGCTCACCGTTTGTTTCTCCGTTGGCTTCGAAAGACCATGTTGCAGTGCACACATTGATTGCCCAAGAACGGCTCGAATGAGCAATAATGCGCCGGTGACAGGAAGCGATAGGCGATGGAGAACTCGGTACGTAACTCCCTGCAATACAAGCTTGGTGCCATCGTGCTTGGGGTCACTATTGTCTCGCTTGGGTTATTCGGCTCGGCCCTGCTCTGGCATGTGTATGAGTCGGAGTACGAAGAGGCAAGCAGCAATCTTCAGGAAATTAGCCGCCGGGTACGCGGCGTGCTGGCGATCAATCACCAGCTCATGCTCAGAGATGCCGAAAGGCATTTCGCGGTTTTCGAGGCGATGCTCAAGCAGCCCATCCAGCTCGAACCGAATGTATCGTCCGCCCTCTCTGCCCCGGATTTTCCCCAACTGACCATTGGCGGGATTCCCATCCGCCCTGGTTTTGCCCTCATCGAGCAATTCACTCGGAGCAACATAGGGCATGCCGCGACGATATTTGTACGCCAGGGCGACGATTTTCTCCGTGTCGCCACGTCCCTGCGGGATGTTAACGGTCAACCGGTCGTCGGCACTTTGCTGGGTCAGGATCATCCCGCCTATCTTCGGTTGCGGGATGGCCAGGACTATGTCGGCTTGGCGCGCTTGTTCGGGCGGCAGTACATGACCAAGTACCGCCCTCTGTTCTCCCAGGCCGGGCAGGTGATCGGCGCCTTGTTCGTCGGCCTCGATATGTCGGCGAACTTTGCCCATATCAAGCAGGAAATCGACGCAATCCGGGTCGGCGAAACGGGCTACGTTTATGTGATCGATGCCCGGCCGGGTGATACCTACGGTCGCCTACTCATTCACCCAACCCAGGCCGGGCAGAATGTTCTTGAGGTCGTCGAGGCCAGTGCGCACGACTTCTTCCACCGAGCTTTGCTTGCCGAGAACGGTATCGTCGGCCGTTATCAATATCGGGATTCGACCGGCACCTTGCGCGAGAAAATCGTCGCGACCGCGATGTTTCCCGAGTGGCAGTGGATGATCGGTGCCGGCGCGTACTACGAGGAATTCACCCGGCAACGGGTTCATTTGCAAATTGCCGTCTTCGGTTCCCTGTTGGTGGCTGCTTTGGCCATCGCTTTGGCACTCAAGGCGTCGATCCGACGTCTCGTCCTCACTCCGCTACTCGATATGCATGAATCCCTACGGGTCTCGGAGATGCGTTTCCGCACCCTGGTCACGTCCAGCGACGACCTCATCTATACCACCGACAGCAAGGGCAATCTCACGGCGATCTTCGACAAGAGCTTGGTGATTTCGCCGCCGGCAATCGAAACCCTGATCGGCCGACCTTTGGAAACGCTGCTCGGCGACGCCGATTCGCGGCACCGGGCTGCCCATTTGCGGGCACTCGCGGGCGAGCATGTCGCCTACGATTGGTCGTTCGAAGGCACCGGGGGCCGTGTTGATTTTCAGAGCGCGCTATCGCCGATGTATGACCAGAACGGCCAGGTCAGCGGCCTGGTCTGCATCGGCCGGGTCATTACCGAGCGTCGTCGGGCCGAGGAGCTTGCCAATCACTTGGCGCGTCACGATGTCCTGACTGGTTTGCCCAATCGGGCCTTGATGCAGGACCGGCTGGAACAGGCCATCCTGTGGGCCGAGCGCAACGGCAAGATGGTCGGTTTGCTGTTCATGGATCTGGATCGCTTCAAGGCGGTCAACGACCAGTACGGCCACGAGGTCGGCGATCAACTGCTGCAAGCCGTCGCCCAGCGTTTGCGCGGTTCCGTTCGCGATGCCGAC
>SXGT01734225.1_pt1 | contig 12940 bp, 15 predicted proteins | sample 3176221 | NCBI WGS metagenome assembly SXGT01 (sample SAMN11356862, study PRJNA531348) | freshwater metagenome | isolation source: freshwater sample F1-120 | place: China: Fuxian Lake, Yuxi | collected 2017-12-25
AAACGGCTGGCTCGACCACGACGCCGTGATGATGGAGAGTCTGCTGGCGTTCAAGCGCACCGGGGCCGACGGCATCCTCACCTACTTCGCCCGCGACGCGGCTCGGCTGCTGCGCGCCTGAGCTTGCGTCATGCGCATCTTCCACGTCCTGCCTGGCGCGGTCAGCGAGTCCGCCACGCTGCCGATGGTCCTGCCCGCCAAGGGCTACGTGTGGATCGCCTGCGGGCGGCGTGAGTTCGAGCTGGAACAAGGCGCCGTGCAGTCCACGCTGCAGGTGCTGTGCGGCATGACGCTGGTGGACCTGCACATCTCCGACCTGCTCAACAACCAGTTGCCCTCGCATTACGACTACACGTCGCAGTACGACATTCTGGTGTTCCGCCGGCTGGCTGCCGGACACAGCGAGACCGACCTGGCCCACCCCGGCGAGATGCTCACGCAGGCCACCAAACGCGGTGGTCCGCCCGTGCTGCGTCGCATCGACACCAGCCCGGTGGGTTTCGCGGTGTTCGACCGCGTGCTGCTGACTGTGCACCCGGCCGGCTGCCTGGTGCTCGAACAGTACGCCACGCGGCTGAATTCCGCTGCCACCGCCGCTTCGCGCGCGGCGGGCGTGCACCTGCCCCCCAGTCCGGCCGACCTGATGCTGCGCATCGTCAACCAGATGGTGGACGGTTACCTGGAACTGCGGCGCGAGCTCACGCGCCAGCTCGATCACTGGCAGGCCGAGCTGCTGCACCCCAAGGCGCGCTTCAGCAACTGGGGCTCGCTGCTGGACGCGCGCATCTCGCTGCACCAGCTTGACGAGATCTGCGAGGACCAGCGTTCGGCGATCCAGGACTGGATCGAATCGCTCGCCACCTGGGAACCCGGCGATGCCATCGGTGGACAGCGCGGACTGGAACTGCTGAAGGTGCGTTCGCGAGACGTGCTCGAACACATCGAACGCGTGGTGCACCACGTGCGGCGCCTGGAGCAGAACGCCGAAACCGCCGTGCAGATGCACTTCTCGGCGCAGAGCAACCGCACCAACGACATCATGCGCACGCTCACGGCGCTCACCGCCATCTTCCTGCCGCTGAACCTGATCGCCGGCATCTTCGGCATGAACTTCCAGTTCATCCCGCTGCTGCACCAGCAGACCGGCTTCTGGTGGGCCATCGGCTCCATGGCGCTCACCGCCGTGGTGCTGGGCGTGCTGTTCTGGCGCAAGCGTTACCTGGTGCGCACCTCGGGGCGCTGATGGGGAACACCCCCCTGCGCCGCTGACGCGGCTTCCCCCCTCTCTGGCGCGCCTGCGGCGCCATGAGGGGGGACAACAGCTGGGGCCGGCGGAGCCGTCCCGCGCTGTCTCTGGACGCAAACACTGCTTTCGCCGCCCGTCTTCAACTGGTCAGCGCCCCGGCTCTGGCACGCCGAACACCGAGGCGCCGTTGTCCCAGGCGATCTTGCGCGCCACATCCGGCGGCAGGCCGCCGAGCCAGGTGCGGTAGCCTTTCATGAGGCCGTCGTAGTACAGCCAGCGCTGGTTGACCCAGGTGTCCGATCCGATCATGAAACGGTCGGGGTACTTGAGCAGCAGCGCGCGCCATTCCGGGCAGAGCTGGCCGTCGCCGCAGGCCAGCCCAGGGCGGTAGGAAAGCTCGCCCATGAGCCTCGGGTAGCGTTCGAACAACGCGTCGACCCGCGCCACGGGGCTGCCGCCGATGCCGGTGTGCGCCCAGATCAGCCGCATCTTCTGACCCTTCGACGGCGTGTTCGCCATCAGCAGATCGATCGCCACGTCGTCCACGTGCGCGAGGATGGCCAGGTCTTTTTCTTCGGCCAGGGCCATGAGCTGCCTGGCCACCGGCCCGTTGGCGTTGGCGCTGTCGTACAGGTGGAACTCGCCCAGGCCCCGATACGGGCCTGCGGGCGTGCCCCGCGCGAGCTCGGCATTCACCATCTCCACGATGCTCGGGTCGCGGAACCAGTTGTTGTAGTCGGCCCGATTGCGGTAGAGGCGCACGAAAGGCACCACCGCCACGCCCGCCGCCCGCGTCTGCTCGCGCGCTGACGCCAGGGCCTTTGTGCCGTCGTTGGGCCGCGAGTTGGCCACGATCGCGCGCACGCCGTTGCGCTGCATGCGCTCGAGCACGTCGGCCATCGGGTGTGGGCAACCGGGAGCGGGCGCGTCGTGCACGCAGGCTTCGTCGTTGTAGTGCAGGTGGGCGTCGAACAGCGGGCCGGTGTAGTCGGCCGCGATCGCCGTTGCACAAGCCCCGGAAACCGCCAACGTGACAAGGCCGCGCCACATGGGAGTTCAGCCCAGGTGCTGGGCGAAGAACGCCAGGCTTCGTTCGCGCGCCAGCTTCGCGGCCGCCTCGTTGTATGAGCCTCGCTGATCGCAGTTGAAGCCGTGGTTGGCTTCGTAGACGTGCACGACCACGCCGGGATGGGCTTTCTTGAAGGCTTCCACCGTATCCAGCGGAATCCAGTGGTCCTTGTTGCCGAAGTGCGCCATCACAGGCACGCCGGGCTGGCGCGCAGCTTCCTCCGGCGTGGTCATGCCGCCGCCGTAGTACGGCACCGCAGCCGACAGGCCTTTGAGCGTGCAGGCCGCGCGCCAGGTGAGCAGCCCGCCCCAGCAGTAGCCGACGATGCCCACCTTGCCGCCTTGCGCCGCGTGGTCGATGGCCGCCTGGATGTCGGGCATCACACCCGGCTCGGGCAGTTCTTCCACCGCGGTCTTGAGTCCGAAGCCCGCGTTCATGTCGGCCTCGGTGTAGCCCATCTCCACGCCGGGTTTGACCCGGTGGAAAGTGGCCGGTGCGACCACGAAGTAGCCGTCGGCCGCGTAGCCGTCGGCCACCGATCGGATGTGAGCGTTGACGCCGAAGATTTCCTGCAGCACGACCAGGCCGCCACGCGGCGTTCCCGCGGGTTCGGCGACGTAGGCCGGGAAGGTAAAACCGTCGGCGGATGTGAGTTGGGTGGTTTGTCCCATGGTGTGAGCTCCTGTCGGGGTGAGGGAAAAGTTCAGGCCTTCAGGCGGCGGGCCACGAAGTCAAGGCGGTCCTGGCCCCAGAAAAGTTCGCCGTCGATGACGTAACTGGGCGCACCGAACACACCGGCATCGATCGCCGCCTGCGTCTGCTGTTCGTAAAGCGTCTGCACATCGGCCTGCTGTGATTGTGAGAGCCGCGCCTCGTTCAGGTGCGTCTCTGCCAGCAGTTCTGCGAGCACCGACGGATCGGCAATGTCGCGCTCCTGCGCCCACACGGCCGCCGTCACGGCACCCGTGATGCGCATCGCTGCATCTGCACCATCGCGCAGCGCCACCGCGGTGATGAGGCGGGCAGCGGGATCTCCAGCCACCGGGAAAAAGCGCGGTTCTGGGTTCAGCGGCACCCCCAGCGCTGCGCTGAACCGGCGCAGTTCGAGCAGGCGGTACGCCTGCCGCTGCGGCGCACGCTTGTGCAGTGGCAAGCCGCCCGAGATGGGAAACACCTTGCCGAGGTCGGCAGGCAGCACGCGCACGGTGGCGGCGGACTCGCGCACCAGGGCGGCAAACCGCTCGTGGCCGAGGTAGGTCCAGGGGCTCTGAGGGGCGAAGTAGTAGTCGACTGTGCGACCCATGGCGGTCTCCTGACGCTGTTGTAATGTGGCGCTGCGCCGCGCACTGTGTTGTACGCGATGCCACCACATTCTGCAGGAGACAGGTTATGGACATGGTGTTGTTGGTCACGGGCGGCGGGCGTGGCATCGGTGCCGCCACAGCCCGGCTGGCGGCGACGCAGGGCTGGGCGGTCGCGGTGAACTACACCGCCAACTCGCTGGCGGCCGATGAAGCAGTGCGTGCCATCCGGGCCGGGGGTGGCAACGCCATGAGCGTGCAGGCCGACGTGGCCGACGAAGACCAGGTGCTGGCCATGTTCGCGCGCATCGACGCCCGACTCGGCCCCATCACCGGCCTGGTCAACAACGCGGGCGTGGTGGACGTGACGCAGCGGCTGGACCAGATGAGCGTGGCGCGCTGGCGCCGCATGTTCGACATCAACGTGATCGGTTCGCTGATCTGCGCGCGCGAAGCGGTGCGGCGCATGAGCACCCGGCACGGCGGCGCGGGCGGTTCGATCGTGAATGTCTCCAGCGCCGCGGCCCGTCTGGGGGCGCCCGGCCAGTATGTGGACTACGCGGCCGCCAAGGGCGCCATCGACACCTTCACCATCGGCCTCGCAAAAGAGGTCGCCACGGAGGGCATTCGGGTCAACTGCGTGCGCCCGGGCTTGATCGACACGGACATTCATGCCTCCGGCGGCTTGCCCCACCGGGTGCGGGACCTGAGCCCGGAGATCCCGATGAAGCGCGGCGGCGATGCCGACGAGGTGGCGCAGGCCATCGTGTGGCTGCTGTCCGATGTCTCGAAATACACCACCATGTCGTTCATCGACGTGTCGGGAGGCCGCTGATGAAAAAGGAATCCCACGCGACACCCTTGCACGGTTCGCAGCCCGACAGCGGGACGTCACCCGCGCAGATCACGCTGTGGTGGGAAGACCTGCAGGTCGGCGAGACACGCGACCTCGGCACCATCACACCCACCGAAGAAGAGACGGTGGCCTTCGCCCGTCAATTCGATCCCCAGCCCTTCCACCTTGACCACGAGGCGGCCAAGGCTTCCGTGTTCGGCGCGCTCAGCGCCAGCGGCTGGCACACCTGCGCCATGGCCATGCGGCTGATGGTGACCAACTTCCTCGTGCACACCTCCAGCCTGGGTTCACCCGGCCTGGAGAGTCTGAAGTGGCTGAAGCCCGTGTTTCCCGGCGACACGCTGCGGCTGCAGCACACCATCACCGAAAAGCGGCCCATGAGCAAGCGGCCAGACGTGGGACTGGTGCGCACGATCTGGGAAATGCACAACCAGCATGGCGACAAGGTTCTGCACATGGAGGGGTACGGGATGTTCAGGAGGCAGTTGGTGGAAGGTCCCCCCGCCTGACCCCCAATCCCCCACAATCGCCGGCATGGATTTCAAGCCGCTGATCACCCTGCTCGCCATCGTCAACCCGTTGGCGATCGTGCCGTTCTTCATCCATTACACGCAGGGATTCTCGAGAAAGCAGCGGCGGCGCACCGTGCTGATCTCGGCCTTCAGCGCGTTCGCGGTGATCGCCACCTGCGCCATCGTGGGCTTGCAGATCCTGGAATTCTTCGGCATCTCGCTGGCGAGCTTCCAGGTCGGCGGCGGCATGCTGCTGCTGACCTCGGCGCTGTCCATGCTCAACGCACAGCCCGCCGAGGCCAAGACCACGCCGGGCGAGGTGGAAGATGCGTCGGCCCGGGCTTCGATTGCGGTGGTGCCGCTCACCATTCCCCTGCTCACCGGTCCCGCGACCATGTCGACCGTGGTGATCTACGCGGACCAGGCCAAGACCTTCTTTCAGCACGCCGCACTGGTCGGCTACGGCGTGGTGATTGCCGTGGCCACCGCCATCTGCTTCACGCTCGCCGAGCCGATCGCCCGGTTCCTGGGACAGACCGGCATCAACGTCATGACGCGGTTGATGGGCCTGATCCTGGCCGCGCTGTCGGTGGAGGTCATGGCCACCGGCCTGGTCAAGCTCTTTCCGGCTTTGCTCGGCTAGGCAGGTCGGGAACAGGCGATCCGCCGCCGGGCCGCCCCACGGCGGATCAGCCCCCTCAGGGGGCAGCGACCCGCGCAGCGGCGGAGCGTGGGGGCTATTTCACCTTGGCGATCTCGGCCCGGAACTCCGCCAGCACCGCCCGCGCGTTCTTCAGGCCACGGCCCTCGGCCGCTGCCACCCACTTGTCTTCCAGCGCCGCCTGTTTGGCCTTGACCTCGTTCACGAAGGCGTCGTTGGCCATCTGGCGCTGCACGCCGGTCTGCTTCTGGATGTCGCGCGAGGCCGCGTCGGTGCGGTCCCAGCCGGCGCCGAAGAGGCGCGCGGCGGCTTCGCCCGACACCTTGTCGATGGCGGCGCGTTCTTCGGGCTTGAGCCCCTTGTACTTGGCCTCGTTCATCATGAAGACGAAGCTGGTGTTGTAGAGACCGCCGGGGAAGGTGGTGGCGTACTTCGCCATCGACAGGCGCATCGACTGCAGCGATTCGTCGGGGAAGAAGGTGCCGTCCATCACACCCGTGGAGAGCAGTTCGAAGGATTCGGTCGCGGGCTTGAGCGTGGTGTTCCAGCCCATCGCCTTGGAGAGTTCGTTGATGTTCCCGCCGCCAATGCGGAACTTGAGCTTGCCGGCGTCTGCCGCGGAAGTCACAGGTTGCTTGACGGTGAAGATGATGCCCGGGCCGTGCGTGAACACCGCCAGCGCCTTCACACCGCGGTGCTCACCCAGCGGCGCGAAGTACTTGTCGTAGATGCGCTGGTAAGCCACCGAGGTGGTGGTGGAGCTGTCGCCCAGGAAAGGAAACTCGGCCACCTGGGTAAAGATGAATCGGCCCGGGGTGTAGCCGTCCACCGTGAAGGAGACGTCGGCCAGCCCGTCGCGCACGGCGTCGAAGGTGCCGGGCGGCGCCGACACGGCCTTGGGCAGCAGGTTGCACTTCACACTGCCCTTGGTCTCCTTCTCCACCGCCTCGCACCACTGGTTCTGCGCCATGGTGGCTCCGTGCGAGGGGGGCAGCCAGGTGGAGACGCTGAGCACCGTCTGGGCGCTGGCCAGCCCCGTGGTGGCGAAAAGCGTGGCGGCCAGCGGGGCGAGCAGGAAATTCTTTCGAGTCATGAAGTGTCTCCGTTGTGGTCAGGCCGTCACGGCCGTGGGGGGTGAAGCGGTGGTGGTGGCGCGTTGCTCCGCCTGCACGCGGGTCTCCAGCAGGCGGCGGAACTGGGCGAGTGCGGCGTCCATGGCCAGCGGCATCATGGGCAGCGTGGGGTTGAGCTGGATGTTGCGGTGTTGTGCGGTGATCATGTCGCGGTCTTCGTTGAACGCGCCGACCAGGCTGTTGAAGATGCTCTCGGTCACCGCGTCGTCGCCTTCGTCCACCGGGTGCGACTGCTGGAAGAAATAGTGCGTGGTGGTGGCCGTCTCGGGCGTGAGCGTCTGGCAGCTGTGCAGCCGCACCGAGGGCCCGTGCGCGTCGGGCGCCGCGCCGGTGGGTCGTCCGCCGGAGTGCATCAGCAGCGTGCCGGGCAACAGGAATTCGTAGACGAACCATCGGTCCAGGTTCGTGTCGAAGCGGCGAAACCGCTGGTAGAAGGGCGGCGCGGGCACGTCGTTCACGTGCCGCGAGACCTTGATACCCATCTGCGGCCAGTCGGGTGTGGCACCGGGCACGGGCTCGATCACGGGGCGCGACTGCGCGATGCGTGTGGAGCCACCCAGCGATTTCTCGTGCACGAAGCTCAGGTGGGAAAAGTCCAGCAGGTTGTCGCAGATGAGCAGGTAGGGCGTGTCGTAGTGCAGGTAGCCGGGCTTGTGTGTCCACTGCGGGCTGTCGCAGCTGAAGTTGTCGGGCAGCAAGGCGGTGTCGGCCTTTTCGGGATCACCCATCCACACGAACACCCATTTGTTCTTCATCGCCACGGGGTAGCGGCGCACCCGCGCCTTGGCGGGCACGATCTCGATGCCGGGCGCCTCCACGCACTGACCCTGCGCGTCGAACTTCAAGCCGTGGTAATCGCAACGCACGCAGTCGCCCTCGCGCCGGCCCACCGACAGCGGCGCGTGGCGGTGGCAGCAACGGTCTTCCAGCGCCACCAGGTCGCCGGCTTGCGTGCGGTAGACCAGCACCGGCTCGCCCAGCACCGTGCGGGTGAAGAGTTGCGGCGCGTCGGCGGCGGGGATCTCGTGGTCCCAGGCGATCACGTACCAGCAGTTGCGCAGCCACATGGCCTGTCTCCTTGTTGTCGTTCGTCGTTGCTGCGTGCCATGCTAGGCGGCACCGCCTCCGCGCTTGTCCCCCTCAAAGGGGATGGATGGGGTTATCTCAGGTCAACCACCGGGCCAGGCCCAGACGGTGCGCGGGCCAGCCCGCCTCCGTCAGCTTGAGATAGGCGCGTTTGCGCAAGGTGACCACGGTCGACGGCGCGACATCGAGATCGGCGGCCACGCCATCGGCACTGAGGCCGCAGGCGATGCGGGCGCAGACGGCGCGCTCCCGAGGCGACAGCGTGGACACCAGCCGAAGCAGGCGCTGCTCGGCCTGAGCCACCTGCGCATGGCGATCGGCCACGACCGCGCCGACCTGCAGCGCGGCTTGGTGCGCCTGCCGCAGCAACGGGGCGAGTGCGAGCAGCTGCGCGATCTCGTCCGGCTGGAAAAAGCCCTGCCGGTCGTCGCGGTAGAGGTGGATCGCCTGCACAGCGCCGGGCGCCGGCGTGTGCAGCAGCGTGAAACGTTCGGTGAGTCGCTCACGCACATAGATGTCGTCGCGCCAACCGGCCACAGGCAGTTCGTCGGCCCGGCAGTGCAACACCGCCACTTCGCGCGCCGGTCGGGCCGCCACGTGGTCGGCCAGTCGCATCACCGAATCGCTGCGGAAGTAGCTGCGTCGGTAGATGGCGAAACACTCGGCGACCACATCGCGGCCGTGGGTGTCCCGGCTGCTGCCCTCGATGAGTTCGGGGGTGTGCCGGCGAAAGGCCACCAGCGAGAGGTATTGCACCGGCACCACTTGCTGGATGGCGCGCAGGAGGCGCGCCGCGCTCAGCGGTGCGCTGGCCACTTCGAGCAGGCCATGCACCGCAGCAGCCGACACAGCGTGGCCGGCGGCCGGGGCGTCCAGGGTCCAGGTGGAAGGCATGGGCCGATTTTTCTGTGCCCGGTTGCCTGCGGGTAGGGGGCTAACCCTGCCGGGCTGTCGCCTGCGGGTAAAGGCCGAGCGTCTGCGCCTGCAGTCGCGCAAGGCCCAGCAGGGCGTCGGTGAACGGGGTGGGGACGCCGGTCAGCTGGCCAAGTTCGCGCACCACGCTCACCAGCGCGTCGAGCTCCACCGGCTTTCCGGCCTGCACGTCCTGCAGCATCGAGGTCTTGAACGCGCCGAGCTTGAGCGTGACGGCGTGGCGGTCTTCGGGCTGCTGGTCGATGGGGATGCCGATCTGCGCGCCGATGGCTTTGGCTTCGAGCATGACGCTGCTGATGAAGCCACGCACCAGTTCGTCGCCCATGATGCGGTCCGTGGTGGCGCCGGTGAGCGCACTCACAGGGTTCACCGTCATGTTGCCCCACAGCTTGTACCAGACGTCTTTCTGGATCTGCGGCGAGACAGTGGCGTTGAGCCCCGCGCGCTGAAGCAGCTCGGCCAGCGCCACCACGCGATCGCTGCGTTCGCCAGACGGCTCGCCGACGATCAGGCCATTGCCGAAGTGGTGGCGGATCACACCCGGCGCATCGACCGAGCAGCTGGCGTGCACCACACCCCCGACCACGTTGCGCGCGGGAACGGCCCGATCGATCGCGCCGCCTGGATCCACCGCCTGCAGCCGCGTGCCGGAACGCGCGCCGCCGAACTCGTTGAAGAACCACCAGGGCACGCCGTTCATGGCGGTGAGCACCACGGTGTGGCGGCCGATGAGGGGCGCGATACCGCGTGCCACCTCGGTCATGGAAGGTGCCTTGACAGCGACGATGACCAGGTCCTGCACGCCCAGCCCCACCGCGCTCGAAGAGGCCTCGACCGGCGCACCGATGAGCTTGCCGTCGTGATGCAGTTGCAGGCCGTCGCGCTGCAACGCGGCCAGCGTATCGCCGCGCGCGAGCGCACTTACCAGGCAGCCTGTGTGCGAGAGCAGCACGCCGAGCCAGCCGCCGATGGCGCCGGCACCGACGATGGCGACGCGTTGAAATTCCGGATTGCGCAAGGATTACTCCAGGTAACTGCGGTCGAGGCGGTTCACCTGGCGGACCAGGGCATCGAACACGTCGCGGCCAGCGCCGTGGTGGGGATTGAACTGCAGCGCGTCACGCGTGCACCTCGCGGCGATGGCTTCGGGCACGGGAATGGCCGCGTCGGCGCCCCCCATGGAAAAAGTGGCCATCTGGATTTCGCAGGCGCGCTGCAAGGTCCAGAGGATGGCAAAGGTCTGTGGCAAGGTGGCGCCCCAGGCCAGCAGGCCGTGGTTGCGCAGGATCACGGCGGGTTTGTTGCCGATGCTGCGCAGCAGGCGCGGCGCCTCGTCGGCGTGGATGGTGATGCCTTCGAAGTCGTGATAGGCCACCATGTCGTGCAGCTGGGCGGTGTAGAAGTTGGTCTGCTGCAGGCCGCCCTTCAGGCAGGCCACGGCCACGCCGGCCGTGGTGTGGGTGTGCATGACACAGTGCGCGCCCTCCAGCGCATCGTGGATGGCGGCGTGCACCGTGAAGCCCGCGGGGTTCACGGGATGCGGCGACCCATCGAGCACCTCGCCCCGAAGGTTGATCTTCACCAGGTTGCGCGCCGTCACCTCGCTGTAGTGCAGGCCGAAGGGATTGATGAGGAACTGTTTGTCCTCGCCGCACACGCTGGCGGGCAAGCGCAGCGTGATGTGGTTGTAGATCATCTCGGTCCAGCTCAGCATGGCGAAGACGCGGTAACAGGCGGCGAGCTCGATGCGCGCGGCCCACTCGTCGGCGTGCATGCCGGCGGGTGTGGTGCTGGCCGGGTTCAGTGCGGTGTTCATCGATGCATCTCCTTCAGTAGGTGTTTCGCACGGCTTCGCCGGTGCCCTTGTATTGCGCCAGCAGGCTGCTGGCACCGGCGGCGAGCAGCATGGTGTCGGCGCCCACGGCCACGAACTGCGCCCCGGCCTGCAGCCACTGCCGCGCCAGCGGCTCGGTGGTGGCCAGGATGCCGGGCGCCTTGCCCGCAGCGCGGATGCGTGCGATGCCGTCGAAGATGGCCGCCTGCACGTCCGGGTGACCGGCGTTGCCGGGATGGCCCATGGACGCGCTGAGATCGGCCGGGCCGATGAAGACACCATCCACCCCCGGCGTGGCAGCGATCGCATCCAGGTGGCTCATGGCCTGCACGGTCTCGGCCTGCACGAGCACGCAGACCTGCTCGTTGGCCTCGAGCACGTAGCGTCCGTGGGCCTGCCAGCGCGATGCCCGTGCCAGCGCGCTGCCCATGCCGCGGATGCCGGCGGGCGCATAGCGGGTGGCTTTTACCACCAGGTCGGCCTGCTCGGGCGTGTCGATCATCGGCACCAGCAGGGTCTGCACGCCCACATCGAGGTACTGCTTGATGAGCGCGACGCCGACATCACCGGTGCCCACCGGCACCCGCACCACCGGGTGGGAGCGCCGGTCGCCAAACGCCTGCTGTGCGCTGGCCACGGCCTGGAGCTGGGCGAGCGTGCTGCGCACGTCGTTGGGCGCGTGTTCACCATCGATGAGCAGCCAGTCGAATCCGATGCCGGCGATGAGTTCGGTGCTGTAGGGGCTGGCCAGCGCCGCCCACAGGCCGATCGCGGATTGCCCGGCGGCGAGCGATTGCTTGAAGGTGTTGACGGGTGTTTGCATGGAAGGGCAGTCAGACGAACTGGAAGCGCAGGCAGCCGAGCGGTCCGTAGTCCGCCTCGTACAGGTCACCGGCCCTGGCCGGAACCGGCCGCGTGAAGGATCCGGCCAGCACGATCTGGCCGGCGTGAAGCGACTCGCCCCAGGGCGCGAGCTTGTGCGCCAGCCAGGCGATGCCGATGGCCGGGTGTCCCTGCACGCCGGCCGCCAGACCGGTTTCTTCCACCGCGCCGTTCTGCCGCAGGATGGCGCCGCACCAGGGAAGGTCGGTGGTGTGTGGATCGGCTCGGTAGCGTGCGTCGCCCTCGCCGATCACGATGCCGGCGTTGGCCGCGTGGTCGCTGATCGTGTCGAACACCTTGCGCATGGCCTTGGTGTGGCGGTCGAACTGCTCGATGCGCGCGTCGATGATCTCGATGGCGGGCGTGACGTACTCCGTGGCGGCCAGCACGTCTTCCACAGTCACGCCCGCGCCTTCCAGCGGCGCCTTGAGAACGAACGCGAGTTCCACCTCCACGCGCGGTGCGATGAAGCGGCTGGCCGGGATCTCCAGCACCTGGCCTGCAGGGGCGGTGAAACGCATGCTGTCGAGCAAGGTGCCGAAGTCCGGCTCGTCGATCTGGCTGGAGATCTGCATGGCGCGGCTGGTCAGGCCGATCTTGTGGCCGATGACCTGCTTGCCGCCAGCCACCTGCTGCGCCACCCACTCGCGGCCCACGCGGTAACCGTCTTCGATGGTCATGGCGGGGTACCGCTTCGAAAAATGCGTCAGCGGCGTGCGCGTTCTTTCCGCGTGGTCGAGCTCGGCGGCGAGTTGCTGGATGAGGGCGTCGTCGAGCATGGGTTCAGGTCCGGTTGAAAAGCGGATGCAGGGAGCTGGTCTTGGCATCGAACACCTCATGCCCTTCGTCCACCTGGACGGTGATGCCGATCGGACGTGCGGCCAGACGGGCCGCGAAGCGCGCCTTCACCACCGCCTGCAGGGCATCGCCCACGCGCTGGTGCACCTCGGCACTCCGGCCCTTGGCCATGCGAACGTTCATGTAGACGAAGGCGTAGTCGTCGCCCATGCCGGCCGCGGTGCCAGCCGCACCACCGTCGGCGATGGCGCTGTGCGCCGCCGGGTAAGCAAGCACGCGCGTGCCGCCGGTGGGAAACACCTGCCGGTCGGACTCATCGCGCACGGTCAGCATGGTGTCGCACAGTTCGCGGCAGAGCGCGCCCATGTCGACACCCCCTTGCGCGGCGGGCTGGTCGAGGTTGGGCGTGTAGAGGATGACGAGGTGCGGCATGTTCGGATCAGAGTCGGCTCACGGCCTGGTAACCCGCGGCGGACGAAGCCTGAGGCCCTGGAATCGCCGCGCCGGTCTGCGGTGTGACGGGAAAGACGGCGTTGATCTGTCCGGTGCCGGAGGCGCCGAAGTAGGGCGTGATCACTTCGGCACGGCCGTCGTACTCGCTCCAGCCCAGCGCGCCCAGCATCATGGCG
>SXGT01486998.1_pt1 | contig 12939 bp, 11 predicted proteins | sample 3176221 | NCBI WGS metagenome assembly SXGT01 (sample SAMN11356862, study PRJNA531348) | freshwater metagenome | isolation source: freshwater sample F1-120 | place: China: Fuxian Lake, Yuxi | collected 2017-12-25
CCCGGCGCGGCGCGCGCCGGGCTCGGCCCCGATCTGCCGCCGCTGTTCGCCAACGACGAGACGCTCGCCGCCGATCTGCGGGTGGCGGCGGAGCGAGAGGCCGACCCGCTCTGGCGGATGCCGCTGTGGCACGGTTATGACGAGCTCCTCAAGAGCGACGTCGCCGACCTGCTCAACGCCCCCGACGGCGGCTACGCCGGCGCGATCACCGCGGCGTTGTTCCTGCGCCGCTTCGTGCCCGCGGAAATCGCCTGGGCGCACCTCGACGTCTTCGCCTGGCGACCCGCGGCCAAACCCGGACGCCCGAAAGGCGGCGACGCGTTCGGGCTGCGCGCCGCGTTCGCGATGTTGCAGGCGCGCTACGCGTAGCAACAATTAGGCGAGGACGAGAGCACTCCTCCCCCAGAGGGGGAGGGGAACCGCCGCGAAGCGGTGGTGGAGGGGGTTGTCCGCGAGCGAACCGCCTGTGGCGAGCCCCCTCCACCAGCTTCGCTGGTCCCCCTCCCCCTTCGAGGGAGGATTGCCGAGGGCTACAACCCCGCCGCCGCCTCGATGATCGGCACGAACTTCGCCGCGGTCAGGCTCGCGCCCCCGACCAGCGCCCCGTCGACGTTCGCGGTCCCAAGGATCGCCGCGGCGTTGCCGCCGGTCACCGACCCGCCGTAAAGGATGCGGACGCCGTCCGCCGCGTCCCCGATCAGCATCCGCAGCTTAGCCCGGGCGATCGCGTGGATCGCCGCGATCTCGTCCAACGTCGGCGTCCGCCCCGTCCCGATCGCCCAGCGCGGTTCATAGGCGAGCGTGAACCAGCTGCCGTCCGCATTGTCGGGCACCGACTTCTCGATCTGCGCCTGCACCACGCGCTCCGCGCGGTCGGCGTTGCGCTCGGCCTCGGTCTCGCCGCAGCAGGAGATGACGTGGAGCCCCGCGCGCCGCGCCGCCGCGGCCTTGGCCCAGGCGTCGTGGCTCGTCTCGCCTTGGTCCGCGCGGCGTTCCGAATGGCCGACGATCGCGAAGCGCGCGCCCGCCTCGCGCACCATCGCCGCCGAAACGCAGCCGGTATGCGCGCCGCTATCGGCTTCGTGGACGTCCTCCGCCCCGATCAACAGCGAGGGCGTGCGCTCGGCGGCGGGCGCGATCAACGTGAAGGGCACCGCCACCGCCACGTCGACCCCCGGGGCCGCAGCAGCCGCCGCCGCGATCGCTTCCAACTCGGCCAGGCTGCTCCGCGACCCGTGCATCTTCCAGTTTCCCGCCACCAACTTGCGTCGCATCACCGCTCCTGTCTCAATCCACTACGCCCTAGCCGCGCGCAGCCGCGGCTTGAAGCCCGAACCCGCCGCCCCTAAAGCCGACACGTCCCGTCCATCACCGATCGCGCGTCCATGCTCAGCTTCTTCCGCCGTCTCACCAAATCGAAGATCGGCGGTGTCGTCGCCTTTTTCATCCTGGGCATCATCGCGCTCGCCTTCGCGGCCAGCGACATCACCGGGGTCAGCAGCGGCGGCGGCGTCGGGCTGAGCGGCGGCGACGTCGCGACCGTCGGCGACGCCAAGGTGACGATCGCCGATCTGAAGGCGCGCGCGCAGAGCGCGGTGGAGGCCGGACGCCAGCAGCAGCCGACGCTCGACATCGCTCAGTTCGTCGCCCAGGGCGGGCTGGAGGGCACCCTCGAGCGCGAGATCGGCGGTCTGGCGCTCCAGCAGTTCGGGCTCGCGCACGGCATGGCGGTCAGCAAGCGTTCGGTCGACGGCCTGCTCGCCGGCATCCCAGCGCTCCAGGGTCCCAACGGCAAGTTCGATCCCGCCATCTACCAGCGCATACTCGCCGAACGCCGCCTGACCGACGCGCAGGTGCGCAGCGACATCGCGCGCGACACGATCGCGCAGGGGCTGATCGCGCCGACGCAGGGCGCATCGCAGATCCCGGCGGGCGTCGCGCTCCCCTATGCGTCCCTGCTGCTGGAGCGCCGCGCCGGGCAGATCGCGTTCGTTCCGGCGAGCGCGATGAACACCGGCCCCGCCCCGACCGACGCCGAGCTGCAGACATGGTACCGCCGCAACGTCGCGCGCTACACGCTGCCCGAGCGCCGCGTCGTCCGCTACGCGCTGGTCACGCCCGCCTCGATCGACGCCAAGCCGTCGGAGGCGGAGATCGCCGCCGCTTATGCCGCGGATCGCGCCAAATACGCGCCCAGCGAACGCCGCACGATCGCTCAGGTCGTCGTCGCCGATCAGGCGGGCGCCGCCGCGCTGGCGGCCAAGGTGCGCGGGGGCGCGGACATCGCCGCCGCGGCGCGTGCGATCGGGCTCGAAGCATCCAGCCAAACAAACGTGGACAAGGCGACCTATGCTCGCGCCGCATCCCCCGCGCTCGCCGACGCGGTCTTCGCCGCCGCGCAAGGAACGGTCGTCGGGCCGGTGCGCGGCCCGCTCGGCTGGACCGTCGCCAGGGTCAGCGCGGTCGAACAGGTCGCGGGCCGCACGCTGGCGCAGGCGCGCGAAGAGATCGTCGCCGCGCTCACCACGCGCAAGACGACCGAGGGTCTCGCCGATATCCAGAACGCGATCGATGGCGCGCTGGCCGAGAATTCGACCTTCGACGAAGTCGCCGCCGATCGCAAGTTGAGCCCCCGCACCACCCCCGCGCTGCTCGCCGACGGAACCGATCCGCTCAACCCCGCCCCCGCCGATCCGGCGCTCGCGCCGCTCGTCGCCGCCGCGTTCCAGATCCAGGACGGCGACCCGCCCTCGCTCGTATCGACGGGGCAGGACGGCAGCTTCGCGATCGTCGCGCTCGGCCGCGTCGTTCCGTCCGCGCCGCGCCCGCTGGCGGAGGTGCGCGCCGCCGTCGCCCGCGATCTTGCCGCGGACCGCGCCCGCCAGGCCGCGCGCCGCGTCGCCAACCAGATCCTCGCCAAGGTCAACGGCGGCGCCCCGCTCGCCCGCGCCGTCGCGGGCCCCGGCGCGACGATTCAGCAGGTCGAGAGTTCGCGCGCCGAGCTGTCGCGCAATCCCCGCGGCGCGCCGCCGCCGCTCGCGCTGATGTTCTCCATGCCGCAGAACACCGCCAAGACGCTGGAGGCGCCGAACAACGGCGGCTGGTACGTCGTCCGTCTCGACCGCATCCAGTCGGGCGACGCGCGCGGCAACCCCGCGATCCTGCAGGCGGCCCGCGCGGAGATCGGTCGCGCGGTGGGCAACGAATATGTCCAGCAATTCGCCCGCGCCGCGCGCAACGCGGTGGGCGTCCGCACCGACGCGGGCGCGCTGGCGCAGGTCCGCCGCGACCTGCTCGGCCAGTCGGGCAATTGATCGAGGGCCGGACGGAGGCGCTTGCGGCGCTGGCGCACGGCCGTCCCGGCTTCGTCTGGCGGCGTCAGGTCGCCGACACGGAGACCCCGGTCGCCGCCGCGCTCAAGTTGATCGAGCCCGGCCGCGGCGACTTCCTGCTCGAATCGGTCGAGGGCGGCGCGACGCGCGGGCGCCACAGCCTGATCGGCCTCGCCCCCGATCTCGTCTTCCGCGCGCACGGCCCCCGCGCCGAGATCAACCGCCGCTGGCGCGACGACCGCGCGTCCTTTGTCGAGGAATCGCGCCCGACTCTCGACGCGCTGCGCGCCCTCGTCGCCGAGTGTCGCGCCGACGTGCCATCCGAACTCCCCCGCGCGCTCGCCTGCCTCGTCGGCTATTTCGCTTATGAGACGATCGGGCTGGTCGAGACGCTCGCGATCCCCGCCGCCGATCCGCTGGCGCTGCCCGACATGATCTTCGTGCGGCCCAGCGTCGTCCTCGTCTTCGATCGCCTGGCCGACGCGCTGTACCTTGTCGCCCCGGTCTGGCCCGGCGGCGATCCGGAGACGTCGGTCCTCGCCGCCGAGGAGCGGCTCGACGCCACCGCCGCCCGCGTGGCCACGACGCCGCTCCCCCCGCCGGTCCGCGCGCAAGCGGTCGCGCCCGTTTACACCCCCGCCGTCGCGCCCGAGCGCTATGAAGCGATGGTCGACCGCGCCAAGGATTACATCCGCGCGGGTGACATCTTTCAGGTCGTCCTCGCCCAGCGCTTCTCTGCGCCCTTCCCGCTGCCGCCGTTCGAGCTCTACCGCTCGCTCCGCCGGATCAACCCGTCACCCTTCCTCTACCATCTCGACCTGCCCGGCTTCGCGCTGATCGGCTCGAGCCCCGAAATCCTGGTCCGCGTCCGCGACGGCGACGTGACGATCCGCCCGATCGCGGGCACCCGGCCGCGCGGCGAGACCGCGGCCGAGGACGACGCCAACCGCCTCAGCCTGCTCGCCGACCCGAAGGAGCGCGCGGAGCACCTCATGCTGCTCGATCTCGGCCGCATCGACGTCGGCCGCGCGGCTGCGCCCGGCAGCGTCCGGGTGACCGACAGCTACGCGGTCGAACTCTACAGCCACGTCATGCACATCGTGTCGAACGTGGTCGGCACGCTCTCGCCCGATCGCGACGCGCTGGATGCGCTGTTCGCAGGGTTTCCGGCCGGCACCGTAAGCGGCGCGCCCAAGGTCCGCGCCTGCCAGATCATCGCCGAGCTGGAGCCCGAGAAGCGCGGCGCCTATGCGGGCGGAGTCGGGTATTTCTCCCCCGATGGGTCGATGGACTCGTGCATCGTGCTCCGCACCGCCGTGGTCAAGGACGGCATGATCCACGCCCAGGCGGGCGCAGGGATCGTCGCCGACAGCGTCCCCGCCTACGAGCAGCGCGAGTGCGAGGCCAAAGCCGGAGCGATCCTGGCAGCGGCGCGCGAAGCGGTCGCACGGGCGTCCGCCTCCGGCTACGGGCAATAACCCCGGCTACTCGGCTGGGATCGTGATCGGCGCGTCCTCGCCGCCCGGCACCGATTCTGCCGCCCGCGCATTCGCCCGCTTTTCCGCGGCATAAGCCCGGTTCCACGCCAGCGCGCACCCGGTCTGCCCGCCCGTCCCGACCGGCGAACACGTGTCGGGCAGCCCGCCTGCTACCCGCCCGACCTGATCGGCGTAAGCGGTGCGGTTCACCCAGGATTGGTTCGCCGCGCTCGGCTCGGTCCGGCGCAGCGCCTGGGGAATCCGGTACGGCTCGATGATCGTCGTGCAGACGACCACCTCGTCGCCGACCGCCTTGGGACATTCCTGCCCCCGCTGGATGGTGACGCTGCGGATCCGCTGCGGCGGCGTCCCCGCGGCGGTGTCCGCCTGCTGGGCGGCCAGGGGAGCCGCCGGAGCCGCCAGCAGCACCGCGAGCATCGGAATACGCATCACCTGAACTCCTCTGGTCATTGCAACGAAGCGTCTGGGGCTTCGATCCGTCATGTCGCCGCACTGTGTCCGCTTCGCGGCCACACGACAAGCCGTTGCGCCCCCGCCTGCACCGGCTATGAGGCGCTGCGATGATTTTGGTGATCGACAATTACGACAGCGTCACCTGGAACCTCGTCCATTATCTGATGGAGCTGGGCGCCCGGGTCGAGGTCGTGCGCAACGACGCGATCTCCGCGGGTCAGGCGCTGTCCTCGGGCGCGAGCGCGTTCCTGATCTCCCCCGGCCCCTGCACCCCCAGCGAAGCGGGCGTCTCGCTCGATCTCGTCGCCGCCTGCGCCGAAGCCGCCAGGCCGCTGCTCGGCGTCTGCCTCGGCCACCAGGCGATCGGCCAGCATTTCGGCGGCAAGGTGGAGCGCGGCGGCCTGATGCACGGCAAGACCTCCGCGATGATCCACGACGGCACCGGCCTGTTCGACGGCCTGCCGAGCCCGTTCACCGCCACCCGCTACCACTCGCTGGTCGTCAACGACGTGCCAGCGAGCCTCCGCGTCAACGCCCGCACCGAGGACGGCCTCGTCATGGGCGTCGCGCACAACTCGCTTCCCATCCACGGCGTCCAGTTCCACCCGGAAAGCATCGCCACCGAACACGGCCACGCCATGCTCGCGAACTTCCTCCGGATCGCCGGGCTGACGGTGCGAGAGCGCGCGTGACCACCCTCGCCCTTCTCCCCGACACGTCCTCACCGCTGTCGCACGAGAGCGCCGCCCAGGCGTTCGCCGACATTCTCGACGGCCTCGCCCCCGACGACGCGATCGCGCGCTTCCTCATCGGCCTCACCGAACGGGGCGAGACCTCGATCGAGATCGCCGAAGCCGCCCGCGCGCTGCGCCGTCGCCTGCTCCCGATCACCGCCCCGCCTGGCGCGATCGACGTCTGCGGCACCGGCGGCGACGGGCACCACACGCTCAACGTCTCCACCGCGGTCGCGCTGGTCGTCGCGGCGGCGGGCGTGCTGGTCGCCAAGCACGGCAACCGCGCCGCCTCCAGCAAGGCGGGGGCCGCCGACACGCTTGAAGCGCTTGGCCTCGACATGGCCCGAGCCGGTGCGCTCGCGGAGCAGAGCCTCGCCGACATCGGAATCGCCTTCCTGTTCGCCGCCAACCACCATCCCGCGATGGCGCGGATCACCCCGATCCGCAAACGCATCGGCCGCCGCACGATCTTCAATCTGATGGGCCCGCTCGCCAATCCAGCGGGCGTCACCCGCCAGCTCATCGGGATCGCGCGACCGGATTACGCCACCCTCTACGCCGAAGCGCTGCTCCAGCTCGGCACCGAGGCCGCGCTCGTCGTCTCGGGCGAGGAAGGCGTCGACGAGCTCTCCGGCGCGGGCCCCAGCGTCGCCGTCTCCGTCGGCGCGGTCTGCTTGCCCTCCACGATCACGCCGGAGGACGCAGGCCTCCCCCGCCACCCGATCAGCGCCATCCGCGGCGGCGACGCCCGCGAGAACGCCGCCGCCCTCCGCCATCTCTTGCAAGGCGCGCAGGGCGCGTACCGCGACGCCGTCCTCCTCAACGCCGCCGCCGCACTCGTCATCGCAGGCCGAGCCTCGGTATTGCCAGAGGGCGTCAGCATCGCTGCCGAAGCGCTTGATTCAGGGAACGCAAACGCGCTCCTCGACCGCTGGATCGCCTACGCATGACGATGCTCGACCGCATCCTCGAGACCAAGCGCGCCGAGGTCGCCGAACGCCGCCGCACCGTCTCCACCGCCGACCTCGGCGCGCAGGCGCTCACCCGCACGCCCCCGCGCGGCTTCCGCGCCGCGTTGGAAGCCAGGCCCGGTTACGCGCTGATTGCCGAGATCAAGACGGCCAGCCCCTCCACGGGCCTGATCCGCCCCAATTTCGATCCCGCCGCGCACGCCCGCGCCTATCCCGCGGGCGGCGCGGCCTGCCTCTCGGTCCTCACTGACGCGCCTTATTTTCAGGGCTCCACGGATTATCTGATCGCCGCCCGCGCCGCCTGCGCCTTGCCCGTCCTTCGCAAGGACTTCACGGTCGATCCGTGGCAATGCCTTGAAGCACGCGCGATGGGCGCGGATGCTATCCTGATCATCGTCGCGGCGCTCGACGACGCCCAGATGGCGGAGATCGAGGTCGCCGCGCTGGAGCTCGGCATGGACGTCCTCGTCGAAGTCCATGACGAAGCCGAACTCGACCGCGCGTTCGCGCTCAGGTCGCGCCTGATCGGCGTCAACAACCGAAATCTGAAAGACTTCACCGTCGATTTTCAGCGGACCTACGAACTCGTCGGCCGCGCGCCCGAGGGCTGCACCTTCGTCGCGGAGAGCGGTCTCACCACCCGCGCCGACCTCGACGCCATGGCCGAACACGGCGTCCGCTGCTTCCTTATCGGCGAAGCGCTGATGCGCCAGACTGATGTCGAAGCCGCGACGCGAGCGCTGGTCGGGTGACCGGCCTCACCCACCTCGACCAAAGCGGCGCAGCCCGCATGGTCGACGTCGGTGGCAAACCGGAAACCTCGCGCGAAGCCGTCGCCACCGGCCGCATCACCATGTCCCCGGAGGCGCTCGCGCTCGTCCAGGACGCGAGCACGAGGAAAGGCGACGTCCTCGCCGCCGCCCGCATCGCCGGCATCATGGCCGCCAAGCGCACCGCCGACCTCATCCCGCTGTGCCACCCCCTCCCCCTCACCCGCGTCGGCATCGACCTGTTCGCCGACGACACCGGCATCACGGTCACCGCCACCTGCGCCACCACGGCGCGCACCGGCGTCGAAATGGAAGCCCTCACCGCCGCGACGGTCGCGCTGCTGACGCTGTACGACATGGTGAAAGCGGTCGATAAGACCATGACGATCGACGGCGTGCGGGTGATCGCCAAATTGGGCGGCAAGTCGGGCGATTGGACGGACAGCGCGTCGCACTGGCACACGGCGCAGAGCTGACATGCTGATGCCGAAGCTCGACATGGTTCGATGACCCTTATTCCCGTCGCTGACGCGCAATCGCGTCTGTTCATCCTGACACCCCCTCTACCGTGCGAGAACGCCCCCCTCCGCCAGGCCGCAGGCCGCTGGGCGGCCGCCGACGTCCTCGCCGCGCGCACCCAGCCCGCGGCGGACCTCTCCGCGATGGACGGCTACGCCATCCGTTTCATCGACCTGCCCGGTCCGTGGCGCGTCGTCGGGGAAAGCGCGGCAGGGCGGTCCTTCGCAGGCACGGTCGGCCCCTCCGAAGCCGCGCGCATCTTCACCGGCGCGGCGATGCCCGAAGGCGCCGATACCGTGCTCATCCAGGAGGAGGCCGCCCGGAACGGCGACGCCCTCACCCTCACCGGCGAAGGTCCCGCCTATGTCGGCCGCAACACCCGCGCGTGCGGGCTCGACTTCCACGAAGGCGATCGCCTGATCGAAGCGGGTCAGCGCCTCACCCCGGCGCGCATCGCGGTCGCCGCGACCGGAGGACTCGCCAACCTGCCCGTCCGCCGCCGCGGCCGCGTCGCCATCGTCGCAACCGGGGACGAGCTCGTGCCGCCGGGCGCTCCCCTCACCGGCGCGCAGCTCCCCGAATCCAATGGCGCGATGCTCGCCGCGATGCTCGCCGATCTGCCCGTCGACGTCATCGATCTCGGCATCCTCCCCGACCGCCTCGACGCGCTCACTGCCGCCTTCGTTAGCGTCGAATGCGACCTCCTCGTCACCACCGGCGGCGCGTCGGTCGGGGATCACGACCTCGTCCAGCCCGCGCTGAAGGGCGCCGGGGGCGTGATCGACTTCTGGCGGATCGCGCTGCGGCCGGGCAAGCCGATGATGGCCGGGCGGCTCAACGGCGCCACCGTCCTCGGCCTACCCGGCAATCCGGTGTCGGCCTTCGTCACCGCCATCCTGTTCGTCCGCCCGGTGATCGCGCACCTGTGCGGCGCAGCCGATCCGCTCCCCCAGACGAGCACCATCATCCTCGGCGAAGACCTTCCCGCCAACGGGCCGCGCACCGATTACCTCCGCGCCGCCGTCCGCGACGGACGCGCCCATGCCGCCGCGATTCAGGACAGTTCGATGCTCCTCACGCTCGCCCGCGCGACGTGCCTGATCGTCCGCCCCGCGCATGCACTGGCGGCTCGGGCGGGCGACTCGGCGGAAATCCTCACCCTCTCTTGACGACTGCAAAGCCGTTCCGTAGAAGTTCCGCGTCTGTTCCCGGACCGGAGGTCAGCCATGCTCACCCGCAAGCAGCACGAACTCGTCTGCTTCATCAACGATCGCCTCGCCGAGACGGGGGTGTCGCCCTCGTTCGAGGAGATGAAGGACGCGCTTGATCTCAAGTCCAAGTCGGGCGTCCACCGCCTGATCAGCGCGCTGGAGGAGCGGCAGTTCATCCGCCGCCTGCCCTACCGCGCCCGCGCGCTGGAGGTGCTGCGCATGCCCGAGCGCGGCGCACCCAAGGCAATCGCGACGGCCGAGAATAGTTCCGACTCGCGGCAACTTCGGCAACTTCGCGACGTGTCGCTGCCACAGCCCGCCAACGACGTTGTCGAGATCCCGCTGCACGGCCGCATCGCCGCGGGCATGCCGATCGAGGCGTTCGAGGATTCGGCGATGCTCGCGGTCCCCGCCGCGCTGCTTGGGCAGGGCGAGCATTACGCGCTCGAGGTCGCGGGCGATTCGATGGTGGAGGCGGGCATCCTCGACGGCGATTTCGCGCTCGTCCGCCGCACCGATGTCGCGCGCGACGGCGAGATCGTCGTGGCGCTGATCGAGGAATCGGAGGCGACGCTCAAATACTTCCGTCGCGAAGGCGCGATGGTCCGCCTCGATCCCGCCAACCGCGCCTACGATCCCCAGCGCTACGCCCCCAGGCAGGTGCGGATTCAGGGTAAGCTTTCCGGTATCCTCCGTCGCTATCCGTAACCGCGGTCAGCGGCGGCGCCCGCCACGGATGGCGGTCGGCCGGGTCGAGGACGGTGACGATCCGTCCGCGGAGCAAGCTGATCGCGACGCCACCGCTCTTCGACAGCGTTGATCGGTCGAGCCGCAGCCACCGCGGCTGGCAACGCCGCGGCAGCACCCGCTCGCTGACGACGATGTCCGCGGTGCGGCACGCCGCAATCAGCTCGGCGGCCGGAACCAGATACGCGCTCCGCGTCGCCAGGACCCGCCGCTTCTCGCCCCCGGCGACCACATCGACCCCGCACAGGTCGCGACTGCACGCGGCGTCCGCCTGCTCGGTGAGCAGCAGCGGCTCGCCGTCGAACCCGGCATTCGCCGCCAGCGTGTCGCGGACGTAATCGCCCGCCCGATCGCGCAACACCGCGACACCTCTTGCAGTCCGCACCGCGACATGCCGCCCGTCGCCCGTCACCAGCACGTCGGGCGCAGGCGTCACGGCCGCCCAGATGATCCCTGCGGCGAGCGGCGCGACCCCCAGCCGCCGCCACCGCGTCCGCCACAGCGCGATCCACAACCCGCCCCCGATCGTCAGCGCATAAGCCCCCTCCGGCATCGCGGGCAGCGCCGCGACCGATCCGGGCGCCGCCGCCACCGCATGCGCCAGCCGCAGCAAGCCGCCGAGCGCCCGCTCGACCACCCACCACACCGGCGCGCCGAGCCCCGCCCCGTCAAGCACCAGCGCCAAGGCCTCCAACGGCATCACCACGAAGGTCGTCAGCGGGATCGCAATCATGTTTGCGACCGCCCCGTACAGCCCCGCCTTGTGGAAATGGTACACCGCGATCGGCATCAGCGCCGCCTCGACCAGCAGCCCCGTCGCGAGCAGCGACAGCACGCCCCGCCCGAACCGCCGCGCCCGCCCTTCCTCATGCGGCCCGAAGAACGCCGCGACTCGCGGATGCTCATGGAACGCGACGATCGCGGTGATCGCCGCGAAGGACAGCTGGAAGCTCGGCCCGGCCAGCGCCTCGGGCCATACCAGCAGCACGATCGTCGCCCCCGCCGCGACCAGCCGCAGCGTCACCGCCTGCCGCCCGAGCGCCAGAGCCGCGAGCACCAGCAGCGCTGCGACGCACGACCGGATCGTCGGCACCTGCGCGCCGGTCAGTAACGTGTACCCGATCGCCGCCAGCGCGCCCGCCGCCGCTGCGACCAACGGCAGCCGCACATGCAGCGCCAGCCAGGGACTGAGCGCCAGCAGCCGCAGCACGACCAGCATCGTCGCCGCCACCGCCGCGGTGATGTGCAGCCCGCTCACCGACAGCAGGTGCGCCAGCCCTGCGCGGCGCATCGCTTCGGCGTCCTCCTCGCCGATCGCGCCGACGTCGCCCGTCGCCAGCGCCGCCGCGATCCCGCCCGCGCTTCCCTCGACCCGCGCGGTGATATGCCGGGTCAATCGCCCGCGCAGCCCTTCGCCCCCGCCTGCGCCGGAGAGGATGGTCACCGGCGCGAACCCCCGCCCGATCGCGCCGATTCCGTCGAACCAGGCGACCCGCGCGTAATCGTAAGCCCCCGGCACCGCCGCGGCGGGCGGCGGCATCAGTCGCGCGCGCAGCCGCACCGTCGCGCCTTCCGCCAGGCCCGTCGGCACGTCCGCCTGCTGCAGGTTCACCCGCAGCCGTGTCGGCAGGTCGACCGCCCCGCGCGCGCCCTCGCCTGCGCCGACATCCTCCAGCGTCAACCGCACCAGCTCGCGCGCCGCCAGCGGCTCGACGCGCACCACCAGCCCCGCAAAGGTCGCCACGACCGGCCGGGCAAGCACCGGCGCCGCCACCCGCTCGGCCCGCCACCAAACCAGCCCCAGCCCGACCGCCGCGGCCAGACCGCCGACCGCGATCGCCCGCCAGGCGCGTCCGCCGCGCCCCAGCGCCAGACCGGCGGTCCCGATCGCCAGGAACACCAGCCCGCACGCCGCCCACCCCCGCGAGTCGGGGAGCAGGAACCAGCACGCCACGCCGAGTCCGAGCATGACCGGCAGCCACAACGGCAGCTGGTCGCGCTCCGCCTCCAGCCAGCGCTCCACCGTCTCGCCGATGCGGGTCCCCGCGTCGAATTGTCGCCACGCGGGGTAGCTGCTAGGGGCGGCGGCGGCCGTGTCGGTCATCTGGCTCCAAACACTGGAAGGACGCGCGCTTGAGCGCAAGCAAGGATCAGAAGGCGGCTCCCGCCGGGGGAGTCGTGACGCGCTTCGCGCCCTCGCCCACCGGGTTTCTCCCCATCGGCGGCGCGCGCACCGCGCTCTTCAACCTCCTCTTCGCGCGTCATCACGGCGGCCGGTTCCTGCTCCGCATCGAGGACACCGACCGCGCCCGCTCGACTCAGCCCGCGATCGACGCCATCCTCTCCGGCCTGAAATGGCTCGGCCTAGACTGGGACGGCGACGCGGTGTTCCAGTTCGAACGCGCCGCCCGCCACGCCGAGGTCGCGCAGCAGATGGTCGAGAGCGGCCACGCCTATCGCTGCTGGATGACCACCGAGGAGATCGCCGCCCAGCGCGAGGCCGCGCAGGCCGCCAAGCAGCCCTTGCGCATCCGCAGCACGTGGCGCGACCACACCGATGGCGACCCCGCCCAGCCGTACGTCGTCCGCCTCCGCGCGCCGCAGGACGGCGAAACGACGATCGACGATCAGGTCCAAGGGCCTGTGACCGTCCGCAACGCCGAGCTCGACGACCTCGTCCTGCTTCGCTCCGACGGCACGCCG
>SXGT01808160.1_pt1 | contig 12939 bp, 9 predicted proteins | sample 3176221 | NCBI WGS metagenome assembly SXGT01 (sample SAMN11356862, study PRJNA531348) | freshwater metagenome | isolation source: freshwater sample F1-120 | place: China: Fuxian Lake, Yuxi | collected 2017-12-25
ACGATCGCGTTGGCGTGGTCGACCGGTTCGGCCATCATCCGCTCGAATTCCAGGCGATCGAGCTCTGCCTCCGCTTTTTTGAGCGAGGGAGCGATCTCGTCTGCCATGCCGGCGTCGCCCTCGGCTTCAGCGAGCTCGCCGAGCTCTAGAGCGTCGCCGGCGACCTGCGACAATCGGTCGATGATGTCGGTCGCCTGGAACAGCGCGCCCCGCTCGCGCAGCAGCTCCTGCGCCCGCTCGGGATCGTTCCAGAAGTCCGGCTCAGCGGACATCGACTCCAGCTCAGCGATTCGGGCTCTCTTAGCGTCCCAGTCAAAGATGCCCGCGCAGCACGTCGAGCCGAGACTCGATCGCAGCCGCGCGGGACCGGATTTCGGCGAAGGTCGCCATGGTAGGCCTCCTAGCCGCCCGATTCGGCGGCGCAGGGCGCGCACACTGCCACGACTGGCGACGGGTGCAAGGCCGGGGTTTGCCGATGAGCGGCGTCGTCGGCTGCGTAGTTGGGCCGGTCACGGCACTGCCGCGCGCTTGGCGACGGCCTCTGCGCCTGCGACGCAGCGGCTCAGCGCATCCAGAGCGCCGTGACGACGTAGTCGAGGATCAGCACGACGATGGAGCTGGCCACGACCGTGCTGGTGGTGGCGAGGCCGACGCCCCGGCTGCCGCCCGTGGCGAAGTAGCCCTTGTAGCAAGCGATGGCGCCGACTGCGGCGCCAAAGCAGGTGCCCTTGACGACCGAGACGCCGATGTCGCCCGGCTCGATCCAGGCGTAGATGCGCGAGAAGAACATGGCGCTGTCGACGCCCAAAATCGTGGTGGCGACGATCCAGGCGCCGAGCAGCCCAATGGCGTTGAAGCCGATGGTCAAGAGCGGCATCATCAGCGTCGTCGCGACGATGCGCGGCGTGACGAGGTAGTGGACCGGGTCGACGGCCATGACCTCCAGGGCGTCTATCTGCTCTGTGACCCGCATGGTGCCGAGCTCGGTCGTCATGGCCGAGCCAACGCGCCCGGCGACCATCAGCGCGGTCAGCGTCGGCGCCAGCTCGCGCACCAGCGCCAGGGCAACCGAGCCGCCGATCAGCGACTTGGCGTTGAAGATCTCAAAGGCGACGGCGGTCTGAATTGCGAAGACCGCGCCGGTGAAGATGCCCGTCAGCAGCACGATCAGGAGCGATCCGACGCCGACGAATTCCATCAGCATCACGAGGTGGCCGAGCCGCAGCGGCCGCCGGCCCAACAGGGCGACGGCCCGGACCGCGAACACGATCACATCGCCGACGCTCTCGAGTCGCGAAGCGCACATCGCGATCGCCGCCTGGACAAGGCGCACGGCGACGTTGTAGCGAGTGGGCGGCTGCAGCGTAGCGTCGGACAGGATCCCTCCGCCGACGAGGCTAGCCGAGGGCGCGTGCCGCGCCAGAAAAGGCCGCAGATGACGCCCGCAGACGAAGAGCACCCCCCCCCTACCCCCGGCGTCAACGCGACGCCGCCGTCGTGCTTTGAGGCGCCGCCTGCGCAGGTGCCCCTGCCGACATCGCCACGGCGCTGTGAGCCGGGCAAGGTCTACCTCGTCGGCGCTGGGCCTGGCGCAGCCGATCTCATCACCGTGCGCGGCCTGCACTTGCTCGAGAGCGCTGATGTGGTCGTTCATGACGCGCTCGTCGATCCGGCGCTCTACCAGCACCTAGGCGCCGAGCGCATCGACGTCGGCAAGCGCTCAGGCGACCACACCCTGCCTCAGGACGAGATCTGCGAGATCTTGATCCGGCTCGCCCGCGAAGGCCGCCGCGTGGTCCGCCTCAAGGGCGGAGATCCCTTTGTCCTCGGGCGCGGCAGCGAGGAGGCGCTGGCCCTCCGCGAGGCCGGGATCCGCTGCGAGGTGGTCCCTGGGGTCAGCAGCGCACTCGCGGTCCCAGCGCTTGGCGGCATCCCGGTCACCCACCGAGGCGTCGCCGACGCCTTCTGCGTCGTCTCAGGCCACCCGCGCGATCTCGATGACGCCTTCACGCTGCCGCGCTACCGGGAACGGCTGACGGTCGTGGTGCTGATGGGCGTGCGCACCGCTGGCCTCTGGGCGATGGAGCTGCTGGCGCGCGGTTGGCCGAGCGAGACGCCGCTGGCGTTTGTGGTCTGGGGTGGGCGCCCCGAGCAGCGCGTCGTACGGACGGCGCTCGGTGACGTCGCCGGGCGCGGCCCTGACGACATCCAGGCGATCGGCGTCGCGGCGCCAGCGGTGGCGGTCATCGGGTCCGTCGCGGCGCTCTCGGCAGCCGAGCGATCGCCGGCGGGGTAGCCCCGAATCGGCGCGTCGGCTCTACGGCGCCTGGGATGCCCCCACCGTGCACGTCAAGCGCGGGTCGAGTTGCGACGGGCGGCCTCGTTCGGACTCGCGCCTCGTCGATCTCACCGACTGCGGCGGGAGCGACGGCATCCAGTAGCCGCTGCGCCAGTGACAGCGGCCACCTCAGGCCACCCTCAGAATCCGTGGCTGTCCGAGGCGCTGGGCCACGCTCAGCCGGTGGAGCGGGCGAGCACGGCTCCTGCGCTCAAGCGGCCAGCGCCAGCGCTCCGGCGCATGAGGACGCCGAGCCGCGCTCAGCTGCAGCAGCCTACTTGGCCGAACAGGGGCCATCCTTCCAGCTGAACTTGTCGCCGTTGTAGCACTTGGCCTGGCAGGCGTTCTGGTAGGTCAGGCCGTCGTCGCCACAGACCAGCTTCTCGGTCTGCGGGCAGTTGCAGATGCAAGGGCCCTGGTACTGGAAGGTCCAGAGCGCCTTGTCGGCGCCGACCAAGCAGTCGAATTCGCTCTGGTTGCGGAAGGTCATCCACACCGCGCTCGCGCCGTCACCCTTGCTGGCGCAGATCTGCTTGACGACGGCGTAGTCGACGTTCGGGCAGCAGCCCTTGCTGTTGTCGACGTACAGCTCCGCCGAGCACTTGTCTTTGCTAGTGGCGCTGACGCCCTCGCAGCTCAGCACCTTGGCCTGCTCGGCGTTGGCGATACAGCCGTTGCGGAAGGACTGGCCCTTTCCAGTCTTGGCCATCGCGCACACCGGCTTGCACTCATTCTGGCAGGCGCCCCACTTTTGGCTGTCGTAGCACTCGCCCGGACACTCGACGGACATTTTGCCGGCGGCGCACTGCTCCGAGGCCGCGGTCTTGCCGACCGGAAAGCAGCCCTGCAGGTTGCAGAAATCCATCGCGCACTTGGTCTGATAGGTGTTGCCGTCTTGCTTGGCGCAGACGGGCTGCCAGTCGGTGTTGGAGCAGCCGCCGCCGTCGGGCGGTGCCTTGCTGCAAGCAGACTTGCATGGGCCCTTGGTGGGGTTGACGCCGCCATCGGTGGCGAGGTCGGCGCACTCCGTCTCGCACTTCGCGTTGAAGGTGACCTTGGCGCCGTTCTTCAGCGTGCCGCACCACTGCTCCTTCGGCTCGTCTGGCTTGCACTTGGCGCAGTCGGGGCACTTGCCCTGCGACGGCTCGTAGCCGGTGGGCCATTCGAAGGCCTGCAGGGCGCAGATCGCCTCGCAGTCGTTGTTGTAGGTCTTTCCGGCGACGCACATGGTGGCGTCGTCGCACTTGGCGCACTCCGCGCAGTTCTTGGCGCAGTCGGGCAGCGGCAGCTTCTTCGGCGGTGGGCCGGCGCCGGCGCTGGCGTCGGTGCCGACGGTGCCGTCTGAAGCGTCGTCGGCGACCTCAGCCCCGGCGTCATCGATCGCGCCGTCGCTGCTACCGCTGATCTCAGCCTGGGTGTCTGCCGTCGCATCGACCGCGTCGGTGCCGCCGCCGCCGTCCTTGGCGACGTCCTCCGCCGTGGCGTCGGTGCCGGTCCCGCTGTCGAGCCCGGCGGTGCTGTCCTCCTCGGCAGTGTCCTCGGCCGCTGTCGTGTCTTCGTCAGCCGGCGGATCGACGCCACAGGCGACGGTCGCTAGCAAGCCGAGCAGCACTAGGCGTGTGGGGATCGCGCCGAGGGCGCGACCAGGCAGCGTCGACTGCGCACAGAGCAAGGGGCGAAGCGTCATCATCGGGCCACTCCCGACGGCCAGGGCCCGGGGCCGCTGCAGCCGTCACCATGTGCAGCGCCGTCGGGGCTCGCCCCTGTCGACGCGTGCGTCGTCTGGTCGCGGCGCCGGGCGTTGTCGGGCCGGCGATCGACTCTGGGCGGTAGCGTAGCAGAGCCGGCGCGCATTTGCACCAGATCTGCCGGTCGGTTGCGGCGGCGAGCGGGTGGTCCCGCGCTGCGCGTGCCAGTCGGCGCTGGTGGTCAGTCCTCGCGCCACGACGTGTCAGCTACTTCGGGCTGACGTACGCCGTCGAGTTTGCAGGCGTCGGGCTCGCCGCGGCAGACGGCCCGCACGGCGTCGCCATGATCGCGCAGGTGTGCCCGCGTCGACTCAAAGGCGTGGCGGGCGACCGTGGCGCGGGCGTCGGTGCTCATGGGGCTGGTGACAAAGAGGGTCTCATCCTCCTCGGAGGGGGATATCAGGGCGAGGCCGACGTCGGGTCGCTCTGCGCGAAAGCGATGCAAGTCGAGGTACAAGCGCGTCAACGTGGAGACTCGGAAGGCTTGGTTCCAGATGCCCCAGAGGCCGCGCTCGCGGATTCGCGTCAAGGAGCCCGGCGCGACCCGTCCTTGATCGCGGCGCTGTCGCGACAGGCGGCGCGCCAGATTCCACGGCACGATCGGGTTGATCACAAGCACATGGGTGGCGCCGGCGCCGACTGCGAGATCGGTGTGCGCGACCTTGCCCGTGCCGCCGTCGATCAGGTCGGTCTGGCCGATGCGCATCGGCGCAAAGAAGAGCGGTATCGCAGAGCTGGCGGCGATCGCCTGGGCCAAGCTGGCGTCGAGGCGGTAGCCATGGCCGAAGACCTCTCGGTGGCCAGTGTCGAGGTTGTTGGCCGGCACCAGCAGGTGGCGCTCGACGGCGTCGAAGGTCTGCGGCAGGCCGTGGCGTTCCAGCAGGCGCTCGATGAAGCGCTGGTACCGGTGCAGGGTGAACAGGCCGTCTGGCAGGGCGCGGGCCAGGTCGGCGAGGTCAAACCCCTGACCGTCGCGGCCGCGACCAGTGGACACCTGGGCGCCGAGCCGCCGCAACGCATCGAGGAGCGCGACGCCGCGGGCGATGACCTCGCGCGGCTCGACGCCGTAGACGTCGGCGCGGCGGAGCGGGAAGAAGTCGTCCTGCGCGGTCAGCGCGTGATACATCCGTGCCGCGGAGACGCCGGTGGCCATCAGCGTCGCGATGAGCGCGCCGGCAGAGGTGCCGACGAAGATGTCGAAGTGCTGGATCCGAAAGCCGGGCAGCGAGGCCTCCAGCGCCGCCAAGGCGCCGACCTCATAGGCCGCCCCCGTGGCACCGCCGCCACAGAGCACTAGCGCCCGCCGCGGTCGCTGCATCTGCGTCTCCTCTCAGCGGAGCGAGCCCCGTAGTGCCCGCCGCCCCACTGCAATTCTCGGTGTTGCCAGGGGACCGCGCGCAGAACGATTCGGCGCACGATCACGGTGCGGGCGCCTTGGACGGAGAGGGACTTCACCTGCACGGATCAGGTCGCCCGAACGGCGCGGTGGCCGCTACGTCCTCGGTGGGCGGCCGAGGGGCGCCCTCGTCGCGGCCTAGGCGCGCGCCGACCTGCCGAGCCTCTCGAAGTCTGCCGCAGCCCGGGGGAGCCCATGGCAGACTGGCGGAGTCTGTCGACGCCGGCGTTGGGTGGAGCGGGATCGGCAGCCAGTCGCCCCCCTCCAGCGAGCCTCCACTCCGCGCGGGGTGAGGGTCGAGATGCGCTGATTTTCTTAGCACCCTCCGCAGCGCGGGCGCAACGTGGGTGGCGCGACGGAGCGGCTGCGCGGTGGCGGGCGACCAAGCGCCGATGACCACGGCGCGGCGCCGAAGCCTCGGCTTCCATGCGGCCCTACAGCGCATGGCGTCGGGCGCGGACCTTGGGCCAACGTCGTCGCCTTGCGCGTGGCGGCGATCTGGCCCCGCGCGAGTCGACGTCGAGTTCGACGAGGAGTCCGGGCGCAGCAAGGCGATGCCCGCCGGGGCGCTCCAAGCCACGCGATGGCACCCTGGCGAGGCCTACGCTGTGCCGCCCCCCCGGGTCTGCCTCCGGGGCGCACCGCCGCGACTTGGGCGATGCGTCACCGCGGCCCGTTCGGCCGCGCCTCGTCTCTCAATGGGAAGCAGGTTCTCCTGTCTCCCGTCCCAGTTGGTGACCCCAGCGGGATTTGAACCCGCGTCGTCGGCTTGAAAGGCCAATGTCCTGACCACTAGACGATGGGGCCCGAAACGACCGGTGCGCGCGCAGCGACCGATCAGGCGCCGGGGGCTTGGCCCCGGCGATGAGGGGGTGAGTCGGGAGGGACTCGAACCCTCGACCTACGGATTAACAGTCCGCTGCTCTACCGACTGAGCTACCGACCCGCAGGCGCCGCCGCTCGAGCGGGTGCGGGCGCGGAGGCTAGGCTACAGCGTGCGGTCCGGCAAGGGTCCGCCTGCAAAGCCCCGCGACGCGCCTAGGTGCCGCCGTTAGACGTGAGACTTGCGGTCTTCCAGTTCGACGTCGACTGGCCGGCTGGCGCTGGCTTCGAGCTTAGGCGTGGCGTCGATCTCGTCGCGCTCGCTGCGCATGGTGTCGCGTTGCGCCTTCTTGAAGTTGCCGATCGCCTCGCCCAGCCCCTTGCCGAGCTGCGGCAGTTTGGTGGCGCCAAACAGCACGACCACGATGGCGAGGACGACGAGCATCTCTGGCAGCCCGATCATGGCGGTCGCGGGCGCGGTCAGGGCGGTCAGCGTAATAGTGGCCAACATGGTCGACTCCGTCTGCCCGGCCTCTTTCGCCACGGGCATGTGGCCGAGGAGGCCACGCACGAAAGGTAGCATGACGCGGGCGCTGCCGCCAGCGTTCGCCGTGGCGCGCTCTGGGTCTAGCCGTGACGCCTCAACCCGGGGCGGCTTTGGCGTCGCCGCTCGCCGCGGCCACCACCTCAGCGGCACGCCCGGGATCAAAGGCCTGCGCCACCACGTCGCCAGGGAGGCCCTCTAGCAGCTGGCGCGCCGCGGCGGCCTCTGCGGCCTTCTTGGTCGCGCCCTCACCGCTGCTGCTGAGCTCGTCGCCGGCGATGGTCGCCCGCACCTCGACCTGAAAGCGCCGAGCGTGGGCCGGCCCGGTGGACTCGACCAGTCGGTACACCGGCAGATCGCCGCCTCCAGACTGAGCTCGCTGCTGCAGCTCTGCCTTCCAACCGTGGCCGAGCCGCAGCAGGGCTCGCTTCGGCCCCGCCGCGGCCGCCATGACCAGCACCGCCATCGTCTCGGCTTCGAACCACTGCAGCACGAGGCGGTTGGCCTCCAGCGGCCCGGCGTCGAGGTAGACCGCGCCGACCAGCGCCTCGACCGCGTCTGCCAACACAGAGGCGCGCTCGGAGCCGCCGCTTTGCCGCTCGCCGCGGCCGAGGCGCAGCGCCGCGCCGACGCCGAGCCGTCGCCCGACGCGGGCCAGGGCCGCCGCGCAGACCACCCTTGACCGCAGCATGGTCAGCTCGCCCTCGTCACAGGACGGCAGCGCCCGGTAGAGGAACTCGCCGACAAAGAGCGCGAGCGCGGCGTCGCCGAGGAATTCCAGCCGCTGGTTGTCGGCGGCGACCTCGGGCCTCTCGTTGCGGTGGCTCGGGTGGATGAGGGCCAGCGCCAGCAGCGCCGGGTCTGTGAACCGATAGCCGAGGCGCTCGGCGAGCAGTGCGCCGCGGGCGCCGGGCAGGTCTGTGATCATGGGCCCCACCCGCCGGTTGGCACGGCAGCACGGGCCTGCGGCGCGGCGTCCGCGATCGGCGATGCGAGGGCGACATCGGCCGTGCTGGCGGGCTCAGCAGGCGCCCCTGGCCTTCGGGTGCCGGCCACGACTCCGCCGCCGAGCAAGCGCACGCCGGCGTCCGGGCCCTCGGCGTCGGTGAGCACGAGGCTCTGGCCGGGCGCGATCGCCAGCGCCGGCTCCACGAAGCGCAGCGTCCAGCGATCGGCTGTCGCCCGCATCACCTGCGCCAGCCGTTGCTCGCCGCGATGACGCCACTGGGCCAGCGCAAAGGCGCCTTCGACCAGCGGCGCGCCATCGATCGTGCCGGCGTCGGCGACGTCGACTTCGGCCACTGTGAGCGCCGCGAGATCGCCGAGCACTACGGCGCCGTCGCTCTCCTTGGCGACCACATAGAGCGGCCCGCCGCCGCCGGCGACGCCATGGCCGCGGCGCTGGCCGATGGTGAAGCGGTGCTGCCCGGCGTGGCTGCCGAGCCTCGTGCCGTCGAGCGCGACCAGGACGCCGCCACCGGCGCGGGCCTTGATCTCAGGCCGCTGTGATAGCCAGTCGCCTGGCGGCCGGCCACCTGTGAAGCAGATGTCCATCGACTCGGGCTTCTCTGCGACGGCGAGCCCCAGGCGGCGAGCGTGAGCGCGGACGTCGGCCTTGCTCATAGCGCCGAGCGGAAAACGCAGCGAACCCGCGGCCTCTGGGCGCAATGGGTGCAAGAAATACGCCTGGTCTTTGTCGGGGTCAGCGCCACGGCGGAGCTGCCAGCGGCCTGCGGCATCGGGCGCGAGGCGGGCGTAGTGTCCGGTGCACAAGGCGACGGCGCCGACCAGTCGGGCTCGCTCGAGCAGCAAGTCGAACTTGAGGTGTCGGTTGCAGGAGACGCATGGGTTCGGGGTCAAGCCGGCGGCCCAGGCGGCGGCGAAGGGCGCGATCACGAGGTCGGCGAAGCGCTCGCGCTCATCGATGACGTAGTGACGGATGCCGAGCTTGGCCGCCACGGCGCGGGCGTCGCGGGCGTCGCGCGGCGCACAGCAGCTGCCGGCGCGCGTCGTCGCCTCGGGGGCTGCGTCGGAGAGGCGCGCGGTGAGGCCGATGACCTCGAACCCAGCCTCCACCAACAACCCAGCCACGACCGATGAGTCGACGCCACCCGACATGGCGACGGCGACTCGCGCGCCGGCGGGCAAATGGAGATCCGCGAGTTGGAAGGCGGCAGGCTCGACGGCGGCAGGCTCGACGGCGGCAGGCTCGATGCCGGCCGGCTCGACGGCGACGGGCGCGATGGCGGCATGCTGGTGGGGTGCGGGCTGGCGCGGCGCGGCGACGTTCATGAGTCCCCTCCCCGGGTGACGCCGGGTGAGTTCGAGCACGGCTGTGGCAGAAGATAGCGCCTGAAGCGCAGCCCGGCCAGGGCCAGCCGCGAGGGCCGAGCATCGTCGACGTCAGCGCGGCAACCGCGCCCGCACCCTGGCGAGCGCTGCGCAAGCGGCGACGATGTCCTCTTGCGTGGTGCCAACGCCAAGAGAAAAGCGCAGGGTCTGCTTGGCTCTCGCCTCACCGTGCAGCGCGGCGATCGCTGGCGAAGGCTGGCCGCTACCAGAGCTGCAAGCCGCCCCAGCAGAGACGGCCACGCCCTCAACGTCGAGCGCCTCGACTAGGGCCTGGGCGTCGGCGCCGGGCAACGCGACCGAGAGCACGTGGCCGGTCTCATCTGCCGGGTCTTGCGGGCCCTGGCGAACGGCGCCAGGCCAGACGTCGGCGACGCTCCGCCACAGCGCGTCGCGCAGGCCGCGCAGCGGCAGGTGGGCTTCGACGCGCCGCGTCCACTCCTCAGATGCGGCGCCCAGGGCGAGCGCGCCTAGCAGGTTCTCTGTGCCGCCCCGCAGACCGCGCTCTTGTGCCCCCTCGACCCGGGCTCGCAGCGGCAGCCCTGGGCGCAGCCAGAGCGCTCCCGTGCCAGCGACTCCGCCGCACTTGTGGCCAGAGACGGCGACGCTGTCGGCGCAGCGCGAGACGGCCTGCATGTCGACGCGGCCGGCGGCCTGCGCGGCGTCTACGTGCAAGCGGTCGCCTGGCGCGAGCGCGGCGCGGAGCGCGGCCAAGGGCTGAATGGTGCCCAGCTCGTGGTGCACGGCGGCGACGACGCAGAGCAAGGGGCGTGGCGCCGCCGCGAGGAGCGCCTGGGCCCGCGCGACATCGAGCTTGCCGTCGGGGTGAGTCGGCAGCTCGACGGCGACGGCGCCGCGATCGCGGACAGCCCGGCAAGGGCCGACGATCGCTGGGTGCTCGATCGTGGCCCAGGCGATGGCGGCGGGCTGTGGCGCGCCAGCGATGCCGAGGTCATCGGCCTCTGTGGCGCCGCTGGTCCAGAGCAGGTCTTCGGCGCGGACCCCGAGGCCGCCGGCGAGCTGGTCGCGGGCGTGCTCCAGGCTGGCCCGCGCCCGCTGGCCGAGCCAGTGGCGCGACGACGGGTTGCCCCACGCGCCGCGGCGCAGCAGGGCGGCGATGGCGTCGAGGGCCGCGTTGCAAGGCGGCGCGCTGGCGCTGTGATCGAGGTAGACGGTGGGTGGGGCGGCGGGGCCTGGCCCGCCGTTCGGCGGTAGCGATGAGGGCGGCGAAGACGTCGACAGGGGCGGATCCATGGGCCCATCGTGGCCACCCGCGCTGTCGAGCGCAACGGCGTTGACGCCGAGGACCTCATCGGTTGTCATGCCGCGCCCGCCTCGTTGCCGCGCCGATCGTCGCGCGCGGGGCGTTGTGCCGCCGCGGAGCCATCGCATGACCCAGCCCCTTGTGTTGCCGGCGCTCGCTGCCCTGGCCCCGCCGCGCGCCGACAGCCGCGCCATGACGCGCCGCGGCGACGGCATCGCCGCTCTTGGGCGCTGCGTCGCCGTGACGGCGTGTGGCCTGCTCGCGCTCGTGGCCCCGCTCGCGGCAGAGGCCGAGACCGGGCTGCCGGTCGACCCTACCGCCACCGGCGAGGGCGGCGCCATGCTCCCGCGCGGCCGCCTGGGGCTCAGCCTGCGTCCGGCAGACCCCGAGCGTCGGCGCCTGCCCTGGGTCGAGCTGCACGGCCTTTTTCGCTTCCGCCCCGACTGGATCAGCAACGGCCACCTGGGCCAGGCCGTCAGCAGCGCCCTGCCGCAGTACCCCGTTGTGACCGCGAGCGCGATCAAGCCGCCGCTCTCGCGCTGGCCGCAGAACAACGACGCCTCCAACGGTTTTCGCAGCAAGGTCGGCGCCAGCCGCGACGAAGACTCGGTGGCCGGCGCCACCATGCGCCTGCGCCTTCAGCCGACGATCCACGTCCACGACAAAGTCCGGCTGCGCTTGACGTTGGACGCCTTTGACAACCACACCCTCGGCAGCCAGCCCGACTACTCGGGCGCCCTGGCGCGGCCTGACGTACCGCTCTCGGCGTTCGCGATGAGCACGCGGCCCGGCTCCGTCCGCGTGGTCGAGGCGTTCGGCGAGTGGGCGACTCCCTATGGCACCCTGCGAATCGGCCGCCAGGCGTCGCACTGGGGCCTCGGCATCCTCGCCAACGGCGGCATGGGCACGACCTGGGACGGCATCCACCCACTGCCCCACTACTATGGCGGCCCGCTCGGCCCTGCGGCGGGCACTGGCTACGACGCCGACTTCAGCAACTTCACCGACCGTGCCGCCTTCGTCACCGGCTTTGGCGGCGTGTACTTGGCGCTGTTCTGGGACTGGATCGCCCAGGGCGGCCTCAGCCAGGACCCGACTCGCTTCGACGGCGTGCCCTTCGACATGGAGGACGCCGATGACGTCAACCAGTGGGGCTTCGCGATCTTTAGCAAGCCCTTGACGCCAGAGGAGATCGTCCGCCGCAAGCGCGACCTGAATCAGCGGCGGACCTCGGCCCTCGACTACGGAGTCTACGGCATCGTCCGCACGCAGGAGCTCGACAGCGAACCCGTAAAGGGCGCCGCGACGCCGTCTGACCTCGACCTGTCAGACGCCGGCGCGATCAAGCTGCTGCCACGTGAGGCCTGGGCTTTCGCCGCTGACGCCTGGGTCCGCTACGAGCTGCGACCTAGCCCGTCGACCCGCGTCGTGGCGGAAGGTGAATTCGTCTACCTGCACGGCGAGATCGCTGACGCGGCGGTGGTCGGCGACGCCGCCTCGCCGAAGCCCAAGTCGCTGCGCATGTGGGGCGGCGCGTTGAAGTCGGCCTGGCAGATGGACAACATCACCATCGGCCTCGACGCCGGCGTGGCCTCGGGCGACGACACCCGCTGCTTCGGCGTCTACGGGCCCGGCAACTGCGGCCTCGAGACCGCGAACGGCGGCTCCAACCGCGTGATCAGCGGCTTCAAGTTCCACCGCAACTACCGCGTCGACTCGCTGCTCTTCCGCGACGTCATCGGCGCCGTCACCAACGCCATGTACATCAAGCCGACCTTCGGCCTGACGCGCCGGCCTTGGTTCGACAATGACGAGCGCATGGGCTTTGACCTCGGGGTCTTGCACGCCCTGGCGCAGAACGCAGACGGCACACCTGGCAAGGGCGGCACGCTCGGCACCGAGATGGAGCTGCGGGCCTTCCTTGGCAGCCGCGACCTCTACCTCGCCAGCGTCACCTTCTCGTACCTGATCCCGGGCGACGGCCTGAACGTCCGCGGCCCGGACGCCGGCGCCGATCAATGGCTCGGCGCGACCGCGTCAGTGCCTGCCGAGAACGCCTGGCGACTGATGGGACGCATGACGCTGGCGTTCTAGGCGCGCGTCGGGCCGGAGAGACGCCGTGGACCATTTTCATCGCGAAGGGGCCGACAGCGGCGGCGATCTCTGCGTCGAGGGCGTGGCCCTGCGCGCCATCGCTGAAGCGGTCGGGACGCCGACCTACGTCTACTCACGCGCCACGCTCGAGCGCCACTACCGGGTGATGGATCGAGCTCTCGCCGGGCTCCCGCACACCATCTGCTACAGCGTCAAGGCGAACAGCAACCTCGCGGTCCTCGGCGTTTTGGCTAGGCTCGGCAGCGGCTTCGACATCGTAAGCGTCGGTGAGCTGGAGCGTGTGCTGCGGGCCGGCGGCAGCGCCGACAAGGTCGTGTTCTCCGGCGTCGGCAAGTCGCGCACCGAGATGCGCGCGGCTCTGGA
>SXGT01736129.1_pt1 | contig 12938 bp, 3 predicted proteins | sample 3176221 | NCBI WGS metagenome assembly SXGT01 (sample SAMN11356862, study PRJNA531348) | freshwater metagenome | isolation source: freshwater sample F1-120 | place: China: Fuxian Lake, Yuxi | collected 2017-12-25
CGGCGTCGTTGTCCTGGATCGTGCCCTGGCCCTGGTTGTCGTTCAGTCCGGCATTAGTCTGGCCCGACAGGTTGACGAAGAAGGTCTCGTCGAACTCATCGGCGCCGTCGTTGCTGATGGTGACGCTGAAAGTCTCGCTCGTGTCCCCCGGCACGAACGTCAACGTGCCGCCGGCCGTCTGGTAGTCCTGGTTCGCCTCGCCCACCCCGTCCTTGGCGCTGCCGTCGGCCGTGGCGTAGTCGACCGTCACCGACTTCTCGGTGGCCCCGGTGAGCGTCACCATGAAGGTGGCGGTGCCGTCCGCCTCGTTCACCGTCACGTCGCCGATGGCCACGGTCGCCTCGGCGTCGTTGTCCTCGATCGTGCCCTGGCCCTGGCTGTCGCTCAGTCCGGCATTGGTCTGACCCGACAGGTTGACGAAGAACGTCTCATCGAACTCATCGGCGCTGTCGTTGCTGATGGCGACGCTGAAAGTCTCGCTCGTGTCCCCCGGGATGAAGGTTAGCGTGCCGCCGGCCGCGCTGTAGTCCTGGTTCGCCTCGCCCACCCCGTCCTTGGCGTTGCCGTCGGCCGTGGCGTAGTTCACCGTCACCGTCTTCTCGGTGGCGCCGGTGAGCGTCACCGTGAAGGTGGCCGTGCCGTCCGCCTCGTTCACCGACACGTCGCCGATGGCCACGGTCGCCTCGGCGTCGTTGTCCTGGATCGTGGCCTGGCCCTGGCTGTCCAGGATCGTCACGCGGCTGGCGTCGGTGGCGCCGCCGAATTTTGCGTCGCTGAGGATGACAAAGAACGTTTCATCGAATTCGTCGGTGCCGTCGTCGTTCACCGCGACCGTGACCGTCTTCGACGCCTCGCCTGGAGCGAAGGTAATCGTTTGGTTGACGATCGCCGTGTAGTCGCCGGGCGCCGCGGCGGTGTCATTGGCCGTGTTTACCACCACGGTCACAGCCTCACTGGCCTCTTTGTCCAGCGTGACGGTGAAGGTGAAAACGCCACTCTCCGGTTTCGTCACCTCGTCGATCGTGATCCTGGTCTGGTCGTCGTTGGTGATCGTCCCCACGCCCGAGCCGTCGGCGATGTTCACGTCGTTCGTCCCGGCCAGAGCGCTTAAGACAACGGCGAGTGTCTCATTTGCCTCGACCTTGGTGTCCGGGTTCACGTTCACCGTGACCTGGTGCGTCTCGTTGGCCGAAGTGCCCGCGAAGTTGAGCGTACCGATGGCAGCGGCATAGTCACTGTCGCTGCCGCTGGTGCCGTCGCCGGCAGTGCCGTTTTGCGTCGCAAAGTTGACCGAGAAGGCATCGTTGACGGCGCTATTAAGCGTCACGTTGAACACGAGCTGCGTGGTGCTGCTGTCTCCCTCGAGGACCTGCGGGTCGCTGATCGAGAGCGTCCCTTGCAAGTCGTTGAGGTTGATGGTCACGGTCGCGGTGTCGCTGCCGCCGGCGTTATCTTCGACTCGGACCGTCAGCGAGAAGGTTGGGTTGGTTTCATAGTCCAAGGCCGTAACATTGTTGACAGTGAGCTGGCCGTTGTTGTCGATGGCGAACGCGACGCCGGTATTGCCTGCCGTGATCGAGTAGGTGAGCGGGATGCCGTCGGGATCGTTGGCCGCGACCGTGCCGACGAAAGTGCCGTTGGCGCTATTCTCGTCGATGCTAAAGTCCTGGTTGTTGACGATGGGCGGGTCGTTGGTCGAATTCACCGTGATGGTCACCGTGGTGATGTTGCTATCACCTTCACCGGTCACGCTACCGGTCGTAAACACTACGTGGCTCACCTGCACGTCGTCGAGCGCCCAGTATTCGTCCAAAGCGTTGTCGAAAGCGGTGCCGTAGCGTGCGAAGAGGAGATTGGCCGACGTGCTGGTCGCGGTGAACTCCAGGATCGGGTTGTAGGCGCCACGGCCGAAACGGTAAATGGCGTAGTCGTTGCCGTAGTTGCCACCCTGGTTGAGGGAGAACGACTCATCGGCTCCGGTAAAGCGGCGGAAGTCCATTCCAACAGGGCTGGTGTAATCGGTGTCGGAATATCGCTGGGGCGAGTAGGCGCCGAAGTTGATCCCCAGTTCACCGTTGGCGAAAGAGGTATCCACCAGCCGCACGCCATCGACCTCGAAGCGCCACAAGTCCTGTCCGTAGATGCTGGCCTCGGAGCCGTCCCAGGAGGCGCCGACCAAAAGGTCGAACGCGGCACGGTAATGCTCGCCCGGCGTCAAACCGGTGAGGGTGAGCGTGACCCGCTCCTCGGTGGATGGGGTTTTGACGAGGCCGCTGCCGAGCCGCCCGAGCCACGTCGATTGGTTCGGCGACTGCAGCCCGCCGCTGTCGGTCGGCAGGCTCACGCGCGTGAGGGAAGTGAGAGAACCGCCGGCGGTGAAGCCCGCGCTGCTGGATTCAAAGTTGTTGCTGAAAAAGACGGTCTCGCTGACCTGGACGTGGCTGCCGTCGTTGGCCTTGTAGGTGAAGCTGTCGGTTCCGCTGAAGCCGACGGCGGGCGTGTAACTGAACGAGCCGTCCGGGTTCAAGGTCAGGTCGCCGTGGCTGACGTCATCGACCAGCATGGCGGTCAAGGTGTCGCCGTCCGCGTCGGTGTCATTGGCAAGGACGCCATCGTCCGCGAGGTTTCCGGGCGTCGTCGTGCCTCGGCCGTCCGTCTGGTTCAGCGTGCTGCCCTCATCGACGCTGTAAGCGTCCGGATTGGCGACCGGGTCGGCGTGATCGCACTTGCCGGCGAGGCTCGCGTTGTAGATGGTCTGGATTTCGGCGGCGCTCAGGGCGCGGTTGTACATGCTAGGCTCGTCGATGAGTCCCGCAAAATGTTGGCTGGTGTTTTGGCGACCGCCGATGCGGAAATCGTTCTGCGAGGGAATCGTATCGCCGATGTTGCCCAGTCCGTTGTTGACCGCCGGTGCGGCCACGCCATTGACATAGACCGTGACCATGCCGCCGTCGTACGTCAGTGCAACGTGGCTCCACTGGTTAAGCGGCGCTACGAAACCGCTATTATTCCAGAGCCACTGGTTGTTGGGGTTGGCGATGGCCCATTGAATGGTGCCGTCTGCGAATCGTGCGATCTCGTATTCACCCTCCTTGTTGACGATGATGCCGCCAAACGAACCTCCCGAACCGGTGCCGGTGGGACGAATCCAGGCTTCGATCGTGAGCTGGCTAGTGGCCCTCAAATTACTGGCAGCACCAATCTGAACGTAGTCGTTGCTGCCGTCGAAGCTGAACGCCTGGCCCACCTTGCCGGGCGCGAACAATGCCCCATTTTGCCGCGTCCCGTGGTTGCCATCCGCGGAATCGGTGGCGTTCGCTTCGGCCTGCCACCAGCTCACGATGCCGGCCGGGACCGGCGTGCAGTCGATCACGTTGACGACGGCCGTGTCGGTGCCCGTTTGGCTGGTGCTGTCGGTGACTTGCAGGCCGACCGTCACGGGGCCCGCCACCAGGCCGGCGGCTGAGAAGGTGGGATTCATGCCGGTCTCGTTGCCGCGGGCGGCAGTGACCCCGGTCTCGCCGTAGACGCCGTCGCCGTCGAAGTCCCACTGGTAGACCAACCCTGTCTTGGGTTCGTCCACGTCGAAAGTAGCGGAGGCGTCGAGAGTCACGGTCCGCCCGGCCGCGACCTCGTACGGCCCGCCCGCGTCGGCAGTTGGCGGTTCGTTCACACACTTGCCGGCGCTGCCGGCGTGGTAAATGGCCTGGATTTCGGCGGTGCTCAGGGCGCGACCGTAGATGGTTGGCTCGTCGATCAAGCCATCAAAGAACTCACCGGCGCTGCGAGAACCGATCGTGTAACTCCCGCCGCTGCTGTTGAATGTCGCCACATAGGCGACCGACGAATTGAGTACTCCGTCGATATAGAAGCGCGCGGTCGCGCCGTCGTAAGTCACGGCCACATGGTGGAAGGCCGTGGTGGCTGTGATCGTGCCTGTGGAGGAGACGCTGCTAACGCCAACTTTCGTGAGGAAGATCGTGTTGTTGCTGTTGAATCCCACTCCCCAACCATTGTTGTTTACCGACACGAGCAGGCGTTCGAAGTTTCCGGGCACCGAGATGCGATCCCTTTTTAGCCATGTTTCGAAGGTGAAAGTGTTACGGTCCAAGTTCGGCACACTCACGTAGTCATTCACGCCGTCGAAACTGAACGCCTGCCCCACCTTGCCGGTTGCGAACGTGGTGCCATTCTGCAGGGTGCCGTGGTTGCCGCCGGGGCCGTCGGTGGCGTTTCCTTCCGCCCGCCACCAACTGACGATGCCGGCGGGCGCATCGACGCAGTCAATTACGTTGATAGTCGCCGTGTCGCTTCCGGTCTGGCTGGTGCTGTCGGTGACACGCAGGCCGACCGTCATGACGCCAGCCGCCAGGCCAGCGGCGGAGAACATGGGAGTCATGCCGACTTCGTCGCCCCGCGCGGTCCCAGTCTCGCCGTAGACGCCGTCGCCGTCGAAGTCCCACTGGTAGACCAGGCCCGTCTTCGGCTCGTCTACGTCGAAGGTGCCTGAGGCGTCGAGAGTCACGGTCTGCCCGGCCGCGACCTCGTAGGGCCCGCCCGCGTCAGCCATCGGCGGCTCGTTCACACACTTGCCGGCGATGCTGGCGTTGTAGATGGCCTGGATTTCGGCGACGCTCAGGGCGCGGCCGTAAAGGCTGATTTCGTCCACGAGACCGTTGATCTGCCCGTAGTTCGTAGCTGTTCCCGAGGTGAGCCCGCCCATCTGGAGATTCTGGGTGTGGACTGTGCCGCTCGCAGGGCCTGTGTCACTGCCGGTGAGAACGCCGTCAATGTATTCGCGGTAATTCGTCCCGTCCTTGACGACGGCGAAGTGATGGAATTGTCCGTCGTTGAGATTCCGTCCGGTGCCGCTGCCTCCAATGTAGTGGTTTCCGATGTAACCACCTTGATTCGTCGAAAAGAACCAACCGCCAGCGGAACCGGCCGTGTGCTTGGCGACGATAAAAGCATCGACCGCCGTGGTGGACTTGAACCAGCCCTCGAAGGTTGCGCCTGAAATAGATTCGAGGTTCAGGTTGGCAGCGTGCGGCACGGTCACTCTCTGGCCGGCAACCCCGGTGAAGCTGAACGCCTGGCCCACCTTGCCGGCCGCAAACGTTGCGCCGTTCTGCAGCGTGCCGTTGTTGCCGGCCACAAAATCGTTGGCATTTCCTTCCGCCCGCCACCAACTGACCAGGCCGGCGGGCGCTTCGACGCAGTCAACTACGTTGACAATCGCCATATCGCTTCCGGTCTGGTTGGTGCTGTCGGTGACCTGCAGGCCCACCGTCACAGAACCGGTCCCCAGGCCGGCCGTCAAGAAGACGGGATTCATGCCGACCTCGTCGCCCCGCGCGGTCCCCATCTCGCCGTAGATGCCGTCGCCGTCCAGATCCCACCGATAGGTCAGCCCCGTATTGGGCTCGTCCAGGTCCACGGTTCCCGAAGCGTTGAGCATGATCGTCGCGCCGAGGAGGACATCGTACGGCCCGCCGGCATCGGCAACCGGCGGGCGGCTACCGGAAAACTCCGAAGTGTTGCCCGCCGAGTCCGTGGCGGTCGCCGTGATCACCTGGCCGCCTGGGACGCCCCCATAGCTCACCGTGAAGCTGGCGTTGCCGCTGCCGTCAGTAGTCACGTCCGTGAAGCCGAGGAACGTCTGCCCTTCGCCGAAAAACGACGGATCACGAACCGCGCTGGCAAAAAACTCAATCCGGAAATTCGAATTCGCCGAGCTATTGAGCGTGCCGACGATCGTCGTGTTGACGCCTGCGCTGCTCACTCCCGTGATCACCGGGAAATTCTGCACATTGTTCCCGCCCGTATCGGGGTCAAGGGTGTCGTTGGGCGTTACGCCGGCCGGAGCGGTGAGCGAAGCGAGCTGCAGATCGATGCCCAACCCTCCATTGGAATAGATCGAGTTGCCCAAAATCCGATGGCCGGTGTTGAAGGATCCCACATACACGCCGGCGCCGCCGCTGAACGCGATGGTGTTGCCTTCGCCGGGATTGACGCCGCCGATCAGATTATTCACGCCTCCCGCTCCCCCCACCAAGATTCCATGAAATGCATTGCCGAGCGGGCCGACGCTGGTGGCGTCCGTGCCAATAAGATTTCCTTGCACCGTGTTGTTCGATTCACCTCGCCCCAGCCAGATTCCGTCCTTCAAATTGCCTGAGACGACGTTTCCCGCGCCAGGCGCCGAGCCACCGATTACGTTGTTGCCGCCGAACTGATCGATGATGATTCCTTGAGCGCCATTGCCGATCGCGGTCATTCCCGTCACGTCCGTACCGATGTAATTGCCTTGGACGGAATTGTTCATACCGAGCATGACGCCGGCAAAACCGTTTCCTGAAATAATGTTCCGTTCGGCCGCCGTCGTCCCGCCAATCTGATTCCCCGTGGAGGTGGCATCCACGCCACTGGCGCCGTTGCCCACAGCCACTGTGCCCTGTGCATTGGTGCCAATGTAATTGCCCTGCACGACGTTGTTATTGTTGTTAATGCCTGATTGGTGGAAAGTGACGCCATTATACTGGTTCCCCGAAATGACGTTCCTCGCTTGCGGCGTCGTACCGCCAATCGTATTGTTCCCCGAAACCGAGCCGAGCGTCGAATGCGTCGCAATGATGCCGTAGTAGTTCGCCGCGGCGACGTTGCCCGTCCTATCCACGCCGATCCAGTTCCCCTCGATCGTAGTGCCGGTGTTCCCTACCAGAGAAATGCCGACACCCGACCCGCCGGTCAACCAACGATTGATCAGCAAGCCGCGGACCGTGCTGTTGCCCGCGGTGATCGTCAGGCCCGCTAGAGCGGACGTAAACGGCTCCTGCGCCCCGCTCAACTCGATCAGCAATACCGCGTCATTGCCCACGGCCAGCGTGTTCGGCCGCGCGTCATCTGCCGTTTCCGCCGTGCCGCTGCCCTGCGTGTAACCGTCGATGATAACCGGCTGCGTGATCGTCGGCAGAAGCGACGTCGGGCTGATCGTATGTACGCCCGTGCCCGGAATGCTGAAGCTGATCAGGTCCGGTCCGCCCGCGAGGTTGGCCGTGGCGTTGGCGTCGGTGATGGCCTGACGCAAGGAGCCAGCGCCGCTGTTGTTGGTGTTGGTCACCCAGAAGGTGTTTTGCAGGCTGGTGACGAGCTGGACGCGGTAATCCTCGACCTCGCCGTCGGCCTCCGGGCCAAAAGAGTCCACGGCCGCGGTGCTGCCCAACCGGAAGCGGGCGTAAGTCGTCCCCAGCAGCGCACTGGTGGGCACGGCAAAGGTGATGTCCTGCGAACCGGCGGCGGCGAAGGTGTGTGTGAAGCGCTCGTCGGCGTTCTCGAAAGCTCCGTTTTGGTTGAAATCGACCCAGAAGACCAACTGGCTGGCAGCGGACGCCGAGACCCGCACCTGGGCATTCTGGCCGGGCACCAGCGTGGTGCGGAAATCGACGCCGTCCTCGTCGTCGGGCGTGCCGGTGTTGTCGTCCCCCCTGGCATCGATGCTTTGCAGGCCGTCGACCTCGACGTCGTCGCGGTTGGCCCCCAGCATCGGGCCGATGGCAACGTGCGAGGGCCCCGCGTCGGCCAGCAATGTCTGGTAGTTGCCGATGCCCGTGCCCAGGCCGGTGTCGGGAGCGTCGCCATAATCAAACCCGGCGGGCGCGAGACGATCTTCAAGGACTTCGATGGCTGGCCGCCAGGCCTTATTGCGCATGGGGGCTTGCTTGCGGGTCGAAGGACGTAACGAGTGAATCCAGTTCCTGAACGACATGATAGGACTCCGCGGTTAGATCGATTGTTCCGTGGTGCGAAGGCACATAACTCCGGCTCCGAATTTCGCTTCAGATTGTGAGGCATCGTAGCGCCGGCCGACAGGAGATAGACCTTGCCGGGCGCTGGTGTCTCTCCGGGCAAGCAACGCGTTTTGAAGGCCGGCCGTCCAGGAACCAGCGCAATTTCCCCATCAGCGCTCTGAAGTCGCGAGCAAGGCGGGTGGGGGCGCTTTGAAAACTGGAAATCAAAAAGTGCCGCTATCTGTAGTGCGAAAAAGGGGCGTTGCTTACCCAGGCGGATCTAGACTTTTTTTGGATGGGTCGGCGGAAAACTCGGGCCAGTCCCAATCGAGGTTCATCGACTTGAGCCGACTGCGGATCGCGCGCAGGTCCCAGACATGGATCGCTTTGGCGTAGAGGGCGTTCACGACGAGTTGGCTCCCATCGGGCGTGAAGCCCATCCACGTGGCGCGGTCGCCATGAGGATCTTCGAGCCGAGCAACGGTCTTGCCCGTAGCAATGTCCTTGAGGTGAACGACGCCCGGTTCCATTTCCAAGGCCATGAGCCCGGTTTTCGGAGCGAAGGCGACGTGACCCGGATAGAGAGCGACATCCCGGCGGATGCGGTGAAGCGGGTTGCCGCTCTCGACATCGTGAAAGCTGAATTCGTCGCCACGGCTTAAAATCAGCACGCGGCTATCGGGCGTGAAGAATATTATTGTGCGAAACAGCGGCCATTCGCGGACCAATTCTCCCGTGCGCGCGTTCCAGAGACGCACCTTGTCGGAATGCCAACCGCCGGTCGCCATCCACTTGGCATCGGGACTAAGAGCGAGGAAGGCTGCCTGGGCGTGGTCCATTCGCTCCTTGCGTACCGTTTCGGAATCGAGATCGACGAGCCAGCCGATCCCCTTGCTCTCGCAGACCATACCGAGGGTACGGCTGTCCTGACTGCGAGCAACTCGCCTGGGCGGCCCCGGCAAAGGGATGGTGCGCGGCGGCCCGATGACTAGTTCGCTGGCGGCCTCGATTCCGCTTGCATTCCGGAGCAGTTTCAGTCTTTGGGAGATGGAATACCGGTGCATGCCATCGCCGTTACAGATCAGGAGTTCGCGCGCGTCGGAGTGGAAGAGCGGGATCCCATTCGGCAGCGCGGCGATCGGGCGTCCGCTCGGCAGATCCCAGAGGTGAACCCCGCTCGCCCCCATGGCCACTGCCAGCAAACGTCCGTCGGGGCTGATATCCAATTCCAGGAAATCGCCTTGTCCGGCTTCGAGCTTGCTCACAAGCGTTCGATACTCGCGGGTCGGCGTCACCTCGAGAAGGTGTGCGTCCTCGCCGCGCGTGCCTGCGCCGAGCCATCGGCCATCGCTACTGAAACGCGTGTAACGACGGGAGGTCAGCTGCATGAGGGGCCTTCCCGTTGAAGTATCCCACAGCCGCAACACACCGTCCCACGAGTCCGAAGCCAAGAGAGCGCCGTCCGGATGAAAGCTCAGGGAATCTACCTGTTGCACATGCCCTTCGAGAGTCGCCAACTTGCGTTTGGCGTCCACGTCCCAAATCTGGATGAGCTGAGTCTTCGCGACTGCCAAACGGTTGCCATCGGGATGCCAGGCAACCACCTGGTTCTGGCTCGTCCCTACTGGAAGGTTTGCGACGAGCTCCCCGTTGCTGGAGTCATAAATAGAAACGATCTTCGAATCGACGTGTCCGACCGCGAGCCGGCGGTTGTCCGGGTGAAAAGCGAGCCCGTACGCTTTGCTTTTGTCGGGCAACTGCCAGCGGTTGAGTTCCTGACCGGTCGCTACATCGAAGCGAAGGAGCCAATCTTTTTGACCCACTACCAGTTGACGGCTGTCGGAGCTGAAGTTCCATACTGAGATGGGGGCCAGCGGCTCGCGAATGATCTCTTTGCCGTCGGACACCCGCCACAGGCGCAATTTTCGGCCGATCTCCAGCCTGGCCACGTACCGGCCGTCGGGGCTGAGCAGGATCCACTCAACCTTGGTCGGCTCGGTGCGGATCTCCTGGATTTCCCGATCGTCGGGAATGGTACGGACGCTGATGATTCCGTCATAGTTGGCCCGGGCAAAGAGGCGGTAGTTGTCATCAAAACTCCAGTAATGATAACCTGGGGGCAAGGCGTGCCAGCTTGGTCCGGGACGAATGTCCGGAAGAGCCATCGCGGCGATCGCCTCATCGCGGAGGCGGTCGTCGCGGCGAAGGCGAGCTGCCTTGGCCAGAGCGTCCAGGCTGTCGAGACGCTGGCCCATCTGGCGACTGAAGCGGCCGGCCCGGGCCTGGTTCAGGAGTGACAGGAAGAGTTGTTCCCTGGCGTCACGCTCACTTGCTTTAGCCGTCGCCAGCGCTGACTCCTTGTCCTTAAGCGCGTCCTCCTTTTGCGTGGCTTCCGCACGAACGGCGCTTTCCGCGTCGGTGGCGCGAATGAGGCCCCACAGGGCGGCAATAATACCGACCACCAGTGCCAGCATGATGAGGACAGCGGCGATAAACGGCCCTTGATGCCGCCGCATGGTTTTCCGCAGCCGGTACAAGCTCGACGGCGGGCGGGCCAGCACAGGCTCGTCGTTCAAGTAGCGCTGCACGTCGGCCGCCAGGGCCGACGCCGTTTCATAGCGGCGGTTGCGGTCCTTCTCCAACGCCTTCATCACAATCCAGTCGAGCTCGCCCTGGAAAAGCTGGCTCAACCGGCGCGGGTCGCTGCGGCGATTGGTGGACACGGTCGACGCCAGGTTTCCCATCGTGCTGATGCGGGTGCTCGGCCGGGGTGGCTCTTCCTCGCGGATGATGCGGCGGATCTCATCGAAGGCCACGGTACGCAACCGCTCCTGCTCGCACGGTGTTGTGCCGGTCAGAAGCTCGTACAGCAAGATTCCAAGGGCGTAAATATCGCTGCGCGTGTCTGCATCCAGCCCGCTCATCTCCGCCTGCTCGGGACTCATATAGCTCGGCGTGCCGATCATCTGAGCGAAACCGGTGAACAGCGTCTTATCGGTGAGTTGCTGGCCTACGGCCTTGGCGATGCCGAAATCGATCACCTTGGCCACCGGCGTGCCATCGTGCAACGTGACCAGGATGTTGGTTGGCTTGAGGTCGCGATGAATGATCCCTTTCTGGTGGGCATGCTGCACCGCCTGGCAGACATCGAGAAACAGGCGGAGGCGCTCCCGGACAGGAAGGTGGTTGTCGTCGCAGAAATTGGTGATCGGAACGCCCCGGACCAGCTCCATGACGAAGAACGGCCGTCCGGTGGCGGTTTCGCCTGCGTCCAGGACACGGGAAATGTTCTGATGCTCCATCAACGCCAGCGCCTGGCGTTCCGCCTCGAAACGCGCGACCACTTGGCGCGTGTCCATCCCGGGCTTGAGCACCTTCAGGGCAACCTTTCGGCGCACCGGTCGGTGCTGCTCGGCCATGAAGACAACGCCGAAACCGCCTTCGCCGATTTGCTCCAGCAGCTTGTACGGCCCGATGACGCTGCCTGGGCCTTCGTGGACGGCGGAGTCGCCGGTCGCCATGGTCGCGGAGAGGGGTTTCAGAAAGCTGCGATCTTGTTCATACACGCGCAACAAGGCCTGGAGCCGGTCGCGAAGCGTCGCATTGCCGCCACACGCATCATCGAGGTAGCGGCCACGAGCCTCCGGCGACTCAATGTTGCGAGCTTCATTAAAGATGATCTCTTCATTAATCTGAACCGCCATCATCAGCCTCCGCAAGCAAGCACAGCTACCTAACTAAAAGTGCGAAAAAGAGGCCTCGATTACCCAGGCGGAACGGCGAATTTTTCGAATACGCTGTCGGACGGCTCTCCAGGGCCGTTCGGTGTTGGTCGGGCCTGGAGACCCGACCCGCGAATCAAACGCAGGTCAACTTACGGAATCTCCGTCCATTTCCAGGCGCAACCAGGCGCGGGCGTAGGCCCAATCGTTGTCGGCGGTTGACGGCGAAATGGCGAGGGCCTGGGCAGCCTCCTCGTTGGTCAGGCCGGCAAAGAAGCGAAGCTTGACCAATTCCGCCTTGCGCCGATCCTTTTCTTCGAGCTTGGCAAGCGCTTCATGGAGGGCCAGCATGTCGGTGAAGGACGGGTCCGCCGGGGCTTCGATGTCGGCCAGCTCCTCGCGTTGGTACGTGCCGCCGGCTTTTAGACTCTTTTTGTGACGGGCCCGTTCGATGAGAATCCGCCGCATGGCCTCCGCGGCGGCGGCAAAGAAGTGGCCGCGGCTGTTCCAGCGCAGTTCTGTCTTTTGGTCCACTAGCCGAAGGTACGCCTCGTGCACCAGTGCTGTCGCCTGGAGGGTCTGGCCAGGCTTTTCCTGCGCCATTTTCTCGGCCGCCAGCCGTCGCAACTCGCTGTAGACCAACGGCAGCAGTTGCTCAGCCGCTGCAGGATCGCCCTGGTCTACACAGGCCAAAATTCGTGTCACGTCAGCCATTAATGCCCCGCCCGTCCATCCATGCGAAGGTTCCAATGGAGTGCATCTCTCTTTTTTAACCAATTCCACGCTGTCAGTAAACGGCCCGCTTGTCGTTTGGCGGCGTTAGGAGGCCCCTGAGAGCCTAAAGTTGCGCGTTTCGGCTTCATCGACCGAAGTATCGAACACTCGCCTTGGCGAGTCAGCTCGACACCCGTTCGTCCAGTCGTGTATGCGCCAATCTGATTCACATTCGACTTAATTAAGACCTCTCCGTCATTTCTGCTTGTCAACACTGCTGTTCTGTGGCAATGTTCGTCCCTTGCCTTCCCGGCAAGGACCGTTTGAGAGCGGTCATTCCCATCACCGATACCGAAGGAGGTCACTCATGGCAACCAAAGCCAAGCGCTCAGCGAGCGCGCCGCGCCATCCCGAGAAGAAGTGGGGCCCGTTCCACGGCGGCCTTGGCGTCGCCGTCTGGCTCAACGAAGTCCAGACCGACGCCGGCCCCAAATTCTTCAGAAGCATTTCCGTCCAACCCAGGCGATATCGGGATAAGAAGACGGGGGAGTGGAAGGATGCTGCATCCTTCCGCCCTGTAAACGTCGGTCGAAAAGTGCGGCAGCCGGTCGGTGACCGGTGGTCGGTCGGTCGAAAAGTGTAGCACCCCTGGCCGAGCCCTCGGTGGTGGTTGCAGGATAGCCCTGGGAAAGGGAATCCGCACCGCCAGGAGGGC
>SXGT01112087.1_pt1 | contig 12937 bp, 10 predicted proteins | sample 3176221 | NCBI WGS metagenome assembly SXGT01 (sample SAMN11356862, study PRJNA531348) | freshwater metagenome | isolation source: freshwater sample F1-120 | place: China: Fuxian Lake, Yuxi | collected 2017-12-25
CGGGCCCGCGCCCATGCGCTCGAGCGGATCGCGCACGGGACGCCCAGCGGGATCGACGACGCGACCGTCGCGTTCGGGCGGCCGGTGTGGCTCGAGGCGGGGCAGGCGCCGCTGGTGCTCGAGGCGCTCGACACGATCCGGCCGCCGCTCTGGGTCGGGGTCGTGCCACGCACGCAGTCCACCAAGGCCTCGGTCGCCGCGGTCGCGGCCTGGCGCCGGATGCATCCCGCGTTCGAAGCGCTGCTCGCGCGCGCCCACGTTGCCGCGGTAGAAGGGCGGGACGCGCTCGCGCGCCAGGCCTGGGAGATAGTTGGTGTACAAATGAATGAGATGGGCGCCTTGCTCGAAGCGGTCGGCGCGGTGTTGCCGGTGCAAGCCGCGATGATCGACGTGGCGCGCGGCCTCGGTGCCTGGGGCGCCAAGGTCACCGGCGCAGGCTTCGGCGGGGCCGTCATCGCGCTCGCGCCGGCGGACGCGCAGCTCGATCAGGTGTGGCGCGCGCTGGGCGCGACGGACGCGTTTTTCGCGGGCAGCCCGGCTTCCGGGTCCGAGGCGGACCCAAGCCGGGCCTTCGCGAACGATGCGGGCACTGCGGAGCCGAAGGCATGAGCGAGCTCGTCTTGGACGGTTGGGTGTGGGCCCGCGCGAACGTCAACATCGCTCTCATCAAGTACTGGGGTAAGGCGCCGGCCAAGCACCCCGATCAGGTGAACCTCCCGGCGGTGCCGAGCCTGTCGCTGACGCTCGCCGATCTCTACACGGAGACGCGCGCACGCTTTGCGCCCGAGCGCGACGAGGACTGCCTGACGCTCGACGGCGTGCGCTTGGTCGGCGAGGAGCGCGCGCGCGCGGTGGCGCTCCTCGACGCGCTGCGCCGCCGCCATGGCGTACGCGCCCCGTTCGAGATCGTCAGCGCGAACCACGTCCCGACGGCGGCCGGGCTCGCCTCGAGCGCCTCGGGGATGGCGGCGCTGGCCGGTGCCGCCGGTCGCTGTGCCGGCCTCGACCCCGCCGATCCAGAGGCGGCCACCGAGATCTCGCGTCTCGCCCGCATCGGCTCGGGCAGCGGCGCGCGCAGCGTCTTCGGCGGCTGGGTCGCCTGGGACGGGCCGACGGCGCGCCCCGTGGCGCCCACGGACCACGTGCCGATCGCGGTCGTCATCGCGGTCGTCGGCACCGGGCGCAAGGCCATCGGCTCGCGCGACGCGATGAACCACACCGCGACGACCTCTCCTTATTATGGGCCCTGGGTCGCGCAGGCGCACGCGACGTTCGACGAGGCGCTCCAAGCGCTGGCAGCGCGCGACCTGCCGCGCCTCTTTCACGCGATGGAGCGCTCGACCTGGCGCATGCACGCCTCGGCGATGGCGGCCGATCCGCCGATCTTCTACTGGGCGGCCGCGTCGGTGGCGGTCCTGCGCGAGGTCGAGCGCCTCCGCGCCGAGGGCGTCGTGTGCGGCGCGACGCTCGATGCCGGGCCGAACGTGAAGGTCTTCACGCTCCCGGAGCACGCGGCCGAGGTGGCGACGCGATTGACGAACGTCCCGGGCGTGGCGCATACCATTCGAACAACCGCTGGCGATGGGCTGGTGGCGCGGCCGGTCGGGCCGTCGCAGGATGGGTCGCTGGGCGACCCTCACGAAGACACCGGGTCGCTCCAGGGCGTGTCGAGGAAAGAGCCGTGATTGCCGCCAGTGCCCCCGGAAAGCTGATGCTCGCAGGCGAATACGTCGTGCTCGAGCGCAAGCTGCAGGCGGTCGCAGTCGCCGTCCAGCGCCGGCTGCGCGTCGAGATCGTGCCCGGGCCTGGGCCCTGGCGCGTGACCGCGTCGCAGCTTGGTCTCTCCGAGGCAGCGCTCGACAGCGTGCCGGTCCTGCGCGAGGTCGTGCGCCGCGTGGCCGGTCGGATCGACGGCGGGCGCATCACGGTCGAGAGCGAGCTCGGGGCGGGACCGGGCAAGCCCGGGCTCGGGGCCTCGGCGGCGCTCTGCGTCGCGGCGTACGGGGCCCTCAGCCTGATCGAAGGCGCCGTCGTGCCGGGCGCAGGCGGGCCGTTGCCGCTGCTCCTCGAAGCCCATCGGGCCGCGCAGGGCGGACGGGGCAGCGGTTACGATGTCGCGACCGCGCTCACCGGCGGGCTCGTCATGTTCGACCCCACGACGCTCGTCGTCACACCGCTGGCGTGGCCGCGCGGGCTCCACGCCGCGGTCTTCACGTGCGGGCAGGGGGCCAAGACGGTCGACTATCTCGCGCGCGTCGAGAGCTGGCGCGAAGAAGACCCCGAGAGCTTCGAGGCCTGCGTCGATCCGTTTGCGGCCGAGACCGAGGACCTCGTGCGGGCGTTTCAGAAGGGCGACGTGGGTTGGATTCTCGGCGCGGCGGCGCAGGTCCAAGAGGAGCTCGCGACGTTCGATCGCATCGGCGAGATCGGAATCCTCGCGGCCGGGCAGCACCAACTTCTCGGCGCGATCGAGGACGCGGGCGCGGTCGGTCGCACCAGCGGCGCGGGCGGCGGCGACAGCGTCTGGGCGCTGGCCGACGACGCGGATACGCTCGATCGGGCGGCCCAGGCCGCGGCCGAGCTGGGGTTCCAGCGCGTCGAAGTGGCCTTCCCGGGCGAAGGGCTGAGGGTCGGGGCGGACGCGTGAGTTCGCCGCGGGCAAGCGCTCCAAAGGCTGCGCCTTCTCCGTGGGGCCCCGGCCCCGCTCGCGGCTCCGAGCCTTGCACGGAGCGCTCTTCGCAAGCGGGACGCGTGAGTCCGAGCGGCGCGGTGAGCGGCGGGGCCGAGGTCGGTGGCGAAACGCCGATGTCTTTCGAGGCCGCCCGCCTGCGTTTCGGCGACGCGCTCGAGGCGCATCTCGCGGCGGCCGTCGCGGGTGAGGGCGTCCTTGCCGAGGCCATGGGCTATCACGTGGGGGCGGGTGGCAAGCGGCTGCGCGCGTTGCTACCGCCATGGCTCGCGGCGTCGCTCGGGGCCGGTGCGTCCGCGGTCGACGAGGCGATCGACCTCGGGGTCGGGCTCGAGCTCATCCACAACGGCACGCTCGTCCACGACGACGTGCAAGACGGCGACACGACGCGGCGCGGTCAGCCCGCGGTCTGGGTGCGCTGGGGGATGCCGCAGGCCATCAACGTCGGCACGACCATGATTTGTCTCGGGCTCGCGCGCATCCTCCGGACCTCGGTCGGCGCCGAGGTCGCGAGCGTGACGAACCGCGCGATCATCGACGTGGTCGGCGGGCAGGCGGCCGAGTTCGTGCTGCAGACCGCGCCGCGGCCGTCGGTTCCGGCCTGGGAGGCGATGGCGAGCGGCAAGACCGGCGCCCTCTTTCGCGCCTGCTACGACGCGGGTGCGCGCGCGGCGCGCGTCTCGAGCGAGGACGCCTCCGCGCTTTCGGCCTTCGGCGCCGCGCTCGGGGTCTTCTTCCAGCTGCAGGACGACCTCCTGGATCTCGTCGGCGACAAGGGACGCGAGGTGCCGGCGACCGATCTCGCCGAAGGCAAGATCTCGTACCCGGTGGCCTGGGCGGCCGAGCATGCGCCCTCGCAAAGTGCCGCGCGGCTGCTCGCGATCGTCCATGCGCCGCGAGCCGAGACGAGCTTCGCCATGGTGGCCGAGGGGCTGCAACTTCTCCACGCGACCGGCGCGATCGACGCGGCCGTGAGCTCACTTCGCGCACGCGCCGCGGCGCTCGGGTCCGAGCCGTGGGCCGCGCTCACGCCCGGGCTGATCGCGCGCGTCCTCGAGCCGGTCCACATCGCGATCGGTTGATCGCCGCCCCGGGGGCCGGCGCGGCCTGGCCATCACGGGCCATCACGAAACGCTTGAAACCGAGCGCCGTTTCGTCGACCTTACGCGCCGCTCACTTCGAGGAAGGCCTCAGATGCCGATCCAAGCGCTCCGTTCCATCAGCGATCACTTCGACGAGATCCTGCGCCACGCGAACCCGAAGCGCGTCGTCGTCGAGATGGCCAAGGCCGATAAGGCCTTTCATTTCAAGTACTTCAAGGGCTATCGCCCCGACCAGATCGGCCGCGGTCGCATCAAGCAGATCGCTCAGAAAGAGGTCTTCGGCGACCCGGGCCACGAGCTCTTCGCCAACCTGCTCATCATCTTCTGGAACGAGGCGCATGCCCCGATGTACCGCGACATCGTGACGCACGTGCGCGCGATCAACGAGGACGTCGAGGCCATCGAGCGCATCGAGACCGACAAGGCCCACGCCATCATCGACGACATGCTGACGCGCTACAGCGCGCGCGACTTCCTCTTGTGCGTGCGCCTCAACGGCGTGCGTTTCGAGGAGGACGTCGTGCAGGCGCGTCTGGTCCGGGGTGAGCCGGGTCCGGGCGGTGCTGCCGCCGCCACCGCACCCGCGAGCGCCGCCGCGACCTGACTCGGGCGTTCGGGCCTTCGCGGCCTTCGCGAGCCGATTTGACGGGGACCCGCGTTCCGTGGTCGATCATATCGGATGGGGTCTCCTCCACGCGAGTCGGCAGAGCTCTACGCACGCGCCGCTGGCGCGGGCTGGGCCCTGTTCGCGCGGCCGCGCTGGACGCTCGCGGACGAGGACGAGGCGCTCGCGCCGCTGTCCGAGGAGGAGCGCCTCATCGCGCTCGCGCTGGTCGGGCCGGCCGCGAGCGGCGCCAACGGCCCGGGCACCGCGCACGCCTCGGGCGGTATCGACGGCGCGATCCAACGCCTGACCGCGCTCGGGCTCTCGGCCTCGGTCATCGACGCCGCGCTCGCGGGGCGCGGCCGTGACGGGCCCTCGCTCGATCGTGCGTGGCTCGATCTGGAGGCCGGACGCGGCGACCGTCGCCTCGTCGTGGCGGTGGCGTTGGCGCTGACGGGGGTCCTGCCGCTCTCGCTCGAGCGCGCGGACCAGGTGATGCGGCTGCCCGATCCGCTCGTCGCTGCGGTCGTCGCGCTGGCCGTGGGGGTGGCCGCGCGCCGCGGCGATCCGTCGGCCCGCGCGATCGCGCGGGATATCGTGACGTTGGGGGCGGCCTCGGGCGGCCTCGATCACGCGGTCTTGAAGGGCCTCGGGCGGGGCCTCTTGCGCGCGGGTGCGACGCAGCTCATCCACTGGGCGCGCGGCGCGATCCTCGATCGCGAGCTCTGGGGTATCGCCGCCCGGCGCACAACCGTGCTCCTCGCGCGGCAGTTCGACCCGGGTCGCGCGGACCTCGTGTCGCTCATCGCCGAGGGCGTCGCGGTCGGCGTCGATCGCGATTCCGCGGGTGCGCTGGTCGATGAGCTCGTCGCGTGCGGTGCGGGATCGGCGCTCGCGGCGTATCCCCTCGAGCATTGGCCCGCGCCCGTGCGTGCGGCGCTCGCGGCGCGCTGGTGTCGACGCGCCGGTGCGCTGAGCGAAACCGAGGCGCAGGGGCCCGCCGAGGCCCTTCCGCTGCCACACGCCTTTCTCGCGCACCTTCCGCGCGAGCGCGCGCCGGACGTCATCGGCCACGTGCTCGAGCGCTGCGGTGAAGACCCGCTTTGGGCGCAGGAGGCGGGCCAGGCGCTCTTTCGCGCGTGGGCCGATCATCCCGACGTAGAGGTCCGCAAGGCGCTCGCGCAACGCGCCGCCGGGCGTTCGGCTCCAGCGGGCGCGGCCGACGCCGACGGCGCCGCGGCCGAGGCTGGCCCCGTCGCGGAGGTCGTCGCGCTGCCGCCGTCGATCCTCGCGCGCGACGAGCTCGATCGGCTGCGCGTGGCGCTCTGGTCGGGCGACAGCGAGCACGTGATCGAGCTGTCGACCTGTGTGCCGCTCGATCGACGCGTGGCCGCGCGCGAGGCGCTGCTCGGGGCGATCGAGGTGCCGAACGCGGCGCTGCGTCGTGCGATCGTCGAGGCGGTCGGACGCATCGGGAGTCAGGCCGATGGCCCTCGCCTCATCGATGCGGCCCGCCGCTATCGGGCCTTGGAAGGCACCGTCGCCACCGCGCTTCGCGAGCTCGGCGCGCGGGGCCTGGCCGAGGGGCTCGCCGAGGTGTTCAAGCGCCGCCTCAAGTGGGCCGACGACGACGCCGTCGACGACTACTGCGCCATCGCCGGCAGCGAGCAGATCCAATACCTGCTGGCGGCGCTCGAGACGCGCTACTACCCGTCGGCGCGTGCCGGCGCGGCGCGTGCCATCGCGCGACTCGGCGCGCACGAAGTCGTCTTCGCGCTCCGCACGCTCGGCCTCTCGGACACCCAGGACGCACCGCGCCTCGCCGCCCTCGCCGCGCTCCACGCGCTGACGGGGACCGCGCCCAGCGCCGGTGAGATGGCCGGCCACGCGCTGCTCTTCCGCCCGACCGACGAGCTGCCCGATACCATCGAGCGCGCCAAGGAGGCCGGCGCGCAGACCCTTCCGGGGATCCGCCGCACCATGGCGCGCGGGAGCTGGAAGCGTCGGCGCGCCGCGTGCGAGGTCCTCGCGACCGTGCCGGGTGACGAGGCGGTGCTTTGCCTCCTCGAAGCGCTCGAGGACGCCGACGAGGACGTCCGCTTCGCCGCGATGGATGCGCTCGCGGTCCGTGGTTGGCACCCGGCGACGCCGCGCGAACGAACGCTCATCGCGCTGGCCGCGCGCCGTCCGCGCGAGCTCCTCGAGGCGACCGCCGATGCCGATGGGGCGACGTTGGTGGGGGCGCTCCGCTTGGGTGGGCACGTCTTTCGCGCCGAGGTCCTCGAGGTCCTCGAGCGCCTGCCGACGTTCGAGCCCGACGAGGCCGCGCGCGCCCCGATCGCAGTCGCGCGTCTCGACATCGGCGCGGCGCTGGCGGCGCCGGGAGGCGTCGAGGCCACACTGCGCGGCCTGGACCACACCTGGCAAGCGACTCCGCATCGCGCGCGTTTCGTGCGCGGTCTTTGCGAGGTCGACGCCGTCTTGCTCGAGGATGCGGCGCGCGAGACCCCTTGGAGCTGGCGGGCACGCGAGGGGATCTGCCAGGCGCTCGCGCGTCCGGGCGACGACGCCGGCGTCGCGGCGCTCGCGCGCGAGCTGCTGCAAGACGACGACGACGTGAGGAAGGCGGCGCTCCAGGCGCTCGCGTGGATCGGGACCGAGGCGGCCGCCGAGGGCGCGTCGCAAGGGCTGGCGAGCCCGTTCCAGGAGGACCGCGATCTCGTGGCGCGCGCGCTAGCGACGTTCGGGAAGGTGGCGCTGCCGCTGCTCGAACGCCTCGCGCGCGACCCCTGGTGGGAAGTGCGTCAGGGGGCGGCGCAGACCTACGCACTTTGGGTCTGCGATGTCGGCACCGCGGTGGATCGGCTCCTCGCGCTGGCCGTCGACTCCGAGTACCGCGTCGCGCACGCGGCGCGCGAAGGGCTCGCCAAGCACGGGCTCTTGCCGTCGCGCGAGGCGGTGTGCGAGGCGATCGGGGGCGCGCAAACGTTGACGATCGAGGGGCTCGAGCCGTGGCTCGGCCTGTCGCGCGCGGACGCGGCGGTGCCCGAGGTCGCCGGGCGCTTCGAGCACGTCATCGAGGAGACGCCGCCCGACCATTTGCCGCAGCGTCTCGGACTCATCGCGACGATGCGCGTCGAGCACCTCGCGCTTTGGCTCGAGGAGGCCGCGCTCGGCCTCTCGACGCGCCATATCGGCGTCCGCCTCGCCGCGGCCGACGCGCTCCGCGCGCTCATCCGGCGCGCCTGTCCGGTGTGCCGCGGCGAGCGCAGCGTGCGCTGCCCCGGCTGCGACGGCTCCGGCGATCGGCCCTGTCCGCGCTGCGAAGGGAGCGGCGCCGTCCTCACGCGTTGCCCGGAGCCGGAGTGTACCGCGCTCCAAGCGCCGCGCCGCATCGACAGCCGCCGCTGTCCCACGTGTCGCGGACGCGGCGAGATCGCGACGACCTGCGCCTGCCAGGTCGCCGGCCCCAAAGGACGTGTGCCCTGCGATCTGTGCGGGGCGCGCGGGCGGCTGCCGTGCGTCGCGTGCGATGCGACCGGGGCCGCCCGGGCCGCGGGTTTCGGGGCCGAGGGGCGGTCGCCTACGGCCTGACGCCCGGACTACGGCTCACCGTCAGTCGCAATCCGCCGGGCACAGCTGCGGGTTCTGCTGCTCGGCCGCGTCGCAGATCCCGTCCGGGCACTTCGGGCCCCCCGGATTCCCGGGGCCTGTGCCGCCGGTGCAACCCTGGGTCGCGGTGCTGGTGGTACCCAGCTGCGTGCGCACCGCCGCGCCACGCTTCGTCACGAAGCTCGCGAGGCCGAACGAGGTTCCATTCGAGCCCGGGCCCGTGCTCGTCGAGTCCGACACGAGGCCGGTCTCGAAGGCCTCGGTCGAGTAGAACTTCGTCGTGTCGGCGATGACGTAGGGTCGGATCAGATCGGCGGCGGCGTCGATGCGCGCGGCCATCTGGCTCTCGGAAAAGAGACCGTCCAGCAGCTCGCCGATGATCGCGTGGTAGCGGTCGCGCAGCGCCGGGACGGCCAGGAGCTTCGCCACGAGCGGCTTCTGCGTCGCCACGCCGCAGGTCGGCGCGTCCATCGCGAACGCGATGAGGCCGTCCTTCGAGCAGTTGCAGTTGAAGTTGCCGAAGGCCTCGTTGGCGTCCCACGGGATCATCGCGAAGAGGCCGCCGTTGTCATAGAGGTAGTAGTTGTGGCCCATGCCCAGGTAGCTGTCGAGGTTCACCAAGAGCGCATTGATGGCGGTCACGCGCAGGATCTCCTCGGTGTCCAGGACGGTTGCATAGTCGCTCGCGGTGCCGTGGTTGAGGACGTCCAGCAGGTGGATGAACGAGGACATGTCGGACGTGTCGGTGTTCGTCTCGAGCGCGACGCCGACGTACGACGAGGCGTTGGCGTCCTCCCAGCGCAGGTCCCCATCGGGCATCTCCGGCTTCAGGAGGTCGCCGTCCTTGTTGTCGAACCAGCGATCGATGAAGTCGCCGTCGATCGCTTCGACGACGGTGTAGAGCCCGAGGTGCTCGCCCGCGACGGTCAGATCGACGAAGGCCGTGCGCGGGGTGGGGACGCCGAAGTCGCGCATGATCCCGTAGGCCAGCGCCTCGCGAATCAGCGTCGGATCTTTGAAGCCGTTGTTGAAGACCAGCTTCTTGAGGCCGAGCAGGCGCTGGTCCGGCAGGACGTCGTTGATGTCGATCTTGAAGCTGAAGCGATGGCTGGTCGAGCCCGCGACCGCGTTGAGGCTCGAGTTCCCCTTGGTGCGAATCATGACGTCCGACACGCGGACACCGTTGTAGGTGACCGTCGCGGGGTAATCGATTTCCTCGCGCGCGGTGGCGATGAGGGCCTGCCAGTCGGCGGTGGTCATCTCGACGACGACCGGGATGACGCGATCTTGCGGGAACGGGTCGGTCGCGAGTGGCGCGCTGAGCGCCTGATTCGCGGCGCCCGGCGTCGGCGCGAGCATCCCGAGCGTGAGGCTGCCGTCGGGCAAGCGGCCCCAGCTGGCGCCTTCGGGCGCGTCGCCGGCGTGCCAGGCGAGCGTGTCGACGACGGTCCCCGACACCGTGGCGAGCGTGAGCGCGTCGCCGCTGCCGAGCCCGAAGGGGACCCACGGGTCACCGCTCGCGGGGGCTTCGGTGGCGGCCGTGACGACATAGAACGCACCCGGCTGGAGCGTCACGTCCGGCAAGGCCGCCGCGGTGTGGGCGGCGTTGTCGTCGACGATCGTGAAGTCGGAGAGGCGCACGGGCCCGGCGCCCGCGACGTAGAGCTCGAACCAGTCGGCGCCGCCGGTCGCCGAGGCGCAGACCATCTCGTTGATGACCCAGGCGGTGGTCGCGGGGGAGGTCTCGGTCGTGCTGGTGTCGGGTGCCGTCGGGGTGGTCGTGGCGATGGGCGTCGTGTCGGACACCGTCGTCTCGGCGGTCGTCGTGTCGGGCGTCGTGGTCGTCACGGCGGTGTCGCCGCCTGTCGCCTCCGCTTGGGTCGTGGCGTCGGAGGCGTCGTCGGACGCGGTGGTCTCGGCGGCGACCGCCGCGTCGCTCGCGACCGTCCCGGCGCTGTCGTCCGAGCACGCCCCGAGCGCTCCGGCCGCGAGTCCGGCGGCGAGTTGGGCGAGCGCATGAATCGGTCGGGGCCACGTGTGCATGGTCATCGAGCATCTCCCTTTGGGTATCCTATCCCTTACCCAGAGGCGCCCGTCGGGCTCCATGGCTATCGGGATAACGCGGTTGTCTGTGCGCGCGACGGCAGGCGCGTTCGTCGCTTCAGCGGGTCGGGCGCGGTTCGCCCGGCGCGAGCGTGGTCAGGCTGAGTGCATGGATGGGCCCCTTCATCTCCTCGGCCAATGCTTGGTACACCAAGCGATGCCGCGCCACGGGCCCGACGCCCGCGAACGCCGCGCTGACGATGACCGCCTGCCAGTGGTCCTGGCCGCCCGTCAGATCGGTGAGCTGCAGGTCGGCGTCGGGGAAGGCATTCACAAGGAGAGCGCGCAGGTCGGCGGACGCGATCATGGGGTCGTAAGTCCTTGTGGAGGGGGCAGGGGCGAGGCCGCGGGCGGGGCGCTCGCGAAGCTGGTGAGCGGCAGCGTGACGACGGTTGGCTCGCCCGAGACCGCGCGCAGATCGTCGACGAAGCGGCCGAAGTCCGTGCGCGGCAAGAGCATCATCGGCTTGTCGGCGCGCCGGAACATGTTGTCGTAGTGCATCGGTATGACCGCGCCCGGCGACAGCGCGGCGACGGTGCGCGGGATGAACTTCTCGGTCGCGAAGCGCGCGACGATGCAGAGGAGGAGCAGGTCGACGCCGCGCGCCTCGCTCGGGATCTGGTCCTCGGCGAGGTTCGCGCTGCCCAGGTGGTACATGCGGAAGTCGCCGTACTCGATGAGGAAATTGAAGACGTCGCCGCAGCGATAGGCGCCGCCCTTGAGCCCGCCCCCGGCGATATCGCAGGTGCACGGGATGTCGCCCGCATAGGGCACGCGCCCGCCGAGCGCGAACGTCGAGTGCGCGCTCGGGACGGCGGTCACGCGGAAGGAGCCGCAGTCGAAGGTCGTCCGCCGACCATGCTCGAGCGCGGTCGCGGCCTCGGAGCCGTGGGCCTGCATGAGGTTCGCGGTCGAGCGGCTGCCGTAGACGTGGGCGCCGGTGAGCTTCGCGAGGAGCGGCACGTCGAGCGCGTGATCGAAGTGCGAGTGGCTCACGAGGATGGCGCGCGCGCGTGCGTGGGCCGCGTCGGCGGCGAGTGCGGCAATGCGATCGGCGTGCGGGACCAGCTTGCGAAAGAGGAAGCGGCCGAGCGAGACGCGCGTGAGGTACGGGTCGATATACAGAACGGCGTCGGGCGCGACGAGCTCGAAGCCGGCCGTGCCGAGCCACCGAATCCGGAGGTCGCGCGGGCCGCTGAAAGCCGCGGCGGGAAGCTGGAAGTCGCGCGGGTGCATCGGTGCTATCGTCGCACGGTCATGGCGCCCTTTGAACCCCAATCGTCCGCCTCGGGCCCTTCGCCGTCGGGTCCGATGCGCATCGTCGTCCTCGCGATCGGCGGCTCGGACTCGAGCGGCGGGGCGGGGATCCAGGCCGACTTGCGGACGGTGCTCGCGCACGGGCTGCACGCCGCGACGACCATCACGGCGATCACCGCGCAGGGGCCGCGCGGGTTTCGTGGGTGGCTGCCCGTGCCGACCGAGCTGGTGCGGGCGCAGCTCGAGGCGGCGTTTGATTGGCCGATCGGCGCGGTCAAGACGGGCATGCTCGCGAACGCGGCGATCGTGCGCGCCCTCGCGGAGGCGCTCTCGCGCGAGGCTGGCACGTCCCAGATTCCACTGGTCGTCGACCCCGTGCTCGGGTCCTCGAGCGGCGCCGAGCTCCTCGATGCCGAGGGCCGCTCGTCGCTCGTCGCCGAGCTGTTCCCGCGCGCCACCGTCATCACCCCGAACCGTCCCGAGGCGGCCGCGCTCTCGGGCCTCGCGCTCAGCGCGTCGCCCGCCGAGCATGCGGCCGCGATCGCCCGCCTCGCCCCGCGCGCCGTCATCGTCGTCAAGGGCGGTCATGGGGACGCAAGCGCATCATCTCAAATGACCGCCCGGGACACCGCGCGCTTTCCCGACGGCCGCATCGTCCACCTCGATGCCCCCCGAATCGCGACCGACGCGACGCAAGGAACGGGTTGCACGTTCGCGTCGGCGATCGCTGCGCAGCTCGCGCGCGGCAGCGATGTCCTCGAGGCGCTCGTGTCGGCGAAGGCTTACCTGACCGGCGCGCTCTCCCATGCGGTGCCGCTCGTGACGCGGCACGCCGGCAAGTCGGGTCCGCTGGCGCACCTTTGGAACCTGACTCGGCGTGACCCCTTCGCGCCGGACGGTTGACCACCGCGGCGCCCTCTGTCATGAATGACCGTATGGTCGCACTTCTTGATCCGGCTCCGTCCTTCCGGATGTTCTCGACAGCGGAACAGGCCATCGTGCTTGCCCTTGCCGAGGTCGCCACCCCCGCGGGTCGGCGCGTGCCGGCGGTGGGGCCCGAGCTCGTCGCGGACCTCGAGCGCGTGCTCCTTCGCTACGGCGGGGCCGCGCTCTCGGGCTACGCCTCGGCGCTGCATGCGCTCGAATGGGCGGCGCTGCCGCTCAAGGGCGCGCGCTTTTCGCGGCTCGATGCCAGCGCGCGCTCGACGCTCCTCGGGCAGCTCGCGGCGCAGCCCGCGTTCCAGCGCGTCCTGCGCGTCCTCTTCGCGCCGCTCAAGTCGGCGCGCACGCTCGCCCCGGGCCTCCATCAGGCGCTCGGCGCGCCGCTCTACGACGGGCCCCCGCCGGTCCGCGAGACGGCGCGCTGGCAGCGCCAACTGATCGACGCGCGCACGCTCACCGACGGCGAGGTGCTCGAGGCCGACGTCGTCGTCGTCGGTTCAGGCGCCGGCGGGGCCACCGTGGCGAGATTGTAGTGTTCAAGACGCCCAGGAAATCACGTACCTGGGCCGGAATATTGTCGGCACCGAGGCTGACACGCACAGCGCCGCGGGCGAGTTCGGGCGCGAC
>SXGT01123441.1_pt1 | contig 12937 bp, 17 predicted proteins | sample 3176221 | NCBI WGS metagenome assembly SXGT01 (sample SAMN11356862, study PRJNA531348) | freshwater metagenome | isolation source: freshwater sample F1-120 | place: China: Fuxian Lake, Yuxi | collected 2017-12-25
GCCAGCGCCGCAGCCATACGAATGTCCATCGCCGTCACCTTCTGGGCCATGAACCATGCTGGTCCACGCCCTACTCAGGTGTCAGCGATGTCCCGAGACATATCAGTGTCAGCGATGTCTCCGAACAGCACATCGGAACCAATCCGACTGAGACTCCACGAACCGCGGGGTCCCGGCGCTCTGACCAGGCACGTGACACCTGTCGGAAGATTTGTTAAGTGAGACCCTTGTCACACGCCGCGAACCAACCTACTGTGTGTTCAGTTGGTTGGTTCGTCCCGGTGATTGAGGAGAGCGGTGTCAGCGATATCTGCGGCGTCTGGGCCTCGGCCCTATGAGTCGCTGCTGGCCAAGGGGGAGGACCGTAAGCAGCGCATTCTCGCTGCCGCGGAGAATCTTTTGGCGCGAAACGGCTGGCGCAACACCTCGCTGGCGCAGATCGCCCGCGAGGCCGGAGTCAGCGCCGCCGGGCTGCTGCACCACTTCGAATCCAAGGAACAACTGCTGCACGCGGTGCTCGACGCCCGGGATTTCGACGATGACACCCACGCCGATCGGGGTGGCGATCTGATCGCCAACATCGGCCGGGTGGCCGAGCGCTTCGATCGCGCTCCCGAACTCGTCGGAACCTTCACCGTGCTGCTGGTGGAGAACATCCAACCCGACGCCCCGCTGCACGACCGGCTGGTGGCCCGGCAGCAGGCCGCCGTCGGGATCGTCGCCGACGGAATCCGGCGCGGCCAGCTCAGCGGCCGCTACCGCTCAGACCTCGACCCGGCCGCCAAGGCCGTGGAGATTCTCGCCTTCGTCAATGGAATGGAGACCGCATGGCTACTCGATCCTTCAATCCCACTGGCGGCAGTGTTCAAGGGATACACGGAGTCGCTGGCCCGCGACTTCGCTCCGGCCACCGAGAGGAATTCGATATGAGGTACCGACTCGACGTGGTCGCACCCACCGTCGCCGAGGTGGTGCGCAACGCCGGCGGCTGGCTGGTCGACCGTGTGATGGCCGGCTGGGATGTCACGGTGCTGATCACCGGTGACGACGACATCCGTCCGTTGCAGATCCTCGGGGTGGACACCGGCGACCTGGAGACGGCGATGCAGCTCTGGGAGGAGCGGCCCCACCCGCAGACGGTGGCGGTGGCCGCCGAGCTGTTCGTCAGCGATGCGCGGGTCCGCGAAGGTGTGCTCGGCGCCCTGGATCAGGGCCTCACCGAGGTGACCCTCTGGGGCGACAGCTGGCCCGAAGAGCTGGACAGCACCGTCGGCTCGGTCCAGCACCAGCTGAGTGCGGCCGCCCGTGCCTTCAAGGCGCAGGCGCTGGCAGCCGCCGGCGACACCGCTCCGTTCGGTCGCACCGAGGCCTTCCGGTGCGGCGTCATGTCATGTCCGTCGGTGGCCGCAGACCTGGTGCCCGCCAGCTGAATTCGTCACCTCACAGGGACAGCGACGCGAGGAAATCCATCGTGCGGTCCCGGGAGGCGCGCCGCGCCGCGCCGTCGGCCCCGAGTGGCACGATCCGTGCGGCCAGGTCGGTGACGCCCGCGTCCCGGTAGCGCTGCAGTCCCTTCAGCACCGCCGCTTCGTCACCGGCGGCCATGGTGTCGCCGACGTCCTCGGCATCACCGTGCTCGAGTAACCGCAGGTAGTTCGGCGACAGATGAGCGTGCCCCAGCACCTCGCCGGCATGGGCGCGGGCGTCCTCGACATCGCCCGGCGCGCAGAGCGTGACAGGGACGCCGGCCACCACGCGCGGGCGGTCCCGTCCCGCGGCCTCGGCGGCGGCATTGATCCGGGGCGCGACGTGCTCGCCGATCGCCCGCTCATCTGCCATCCACAGAATCGTGCCGCCGGCGCGTTCACCCGCGATCCGCAGCATGGCCGGACCGAGCGCGGCCAGCAGTACCGGCACCGTGTGATCGGTGACGTCCACCGGGCTGTGCACGGTGAAGGTGGCGTTGTCGACGTCCACTCTCCCCGCGCCGGCGCATCCGGCGAGCAGCACGTCGAGGTAGTCCCGTACCAGTGCGACCGGGCGGTCATACGGCAAGCCCAACTGCCCCTTGATGATCCAGTCATGCGACGGGCCGATGCCCAGGGTGAACCTGCCCGCGCAGGCGGCCTGCGTGGTCAGAGACTGCTGGGCCAGGATGACCGGATGCCGCGTCTGGATCGGGACGACCGCGGTACCGACTTCGATGCTGCTGGTGGCGACACCGATCAGTGCCATCGCGGTCAGTGCGTCGAGATACCCGGGCACCTGCGGGAACCAGAACGAGTGGAAGCCGGCCGACTCCGCGGCGACGGCATCGGACAGCAACCCGGCCAGCCGGTCCGCCCGGAGGCGTTCCCTGTCCGAGCCGACCATCAGTCCGATGCGCATGGCTGTCCCGTGCTCAGGGCAGCAGGGTGGGCATGGCGGCCCAGCCGCGCACCGCGGCCGTCTCCGAGGGCACGGCGTTCGGCCAGTCGACCTCCCACTCCGGAAAACGTTTGAGGATCTCCTCCAGCGCAATCCGGCCCTCGAGGCGGGCCAGCGCGTTGCCCATGCAGAAGTGTGTGCCCGCACCGAACGTCATGTGCGAGCGCTGCTCGCGGAAGATGTCGAAGACATCGCCGTCGGGTGCGAAACGCCGGTGGTCGCGATTGGCGGCGCCGACGAGCATGAGCATCGCCGACCCCTCGGGCACCGTCTGCCCGTAGTACTCGACGTCGCGGGTGACATAGCGGGCGATCTGCAGGGCCGGTGGCTCCCAGCGCAGGATCTCCTCGATCGCCTGCGGTATCAGCGCGGGATTCTCCGCAAGGGCGCGACGTTGCTCGGGATGATCGGCCAGCGTCTTACCGGCCCAGCCGATCAGTCGCGTGGTGGTTTCCGAACCCGCGGTGGCGATCACGATCAGGTACAGCAGCAATTCGTCACGGCGCAGTGTGCGCCGGGTCCCGGTCTCGTCTTCGAATTCGGCGTTCAGCAGGTCGGTCATGATGTCGTCCGAGGGATGTTCGACCCGCCAGTCGATGAATTCGGAGAACACCTCTCCGGTGGCCAGTCCCTCCAGGCGCTCGCCCTGCAGGGTCTCCTCGCCGTGGTCGGTGATCTGTTGCTGCCGGTCTTCGGGAATGCCCAGCAGCATCCCGATGACCCGCATCGGCATCTGCTCGCCGAGGTCATTGACGAAATCGAAACGGCCCGAACCGATGAGCGGGTCGAGGCAGCGTGCGGTGAACTCCCGGATCTGCGGTTCGAGCGCGAGAACCTTGCGCGGGGTGAACATCCGGGACAGCAGATTGCGGTGGATGTTGTGGATCGGGGGGTCCTCGAAAATCAAGGTGCCGGGTGGGATCTCCATGCCGGACTTGATGATCTCGAGCACGGCACCGCGGCCCGAGATGAACGTCTCGTGATCGATGACCGCCGCGTTGACATCGTCGTAGCGGCTCAGCGCATAGAAGTCGTGTTGTTCGTTGTAATACAGCGGCGCCTCCTCCCTGATCCGCGCGAACACCGCGTAGGGGTCCATGTTCAGTTCGACGCTGTACGGGTCGTAGTACAGGTCGGGTGCGGCGGCGGTCGACTGTGCCATCAGGGCTCCCTTGGGGAAGGCGAAGAGTGCGGATTTTCCGAACGGGCTGAGTGTTCTGTTGAGCACCTGCTTAGCAGGTGTATCGCGGCGCGGTCAAGGTTCTGGCACGGTTTACGCTATTGGTGATGAATGTAAAGATGGGTCAACACCGACCGAGGGGGACGCAATGACCGCAGAACAGATCGTGCGCGACGAGATCGCCGCCTGGTCCCGTAACGATGTCGACGACGTCATGAGTCACTTCGCCGAGGACGCCACCTTCGACATCGGCCCGGACTGGCCGAAGCTGTCCGGGCGCGCGGCGATTCACGACATGATGAAGGTCTTCTTCGCCGGCGGGCAGTGCGTCGATCTGGAGGTTCGGCACATCGCGGTGGATGGCGATGTCGTCTTGATGGAGCGGCGCGACCACTGGATCGTGGACGGTAAGCAGATGAGCTGGCCCGTCATGGGCGCCTACGAGGTGAAGGACGAGAAGATCACCGCCTGGCGGGAGTACTTCTACCCGCCGAAACAGGACTGACGGCCCATCAGCTGACGGTGATGATGACCTTGCCGATCGCGCGTCCGTCGGCCACATGACGTAATGCGGCGGCGGTATCGGCGAGTTCGTACGTCGCGCCGATGTGCGGCGCGACGGCACCGGAGGCCAGCAGTTCGGCCAGTTCGGCCTCATTGCGGGTGAACTCGTCCACCGGGATGTCTTGGAACTGGAACCCGAGGATCTGAATACCCTTGACCAGAACCAGATTCAGTGGGATGCGCGGGATGGTTCCCGATGCGAACCCGACCGTCACGAACCGCCCGCCGCGTTTGAGGGACCGCAGGGCGGGCTCGGATAGTTCACCGCCGACCGGATCGATTACCGCGGCAGCGCCGCCGGGAAGCAATTCGCGCAGCGCCTCAAGAAGCTGCCCCCCATGGTGGTTGATTCCCTGCACCGCGCCGTAATGTTCAGCTGCCGAGAGCTTCTCGGGGGACGACGCCACCGCGATGACGCGAGCGCCGAGCGCGGTGCCCAGCGCGACCGCGGCCAACCCGACACCCCCACCGGCGCCGAGCACCACGACATCGACGCCGGATCGGATTTGTGCCGTGCTGCGCAGCGCGTGGTAAGCGGTTCGGAAGGCGACGCCGGATGCGGCGGCGGTGGGCGCGTCGATGCCGTCGGGGATCCTCGCCACACCGGCGATGCCTGCGCATACCTCCTCGGCGAACGCGCCGAACATGGCGGTCCCGGTGACCCGGTCGCCCACTGCGAAATCGCCGGTGCCCCCGGATATCTCGGCGATGACACCGGCGAACTCACTGCCCGGCACGAACGGCGGCGGCACCGTGACCTGGTACTTCCCGGCAACCAGCAGCACGTCCGGGAAATTCACCGCCGCCGCGGTGACGTGCACCCGCACCTGGCCCTCGGCGAGGGCGGGGGAGGGCAGCTCCTGCACCCGCACCACCTCCGGCGGCCCGTACCCGGTGCAGACCGCTGCTCTCACCGGTAGTCGCTGGATTCGGCGAGTTCGGCGGCCGAGCGCATCAGATCGGTGACGACCGGGCCGAAGGCCAGCAGTTTCTCGTCATCGCCTGCCCGCTGAAAACCCTGCTCCAGCACGATGGCCAGCTTCCACTTGGCCAGCACCAGGTAGTAGTCCAGATCATCGACCTGACGGCCGGACACCTCGGCATAGCGTGCCACCACCTGATCGCGGGTCGGTGCGCCGCGCATGTCGACGTAGCTCATCGCGGCGGTGTCGTGCTCGTCGGCCGGCCAACTCTGCACCATCCAGCCGAGGTCGAGTTTCGGGTCACCGACCGTGCCCATTTCCCAGTCGACGATCGCGGCCAGCTGGGCGGGTGCACCGTGGCGGTACATGACGTTGGCGAACTGGTAGTCGCCGTGCATCAGGCCGGGGATGAAGTCGAGCGGCTTACGCTCCTGCAGCCACGCCGTGGCGACGTCGAGCCCCGGCAGGTCGCGTTGTTTGATGCGCTCCAGGAAGCCGATCCAGCGGGCGACCTGGCGTTCGTGGAAGCCGTCGGGCCGGCCCAGGTCGTGCAGTCCCTTGGCCTTCCAGTCCACCTTGGAGAGCAGCGCGATACCCTCGGCCAGTTGGTAACTCAGTTCCGGTCGGATGCTGAGATCGCCGTCGAACGGCTCGGGCCAGCGGGCGTGCTGGTCCATCGGGGACCAGCCGTCGACGAAGCCCATCAGATAGAACGGCCGGCCGAGCACGTTCGGGTCGTCGCAGACGCCGACGGCCTCGGTGTGCGGCACGTCGGTCCCGTCGAGTGCCTCGATGATGCGCCACTCGCGCAGGATGCCCTTGTCGCGGTCCGCGGGCGCGCCGGGCGGTGGCATCCGGATGACGCAGCGCTCGTCGCCGCGGGTCAGTTCGTAGATGACGTTCTGGGTGCCGCCCGAGAGGAAACGCGCCTGCAGCGGGGCTCCCTTGCCGGGCAGCCCGGTGTCGTCCATCCAATCGGCAAGGCGGGCAACATCGATGGCCGGAGCGTTCACAGGTTGCCCACCTCGGCCTCCAGATGTTCGGCGAACCGCGCCCGCGCGGCGTCCCGTTTACCGGGTATCCATTCGGTGGGCCACAGCCCTTCGGTGCCGGTGTAGTCGCGCAGCACCTGCTTGGCCACGGTGGTCTTGTGCACCTCGGTGGGACCGTCGGCCAGGCCCATCACCGCGGCCCCGGTCACCATCCCGAGGAACGGCATCTCGTTGGTGACACCGAGCGCACCGTGTATCTGCATGGCCCGCCAGGCGATATCGTGCAGCACTGTCGGCATGACGACCTTCACCGCGGCGATGTCCTTGCGGACCTTCTTGTAGTCGTTGTACTTGTCGATCTCCCATGCGGTGAACAGCACCATCAGCCGGAACTGTTTGAGCTGGGCGTAGGAGTCGGCAATGTAGCCCTGCACAGCCTGTTTGTCGGCGAGCAGGCTGCCGGCGGTGTGTCGCGACAGCACCCGTTCGCACATCATGTCCATTGCCTTCTGCGCCAGCCCGATGGTGCGCATCGCGTGGTGGATGCGGCCGCCGCCGAGACGGGTCTGGGCGATGACGAACGCCTGGCCCTCCCCGCCGAGCAAGGCGGAGTCCGGTACCCGGACGTTGTCGTAGTGGATCAGCGCGTGCGAACCCTCGCCCTCGGCCTCTCCGTAGAGCCCCGAGTTGCGCACGATGGTCACCCCGGGTGTGTCCGTCGGTACCAGGAACATCGACATGCCCTGGTAGGGACTGACATCCGGGTTCGTCACCACCATCACGATCAGGAACGACGCGGTCGAGGCATTCGAGGAGAAGAACTTGTGACCGTTGATCACCCAGTCGTCTCCGTCGCGGACCGCGGCGGTCGTGAACTGGGTGGGATCCGCGCCACCCTGCGGTTCGGTCATCGAGTAACACGAGAACACCTCGCCACTCAGCAGCGGCCGCAGGTAGCGCTCCTTCTGGTCGGGTGTGCCGTAGTGGGCGATGATCTCGGCATTACCGGTGTCGGGGGCCTGACAGCCGAACACGATCGGCGCCCATTGGGATCGGCCCAGGATCTCGTTGAGCAGCGCCAGTTTCAGCTGTCCGTAGCCCTGGCCGCCGAGATCCGGACCGAGATGGGTGGCCCACAACCCTTTTCGGCGGACCCGCTCCTTGAGCGGATCCACCACGGCGCGGCGGGCATCATCCAGGGGAGTGAACTGCAGGTGCGGCCAGATGAGGTCCAGCGGTTCGACCTCATCGCGGACGAAGGCGTCCGCCCAGTCGAGGAGCTCCTGGAACTCCGGGTCGGTTTCGAAATCCCATGCCATCATGGTCTCCTTTGACTGGTGGTGCCTGCGATCAGGGTGGCGATATCGGTGCCGACGACGTCGACGAAGGAACGCCGGCCGAATGAGCCTGCGGCCCAATGTCGGGCGCCCTCGCTGACCAACATCATGGCCAGGTAGGCCAGATGGCCGGTATCGGTGCCGGCGGGCAGCTTCCCTTCGGCGAGTGCGCGGTCGAACAGGGCGGTGAACATGCCGCCGTCCAGATCCGGGGTTTCGGCGGTGCCCAGGATCCGGTGCTCGTGGCGGTAGCCCTCGAGGATGGTCTCGATCACCAGTTCGGCGGGATTGCGGGCCATCGAACGTTCCAGATCGGTCAGCGCCGCCTCGATGACGGCCTGGATATCGTAGTCGTCGCCGTCCAGCAGAGCGGCGACCGTGCGTTGCGCCGACCGGGTGGACATCACGCCGACCTCGAAGAGCACGTCCTCCTTGCGAGGGAAATAGAAGTAGAACAACGCTTTCGAGACTCCGGCGGCGGCGCAGATCTGGGCCACCGTGGTGCCGGCATAGCCGTTGGTGCGCCACAGCGCCATCGCGGCCTGCACCAGCATGCGCTTGGTCTCGCGTGAGTTGGACCGCTGAAATGTGGCCCTGCGCTGACCACGGTCAGCTTCCGCTTTGCGCGAAGAGTTGGGCATTATCTGACCGTACCTCGTCTGAACTAAGCTGACCAGAGTCTAACTAATCGAAATGGCAGACTGGTCTGATGGCGCTACGGGTGGCAGGGCTGGCCTTCGGATTGCTGGCGGTGGTCGCCGGTGGGTTGCAGCTGTGGGCATTCGGCGTGACCGGCGGTGCCCGCCATCTCATCCTCGGCGTGTTCGCGAGCTCCGTCGGCGCCTGCGTGATCGCTGCGGTGTGGCGCCGCCGGCGGCACTGACTAGAGCGGCCGCGGGCCCGCCCGTCGTGTCAGGTAATCGATCTGGCGGTGCATCGCGATGAGCGCGAAGAACGGCAGGATCATGAAAGGCACGTTCTCGGCGATGAACTTGAACCAGAGTCCGAAGGCGCCCTGGCCGATATCGCCGAATCCGGCCCGCACCTCGGCCAGGAAGTACACGCCGGTGCTGCTGATCAGCACGGCGCACCCGGTGAACGCCAGCCACAGGCACCTGATCCGCGCCTCGACCGGTAGATCGGTGCGCATCAGCCGGATCCACACGATGAAGAGCATGGTGCCGGTGATGACGCCGACGAGTTCGAGGCCGAAGATCCAGGTGTTGCCGCTGGTGTACCGGGTGTCGGCGAGCCCGTACTGCCACCACAGCCACTTCCAGCCCGGGTCGGTGGCCGGTGTCCACCAGTTCAGCGGATGGCCGATGAGAAAGATGGTCTCGTAGCCGAGTTGGCTGCCCGCCGTGTAGGGCAGGTAGATCATCGTCAGCTCGGAGGCCCGTTCCAGGCGCGATCGTTGCTCACCGCGTCCGGTCCAGAAATAGACCAGCGGCAACACGATCACCGGCAGTCCGAACGCGAGATTGGCGATGACGTCGACGGTGAAGGTGGGCGGCAGGAGTCCGGTGCCGACCCCCACGACCGCGATGCTGAATGCGATGGCCGTGATGGCGGTGAGTGCGACGTAAGCCTTGCGACGGTGCGGCGCCCACGGACGCGCCAGGTTCGGCTCGCCGTCCGCCGAGACCTGCAGCTCGACATCCGATGTCATCTCGAGATCCTGTCCTTGCCGAATCGTGCGCCTCAGCGGAGGATAGGCCTCCGGCGCGGGCGTGTTGAGCGAACGCTCAACATTTCGAGAATCTCGTTTTCTCTCGCCATGAGTTGAGCGGGTCGGTGAGGCGTTTGCCCTCGTTGACGATGAAGCGGCGCTGTGGAAATGTAATACTCATAGATGAGAGCCTCATTCTCGTAGTGGGCGCTGTATGCCTGGAACGGAGTAACACACATGGCGATCGATCCCGCCGGCATCGACTGGTTCAAGGACCCGCGGCTGGTTGACGATCCCTACCCGTACTTCAACGCGTTGCGCAACCAATGCCCGGTCCAGCCCGAAGACATCTACGGCGTGACCATGGTGACCGGCTGGGAAGAGGCGGTTTCGGTCTACAACGACGCGGACACCTTCTCCTCGTGTACCTCGGTGACCGGTCCGTTCCCCGGTTTTCCGGTGCCGCTGGAGGGCCGCGACGACGTCGCCGAGTTGATCGAAAAGCACCGCGACGAGCTTCCGTTCAGCGATCAGCTGCCCACGCTGGATCCTCCGGTGCACACCAACCACCGCTCGCTGATGATGCGACTGATCACCCCGAAGCGCCTCAAGGAGAACGAGGACGCCATGTGGCAACTCGCCGACGGGGTGCTCGATGACTTCCTGGCCCCGGGCAAGGGCGAGTTCATCAAGGGCTTCGCCAGCCCGTTCACGCTGCTGGTGATCGCCGACCTGCTGGGCATCCCGCCCGAGGATCGCAACGCCTTCGTCGACGGTATCTCGCAGAACTCCGGTGGCGGGGTCGGCAGTACCAGCAGCGAGTCGCTGTCGCACAGCCCGCTGGAGTTCCTCTACGCCCAGTTCGAGGCCTACATCGAGGATCGGCGGGTCAACCCGCGCGAGGACATCATGACCGGTATGGCGACTGCGCTGTTCCCCGACGGCAGCACGCCGACCCCCGGGGACGTCGCCCGTGTTGCCACCAACGTCTTCTCCGCGGGTCAGGAAACCACGGTCCGGCTGCTGGGCACCGCGCTCAAGGTGCTCGGTGACCGTCCGGACATCCAGAAGCAGGTGCGCGAGGACCGCAGTCTGCTCCCCAACTTCATCGAGGAAGCGCTGCGCCACGAAAGCCCGGTCAAGGGCGACTTCCGGCTGTCCCGCACCCCGGTCACCGTGGGGGAGAAGGAACTTCCGTCGGGCACCACCGTGATGGTGGTCAACGCCGGGGCCAACCGCGATCCGCGCCGCTTCGAGGATCCCGACGAATTCGACCCGGCGCGCAAGAATGCCCGCCAGCACCTGGCTTTCGGTCGCGGCATCCACAGCTGCCCGGGCGCCCCGCTGGCCCGCGCGGAGACCCGGGTGGGCCTGGAGCGGCTGCTCGATCGCACCACCGACATCCGCATCTCCGAGGAGAAGCACGGTCCGGCGGACCATCGGGACTACCACTACATCCCGACGTTCATCCTGCGCGGGCTCACCCATCTGCACCTGGAGTTCGACCTCACATGAGGGTCGGCGTCGACGAGGACCGCTGCGCCGGCCACGGGATGTGCCTGACGCTGTGCCCCGAGGTGTTCGACCTGTCCGATGACGGATGGGCGGTGGCCGCTCCCGGTGAGGTGCCTGCCGAGCATGAGGCCGCCGTACAGGAGGCCATCCAGTGTTGCCCCGAGAACGCGATCCACGAGATCTGATCCAATCCGCTTCACCGACAAGGAGATTAGTCAATGGCCAAGGGCTACGTGATCATCACCGAAGACATCAAGGACCCGGCCGGGATGGCCGAGTACGGCAAGCTGGCCAGCCAGACGATGAGCACCGCGAAGGTGCTGGCCTTCAGCCCCGTGGTCGAGTCGCTGGAGGGGCAGTGGCACGGCACCCAGACCGTGCTGCTGGAATTCGAATCGGTCGAGGCAGCCAAGGAGTGGTACTACTCCGACGCATACCAGGAGGCCGCGAAGCTGCGCCAGGCCGCGGCCGAATGCAACGGAGTGATCATCTCGGGCTTCTGATCTCCCGCGACTTCGGCCCTGCGCTAGTGGGGGATCAAGGGACCACAGGGGGTGGTGGTGGTCGCGTGTACCAGCAGCTCGGCGAGCTCGCGGGGGCGGCTCAGAAACGGTGAGTGCGAGCTGTCGATCGCCAGCTGTTGTACACCGAGCCGACGTGCGACGGTGTCGGCCAGCCATCGCGGCATCGACCGATCCTGCTCGCAGACAATGAAACTGCGCGGCAGTTCGGCTGCCCAGAATTGCGGCACCGACACCGGTGTCACCGTGGTGTCACCGAAGCGCTCCGGGCCGAGCCGGTTGAACGCCCAGCGCGCAGTCTGCTCATCGCAGTCGTGGTAGAAGTACTTGCGCGCGCCCTCGAAATCGGCGAAGGTCATGGCGCCGTCCTCGTCGAAGCGGAGGTAGCTCAACATTGCCCCGACATCGGCGTCGAACTCGGCCCCCAGTTCGTGGTCGTCATCGCGCATCGCCATGGCCTCGGGGTAGGTGCGCCCCTCTCGGGGCAGTGCTGCAGCCAGATACACCATGTGGCGCACAAGATCCGGTGCGGCATCCGCCGCCAGGGTGATGTCGAATCCACCGCCGGAGTGGCCAACCAGGACGTCGCCGGCCTGAAGCTCGGCCAGGATCGCGTCGCGGCGGTTGGCCAGCGTCGACTCCTGATCCACCAGGGCGCCGTGTCCCGGCAGGTCGACAGCGACGCCGTCGTGGCCGAGTTCGTTCAACGCCTCGATGGTCCGATCCCAGCACCAGCCAGCATGAAAACCACCGTGTACGAACAGGAATCGCATGCGGCTACTCGACGATGGCGATCGCCTGACGCGGGCACTGCCGCACGGATTCACGGACCTGCTGCTCGTTGTCCGGGGTGACGTCCTCGGTGAGCACGTGCAGGTAATCGTCATCGTCGAGGTCGAACACCTCGGGGATGATGCCCATGCAGACGCCGTTGCTCTCGCACAGGCCGAAATCCACCACGATCTTCCCGTATTCCGTGCTCATCGGAGCCGCCGCACCGGCACGTGTGAGTATCCCGCCACATTCTGCATGTGAACCCGCTGCAGCCCATCCCATTTCACCTCGTAGCGGGGCATGAAATCGAGCAGCTTCTCGAGGGCGATGACGCTCTCCATCCGCGCCAGCGCCGCACCCAGGCAACTGTGGATCCCGTAGCCGAGGCCCAGGTTCTGCGCCTCGGTACGGTCGCGTTCGATATCGAACGTATCGGCATCGGTGAACGCATCGGTGTCACGATTGGCCGCGGCGCTGAGCAGGAAGACCGCCTTGCCCGCCGGTATCACGCCGCTGGGCACGTGTGCTTCCTTGAGCGTGTAGCGCACGTTGTACTGCACCGGTCCCTCGTAGCGCAGCAGCTCCTCGACGGCGGCGGGTACCAGGTCTGCGTTGTCGAGCAGCTTCTGCCACTGCGCGGGATTGCGCGCGAAGAGCACCATCGCGGTGCCGATCAGCTTGGTGACCGTTTCCGCGCCGGCCCCACCCAGCAGGGTCGCGAAACCGGTGATCTCGATATCGTCGAGCTTGTCCAGGCGGCCGTCCTCGCGCGGGATCTCGGCGGCGATGAGCCGGCTGATCATGTCATCGGTCGGGTTCTCCCGGCGCTTCTGCACCAGCGAGTAGTAGTAGATCGCGGTGTCCATGTTGGCCTGCATACCGGCCTCGGAGGTGCCGACCTGCCCGGGTTCGCGGGACAGGCTGGTGTCGATCCAGTGCCGCACCATCTGGCGATAGTCGGGTTCGACACCGGCCATCCGGGTGATCACCTCGACCGGGAAGGGCCCGGAGAAGTCCTGCACGATGTCGAAGTCA
>SXGT01898801.1_pt1 | contig 12937 bp, 12 predicted proteins | sample 3176221 | NCBI WGS metagenome assembly SXGT01 (sample SAMN11356862, study PRJNA531348) | freshwater metagenome | isolation source: freshwater sample F1-120 | place: China: Fuxian Lake, Yuxi | collected 2017-12-25
GCATCGCCTCGCCACCGTGCGCCGCGCACACCGCATCGCGGTGCTCGACGCCGGCAGGATCGTCGAGCTGGGCACGCACGACGAGCTGCTGCGGCGGGCCGGGGCGTACCGCCGACTCTGGGAGCAACAGGCGCTGGCGGGCCCCGCGCTGGAGGCGGCGCCCCAGAGCGCCGGCGGTACCGAGACCGCGCGCGAGGTCGGGACATGAAATTGCTCGCCGCAGGCACTCGTCGCGAGGATGTCCTGGTTCGGGCGGCGGCCGCATTGCTGCGCGTCGTGCTGCGTTTCCTTGGCTGGACGACGCGCCGGGAGATCCGTGGCGGCAGCGATCTGCTCGGCCGCTGGGCGCGGGGCGAACCCGTGATCGTCACCTTCTGGCACGGCCGTCTGGTGATGATGCCCTTCATCTACACCGGCCGCGGCGCGTGCATCATGAACAGCGGCCACCGCGACGGCCGTCTGGTGTCGGAGGTGATTGCCCCGTGGCGCATTCGCGCGGTGCATGGCTCCTCGACCCGCGGCTGGCTCGGCGGACTGCGCGGCCTGCTCAAGGCGCACGCGCAGGGTCAGGATCTGGTCGTGGTGCCCGATGGGCCACGCGGCCCGTCGGGCGTGGTGAAGCCCGGCGTGGTTCAGCTCGCACGCGCCACGGGCCTGCCGATTTTTCCGCTGAGCTTTGCTGCGAGCCGGTCGCGACGGCTCGAGCGTTCGTGGGATCGGATGCTGATCCCGCTGCCGGGTGCGCGTGTCGTGTTCGAGGTCGGGTTGCCGATCGTGGTGCCGCGCGATGCCGACCCGGCGACCGTCGAGGCGGCGCGCGTTCGGCTCGAGCAGGAACTTGACGCTGCGACGGCTCGGGCTGAGGCGGCTGTCGGCGGTGTACCCGGGACGCCGCCGCAGGGCGTGGTGCGGAACGGAGACGACGAGCCGTTACCTGGGTCGGCGAGCGAGCCGAGCTCCGCGGGCGGTGCCGCGCGTCGCGCGGCCCATGCGGTCGCGCCGGGGCTCCACGCTCTGGTCGCGGTCAGCGGAAGTTTCCGCAACGCGCATGGCCGCTGGAGCTGGTGACGCGGCGGCGCGCGCCGGACGCTTCGGGCCGGCGGACGCGCTGCAGTTCGCCGCCACGCTCGCCGCGGCGCCGCTGGTGGCCGCAGCGCTGCTCGTGCGCCCCGCCTGGCGACGTGATTTTGGCTCGAGGCTCGGACTCGGCTGGCACAGTGCCGGACACGGACCGCGTCTCTGGACCCACGGGGCCTCGGTCGGCGAGATCGAGGCCTTGATCCCCTTCGTCGAGTACTGGCGGTCCGCGTATCCTGAAGGAAGTGTGGTCATGACGGCCTCGACGCATACTGGCCGTGACGCTGCGGCCCGAGCGCTCGGGTCGGCGGCGGTGTGGACCGGCCTGCTGCCGCTCGATGTGGCGGGAATCGTCGATCGGGCCGTGCGTCGGGTCGAGCCGGATCTCTTCGTGTTCAGCGAGAACGAACTCTGGCCGCAGATGCTGCGCGCTCTGGCACGGGCCGGGGTGCCCGCGGTTCAGGTGAGCGGGCGGGTGTCGGTGGCGACGGCGCGCACGCTCACCTGGTGTCATCCGCTGCGCCGGCGCGTGGTCGGTGCGGTGGACTTGCACTGCGTGCAGAGTGCTGCGGACCGGACGCGCTTGCTCGCGCTCGGGGTTGACCCGGCACGGGTGGTCGCGGCGGGTTCGCTCAAGGGTGAGCGGCGCGCCGCAGCACCGAGCGGCGTGCTCGCGGCGGCGCTGCGCGACGAGAAGCGTCCGATCGTGGTGGCGGGATCGACCCACGCCGGCGAGGAGAGCCTCGTGCTCGAGGCTCTGGCTACGGCCCGCGCGCGCGGCCTCGACGTGCTCTGGGTCGTGGCACCGCGCCATCCCGAACGCTTCGCCGAGGTGCGCGCCCTGGTCGCGGCCTCGGGTGAGCCCTGGCTCGCGCGCAGCGCGCTCGACTCGAATCGACAGCAAGGAGCGGCGCTCGCGAGTTGCTCGGTGCTGGTCCTCGACTCACTTGGGGAGCTGGCTGGTCTCTACGCGTCGGCCACGCTCGCGATTCTGGGCGGGACGTTCGTTCCCATCGGTGGGCACAATCCACTCGAACCGGCTGCGGCGGGCGCGCCGGTGGTGGTGGGAATCCACCACGAACGCATCCGCGAGGTGGTGGAGGAGTTGCAGCGCGCTGGCGCCGGGTTCGGTGCGCAGGACGCTGCTGACGTCGTGGCGGTGCTCGAGCAGGTTCTCCCGGTCGCGCGTCATTCGGAAATTGCGGGGGCCGCCCGGCGCGTCGCTGCGAGGTCCGCCGGCGCGCTCGAGCGGACCTGGCAGGCGCTCGAGGCCCGCGGGCTGCTGCCCAAGCGCGGCGAACGGGAATCGGCATGAGCGGCCGGGAAGTCCTCGAGCGCAGCTGGCGCGAGAGCGGAGTCCTGTCGGCGGCAATGCTGCCGCTCTCGCTCGGTTTTCGGCTCGCTGTGGCGACACGCCGTCTGGCGTGGCGAGTGGGGGCGATCCCCTGCCATCGCGCGTCGGTTCCCGTTGTGAGCGTGGGCAATCTCACGGTGGGGGGCACGGGCAAGACGCCGATGGCGATTTTCGTCGCCCGGCACCTCGTCGAGCGCGGATATCGGCCCGCTGTTCTCACGCGCGGGTACGGCGGCCGCCTGGGGCAAGGGCCCCGCCTGGTCGGGCGCGACGGTCGGGCCGATCTCGCGGCCGACGAGGCGGGCGACGAGGCACTGGTCCTGGTCGAACGCAGCGGTGCGTTGGTCGTCGGGGGTGCGGACCGCGTGGCCGCGGCGGCGTTTGCGGTGACCGAGGGCGCCGATGTCATCGTCCTTGACGACGGCTTCCAGCACTGGCGACTGGCCCGCGATCTGGAACTCGTGCTGGTCGATGGGCACGGCGGTTTTGGCAACGGCCGCCTGCTGCCGGCCGGTCCGCTGCGCGAAGGTCTCGCTGCCCTGCGGCGCGCGGACGCCGTCATCGTGACGAAGGCTCGGCCCGGGGCGCGGCTCAGCGCGCGCCTCGAACGCGTCGTCCGGGACCGGCCCATCCTTCAGGCCCGACTCACGGCGCGTGAGATCGTGCGCTGGGAGGGCGGGACTCGGATCACCGAGGCACTCGGCGGTCTGCTCGGCCGCAGTGTCGTACTGGTGTCGGCAATCGCTGACCCGACCTCATTTTACGAGTTGGCCGGCGAGCTCGACATTCATGCCGAGGACGTGCTCGAGTTTCCCGACCACCACGTGTTCACGCAGGCCGACTGGCAGCGCATCACCCAAGCCTCCGGAATGGCCGACCACGTCCTCTGCACCGAGAAGGATCTCGCCAAGCTCCGCCATCTGCCCTTTGCTCGCGGTCGGCTGGTGGCGCTCGGCGTCGGCATGGAGTTCGACGCGGCCGACGGCGCGGTGCTGGCGGGCCTGCTCGAGGAGCGGGCGAAGGCGTCAGCAGGATCTGCACGCGGGTAGCGCTGCGCCGCCGCGTGCAGTGCGGGCGGAAAGCGCAGCAGCGCGCCGTGGCCGACAGGGAACCGACGAGGGCAGGACTCGTCACCACCGCGAGCCGGCCGGAGGCGAGGGTGGGCCGACCGTGCAGGGTTTCGCGGCGGCGGCGGGTGTGGTTGAAGCGCGCGGGGAGGCGGCGGGATGCGGGTTCTGGTGACGGGGGCGGCGGGCTTCATCGGCTCGAGCGCAGTCGAGACACTGCTGAGACGGGGCGATGCGGTCGTCGGGGTCGACTGTTTCCTCGACTATTATCCGCGTGCCGCCAAGGAGCGGAACCTCGCCGGCGTGCGCGGCAACCCCGACTTCGAGTTCATCGAGGCGGATCTCGCGAGCTGCGACCTGGTGGCTCTGCTCGAGGGAATCGATGGCGTTCTGCATTTCGCGGCGCAGGCCGGGGTGCGGGCGAGCTGGGGCCGCGATTTTGAGATCTACGCCCGGGCCAACGTGCTGGCGACGCAGCGTCTGCTCGAGTCCTGCCGCGAGCAGACGCGGCCGCCACGGGTCGTCTACTCGTCCTCGTCCTCGATCTATGGCGATGCGGCCGACTTCCCGACCACCGAGGCGACGCTGCCGCGACCGATCTCGCCTTATGGCGTGACCAAACTCGCCGGCGAACATCTCTGCCGGCTCTACTCGGTGGGCATGGGCGTGCCCAGTATTTCTCTGCGCTACTTCACGGTCTACGGGCCACGTCAGCGTCCCGACATGGCTTTTCACCGCTTCCTGCGCGCGCATCTGGCGGGCGAACCGATTGTCGTCTTCGATGACGGCGAGCAGACGCGCGATTTCACCTTCGTCGCCGACGCTGTCGCCGCGAACCTGCGGGCGCTCGAGAACGGCGAGCCCGGTGCGGCCTACAACGTGGGCGGCGGCTCGCGGGTCAGCGTCAATCATGTTCTCGAGATGATCGGCGAGCTCACCGGCCGCAAGGTGGTGGTCGAGCGGCGCGAGCGACAGAAGGGCGACGTCCGCGACACCCACGCGGATACCAGCGCCGCGACGCGCGATCTCGGTTGGCAGCCCGCGGTCAGTCTGCGCGAGGGACTCACGGCCGAACTCGCCTGGGTGCGCGAGGAGATGGCGCGGTCCTGAGACTGCGCGGAGAGTCGTCATGGCGATCGAGCCGGATCTGTTGGAACTGCTGGTCTGCCCCAAATGCAGAGGCGAGATCGTCCTCGAGGAGGACGGCCCGTCGTTGCGCTGCGACGCCTGCCGCCTGCGCTACCCGATCGAGGACGATATCCCGGTCATGCTGGTGGACGAGGCGAGACCCTTCTAGCTGGATGCCGGGTCAGCGCTCTCTGGGCCTTCACGGTCCGCGCCGGATCCTGCTCGCGCAGACGAGCTTCGCCGGTGACGTCATCCTGACGTTGCCTCTGCACGACGCTCTGGCTGCGGCGTTGCCGTCGGCCGAGATCCATTGGCTGGTGCGGCCCGGAACGGTTGGGCTGATCGCGGCGCGGGTCGGTCGGGATCGCGTCCACGTCTTCGACAAGCATGGCAAAGATGCGGGTGGCACGGGCCTGTTGCGGACGAGTCGTCGCCTGCGCGCCGGCTGTTTCGACGCCGCCCTTGCGGTGCAGCGCTCCGCTCGGACGGGCCTGATGCTCGCGCTGGCGGGGATCCCCTTTCGCGCCGGCTTTGCCGACGCGCCGGGGCGCTGGCTCTATCATCGTCGTGTGCCGCGCCGGGGGAACCACGCCAGTGAACGGCTGCTCGCCCTGGCCGAGGCGTTCGGCGTCGCGGTCGAGGGCTTTCCTGCACAGCCTCGGCTCGTGGTCGAGCCCGCGGCGGCGCAACGGATCGACGCGCTGCTCGAGCGGGAGAGCATCGCGGCGGGGGCCCGCCTCCTGATCGTGGCACCGGGCTCGGCGTGGGCGACCAAGCGTTGGCCGCCGCCCGCATTCGGATCCTTGACGGCAAGTCTCGTGCCGGCCTGCTTCGACGTCGCGCTCGTGGTCGGCACGGCAGGGGACAGTGCCGCCTGTGCTGACGCCGTGCGTGCGGCGAGCGGCGCGCGAGTCGTGGACCTCTGCGACCGTACCGACGCTGCGGAACTGGTAGCGCTGCTCGCCCGGGCCAGCGCTGCGGTCGCCAATGATAGCGCCGTCGGGCACATCGCCGCGGCACTCGACGTGCCGCTCGTGTCGATCTTCGGGCCGACCGTACCCGAGCAGGGGTTCGCGCCGCGTGGCGCCCGCGTGCGGCTGGTCGGACTGCCGCTCGACTGCCGCCCGTGCTCGCGCCACGGCACGGCGCGCTGTCCGCTCGGCACGCACGCCTGCATGGTCGATCTCGATGTCGGTCGCGTGCGCGAGACTCTGCTCGCGGGGCTCGAGTCAGGGCAGAGCGGGCAGGTAGCGGGATGAGCGCGTCGCGACCTGCGTTTCTCGTCACGAGTGCCGAGGACACTGCCGCGCTCGCTGCAGTGGGGCCCGTGATCGAGGTGGGCGACGATCTGCCCGTTCGTCTTGCGTCGCTGGCGGCAATGGGCCCGGTGGTCTGGGTCCCGCCTCGAACGCGGCCCGATGCTGCGGCTCTTGACGAACTTTGTACATGGCTGGCACGCGAGGCGCCGCCACTGTCGTGTGCCATCGCGCCGCGTCGGCTGCGCTGCGGAGCGGGGGACGTGGGTTTGCCCGATGGCGTCATCGCCGTGCGGGGCTCCGGGATGCGGCTACGGCGCGGACGGCTCGAGGTCCAGGGAGTCGCCCCTTGCCGGCTGGCGCGGGCCTGGTGGGTCGACGCGCCGCGCGGACAGGCCGATCATCTCGATGTCATCGACCGGGAGAGCACCCAGGTGGCGGCGCTGCGACGCGCCTGTCGCGAGAGGCCGCGCTGGTCGGAGCTGGTCTGGCCCCTCGTGCGCGGGCTGCCCGGTCTGGCGCGGGCCGGCAACGACCGGCGCGCGCTGCTGACGCGCCTCCTGCTCGAGGGCTATGGCGACGTCCTCGCCGCGGTCAAGCTCAGGGAGTTGATGTTGCTCCGGGGAGTGGTGAGGTGAGGCCGCCCGCGGGTTGGCGCACCCCGGCTCCGGGCTGGTTCGTGGGGCGTGGGGTGGGCGTCGCAGCTCTCGGCTGGTTCGAGCCGGCGGCGGGCCGTGCGGTCAAGGGAGGGCGCGGCTCGACGCGCCGGATCGACAGTCGGGTCGGCTCTGTGTTTGTGCGTGACTACCGCCACGGGGGCTTCTTCGGGAGTTGGCTTGGCGGGGTGTACCCGCCCGGCATGCCACGGCCGTTGCGCGAGATCGCGGCGCTCGAGCGGGCGCGGGCGGCCGGGGTTCTCGCGCCCGAACCGCTGGCAGCGCGGGTCGCCGGGCTCGGGCCCGGTCGCGGTCGCTGGCAGTTCTACCGGGCCGCACTCGCGACGGCCGGGATCGAGGGGCGCGCTCCTCTCTCTGCGGTGCTGCGTGAGGCCTCACCTGCGGGACGGCTGCTATGGATTGACGCGGTCGGCGAGGCGGTGGCGGCACTCCATGCGGCGGGTGTCCATCATCGCGATCTGAACGTCAGCAACCTGCTTGCTGCCGCAAACCCCGCGGAACGGATTGCCGTCATCGATTTCGATCGGGCGCGCGTGGCACGCGGACCGCTCGGCCCGGTGGCGCGCTGGTGGGCCTTGCGCCGGCTCGCGCGTTCGATCGGTCGGCTCGGTCTGCCCGAACTCGGACGGGCGCTCGTGCGGGCCCGTCTGGCCGGGCGCCTGCGTCCGATCGCGCGCCGCGGAGCGGGCGAGATGGACACGGCCGGGACAGACGCGGCCGAGCTCGCACTGGCCGCAGCCTTCGATGGTGCGGTCTCGCCGGCGGTGACCGTGCTCAAATCGAACGCACGTCGCGCGACCGTGCGCGTCCGCGCAGGCCGCGGCTCGGTGGTGGTCAAGGCGGTGCGCCGGCCACGTCTCGCGCTCGGTGTCCTCGCTCGCTTGGGATTGACTCCCGCGGGCCGCCAGGTGCGGGCGGCGCGGGCGCTCGCGGGACGTGGCTTCCGTGTCCCCGAGCCGCTCGCGCGCCGGGAGATCACCACGCCGGGTCTGCCCGCAGCGAGTTGCGTGATCGCGACCGACCTCGAGGCGGGAGAGGGCTTGCTCGTGGTCGCTCGCCGGGCCGATCCCCGCGGCCGGCTCCGCCTCGCCCGCGCTCTCGGCCGCTACGTCGGTGCGCTCCACCGCGGCGGTGTCTGGGTGGCGGACCTCAAGTACGACAATGTGCTCGTGGAGAGTGGCGGTTTCGTCGTGACCGACCTCGATCGGGTCCGGCTCTGGTCGCGGCCGGTGCCACTGGCGCGGGCGTTGCGCAACCTGGTTCAGCTCGAATGGCGGCTCGGCTGGGAGGCGACGCCGCGCGAGCAGGTTTTCTTTCTCGCGGCGTGGCGGCGGGCAGCCGGGTTTGACCTGCGCCTCCGACCCCTGCTGCGCGCGTTTCGGGCGGTGCGGCGGCGGGAGCGGGCCCGCATCGTGGGGCGGCGCGAGGGGCGGGTGCTGGCCGATCCGGGCGACCGCGCGGCGGTGACCGCGATCGTGATCTGCGGCAACGAGGCGGCGCATATCCGCGATTGTCTCGAGAGCCTCGCCTGGTGTGACGAGATCGTCGTGGTCGACTCGTTTTCGACCGATGGCACCTTTGACATCGCGTGCGCCCTGGCGACGCGCGTCGTTCGCCACCCGTGGTCGGGCTACGTCGCGCAGAAGAGTCACGCGCTCTCGCTCGCGACTCGCGCCTGGGTGCTCAACGTCGACGCCGATGAGAGGGTCTCTCCCGAGTTGCGCCGCCGGCTCGAACGTCTGCTCGCCGACGACGGCGCGGGCTACGATGGCTTCGCGATCCCGCGCCTCGTGCACTACCTCGGTCGCTGGTGGACGGCCGGTGGCTGGTACCCCGGTCGGCGTCTGCGTTTCTTCCGGCGCGAGGTGGCGTCCTGGGGCGGCACCGATCCGCATGAACACGTCAACGTCGATGGCGCGATCGGCCGGGTTCGCGAGCCGCTCTGGCATTTCACCTACGACGACGTCTCGGACCACGTTCGCCAGATGAACCGGCTCACCGAATGGGCGCGCGGCGGCCGCGCGCCGACGCTGGTGCAGCTCGTCCTGCGGCCGCTGACGCGGGTCGCGCGCTCGTTTCTGTGGCGCGGGGGTTTCCGCTTTGGCTTCGAGGGGCTCTTCGTCGCGGTGAGTTCAGGCGTCTACGCACATCTCAAATACGCCAAGCGGGCCGAGCCTGCTGGCGAGCGCGAGGGTTGAGTGCGGATCGTCCACATCGATCCGGAGGTCGGTTGGCGCGGTGGCGAGAGCCAGGTGCTGGCGCTCATGCGCGAACTCCGCCGGGCGGGCCACACCTCACTGTTGGCCGCGCCCGGTGCCGGCGAATTGACCCGGCGCGCCGCGGCGGACGGCTTCGAAGTCGCGGACGTACCGTGCCGGTTCGGGCACGATCCGCGTGCCGGGTGGAGCTTGCGGCGCATCTGTCTCGGGCAGGATCCGGACGTCGTTCACGTGCACACGGCGCGCGCGCTCACGTTCGTGCGCGCCGCACCCCGGCACGTGGCCCGGGTGCTCACGCGCCGCATGGACACGCCGCCGCGCGGCGCGGGTCCCTACGTCCGCTGGCTCTATCGTGGTCTTGATGACGTGCTCGCGATCTCCGAGGCGGCGCGCCGCGGTCTCGCCGCGCGGGGGATCGGGGGGAGCGGGATCACGCTGGTGCCCAGCGGCGTCGATATCGAACTCTGTGCGCCGCGCCCGGTCGCCGTGGCACGCGCCGAACTCGGCCTCGATGACGGTTTCTGGCTTGCGATCGTGGGCGGGCTGCACGCACGCAAGGGGCATGCCATCCTGCTTGACGCTCTGTCGCGGCTCGATCCGACGCGGCGCGCCCGGGTCCGGCTGCTCGTCGCCGGGACCGGCCCCGAGGAAGGCCGCCTGCGCGAGCGTGCCCGGGGCCTCGGCGTAGCGCCTGCCGTGCGCTGGCTCGGCGAGGTCGCCGCTGTCGCTGCGGTGCTGACCGCGGCCGATCTCGTGCTGCAGCCCTCGCTCGCGGAGGGCCTCGGCGTGGCGGTGCTGGAGGCGATGGCTTGCGGCCGGGCGGTGGTCGCGAGCGCCGTGGGTGGCCTCCGCGAGACGATCCGCGACGGTCGCGAGGGGTTGCTCGTGCCCCCGGGCGACGCGGACGCGCTGGCCCGGGCACTCGCGGCCTGCATGGATGCACCCGAGCGATTGGGCGAGTTCGGGGCGGCCGGGCGCACGCGCGCGCTCGAGTTCTCGACCGCCCGGATGGCGGCCCGCACGCTCTCGGTGTACGAACGCGCGCTGGCCCGGCAAGCGGCGGGCCGGGACGCGTCACGGTGAATCGCCGAAGATTGGACACCCTGCTCGCGGCCTTCCGGCGGGTCCGCATCGTCGTGATCGGCGACGTCATGCTCGACCGCTTCGTCTGGGGCTCGGTCGAGCGGATCTCCCCGGAGGCGCCGGTGCCGGTGGTCCACGTCTCGCGCCAGAGCATCCATCCGGGCGGCGCCGGCAATGTCGTGGCAAATATTTCGGCGCTGGGCGGTCGCGTCGAGGTGGTGGGGCTGGTTGGCGTCGACAGCGCCGGACGCGAGCTGCGGGCTGGACTCGCCGCGCTCGGGGCGGGGGTGGCCGGGATCGTCGCCGACCGGCGCGTGGTGTCGACCGAGAAGACGCGCATCCTCGCGCACGGCCAGCAGCTCGTCCGCTTCGATCACGAGACACGCGAGCCCCCCGCGGCGGCGGTGGCACGGGTGACCCGAGCGGCACTGGCACGACTCGCGGAGGCCGACGGCGTGGTGGTGTCCGACTACGGCAAGGGCGCGGTCGGGCCGGCTCTGCTCGCTGTGCTCGCGGCCGAGAAGGCGCGACACGATTTCGTCTACGTGATCGATCCCAAGGCCGGGAACTACGGCGCCTACAAGGGTGCGACCCTGGTCAAGCCCAATGCAATGGAAGCGGCACAGGCCGCCGGTATTGCCCTGCGTGACGGCCAGGCCCTCGACGAGGCGGGCCGGATTCTGGTCGAGCGCTGGCAGTGTGAGGGGCTCCTGATCTCACGCGGCGAACAGGGCATGAGTCTCTACCGCGGCGGTCGCAGGGCACGGCACTTTCCGACCGCGGCGCGCGAGGTCTTCGATGTCACGGGTGCCGGCGACACGGCGATCGCGGTCGCGACGCTCGTGCTCGCGGCCGGGGGGTCGCACGAAGAGGCCGCATTGCTCGCCAACCGGGCGGCCGGCGTGGTGGTCGGCAAGGTTGGAACCGCGACCGTCTCGCCCGCCGAGCTGCGGACGGCGCTGGCGCCGGCCCGGGGCGAAGGGACGCGGCGATGAAGAGCATGACCGGTTTTGGCCAGGCGACAGCGGGGGTGGGCCTCGAGCGCTGGACCGCCGAGGCTCGCTCTGTCAATTCACGGTTTCTGGAGCTCAAGCTGGTGCTCCCGCGCGAGCACCAGGACCTCGAGCACGACCTGCGTGAGCGCCTGCAATTGAAGCTCGCCCGCGGGCGAGTCGATGTCACCGTACGGCGCGAGGGTACGGCCCCGGTCGTTCGCCGGGCCGAGATCGATCTCGAGGGCGCGAAAGCAAGGCTCGGTGCGTGGCGGCGCCTGCAGCGGGACCTCAATGTGCCGGGCGAGATCGATCTGGCCTTCCTGCGCGAAATCGCGGGTGACACTGTGCGCACCGCCGAGGTGCCGCGGGATCGCAAGGCGGAGCGGGCGGCCATCTCTCGCGCCGTGGTGGCCAGCGTGGCGGCTCTCGAGCGGGACCGGGCGCGCGAGGGCCGCCACCTCGCGGCCGAGCTGCGGCGCCTCGTCGGCGAGCTCGGGCGCCTGCACGGCGACTGCGCTCGCCTCGCGGCCGGGATGCGTGACACCTTTGCGGCGCGTCTGGAGAAACGGCTCGCGACGCTCCTGGCCGATGCCGGTCTCGAGGCGAGCCGGCTCGTCGCCGAGGTCGCCCTGCTGGTCGAGCGGAGCGACATCGCCGAGGAACTCGCCCGCCTCGCGGCTCATATCGATGCTTTCCGCGGCCTGCTGCGGGAGCGCGAGCCGGTCGGCAAGCGGATCGAGTTCCTGCTGCAGGAGATCCATCGCGAGGTCAATACGATCGGCTCGAAGGCGAACCATCTGCCGCTCACGCAGGCGGTGCTCGAGGCGAAGGCGGTGGGCGAAAAACTGCGCGAGCAGGCCGCCAACGTGGAGTGATCGATGCGACGTCTGGACCAGCGACGCGGCATCCTCTTTGTCGTTTCCGCTCCCTCGGGCGGCGGCAAGACGACGCTGGTGCGCCGTGCGCTCGCGGACGACCCGAGCCTCGAACTCTCGGTGTCGTGCACGACGAGACCACCGCGCAACGGCGAGGTCGATGGTCGCGACTATCACTTCGTGTCGCGTGCGGAATTCGAGGTTCGCCGCGAGCAGGGCGCCTTCGTCGAGTGGGCCGAGGTCTTCGACCACGCCTATGCGACGCCGCGGCTTCCGCTCGATGCGGCCATCGGCGAGGGGCGCGATGTCCTGCTCGACGTGGACGTGCAGGGCGCCCACTCGCTGCGCCAGGCCTATGGTGGCGACGCCGTCGCCATCTTCGTCGTTCCGCCCTCGCGCGCCGCACTCGAAGAGCGCCTGCGCCAGCGCGGCACCGATGCCGAGACCCAGGTCCGGCGTCGGCTCGAGCGTGCCGCGGTTGAGGTCGCCGCGGCCTCGGAGCCGGGGATCTATGACTACCTGATCGTCAACGATGAGCGCGACCACGCGGCGGGCGATCTCTTTGCGATCATCCGCGCCGAGCGCCTGCGGCTCGGCCGCCGGCGAACGGTCGCGCTCGACTGACGTCCCCGGCAATCGAGGGGACTGCCGCGGCGCGGCCGACTTGGCGCTGGCTCGGCTTTCCTCGATCCTGCTAGATTCACGGTGTGAAGCTCGACGGATTGATCCACCGCGTCGAGTCCTATCTGCCCGGGGCGGACGTGGACCTGCTCCGCCGGGCCTACGCTTTCTCGGCCGAGAAGCACGGCAATCAGAAGCGCGCCTCGGGGGAGCCCTACGTCTCGCATCCGCTCGCCGTGGCGGGGCTGGTGGCGGATCTGCGGCTCGACGTCGCGAGCCTCGCGACCGCACTGCTGCACGACACGGTCGAGGACACGCTGACGACGCTCGATCACATCCGCAGCGATTTTGGCGAGGAAGTCGCGGAGCTGGTCGACGGCGTGACCAAGATTGGGCGGATCAACTTTGCCAGCCGCGAGGAGCACCAGGCCGAGAACCTGCGCAAGATGATCCTCGCCATGAGCCGGTTCGGCTTCTCGTATTCGACGCTGGTCGAGAAGGCCACCGCGGCCCACAAGAACGGCTGGGCGCTCCTCGCCCCCGGGCCGCTCCTCAAGGATCCGGTGAACGCCATCTCCCTCGGCA
>SXGT01663328.1_pt1 | contig 12935 bp, 13 predicted proteins | sample 3176221 | NCBI WGS metagenome assembly SXGT01 (sample SAMN11356862, study PRJNA531348) | freshwater metagenome | isolation source: freshwater sample F1-120 | place: China: Fuxian Lake, Yuxi | collected 2017-12-25
CAATCGCGGAATCTTCTCGCGCGTGCTGGCTGAATCGCTAGCGGAGACCATTTCACGCGGCGAGCAAGCCATTCTTTTCCTCAACCGTCGCGGCACAGCCACTTATATTTTTTGCCGCGACTGCGGCTATGTTTTGAAATGCCCCAATTGCGAGACCCCGCTTACTTTACATGCTGAAGATAAGATCCATTTGCTTTGCCATCACTGCGGATACACCCGCCAGAGACCAAAGACCTGTCCAGCTTGTCAGAGCGCCCAAATCCGCGAGTTTGGGCTGGGCAGCGAAAAAGTGGAAGCCGATGTGCAGGCCATGTTCCCCAACGTCCGCACCCTGCGCTGGGATTGGGACACCACGCGTCAAAAAGACGCCCACGAAATGATCCTGACACACTTCTCCAACCATCAGGCTGATGTGCTGGTGGGGACGCAAATGCTCGCCAAAGGACTTGACCTGCCTCTGGTGACTTTGGTTGGGATTGTGCTGGCGGATGTCGGCTTGAATCTGCCAGACCCGTTTGCCAGTGAAAGAGTCTTTCAAACGCTGACCCAGGTAGCGGGTCGTGCGGGGCGTTCATCGTTGGGCGGCAAGGTGGTTTTGCAAACGTTCATGCCTGAGCATTATGCCATTCAATTTGCGGCAAAACATGATGTGAATGGTTTTTATGCACGCGAGTTGGAATATCGCAAGCAGTTGGGGTATCCGCCGTATGCGAGGCTGGTGCGATTGGAATATCGCCATGCCGACCCGCTCAAGGCGGAGGAAGAGTCGCAGAAAATCGCGACCAGGCTCAAGGCGAAGATGGAAGCGGAGGGTCGTAATCAAACTGAATTGATCGGTCCTGTTCCATCGTTCTTTTCGAAAGTGGATGGTACCTACCGCTGGCAGATCATCGTGCGCGGACCCGATCCTGTATCTTTATTGCGTGATATGAAACTAAATGACTGGCGGGTTGAAGTCGACCCGATTAGTTTGCTATAATCGGTGCATCTTAAAAAGGAGTGTGAATTATGCAAAGTTTTTCACGTGGCTGGGCTTTTCTCAAGCAGGCATGGGGCATGGCTTTCAAAGATAAGGATCTGCTCAAGCCCTCAGTCTTCGCGCTTGTCGCAGGAATGATTGTTTCCGTGATTGGCATTATTCCTTTGGCGGTCGGGTATTTTATTTTCGGCGCTGATGGTGTCGGCGGATTCATCATGTTTATCATGGGCGGCATCCTAGTCTTCGTGCAGTTTGTGGTGGCATATGTGTTTTCAGGTATGACGGTCTATCTGATCTATGGTTACCTGACAGAAGGCGACGGCAGAATGGACAAGGCCTGGGCAATTGTGCGCCGTGACTTCTTCGACATTCTGACTCTGGCGGCTGCTTCGACTGCGGTGAATATGTTAAAGACCGCGGCTCAACGCAATCGCAAAAACAGCGTTGTTTCCAGCCTTGCTCGCTCGGCGACTAGTCTGCTTGAGACCCTTTGGACGGAAGCAGCATTGCTCGTTTTGCCCGCGATGATCATTGATGATTTGAATCTCAAGGATGGCATGCAGCGTGTGTGGAAAATCACCAAGGAAAATCTTTTACTGGTCGGCATCAGTACTGTGGGGGTGCGCTGGGTGACGGGGTTGATCAGTTTTGTATTTGGCGCAGTTGGTTTTGTGATCGCGTTCGTTATTGGCGGAGGTGCGGCTTTTGTCTCTGGCGGCAGCACTGCAATTTCAATCGTCGGCGTTGTGATCGGCGCGTTGATCTTCTTTACGTTTGTAATGGTGGCAAGCATTTTCAGCTCCTACACAAACACCGCTTATCATACCTGCCTGTACATCTGGGCACGTGAAGTAGAAACCGCCAAAGCACAAGGTAGTTCTGTGCCCGTCATGGCTCCTGCTCCATTGGCGGCTGCGTTGGCGTAATAAAATTTAAGCCCTAAAGGTTATTAAAACCTTTAGGGCTATTGATAATTATAGGGAATTCCATGCAACCTGAACCTCGCCGTGAAATGATCACCTGGCAAGAAGTTGATAAATTGATCGACTACTTGCTTCCTCAATTTAAACGTGAATTCACCGCGATGGTGATGATCACCCGTGGTGGGATTGTCCCTGGCGGAATGCTTGCCGAGGCTATGAACATTACTCATATCCTGACAGCCGCTGTGGATTTCCCCGCCCAATCCAAAACTGAAAAATCCAACCTGATGGTGTGGCCCGAGTTTATTCAGTTCCCTGCGGAGGATAAACTGCGCGGACGCCCGACCTTGATCGTGGACGATGTCTGGGGTTCGGGGCGGACGATCACCGCTGTAAAAAATCGCGTCTCTGCGGCAGGCGGATTCTCTGAGACTTGTGTTATGCATTTCAACCCTTATCGCAATCTGTTCGGCAGTGTGCGTCCTGATTATTACGCAGCCGTGACTGATGCCCGCATTATCTACCCATGGGAGATCGACCGCGGCACAGACCAGGTTTTGCTGGGTGAGATTTAAGTGAGTAACGAGTAAAAAGTGAAGTAACTGCGTTTTGTATGGAAAAAACCAGCTTATTACTTCTCGCCTCTCACTTTCCCTAAAAATCTATGAAATCAATCGAGACAAACACAAGGGAACGAATCAAAGTATTGCGCGATAATGAATATTTTGATGACCTTCCTGAAGCCATGTTGAAGGAAATTTCAGATCACATGAACTTGCGTGAATATCAGCGCGGGGATGTGCTTTTCTGGGAAGGTGATCCGTGTGACGGCTTGTATATTATCAAGCAGGGGAGCGCTAAGATATTCCGCCTCTCGCTGCAGGGACGGCAGTATATTGTCCGCATTTTGCAAGAGAAGGATACCTTTGCCGAAGTTCCCGCTTTTGATGGCTCGACAAACCCTGTCAACGTGGAGGCGCTTGAGAATTGTTTTGTGTGGGTGATCGACGACAAAATGTTGCGAGGACTTATCATCTCACATCCGCAGTTTGCTCAGAAGGTGCTGGGTAATTTTGGTCGGATGCTGCGCGGCATGGTTCACAAGGTAAGCGAAATGGCTTTCTATCAGGTCACACATCGTCTGGCGCGATTGATCGCGGAAATGTCAGAAGAGAAGTCAGTTCCGTATTGGACGCAGGAACAACTTGCGGCGCGTCTGGGAACTGTCCGCGAGGTGGTAGCGCGTTCGCTGAAAGAAATGGAGCGCAGCGGCGCGATCAAAATTGAAGATCGGCGAATCCAAATTGTGGATAAGGAAATATTCAGTCAGTGGTCACAGCCGAGTAATTAATGGAAAGTAAAAAGTGAGAAGTAAAAAGGAAGACCATAAAAGTGGCCTTCCTTTTTTATATGTTAGTGAAAGATAATTGGTTTTACTTTAATGCTTTAAACTTTGAAACTGAAAGTGAGAGTTCTTCATCTGCTGCGACTTTGATATAGTCGAAATAAATTTCACTTGGGAATCCGTGGGCGGGGTCGTATGTTACGGTGACCTCGTCTGCGTCGCCTTTTAGACCAGCTTCCAGTTCAGAGAAGATGCGGTCGATTGTTGCGTGTTTGGAGAATGTTTCGTAGTTTTGGTCAGCCTTGTCGACCAGAGTACCGTCGGCGTAGGTCATCGAAACGATTTCATCATTTTGCACTTCAATTGTCAGGGGCATTTGGTCGCGGAACGCGCAGAAGCATCCGATATGAAGCGAAAACCGATAATGGGTGATGCCAGCATCCTGCCATGTCTGGCGGTTTTTATCCAACTCTGTGGGTGTACCGAAAGAACATGCAGCAAGCATAAGGGCAAGTAACAATAAGCCTATTTTTTTCATGGATTCTCCTTTTCATAATTGACGCTGTATCGGCAAAAAAGTTCCAACAAAAAAAGTGCGCCATCCGCAAAGGATGACGCACTTTTTACTTTTTACTTCTCACTCATTTACGGAGCAGGTGTCGCGTAATAAGTGCCAGTGGTCAGCAACGTTGTATCGCCAATGGATTGTGCCGCGAACATTTGTGCCTGTCGCGCGCGGTTGGTGGATTCAGCCAGGGTCTTCAACGCATACTCGGGATTGTGGAAGCCCGTGCTGTTTTCAGCAGAGACGATGTCCCACATATATTGCGCTTCGCGGTGAAGTTTGCGTGCCTGATCGAGCAAGGCGGGGTCGGCATTCCCAGCGGCGACTGCGGCTTTGATGGCGTTGACCGCGTCGACAATGGCATCTTCGGTTGTGATCTTGGTGCTGGCAACCTGCTCCTGAATAATGTTCACGCGTTCGACAACGTAGTTTGTGTCGGCATGGCATTGTCCACAGGATTCTTCGGGATTTAGCAATGGGCTATGCACATCATGCGAGGAGTATTTTGTCGCGCCATCGCTGGTGTAAGGCATGTGACAGTCAGCGCAAGAAACACCCGCGTTGTAGTGGGTTGAGCCAGCGGTGAAGAATTCATATTCGGGATGTTGCGCCTTGAGCATGGGAGTATCGGTTTCCGGATAGACCCAATCTTTGAAGCCAATTTCTTCGTAATAGGAAATGATTTCCTCTGCCGTTGTGCCGTTATCCCACGGGAAGGTGAGATACTTTCCGTCGCCTTTGAAATAATATTCAACATGGCAGTTCGCGCAGACCACAGTCCGCATTTCCTGACGGGTGAAGGTTGTCCAATCCTTGCCCTGACGTTCAAAGGCTTCCTTGAGCGCGGGGTTGGTCACGATCAGGCGCATGGTTCCCGCTTCGTGGCAATTGGCGCAGCCGATGGTGTTGTTGATGTTCGGTGTCATTTCGTTAAAAGACATCTTATCGTAGGCTTCCATGCCCATTCTGTCCCACAAGCCAGGGTTGTCAGATGATTTGCAGGAATAGCATGTGGCAGGTGTGTGCTTGGGATCGGAGTCATCCAAATTCAAACGTTTGGTTGCACGCACATCTTCGAGCATGTTGATGTGACCGCGGTCATCGTTGTAATCCTTGCTGAACGGGTAGCCCGCAAACAGGATCACCTGGCGTGGATCACGTTCCAGCCACGAGAATTGCGAAGAGCCGCCATAGACGGTGTCTGTATTATTCGTCTTGGTCTTCATCAAAGTGTCATATTGATTGGGGAAGTTGACCGCCCACTTGCTTGAATCAGGTTCCATTTGCGCGATCTCGACCAAAGGCTGTACGGCGCGTTTTTCAGCAGGTTGATTCTTCACATAAGCCAGAACGCCGACAAGCGCAACGGCCAAGACAACGACAACACCTGCCAAAATAAGATTGGTGTAATTCTTCATTGAAACATTCTCCTTTATTTATGGATAATCATAGTAGAGGCGACCCGCCTAGCGGGAAGAAGATACTCTATTGATCATGAGGGGTCGCCCTTACTGGACAAGGTAAGTTATTTAATCGGATAAAGTGACGAGTCTTGATAGGGGATATTCGAAGCGCCGCGTGTGCCGTGTGCCACATTGCGATGGCAGTCCCAGCAATAGCGGTCGAAGGGCTGTGCGCCCATCACAACCGTTTCAGAAGTTGATTCATGACAACGAACGCAATTCTCCTGAATGATGCCTTTTGTTTTATCATTTGCGCGGATTGTCGCAGGGATATTCCCTGAAACAAACGCATAGGTGTCCTTCGCGCCTTGTCTGCCCTTCTCAGCGTAATATACGGCAAAATTATCATGCGGCAAATGGCAATCCGTACACTCGGCAAATTTTTCATGCCCGCCGTGATACCAATTCTCGTATTGCGAATCCATTACGTGGCAATTGGCGCAAGTCTCTGGCGCATGTCCACCGTAAGCGGGGGCATCAGTGACGAACACAAAAAATCCCAGCGCCAGAACAGCAGCCGCAATGGCAATAATAAATGGGGATTTCGACATTGGCTCTCCTTGGATAAAATTAACGTATGCTTAATATAAAGTAATCATCGAAAACGAGTTGTGACTTTTGTCACGTTTTAGCGCCTAAACTTAATTTTGAATAAGAGGTAAATTTACTAGAAATTGTCAGAAATTCAAGTCAATAATTAATTTGGGGATTAAGCCCCGCTGCTATATCCGCCCGAGCCTGATTCAGCCTCAATGAGTTTTTCCTTCCCCGAGCATTGTCACAAAAAGTCTCATTCTGCCAGTGATACAATTCCATTTATCACCACCATCGGAGCCTAAATGAAAATACCTCGTCTACGCGGACGCTATCTCCGTATCCTTACTTTTTTTGCGGGAGTTATTCTCCGCTTTATCTATTGGGAATTAATTTTGCGCAAGATCGGTTTCCGTCAACTTGCAAAGACCACTCGTCCCGAACGCTTTCGTGCTGAAGCAATCCGCTTTCGTGCGCTGGCGTTACGCATGGGCGGCGTGATGATCAAGGTCGGGCAATTCCTTTCATCGCGCCTCGACATCCTCCCGCTAGAAATTACCGACACCCTCGCCGACTTGCAGGACGAAGTCCCTGCTGAAAGTTTTGCAGACATCCGTCAACTGGCAGAGCAGGAACTCGGTGCGCCATTCTCGGAAAAATTCGAATGGTTCGATGAGAATCCACTCGCAGCCGCATCCCTAGGTCAGGTTCACAGAGCCAGGCTGCGGGTCGATGAAGAATCGGATTTTGTAAACGTCGTCGTAAAAGTTCAGCGTCCAAAAATCGCATCCATCGTGGACATTGATTTATCAGCCTTGAAGCGGGTGGGGAAGTGGCTGATGTATTATCATCCCATTCGCGAACATGCAGACGTTCCCGCCCTGCTGCGCGAATTCTCTGACACCGTGTACGAAGAGATAAATTACCAACACGAAGCTGACCATGCCGAAACTTTCTTTGAAAATTTCAAGAATGATAAATTGGTGAACGTGCCGCGTGTTGTCAGAAGCCTTTCAACGTTGCGCGTGCTGACGTTGGAAGATGTGTTTGCGATCAAGATCACCGATTACGATGCCATTACCGCCGCTGGCATTGACCGTGGTGAGGTGGCGCGTAAATTATTGGATGTTTACCTCGAACAGATTTTTGAAGACGGATTTTTTCATGCCGATCCGCACCCTGGCAATTTATTCATCACGCCGCTGCCACCTACGAAAGGCAGCAAACGCAAAACTGTCCGAAGGAGCTGGCAGTTGACCTTTGTGGATTTTGGCATGGTGGGGCATGTGCCTGAAAATCTTCGCAAGGGATTGCGCGAGACGGTGATTGCCGTCGGCACACGCGATGCGGCGCGTTTGATCAAGTCGTACAAAGAGTTGGGATTTTTATTGCCAGGCGCAGATACCCAGGCTTTGGAGCAGGCTTCGGCGGCGGTGTTCGACCGCTTCTGGGGCATGTCGATGAGCGAGTTGCGGAATGTGAAGCCGGGCGATGTTCATGACATCGGTCATCGTGTGCGCGATGTGATGGTGGAGACACCCTTCCAGGTGCCGAATGATCTGCTGATGCTGGTGCGAACGGTGGCAATCCTTTCGGGCATGTGTACAGGCTTGGACGCGAATTTCAATCTATGGGGACAGCTTGCTCCGTACGCGAGCAAACTCGTACAAGAGGAAGCCTCGTCTGCGTTTAGTGTGGATAATATTTTGAAGCAGGTGGGGGATGTGGTGCAGGCTTTTGTTGCCCTGCCATCTCAAGCCAGCCGCGTGTTGGCTCAAATGGAGTCGGGCGGGCTGGTGGTGAATTCTCCGCAGGTGACGCGCGAAGTCCGCACGTTGGGACGTTCGGTGGATCGCCTGACAGGCGGGGTGATATTCGCCGCGTTTCTGGTCAGCGGGGTGATGTTAATAAATAATGGAGACAGTCAACTTGGAGGAGGCTTGCTCGGAGCCGCAGGCGCGACTCTGTTGTGGGTGGTGTTTGGGGGAAGGAAATAAAAAATAACCACAAAGGGTCACAAAGTTTTTGGTTTTCCTTCGTGACCCTTTGTATACTTTGTGGTTAATGTTTTTTACGCTTTTTCGTCCATCTTTTCAATTGCTGCATCGAGCATACTGCGGACAGCCAGCATCATTTCCTTGCGGGCGGCGCGGCGGTGTTCAAGGAAGCCTTCGGGGAGCAAGCCTTTAATCGCTTCACGCATTTCCTGGCGGGCTTTTTTATAATGCTCGCGGGTTTCCTCGGGGATTTCGCGCTTGAATTTCTTTTCGCTTTCAGTTTTCTTGGTAGCCATGGATAACTCCTTTCTATCACTATATTTATTATAGCACTTGAAAGATTAAGGCGCCTGAGTTGCGGTAGCGGGAGTGACAGTTCCAACTTCAATATTGACCGATAGTGTATCTCCGAAGAAGTTGCCGTTTTCATCGGTCATGCGCCATGAACTTTGGATTAGTCCGCTTTGACCGCTGGGAACAACCAACTCGATTGAGATCTCGCGTTTCGCGCCAGCAGGGACTGGCTCATTGAATACAATGGTTTGTCCGCGCATGGGGTCGCCTCCAAAGTTACTGAAGGTGAAACCCGGTGCCCAGGCGCAGCCACCGTTGTTTTGCACATACCATGTTTTGGTGAATACTTCGTTGGGTTTCATCTGTGTCCCATCGGGAATGGAGCGGTCTTCGATCCAGAGCAGTTTGTAGCATGGGTCTGCAATTTCAGGTGTTTCGAGCGTGGCAGTAACATCCGCAGGTGTGGTGGATGTGGGTGTAGGTTCAACCACCACCACTGTGGGGGATGTTGTCGGAACGATGATCACTTCCTCGGTCAGAGATGCGGCGTAGGTCTGGACTGCCTCCGTACGGACTACATCCGCATCCACGCTGTTTGTTTGCTGTGTGTTGTTCGTTCCGTATGAAAAAAGCAATATCCCTATGAGCAGGATAACCGTTATGGAAAGAATTCTTGTTTTCATGGTATTAAGTATACAACAATCTGCTAAACCTCAACACCAAGCCAGATGCGGATGAAGTAGCCGATGACGAAGCTGAATGCGGCGACGCTGAGGCTCAAGCCAGCCATTTCCACAAAGCGTTCGCGGAAGGATTCGCCTTTGGCGACCGAGATGTAATAATTGAATACCGCGATGATGACGACGGCGGTGGTCAGCGAAATGGCGAGGTCAAGGTAATAGTTGGTGAAAAGTAGATAGGGCAGAATAAGCAGGGTGACAGTGATGACGTAGGCGATGCCTGTGTACACCGCAGCGCGGACGGGATGTTTGCCTGTGTTTTCCGAGCGGGTGGAGAGATATTCACTGGCCGCCATGGAAAGCGACGCAGCGATGCCGGTGATGAGGCCTGAAAGGGCGATCAACTTCACGTCTTGCAGGGCAAGTGTCAGCCCGGCGAGTGCGCCTGTTAATTCCACGAGCGCGTCGTTCAAGCCAAGTACAACCGATCCTGCGTAGCGCAGTCGTTCCTCATCCAGCATGCCTATCAATTTTTGTTCGTGTTCGTTCTCTTCATTCTGGATTTTTGTGGCTTCGGGGATTTCCTTTGCGATCGCGGAATAATTCTTTTGTGCGCCCTCCTCTCCCATTTCCATCAGTTTGATCCCAAACGTAAACCCAAACGCAATATTGACAAAGTAATAAAACCAAACAAAGAACCAGCGCGGCTGTACTTCCTCGTGAGTGTATTCCTTCCAGCCATTGTAGTGACGAAGTTCGTCATCTGCGATCTGGTTGATGATCTTTGCATTCTCTTCTGATTTGATACGCTTTGCAATGCGTTTATAAATATGGTGTTCTGTAATCTCTGCCCGTTGGAATTCGATTACTTTGTTGCGGACGGTTTCGCTGAGTTGCATGGTGATACTCCTTATCTGAAATTGTACAGGTTTATTGTAAGCGATTTTAATAAAACAAAAAGATGTGCCATGCGGCACATCTTTAAGGGTGATATTTGCTATGCCTTTTGCAGAACAAAATACCAGTATTTTCTATTGTCCAAGTGGGGAACGCCGTTGGGAGAATCAGGTGCGAGCCCAGCGAAATGATAGAACGACTTGCGAAGAATGGCGGGGATGTATTTATCAACCAGTTGTATGCGCCGTTCGCGATCCATTTCCATGGCTTTCAATACGTTATCTGTGATCTCCTCCTCTTTGATGAGTTTTAATCCCATGTTTTTGAGCTGCGCGTGCCAGATCTCAACTTTTTCTTCATAGCGCAAGTCGGTATAAAGGAAATACCCATTGGGCTTAAGGATGCGTTTGACATGTTCAAAGAACTTTTTGATATTTGGGTAATAAAGCGATGCCTCCACATTCATGACGACATCGAAGGAGTTGTCCGGGTAGTTCAGGTCTTCTGCATTTCCATAATGGAAGTTGAGACCCTTGAGTTTGTAGTGACTTTGGCAGAATTTGATGGCGCGTGTGGAGAAATCCACACCGGTATACGATTTTGGTTTGAAGTGGCGCATGATGAAACTCGCGCCGCCACCGCGCCCCGAGCTGACTTCCAACGCCTCCACATTTTCCCAGCTGATGGATTTTGCGACATGATGATAGAGTTGCAGCGGATAGCGGTGCATTTCCTCCTCAGGATCAAGTGGAAGATGCTCATTTTCTTTGTGATGAGCCGTGTACCCAAAATTCAGGAAGATGGCATTTTTGTCTTTGTCAAAAGTGGACACCAGTTCGTATTGCAATCGTGCCAACAGGCTTTTGATGTTCGGAAAATGATCGAATAAAAACTTGTTAATCATATCTCTCCTCTAGGGATGTGTTTGGAAGAGCACCCAGTCAAAAGGCTGGATGCTCTTGAAATAACCTGTAATTATTATAAGCCCCACTGATTAGCTAACTTAACCAATACCTTTGACAGTTTTTCGCAGGCGATAAATTATCCCAATGCCTGATACTGCATGGATGCATATCGTCCATACGCAAAGTGCTCCAACTGACGTTCGATGTCATTGAGCAAAGCCGATGCGCCGATTCGGAATAGGTTTGGCCTCATCCACTCTTCGCCGAGCTCTTCCTTCATCAAAATTAGCCAATCCAAGGACTGCTTGGCAGTGCGGATTCCACCAGCAGGCTTGAAACCAACTTTATAGCCGGTGCCTTCGTAATAGGTGCGGATGGCGCGAGTCATCACAAGGCTGACGGGCAGGGTGGCGTTGGTCGGCTCTTTACCAGTGGATGTTTTGATAAAGTCCGCGCCCGCCTGCATGCAAATGAAACTGGCCCGCATCACGTTTTTTAATGTGCCCAATTCACCTGTCGCCAGAATGGATTTCATATGTGCGGGGCCGCAGGCTTCGCGGAAAGCCTTCACTTCATCGTAAAGTGCGCGCCAGTTTTGCGTCAGCACATGCTGGCGTGAGATGACAATATCAATTTCAGATGCACCCGCCTTGACAGAGGCTTCGATCTCTGCGATCTTTTGTGTGAAAGGAATCAGCCCGGCGGGAAAACCAGTGGATACTGCGGCGACAGGAATTCCTGAGCCTTGCAATGCATCCACGGCGGTTTCCACCATGCTGTGATAAACGCAGACTGCGCCTGTGGTAATGGGCTTATCCACGCCCAGATCTTTTAGCAGGTCTGCGCGGATGGGCTGGCGTGCTTTTGCACACAAGCGCCGCACTGTACCCGGTGTGTCGTCTCCTGATAATGTGGTCAGGTCAATATTTTGGACAGCCTGTAACAACCAGGCGGCTTGATATTCTTTTTTCACGGTGCGGCGGGTGGGGATGGTTGCAGCACGCCGCTCAACTGCAGAGCGATTTACTTTGGTGTCTTCCACAGGCCCGAGGTCAAATGGAAGGATCGGAACACGTTCACTGTGCAGAATTGTGGGTTTTGTGTCGAGGGTTATAGCCATATGAAACTCCTATATATCATCTGTATTATACAGCGTGAACACCGCCGCGCAATGAGATAATTTCCCTGTATACTTGGGACCATGCAGCCCGCTTTCGTCATCGCAGGAAAACTAAATCGCGAATACATCATGCCCTCTTCAGGCCAGCCGCTTTTGGATTCACCCGGCGGAAACTTGTTGTACGCCGCAGGTGGGCTGGCTGTTTGGGGCGCAAACGCAGGCTTGCTTGCAAGAGTGGGCGAGGACTATCCGCGACAGTGGGTACGCGACCTCGAACAACGTGGTTTTGACACACGCGGTATTCGTACACTTCGTGAACTGCAAAATGTAGACCTGCGCACCTTCGTCGCATTCACTGAATCAAATGAGCGCAGCTATTCCAATGCAGTTTCGCATTTTGCCCGCCGCCAGCTTGCCTTTCCCAAATCATTACTCGGGTATCAAGCTCCTGACGAATCGCGTAAAGACCCGCATGTACCAGAACTGATCTCACCTGCCGCTTTGGATACACCAAAGGATTATCGGGATGTCCGCTATGTGCATCTTTGCCCCTTTGACTTTATCAGCCAGAGTCAGATGGTCAACCTTTTTAGAAGCGGATCAAACCAGACCGTCAGCCTGGATCCTGCTCCGAACTATATGACTCCCAGCTTTTGGCGTGATCTGCGACTCGTCTTGCAGGGCGTCACGATCTTTCAACCATCGGAAGAGGAATTGCGCGCGCTCTTCTGGGGCGAAACCAATGACTTGTGGGAGATGGCTCGCAAGGTCAGCGAATACGGCCCGCGGATCGTTGTGGTCAAACGCGGCTTGCGCGGACAAATGTTGTATGACGCAGTGGGTAATCATCGTTACGAAATTCCTGCATACCCGTCACGGCTGGTAGACCCAACAGGCGCCGGTGATGCATTCTGTGGCGGCTTTCTTGCAGGCTTTCAAAAGACAAATGATCCGTTAATGGCTACCTTGTATGGCAGTGTTTCTGCCTCGCTTAAGATCGAAGGAAGCGGACCATTTTATGCATTGGGCGTTTTGCCAGGTCTGGCAAAAGCACGTCTGCATTCGCTCAAAGAAACCGCACGAGAGGTTTAAACCGTTTACCTAATCTCATGCCTGCCTTTATACTTAACCTATGAACAATCTCCCAGCTCAAGTTGTTGATCTCGCCATTCAAATCCAGCAAATCCCTGCCCCCACTTTTTCAGAAAAGCCGCGCGGAGAATTCGTGCGTGG
>SXGT01502799.1_pt1 | contig 12934 bp, 6 predicted proteins | sample 3176221 | NCBI WGS metagenome assembly SXGT01 (sample SAMN11356862, study PRJNA531348) | freshwater metagenome | isolation source: freshwater sample F1-120 | place: China: Fuxian Lake, Yuxi | collected 2017-12-25
CAATTTCACCGTGGTGGCGGTGCTGTTTCTTGTGCCCAGCGGCCGGGCCCGCCCCAAGCCCCCCGCCCCCGCGCCCGCCGAAGCGTGGTTCGAGGTGGTGGAGCGCGTCGGCCGCTGGGTGCGCGTCCGCACCCCCGACGGCCAGGACCGGGTGCTCCCCACCCGCGGCGCCCACGTGGTCGTGGCGGACCGGGTCCGCGTCGCCGACGGCCTCGTCGTGGAGACCGCGCCGCGCCGGACGGTGCTCGAGCGCACCGGCGAGTCCGCCGGCGTCCGCACCGTCTGCAGCAACGCCGACCGCCTGATGATCGTGACCGCATCGGGCGATCCGCCGTTCCGCCCAGGCCTGGTCGACCGCATGGTGGTCGCGGCCCTGCACGGGGGCCTCGAGCCGGTCGTCGTCCTCAACAAGTGCGACACCGGCATGGAGGAGTCGGTCCTGGAGTGGATGGCCCGCTACGAAGCCCTCGGCTACCCGATCGTCCTGGTCTCGGCGCAGACCGGCAACGGCCTGGACGCCCTGCGCGCCCAGCTCGCCGGCCACACCTCGGTCCTGCTCGGCCACAGCGGCGTGGGGAAGTCCACCCTCATCCGCGCGCTCATCCCGGGCGCCGAGCCGCTCACCGGCGAGCTGGACGCGTGGGGTCGCGGCCGCCACACCACCACCGCGGCGCGCATGTACGATCTGCCCGGCGCGGGGCGGCTCATCGACGTGCCCGGCGTGCGCGAGTTCGGCGTCGCGCAGATTCCCCGCGAGGAGCTGCGCCACCACTTCCCGGAGCTGGTCGACCTCGCGTGCCGCTACCGGGACTGTCTGCACCTCGGCGAAGACGGCTGCGTGGCCGACGCGGCGGTGAGCTGGCCGGAGCGCTTGGAGTCCTACCGCAAGCTGGTCGAGGAGTGCGTTTGAACCCGGTGCATCGGGGCGGCGCCACGAGCCCGTCCCGAAGCGCGCCGGGGCCCGAACGGCGCCGCGCGCCCCGCGCGGGCCTGCGGGAGGCGGCACGCTGGCTCCCGCGCTGGGCCGGCCTTCCCGCCGTCGTGGTGCTCGCCGCCTGCGAACCGCGCGTGCCGAGCCCGGGCCCGTCGGTGCTCGTGCTCGTCCTCGACGGGCTCGTCGCCGACGACCTCGCCGACCCGACACGGTCGCCGCGGTTGTGGGCCGAGCTCGCGCCCGACGCCGCGGTGGTCACCGACGCCTGGGTCGACGGGGCCACCACCACCGGGCCATCGCACGCAGCGCTGGTGACGGGCGTGCGCCAACCGCTCGCGAACCTGCCCGTCGACCTCGAGCGCGGCGCCGCCGCGTACCGCCCCGCCACCCCCACGCTCTTCGAGGCGGCGTACGCCGACCTCGGCGCCGCCGAGGACCAGCTCCTCGTGGTCGCGAACTCGGGGTTCTTGGCCCAGGTCACCACCTCGGTGCACGCCGGCGCGCCGGTCGGTGCCCAGTGGCGCTGGATCCCCGATCCCGACGACCCCGCCGAGCCCACCCACGACGACGCGGACGTGGTCGCCGCCGTACAGGACGCCATCCGGACCGACGCACCGCGGTTGACGGTGGTGAACCTCCACGAAGCCGACCGGGCCGCACACTACGAGGACGAGGACGACTACGACGCGGGCCGCGCGACGCAGGACACCGTGGTCGCCGACCTCTGGCGGTGGCTGAACGAGTCCCAGCCGGACTACGCCGCCGACCTGCTGTGGGTGGTGACCACCGACCATGGGCGCCACGGCCACACCCTCGACGACGGCTGGCACAACCACGGCGACGCGTGTACCGGCTGTCGCACCGCGCCGATCTGGCTCGCCGGCCCCGGGGTACGGCCCGGCGAGGTCGACGGGGACGGCCTCTCCCAGCTCGACCTCGCACCCACGCTGGCGGCCCACCTCGGGGTGGAGCTGCCGTTCGGCGAGGGGCTGCCGCTGGACGCGCTGGTCGACGTCGAGGCGACCCCCCGCAGCGGGGTCCGCGAGCTCGCCTTGTCCGAAAACCACGAGGCCGAAGTTCACTTCCGCGACGACGGCACGTCCCGCACCGAGCTGCGCCTGGACGGCGAGGTCGTCTCCACCCCCGGCGCGTGGTCGGCCGAAGGGCCCACCCTCCTCGAAGCGGGCGGGGTCAGCGTGTTGTGCTTCCGCGAGCTGCAGCTCGACCGCGCCGCGGACACCCAACCCTGGACCCCGCGGTGCCTCGTGGACCGCGGCACCGGGTGGACCGAGGTCGGCTTCCCCGCCGGCCAGGTCGACCCGTGGTTCCGGCCGGCGCTCGTGCTCGACGCGGGCGAGCTGCGCGTGAGCTGGGCCCACAACCCCGACTTCACGCTGGAAGACCGCCTCGACGTGGGCATCTCGGTGCGCTCGGCCACCCTCGACACCGGTGGCGGATGGACCGCAGTGGACGAGGTGGAGGCGGCGGTTCCCACCGGCGTGGTGCGGGCGGGCGGCCAGCTCGCGTGGGCGGCGAGCGAGAGCCGTGACGCATCGCGATACACCCGGCGGATCTTCGTCGGACGGGTGGATGGCGCGGCCGAAGTGCTCGCGCTCCCGGCGGGCGAGTGGCGGGCCGAAGCCCCAGCGCTCCGGCGCGACGGGGACCGCACCCAGGTCGGCTTCTTGGTGCACGACGGGGCCGGCTGGCGGGCGTACGGGAGCAGCACCACCGACGGCGGGGCATGGTCGACCCCGACCGCGTTGCCCGCGGCGGGCGAAGCGATCCTCGATCCGGCACCCTTCTGGGACGGGCCCCTCCTCACCTGGTTCGAGACCGGCGACGGCGACACCCGGATGTGTCGGGGGTGGCTTGATACATCTGCAGAATGTATCAGTCTCGGCAGCCCGCGGGTGCGCGCGGCGGCCCTCGGCCCCGCCGGCGTGGAGGTCGTCGTGGATGAAGGCGTCGGCCAGTGGGTGCGGCGCGCGGCCCCGTGACCACGGACCCGGGCGGTGACGGCCGTTGCGCCTGCCGGCGTTCGCCGGGGCACCAACGACCGGTGGCGCCCCCCTCCTCCCCTCGACTATGCTGGGGCCGTCCCCGGGTACCCATGCACCGCCTGTCCCTGCTCCTCGTCCTCGCGCCCGCTTGTGTCATCGACAACACCCTCGATCAGGGGAAGGACCCGAGCGACAAGTTCGACACCTCCAGCGAGTGGGAAGCGCCCGACACCGACACCGGCGAGGTCGAAGAGACCGGCCACACCGACGAACCGCCGCCCGAGTGCCCGGAGCTCATCACCGACGCGATCACCATCGCGGTGGACGAGACGTGCGAGACGCCGGTGGTCGTCGGCACCTTCACGCCGGAGATGATGTGGGAGCAGGAGGGCATCGGCGATGCCTACACCACCCCGGTCATCGCCAACCTCACCGACGACGATGGCGACGGTGACGTCGACGAGGACGACGTTCCCGACGTGGTCGTGGGGGGCACCGGTGGCACCTACTCGGCGGTCAGTGGGGACGACGGGCGCATCCTGTGGACCGCCTCGGGCTCGCTCGGCAGCGAGCCGATGACGGCCGCGATCGGCGACCTCGACGGCGACGGGTGGCCCGAGGTGGTGGGCGCCGGCGCGTCGGGCACCACGGCCTGGCACGGCGAAGATGGCAGCCAGCTCTGGACCCGCGCCGCCTACAGCCACGGCAACTCCCCCGCGTGCGGCGCGGTCGGGATCCACGACCTCGACGGCGACGGGGTCCCCGAGGTGATCCTCGGCAAGCAGATCCTCAACGGCGACGACGGCTCCGAGCGTGGCGTCGGCTCCATGGGCGACGGTGCGTCCCACACCTGGGCCGCCCCCATCGGCGCCGCCGCCGACATCGACCTGGACGGGGTGCTCGAGGTGGTGGTGGGCAACGCCCTCTACGACGCCGACGGCAACCTGCTCGAGAGCAACGGCGAGACCGACGGGGCGGTGGCCGTGGCCAACTTCGACGGCGACCCCGAGGGCGAGATCGTCGTCACCCGCGCAGGCACGGTACGCCTCCAGGACGACGACCTGAGCGTGATCTGGGAGAAGCCCGGGATCGCCGGGAGCACGGTCGGCACGCCGACGGTGGCGGACTTCGACGGCGACGGCGAGCCCGAGGTGGGCGTCGCCGGCAACGGCACGTACATCGTCCTGGAGACCGACGGCGACCTGCTCTGGCAGGCCACCACCAAGGACTTCTCCTCGGGCTTCACCGGCTCAAGCGTCTTCGACTTCGAGGGCGACGGTGCGGCCGAGGTGGTGTACGCCGACGAGGACAACGTCTTTGTGTACGAAGGGGCCACGGGCGCGGTGAAGCTCCAGGAGACGCGCCACAGCTCGGCCACCTGCTCGGAGTACCCGGCGGTCGCCGACGTGGACAACGACGGCCACGCCGACATCGTCTACACCTCCAGCACCTACTCCGGCCCGGAGAAGGGCGTGCGCGCGATCAAGGACCAGGACGACAGTTGGCGGCGCGGCACGCTGTCGTGGAACCAGCACGCCTACAACATCACCAACGTCAACGACGACGGGACCATCCCCGCGTACCCCGACGTGAACTGGGAGACGTACAACAACTACCGCTCGGGCGACCTCGCCGCCGGTTCGGGCGGCCTGAGCTCCGACGCGGTGGTCGAGGTGATCGACCAGTGCGCCGCCGAGTGCGAGACCATGGACGACATGGTGATGGTGGTGGTCGTGGCCAACCGCGGCATGGGCCCGCTGCCCGCGGGCGTGCCCGTGAGCCTGTTCAGCATGCAGCACGGCGTCGCGATCTACGAGTCGACCCAGTGGACCACGGTCGAGGTGGCGTCCGGACAGTCGACGACCGGGATGGAATTCCACATCGATCCAGACCTTTTGGTCGACGGTTGGGTGGTGTTCCGCGTCGACGACGACGGCACCGGGAAGGGCACCGTCGAGGAGTGTCACGAAGACAACAACGAGACGGCGCTCATCGACGGGATGTGCCCGTAGGCGGCTTCACTCGCGCGCGACCCCTGCGCGCGAAGCCGCGCTTGCGAGGAACTCGGCGCGCGGCAACGTCTCGACCGGCACCGGCGCGTCGGGCCGACCGAGCGCGCGCAGGCGCGAGGCCGCGTACACCGTGGCCTCGCTGCGGAAGGTGAGCGAGGCCGCACGCGTGGCCGCCGCTTCGTAGAACGTCGCGGCGCGCTCCCGCGGCGCCCACGCGAGGTCTTCCAGGCGCATCCGGTAGATCTCCTGCTGGTCCGGGGTCAGGTGGGCCGGCACCCACGACGCGAGGATCGCCGCCGACAAGTCTTCGTACGCCCGCCCCATGCGCACGAGGCTCTCGATCGCCCACGGCGTCGACCCGAGGCCGACGACGTGGGAGTAGGTGGCCTCCACGCCCTGCACGGCGCGGAGCTTCTGGGTGAACTGGGCCTGCAGCAGCGCGTCGGCCTTCCGGGGCGTCAGCTTCGTGGCGCCCGGGCCGTCCATCCGGAGGGCGAGGGCGGCGCCGAAGTCGGCCTCGGCCAAGGAGAACGCCATCTCCGCAGCGGCGTCGGCCGCGCCCGCACCGCCCGTGCCCATGGCGGCGATGCGCGCGTACGCGGTCAGCGACTCGCGCCACCAGGCCGGCGCTTCCGCCGCCCGGGCGAGCGCCGGCAGGAGGCGCCCGTACCGCAGGCGCGCCGTCATCTGCTCGTCGGGGGTGCCCGCCCCCACCAGGAGCATCCACGCCCGCGCCGCCCCGGCGGCGTCGCCCTGGGACTCCAAGAGGCGCGCCACCTCGAAGCGGACCCCCACCGCGTCGGGCCGGCTCGGCCACCGCCGCGACAGGGTCTCGTAGTCGGCGAGCGCACGCGCGGGCTGCCCCAACGCCGTACGGAAGACCGCGGCAGAGTACAGCGCGTCGGCCGCTTCGGGCCGGTCGCTGGCCGCGAGGCGTTCGTACCAGTCCGCGGCCGCGGAGAAGTGCGCGAGCGACTCATAGGCAAAGCCTACCCGCCCGATCATTGCTTCAGCGTACTTGTCACGCGGGTACCGCGCCACGAGCGCTTCGCCTGCCGCGACCACTTCGGGGTACAGGCCGAGCCCCTCGGCGAACGAAGCGCGGTTGTGCAGGGCCACCGCGGCGCGCGGCGAGTCGGGGAACTCCGCGTCGAACCGCCGGAGCGCCGCGATGGCGGCCCGATCGTCGCCGGAGGCGCGGCGCGCCTCCTCGATGCCCTCGAGCGTGGCGTCGCCGGCGGTCACCCGGGCCTCCGCCCGGAACGCGGCGGTGCCCAGGTCGGCCTCGGTGGAGAAGGCGAGCGCGGTGACGCGGAGGGTCTCCCAATCGCGGGCCTGGGCGAGCCCGTCGAGGATGAGCCCCGCCGCCTGCTCGGCGTCGCGTGTTCCCGGGTTGAGCGCGATCACCGTACGGAAGCGCTCGGCGGCGGTCCGGGTGTCGCCCGCCTGGTGGTGCAGGTAGCCCGCGCGGTAGTACATCGCCTGCACCCGCTTGGAGTCGTCGGGGAACAGGCGCACGTACTGGTCGAGCGCGTCCAACCACCGCCGTTCGGCCGGCAGGAGTCCCGCCGCCGGCGTCGCCCCCTGGGCACGCCGGGCCGGCACGGCGACCTCCTGCGCGGCGAACACCGCCGACTCGGCGCAGAACCGCGCGCGCGACCCCGAGGGGTCCGCCTTCACCACCGCCATGTACGCGTCGTACGCCGCGTCGTGGCGACCGAGCTTGTAGAGCAGCTCGGCGTGCTGGTAGCGCACCTCGATCGCCTCCGGGGCGGTCGGGTGGTCCTCGAGGAACGCGGTGTAGAGCGTGTCGGCGAGGCCGAGGTCCGCCTTGTCGCGCTTGCGGGTGTGCAGCTCGGTCCCGAACCGTCGCAGCTCGGTGGCCACGAGGCGATCGGCCTCCGCCCGCGCGGCGGTGTCGCCGGAGTTGGCCAGCGCCCACGCCCCCTGGCGGCCGTACCGCAGGCGCAGGGTCTGAAGGGCCGCCACGCCATCGGCGCTCGACGACCGGCGCAACAGTGCGCGGTAGGCCTCCATCTCCAAGCCGGGCGCATCCGGGGCCTCGGGGTTGGCCGCGACCACGCGCTTGTACAGGAGCTCCGCCCGCTCCCAGCGGCCCTGCTCCACGTACATCGCCGCGAGCGAGACCATCGTCTTGCGTTGCAGGTCGGGCCGCCCGAGGCGCTCGAAGACGTCGCCGGCTTCGTCCTCCAGCCCCGCCTCGGCCGCGAAGCGGACCAGGTCCTTGGCGGCTTCCTCCTGCAGGGTCACCCGCGTGCCCGGCGTCGGCGCCAGGATCACCTCGCGCAACGTCGCGAACCCCGCGGCGAATTCGCCCACGTTGTACTGGCACCACGCAAGCTTGTACCTGGCGAAGTCGCGCTGTGCGAACGTCGCGTCGGCCGCCGCGCGCTGGTACGCGGGCAGCGCCTTGAGCACGTCGCCCCGGTCGAAGTAGAGCTCCCCGAGGAGCAGGAACGCGTCGCTGGTGTGCTCGGTCGAAGGCCACGTGCGCACCAGGCGCGTGAGCTCCCGCAGCGCTTCGTCGCGGGCGGCCCCGTCGCCCACCAGGTCGGCGCGCATGAGGAGGCCCTGGGCCAGCAGGTACGTCGCTTCGTCGGCGCGCGCGAAGTCCGGGCGTTCCCCCAGGAGCTTCCGATAGAGGCCGGTGGACCGGTCGAGCTGGGCCGTCGACGCGCGGTGATCGGCCTTCAACGCCTCGGGCGCACACCCCGGGGTGTCGAAGCAGCGATCGAACGCCTCCCCGTGCTGGCTCAGCTCCTCCAGCGCGAGCGCCCGGGCCGATTCGGCGTGCAGCTCGGCCAACCGCATCACCATCTCGGCGCGGGTGTCGCCGTCGCCGACGCCGCTGCGCAACAGCGCCGTGAGGCGCACGATCGCGTCCTCGCGCGCGGCCGTCACTTCGGCGTCCAGGGCCTCCCGGCGCGTCTCGGTGACGTCGGCCTGCCGCAGCACCTTTCGCTCCGGGCGGTCACCGGCGGTGGCGGGCAGCGCCGACAACAGCACGACCAGCGCGAAACTTCGCGAGAAGGAAGCCATGAACTCTCCGGGGTGGCGTCGGGAAGGACAACGGCACCGCGCGCCGGTTCCCGGGCCGTTCGCGGTGCTCGCGCGGGAGCTGCCGCGTCACCGAGCCTCAGTTCGGCGCTTCAGGAACGAGCGAGCAACCCACACCCAGCTTTCCACTCTCGCGCGTACACACCACCGCCGGCTTCCACGCGCAGCCCTCCGGCGTGCACACCCGCGGCGTGAGCCGCACCTGGGTCCGGGACTCGACGTCGAGCGCGACGTAGCCGCCGACCGGCGGCCCTTCCGGCTCCTGCACGTAGGTGAAGAGGCTCTGCACCCCCTCGCACACCTTTCGTTGGCGCATCTCCATCCCGCCGCCGGACGTCACCGCCATCACCGCGTCGACCGGCACCGCGTCGAGGTGGTGGGCGTGCCCGTTGAGCCACAGGTCCATCGGCGGGCGACCGAGCCACTCCACCGGGATCTTGTCCTGCTCCGAGCACTTCCCCGCCGTGGTGCGCCACGCATAGTGCGCGGCGTAGAACCGCCACGCCCCGTCGCGGAACTTCAGGGTCGGACGGGGCGCCCCCGCGCCGTAGAACCCCGCGTCGATCACCGCGAGATCGACCTTGATCCCCGCCTTGTCCAGCTTGCGGACGTGGCTCGGGTACTCGCCCCCCGCCACCCAGCCGAGCCGGGCGAACGCCTCGACCGAGCACGACCGCGCCGCGGGGGAGAACGAGTCCTGAACCGGCGTGGTGACATCGTGGTTCCCGAGCACCGGCACCACCTTCTTCGCGGGGAACGCCCCGTAGAAGGCGCGGTACCGAGCGGCGACCTGCTCGACACAATCGGGCTGGTCCGATGGCGGCGCGTCATAGTAGAAATCACCGAGGGCGAGGAGCCAGTCTGAACGAGCAAGCTCGACGCCGATATCTTTGCTGACGATACGCGCCATCGCCGTGTCGTCGCCGGTGTCCCCGACGAGCAGCACCCGAGGACCCGCGATGGCGAGAGAGAGGGCGAGGAGCATGCCGCCGGGTAACACTGTGGCATGAGCGCCCCCGTCGTCGGGATCGATCTTGGCACCACCCACACCGTCGTCGCCGCGCTGACCGAGGCCGGCCCCGCCGTGCTCGCCGGCGACGACGGGAGCCTGCTTCTGCCCTCCGCCGTCGCCGTCGACGACGCGGGGGTCCTGCTGGTCGGGGAGGCGGCGCTGGCCCGCATGGCGCACGCTCCGCAGTCGGGGGTGCGCGGCTTCAAGCGGGACATGGGGTCGACCCAGCGGTACCGCGTCGGCGGTCGGGAGCTCGGCGCCACCGAGCTGAGCGCGCTGGTCCTACGCGAGGCTGCGGCCCGGGCGAGCGTCGCGCTCGGCGAGCCCGTCGTCCGCGCGGTCATCACCGTCCCCGCCTACTTCCAGGAGCCGCAGCGCGCGGCCACGCGCGAAGCGGCCGAGCTCGCCGGCCTCGAGGTCGTGCGGCTCATCAACGAGCCCACGGCGGCCGCCATCGCGTTCGGCGCGGCGGACGCCGAACGCGAACGCCGTGTCGCCGTGCTCGACCTCGGTGGCGGCACGTTCGACGTCACCCTCCTGGAGGTCTTCGCGGGGGTGCTCGAGGTCGTCGGCACCGCGGGTCACGCCCGCCTGGGCGGCGAAGACGTCACCGACGCGCTCCTGGCCTGGGCATGCGCCGAGGCGGGCCTCCCGGCCCCCGAGGGCGGTGCGCTCGGCGTGGCACAGTCGCTGTTGCGGGAGCGGTGCGAGGTCGCGAAGCGGGCGCTGTCCGACGCCGACGCCACCTGGCTCGAGCTGTGCGGTCCCGACCCGGAGCGGTGGACCGCCGGCCGCCCACGCCTGCTCGGCCGCCGCGTCCTCGACGAGCTCGCCCGGCCGCTGGTCGACGATGCCCTCCGCATCGTCGCCGATGCGTTGGCGCGCGCCCAGTGGACCGCCGCCGAGGTCGACGAGGTCCTGCTCGTCGGCGGCGCCACCCGGCTGCGGAGCTTCCGCGACCGGGTGGCCCAGCGGTTCGGGAAGGCCCCGGTCGACGGTCCCGACCCCGACCTCGCGGTCGCGCTCGGCGCCGCGCTCGAGGCGGGGCTGGTCGCCCGGCACGCCGCCGCCGGCGACCTCGTGGTGACCGACGTGCTCGCGCACAGCCTCGGGGTCGAGATCAGCCGCATGGGCAACGACCGGCGTCACGCCGGGTACTACCTCCCCGTCCTCCACCGCAACAGCACGCTGCCGGCCCGGCGCGTCGAGCGGGTGCACACCGTCCACCCTTCGCAGCAGCAGGTGACGGTGCGTGTGTTCCAGGGCGACCACCGCCTGGTCGAGGGCAACCAGCTCCTCGGCAGCTTCGAGATCGGCGACCTCCCCGTCTCGACGGCCGAAGACGGGCCCACCCAGTCCATCGACCTGAGCTTCGCACACGACCTCAACGGTCTGCTCGAGGTCGAGGCCACCGTGGTCTCGACGGGAAACCGGGCGCACATCCTCATCGAGCAACGCGCGGGCCGACTGACCGCGACCGAGCGCGCCGCCGCGATCGAGGCGCTCCAGGCGCTCAAGGTGCACCCGCGGGACCTGCTGCCGAACCGGCTCTTGCTCGAACAGGCCCACGCCCTGCACGCACGGCTAACGCCAGGGCAACAGCAGTTGCTCGATGGTCCACTCTTTCAGTTCGAGGACGCCCTGGCTCGCCAGGACGCCGAGGGGGCGGCGCAGGCCGCGGCGCTCTTGAAGATGGCGATGCTGCACCCCGCGCTGTGCCCGCCGCCGGACCCGACGCCGCCGGGCTGACGCAACGGGCCGGAGTGGCTTCGGATGGAATATGCACGCGCCGGAGGCCAGATGGCGGATCGTCAACGTGCAGTGCTGGTCGGGGTGCAGCTCCCCGACACGACGTCCGCGGAGCATGCCGCGTCGATGGCCGAGCTCGGCCGCCTGGTCCACACGCTCGGCTACGACGTGGTGGGCGAGGTGGTCCAGCGGCGAGATCGGCTCGCCCCCGGCGCGGTCCTCGGCGAGGGCAAACTCGCCGAGCTCGCCGCCTGGACCGGCGGAACCGGCGTGGTCCCCCAGGGGCCGCCTCGACGCATCGTGACCAAGGCCCGCGAACGTTGGGAGGCCGACGAGGTCGAGCCCGAGCTCCCGATCGCTCCCCCCGAGGACGACGACGACGGCGCGCCTGCCGAGGCCACCCCGCCCGACAAGCGCCGTACCGACGTCGTGGTCGTCGACCACGAGCTCAGCCCCAGCCAGGCGCGCAACCTGGAGCGGGCCACCGGGGTCGAGGTGCTCGACCGGACCGGGGTGATCGTCGAGATCTTCCATCGCCACGCCCAGAGTCGCGAAGCGCGCCTGCAGGTCGAGATCGCCCGGCTCACCTACCTCGTGCCCCGCATGCGGGAGACCGGCGGCGGCGACCGCCAGCGCGGCGGCATCGGCGGCAAGGGCGCCGGCGAGAGCGCGCTGGAGCTCGATCGCCGCAAGGTGCGGGACCGCATCGCCCAGCTCCGCCAGGAGCTCGCCGGCATCGAGGCCGAGCAGGGCACACGGCGCGCCCGCCGGACCGACCAGCTCCGCGTCGCGCTGGTCGGCTACACCAACGCCGGGAAGTCGTCGCTGATGCGGGCGCTCACCGGCAGCGAGGTGCTCGTGGCCGACAAGCTCTTCGCCACCCTCGACACCACGGTACGGGCACTACACCCGGAGACCATCCCTCGCATCCTGGTGTCCGACACGGTCGGCTTCATCAAGAAGTTGCCGCACGACCTCGTCGCCAGCTTCCGCAGCACGCTCGACGAAGCGCTCGAAGCGTCGTTGCTCCTCTTGGTGGTCGACGCCAGCGACGCCACGTTCCGCAGCCAGCTCGAGGTCACGCGGGAGGTGCTCGGCGAGATCGGCGCCGACGAGGTGCCGACGCGACTGGTCCTCAACAAGATCGACCGCGTGGACGACGAAGGTCGTGCCGCGCTGTCGGTCGAGTTCCCCAACGCGCTCCAGCTCAGCGCCAAGGACCCCGCCGACATCGTCCGGCTGCGGGCGGACATCCTCGAGAGCTTCGACGAAGGACTGGTCGAGGCCGACCTGTTCCTCCCCTGGTCGGACGCTGGCCTCCTCGGCGAGGTGCACGCCCACACCCGGGTGATCGAGGAGCGCCACGAAGGCGACGGCGTGTACCTGCACATCAAGGGGCGCCGCGCCGACGTGGCGCGCATCCAGTCCCGGAACGCGGCGCACGGACGATGACCCCGAACGTCGACCACCTGCGCGGAGAGCTCCTGGCGGCCACCGCCCGGCGGTGAGCGACGCCCGCCGCGACCGCGCCGCGGCGCCGCGCGGACCACGCTCGACGAGCGGCCGGGCCTACGGCGCCGCCCCGAACGATTCCTTTCTCGACTCGATCGACGTCGTCCGCGGCGTCGATCCCCGGAGCTGCGCCGGTTAGGCCGGGGGCCTCGCGAGGAAGTCCATGCTCGAAGCCTACCGCGCCCACGTGGCCGAACGCGCCGCCCTCGGCATCCCGGCGTTGCCCCTGACCAAGGCGCAGATGATCAGCCTCATCGGGCTGTTGGAGTCGCCGCCTTCCGGCGAAGAGGCGTTCCTGCTCGATCTGCTCACCCCCCGCGTGCCCGCAGGCGTCGACGACGCCGCGCAGATCAAGGCCGGCTTCCTCACCGAGCTCGCCAAGGGCGAACGGCCGTGCCCCCTGGTCGACCGGGTGCACGCCACGCGGCTCCTCGGCACGATGGTGGGCGGCTACAACGTCGCGCCGCTCATCGCGCTCCTCGACGACCCGACGGTCGGCGCCACCGCCGCCCAGGCGCTCAAGCACACGCTCCTGATGTTCGACTACGTCAACGACGTGGTGCACAAGGCCGAGGCGGGCCACGCGCTGGCCAAGGAGGTGCTCCAGAGCTGGGCCGACGCCGAGTGGTTCACC
>SXGT01374270.1_pt1 | contig 12933 bp, 11 predicted proteins | sample 3176221 | NCBI WGS metagenome assembly SXGT01 (sample SAMN11356862, study PRJNA531348) | freshwater metagenome | isolation source: freshwater sample F1-120 | place: China: Fuxian Lake, Yuxi | collected 2017-12-25
AGCCCGGCGTCGTCGACCCGCCGCTGACCCGGCACCTGGCCAAGGGTGCGCTGTGGGCCAAGCCCGACGCGATCGCCGCCGGCATCGTGCACGCGGTCGAACGCCGCCGCTCGGTGGTCTACCTGCCCGGCTTCTGGTGGCCGGTGATGATGGCGATCAAGGCACTGCCGGAGTTCGTGTTCCGGCGCCTGAAGTTCTGACAGGCTGCTGGCCGCGGTGACGCTCGCTCCGCCGGCGGGCACGCACTCCCCGTGCGCGACAGTGTTGCGGACGGCTCAGGGCACCTGCATCAGGGACCGCCACAGGCGCAGGTCGCGCTGGCGGGCGGCCTCGACCGGTGCCCGCAGATCCGTGGGGTAGAAGTCCGTGCACAGCAGCGGTCCGGGCCGTTCGTAGCTGGCCCGCACGCAGGCGATGCCCTGCGCTTCCTGCCGACCGGTCAGCCGGAAGCCCTTGCTGTCGTGCTCCAGCACGGCGTCGACCTTGACCACCACCATCGCCAGCGCCGCCACCGGCACGACCAACCGCCCCCAGCGCCGGAACCCCGGCAGCAGACCGGCGGCCATGGCCAGCGGCACGGGCAGCAGTGCCGCCAGCCACCAGAAGTGGAAGCGCGCCGCCCCCATTTCCACCACCTTGATCCAGGGCGAAGGCGGGTCGGCGAGACCCGCCCGACCGGCGGCGACCACGCAGGCATAGGCCACGGCGGCAGCGACCAGGCCGGTCCCGATGGCGGTCAGGTACCGGTCCGCGCCCTCGCTGCGCCAGGCCCGGACCAGAAGGGCCAGTCCCGCCGCCAGCACCAGCACGGCGACGAACACCTCCCAATTCGGCAGCGACGTCCGGAACTGGAAGGCGCGCGCGACCAGGCCGAGCTGGAACGCCCAGAAGCGCCAGTTGTCGGGGAACACCGTCGCGCTGGCATGGGTCCGCTCCAGGAGGGAGTCCTGGAACTGGCTCACCATCGCCACCTGCACGACCCCGGCGGCCAGCGCCACCGCGAACAGGACGAGCACGGGCAGGACGCGTCGATACCCTGCCCGCGCCCGGCTCCCGCCCAGTCCGGCGGCCGTCGCGATGGCGAAGGCGATGAACAGCACGGCGCCGGAGATGTAGGCAAGACCGGCCAGCAGCGCGCAGGCGACCAGGGCCAGCGTGGCCCCCGTCTCCAGCCGGTCCGGGTGCTGCCAGGCGCGCTGCAGGACGGCGATCGCGATCATCAGGAACAGCACCGGCAGGAACTGGTGATAGGCGATCGCCTGCAGGGTCCAGTAGCCGTCCGGGCCCAGCACGAACGCCAACGCCACCAGGGCCAGCACCGCCTGCTGCCGGGGCAGGTGCAGCGCGAGGTGTGCCGCGAAGACCAGGAACGCGCCCAGCAGGGCGAGCGCGACCAGGCGGATGGCCAGGAAGCTGCCACCGGACGCGTGCAGCACCATCCAGTCCAGCACCTGTCCGGTGAGGAAATAGGTGTCGTTGCCGGCCATGCCGAGCCAGTCGAAGTCACCGTCGACCAGCGAGAATGCCCCCGGAATCAGGTAGCGCCAGTCGTCCCACATGGGCTGCCAGGGCCCCAGCCAGACCGCCTGGTAGACCATGATCCCGTAGCAGGCGGCAAGGAACAGGAGCGCGAGCCGGGTCTGGTCGATGCCGTCGGCAGGCGTTGCGTCCCGGGCAAGGCTGCGGGCGTGCGCCGCATACGCCACCGCGCAGGCCGCGGCCAGCACCGCCATGGGCCACAGCATCCAGGCCCGGACCCACCACGGCAAGTGCACCAGGGTGAAGGTCGCCGGCTGCGCCGGTGGCATGGCGAAGTCGCGCTCGAAGCTGCCGCTGGCCATCTGGTCCGGCACCACCGGGGGCTCGAAAGCCAATCTGCCGCCGAGGGGCAGGCCAAGCACGCGCACCGCAACGGATCGGACCTCCGCCGGTCCAGGCTGATCCGATGCGTCGTAGGCCAGTCGCGCCGGCAGCAGCGCGGGCAGTCGCATCCGGACCCGACGCTCCCCCGCGGCCACCGGCGTGTGCACCCGGTGCGGGGGCCACAACGCCCATGCGTCCTGCGGGGCGACCTGGGCGCTGCCACCGGCCGCGACCTGGTGGACGTCCAGCTGCGGTCGCACGCCGACCAGCAGGCCGGCAAGACCGGCCAGCGCGACCAGGATCGCGAATCGCCCGGCGAGCCGGGCGCCGTCACCCATGATCGCCCCGTCCACGGGCCGGCGCCGAGTAGCGGAAGATCCACCGCATGAGGATGAAGTTGATCGGCACCGACACGGCGATGACGACCAGGACGGCCAGCGCCGGGTCGATGCCCAGCCCGGTGACGATCGCCTCCAGCAGGCCGGCCCCGAGCGCGAGCTGCGGCAGGTAGGCCAGCGGGTACAGGCCCAGTCGCAGCATCGAATGACCCGCCCCGAACGTCCAGGTGGCATTCAAGCCATAGCCGATCAGCAGGCCGACCGCGAACGCCAGCGCATAGGCCAGCTGGTGGTGCAGGACCTGGAGGAAGGCCAGGAAGGCCAGGTAGCTGCCGGCGGTGCTCGCCAGTCCGACCACGAGGAAGCGCTTCAGCTGCCCTGCGAGCGGCCGGCCGGTGCGGCCGGGGTCACCCACGGCCATGGCCCCTGCCCTCTCCACACCGGCCCGGATCGCAGGTCCCGGCCACGATCAGGCTCGCACGGCGGCGAGGAAGGCCTCGTAATCGCGGATGTAGTCGTCCGGGTCGTAAGGTTCCGACGCCAGCACGAGCAGCAGCGCGTCGGCGGAGTACTTGTACTGGATGCCCCAGACCATGGGCGGCATGTGCAGGCCGATGCCGGGGTCGTCGAGCACGACCTCCGCGCGTTGCCGGCCATCGTCGACCACCACCGCGCAGCTGCCGGTGGGACACAGCAGGAACTGGTGGCATTGCCGGTGCGCGTGCTCGCCCCGGACCTCGCGAGACGGGACGCCGTGCACCATGAACGCGCGGCGGACCGGGAACGGCACGTGCCGTTCGAACTCCAGGGCGTGCAGGCTGCCGCGCAGGTCGCGCACGTGCGGGATGCGGTGCAGCGCGGCGCCGCCGACCGGCAACGCCAGCCGGTCGACGCCGTCGGGAATCGCGTGCTGGACCATGGCGGTGGCGGCCGTTGCGGCATCGGCGTAGCCGACGATCCGGGCCGGATTGCCGCGGACGACGGCATTGGGCGGCACCGACCGGGTCACCACCGCGCCGGCGCCGACCATCGCGTTGGCCCCGATGACGAGGCCCGGCAGCAGGGTCGCGTTGGCGCCGATCGAGGCGCCACGCCGGATCACCGTGCTCGGATACTCGGCCAGGTGCTGCTTGCTGCGCGGGAAGCGGTCGTTGCAGAAGGTGGCGTTCGGCCCTATGAAGACGTCGTCTTCGAGGGTCAGGCCGTCCCACAGCTGGACCCCGCACTTGACCGTGACCCGGTCGCCCAGCACCACCTTGTTTTCGATGAAGACATGGTCGCAGACGTTGCAGTCGGCGCCGATGACGGCCCCGGGCAACACGTGCGCGAAGGCCCAGATGCGCGTGCCGGGCCCGATGCGGGTGCTCTCGCACAGGGCCAGGGGATGGACGAACGGCTCGCTCATGCGCTGGCCTCTGCAGGGGATCCGGGAAACTGCGCCGCCGCCATCACGATCGCCAGCGGCCGGCCCTTGGTGTTCTCGTAGGCCCGCCAGGCGTAGCTGCCGACGATGCCCAGCCCGAGCGCATTGAAGCCGCCGAACATCAGCACCGACACCAGGATCGGCGTGTAGCCGGGCACGTCGATGTAGCCGACCAGGCGGGCGACGACGGCCACTGCGGCGATGAGGACGCCGGCGAGGAGCGCGGCCACGCCGACGCCGAGCAGCACCCGCACCGGCAGGTCCGAGAAGGCGTACAGGCTGTCCAGCAGGTAGTCCAGCTTGCGCCGGAAGCCCCAGGCGCTGCGGCCCTCCTCGCGCACCCGGCGGTCGTACTCGACCACGGTGCGACGGAAGCCCAGCCAGAACAGCTGCCCGACCAGGGAGCTGCGACTCTCGGTCAGGGCCAGCAGCTGCGCGCGGAAGGCGGCGTTGCAGCCGAACACGTCGACGCCGCCGGGCGGGATGTCGCGGAACACGAAGCGCCGGTACAGGGCCCAGAACGCCGACGAGAACAGCCGGCTCAACCACGGGTCGCCGCGCGAGCGCCGGGTGCCGACCACGACGTCGGCCTGGTCGTCGGCGAGGACGCGGAAGAACTCCAGCATCAGCTCCGGCGGCTCCTGCAGGTCCGCCGCCATGACCGCGAAGCGCTCGCCGCTGGCGTGCTCCAGGCCGACCCGGATCGCCGCGAACGAACCGAAGTTCCGGGTCAACAGGACCAGTCGGGAGGCGAAGGGCTGGGCCGGCAGCTGCTCGCGCAGGATCGCGGCGCTGGCGTCCGGGCTGCCGTCCACCACGAACACGACCTCGAGGTCGCCCGCCAGGTCGCGGTGCAGCCCGCCGAGCACGGCCAGCAGCCGCGGCAGCGATTCGGCATTGCGGTAGACGGGGATGACCAGCGAATTCATTGCGGCTGCCAGCGGTTCACCGCCGCGGCGACGGCGTCGACCTCGGCGTCGAGCAGCTCCGGGAAGCACGGCAAGGTCAGGACCTCGCCGGCGAGACGTTCGGTGACCGGCAGGGCCGTCCCGGCGAACCGGTCGCGCAGGGCCGGCTGGCGGTGGTCCGGCACCGGGTAGTGGATGTCGCTGGCGATGCCCTCGCTCGCCAGGAAGGCCTTGAGCGCATCGCGCTGGCGGCAGCGCAGGACGAACAGGTGGCCGACGTAGTCGTCGCCGCCGTCGGGCGGCAGCACGACGGCCGGGTTGACGATGGCCCGCCGGTAGCGCGAGGCGATGTCCCGACGCCGGGCATTCCAGCGGTCGAGGTCCGGAAGCTTGGCCAGCAGGATCGCAGCCTGGACCTCGTCGAGCCGGGTGTTGCGGCCGCCGGCCACCTCGACCACGTACTTCTGCGTCCATCCGTACTGGCGCAGGGCGCGCAGGCGGTCGGCGGTCGCCTGCGACGCGGTCGTGACCGCACCGCCATCGCCCAGCGCGCCCAGGTTCTTGGTCGGGTAGAAGCTGAAGGTCGCCGCGTCGCCGAAGCTGCCCACGACCCGGCCGTCGCGCCGGGCGCCGTGGGCCTGGGCGCAGTCCTCGACCAGCAACCAGCCGCGCTCGCGGCACAGTCCGACCACGGGCGCCATGTCGACCATGCGCCCGTACAGGTGGGTGACCAGCACCGCCCGCACCCCGGGGTCGCGACACGTGGCGAGGTCGCGCGCGTCGAGCAGCTGGGTCGCCTCGTCGACGTCCACGAACACCGGGACGCAGCCCAAGCCGAGAACGACGCCGGTGGCATACATGCCCGCGTTGGCGGCCAGCAGGACCTTGTCGCCGGCGGCCAGACCGAGCGCGCGCAGCGCCAGCTCGATCGCGTCGGTGCCGTTGCCGACGCCGACGCAGTGGCCGACGCCGCAGTACGCCGCGAACGCCGTTTCGAACGCCGTCACCTGCGGCCCGAGGACGTACCAGCCGCTGTCGAGCACGGCCTGTACCGCGGCGGCGGTCCGCTCGCTGCAGGCCTGGTGGTGGCGCTTCAGGTCGTTGATGGGAAGCATGGGCATGGACGGGCGTGTTCGAATCGGGGCTGGGACGAGGACCGGGCCGGCAAGAGGGCCCAGGGCGCCTGTTTCCAGGCGCGCGACGTGCTCCCCGAGTTCCAAGGCCGGCATTTTACACGGCTCGCCGCGCACCGACGGCACGACCCTGGGCCGTGCGCCCATGTCCGGGGCCGTCAGGCCGCATCCGAGGGTCACGACGTGGGGCCGCAATCGAGCCCGGGTCGGAACCGCAGCAACGGCTGTCCGCGTGGGCCGCGGTCCCGCGCGGCACCCCTGGTCGGAACCTGCTCGGCCATGCCGATGGCGCCCACGGCCGATCCCGCCATCTGGATCCGTCCAGGGCCCTGTCACCCACTCGATGTCCCGGCCCCGGGGGAAGCGCTGGCCTTCACAGTGGCGACCGGCGCACACAACGGGCTGAGTACTCCGGAACCAGAATGAGGGCAAACTTGAGCGACGGGTGTCACCCGCGCCACACTCCAGCCTGTCGATCCGGTCACCCAGGAACCCCACGCGTGCCCCTTCTCCTGCTCGTGCGCCCTGGCGTCTTCTTGGCGGCGCTGTTCAGCGCGCCGGTCGGCGCCCTGACGCTGGTCGCGCCGGCACCCGGGTCCGTCAACCTGATCGCGCCCGGGGACGAGTTCGCGGCAACCGCAATGGCGGACGCCTGGGACATGACCGACGGCACCGACGTGATGCTGCCCCGGACCATCGACATGACCGCCCAGGGCATTGCCGGCGGCCTGTACGGCGCCACCAGCACCAGCGGCAACCCGTACTTCTTCCCGCTCGATCCCGGGATCGCCAGCAGCGTGCCGACCCACCGCGGCTTCCGCTTCCCGATCGACACCGCACGCTATCGCTACCTGACCGCGAAGATCCGCGCGTTCGCCCCCTCCGGCCCGCAGCCGCCGCCGGAACTGACGCTCGCCCAAAGCTATTTCTTCCGCGACCAGAACGGCTTCCTGACCGGGTTGATCGGCTGTTCGCCGCCGGCGTACTACACCCCGGGTCCGGCCTGGCAGATCGTGACCATCGACATGCAGGCGTCGACCGGCTGCGGGCCCTACACCAGGCCGTGGACCAGCGGCCCAGTGCAGGGACTGCGCTTCGATCCCGTGCGCGCGGCGAACGTGCGCTTCGAGATGGACTGGCTGCGGCTGACCAGCGCCGCGGTGACGCCGGCGCAGCGCTTCCTGGTGGTGTGGACCGACACCGTCGGCGGCCTGTACACGGTGACGGCCGTCGACGCCGGCGGCGCACGCTTCACGCTCGGGCAGAACATCGGCGGCGACCGGCTCAACGCCGACTTCACCCGCCTGGCGCCCGGCGATTACCGCATCGAGGTGGCGCGCAGCGGCGCCACGCAGTTGGGTACCGGGATCGTGCGCATCGGCGCCCCGGCCACGGTCCGCGTCACCACGCCGAGCGAGCGCGGCGACATCGCCCGCGACTTCGCCCGCGCCCAGCTGGGCAATCCCTGGGGTCCGATCGATGCCGGCGATTTCAACCTGCTGCTGAACTTCACCAACATCAGCTACCTGAACCCGCCGGGCACGCTGTCGGCGCGGCCGACCAACAACGACCCCAATGTGTTCATGCGCACGCAGAACCTGGCGATCGACACCAACCTGTACCGGTCGGCGTGCTTCACGCTGGAAATCGCCGGCAACCAGGACGTCGGCACCGGCTCGGTCGCCCGCTGGTACTGGGGCAACAACCAGCCCACCCTGACCGCATCGGACGACATCATCATCGAGGCGGGCCTCAACGAGTACTGCCTGGAGGATCTGGCGGCCGTGCCGATGGAGGGCGCCAACCAGACCCCGTGGCTGGCCGGACCGGTGCTCAATTTCCGGCTCGACCCGCACGAGTTCCCGGTCGCCGTGCAGTGCGTCAACTCGCCCTCGCCGGCCAATTGCCGCGACATCCGCATCGACTCGGTCAGCCTGGCGCCGTTCGCGGTCGCCGCGCCGACGCTGAACCTGGCCTGGAACCACACCGACAGCGACGACGGCAGTCACCAGGTCCGGATCATCCTCGACGGCAACCGGGTCGCCGGCGACGGCGTCGAGCACGTCCTGGCCACGCAGGCGCGGCCGACCGGCGCCAACGCCCTGAGCCTGTCCGTCCCGCCGAGCGTGCCGCTGGGCAAGTGGTACGTGGCGGTCGAGGTCCAGGATGCCGCCGCCATCGCCCGTGCCTACTCGGGCGGGCCGGTGCTGGTCCAGGCCGGCAGCGACCTCATCTTCGCCAACGGCTTCCAGTAACAGCGCCCAGTGACCCGGGGGCGACCGCGGGTCAGCCGTGGCGCAGGTGCAGGGCCAACGCCGGGCCGTTGGGGTGGTCCGGCCGGTCGAACGCGATCGCCCTGACCACGAAACCGAAGTGCTCGAAGGCGCCGATCAGTTCGTCGCGCAGCATCCAGCAGCAGTAGTCGGCGGAGCCGCCGCAGAAGCCGCCCCAGGCCAGTGCGCCGGCGTAGTGCTTGCGTATCAGGGTGTGGCCGAAGCCGTAGCTGACCACCTGCTCCGGCGCACCCAAGGTGCTGGCCAGCGCGGGGTCGGCCGCGGCCCTGCGTGCGTCGTGGTAGTGGGTCCAGACCAGCAGGTCGCGGCAGCGGCCCGCGAGCTTCGCGATCAACCGCACCGGATCGCGCATGTGGTAGAGCACGCCGCTGGCCAGCGCGACGTCGAAGGACGCGGGATCCTGGTCGAGGTAGTCGATGAAGTCGCCGTGCAGGAACCCGGTCCGGCGCAGTCCGAACAGCTGCGCCACGATCAGGCACTTCAGGTAGGCGCGCGAATTGGCCTCGATCGATACGATGCGCGCCGCGCCGGCGCGCTCGAGCATGTAGGCGTGGCCGCCCTCCAGCGGCCCGAGTTCCAGCACGCTGCGTCGGCGCAGCGGCCCGATCCGCGAGAGGAACCAGGCCAGCCGCCGATCCTCGAACAGGAAGGCCTGGCCACCGCTGACCAGCCCCGAGTTCCGGGGCAGGCGCGACGACCACTCGCCGGCGAAGGCCTCGATGGCAGCCTGCGCGAAGCGGCCCCGGCTGGGGGCCGTCGTCGGCTCCGGCGCCGTCACCGCCCCAGCCTCAACGCAGCGCCCGGCCCTCGGCATGGCCATGGGCCTGGTAGTGCGCGTAGGCGTCGACGCCCGCGGCGGCCACATCCGGGTTGGCGCGCAGGTAGGCCCCGGCGTCGAAGCGCTCGCGCGGGACCATCGGCAGCCGGACCAGGTGGCTCGAGGTGCCGGTGTAGTCGTGGTAGCAGACGCAGCCCTCGGCGAAGTAGTGGCAAACCAGGGCCCGGCGCGACGTCGCCGGGTTGGCGATCGGCGAGCCGCCGTGGATCAGGTTGGCATGCCAGAACAGGACGTCGCCCTTCCTGGCCAGGAAGTACTCGGGCTTGAGCTGGTGCTGGGCGATCAGGCCCTGGATGTGCGGCTCGTACTTGGCATGGTAGGCCTCGTAGCCGCGCCGGCCCTCGTCCAGGGCGATGCCGCAATCGCGCGAGTAGGTGTACGGCAGCCGGTGGCTGCCCGGAAAGAACTCCAGCGGGCCGGAGTCGGGCCGGATGTCCTCGAACGCGATCCAGTTCGCCGCCAGGAAACCCTGAGGGTGGGTGGTCATGTGGATCGAATCGGAGTGCGCCTTCTGCTCGCTGCCCTTGTGCCCGGCGATGGTCTGGAACGGCAGCGCCTTCGCTCCGAACAGCATCGAAACCAGCTCGCAGGCGCGGGCGTCGAACAGCATGCTGCGGAACGCCTCGAGCTTGAAGTGCGGATTCAGGACCCGGCCGGGCAAGGGGTTGTCGACGCGGGCGCCGTGGTCCTGTTCCGGATGCAGGTCGCCGCTCTCGATCGCGTCCTCGTAGTCCTGCCATGCCGCGTCCAAGGTGTCCTCGTCGAACATGCCCTCGATGACCACATAGCCATGGCGCAACCACTGCCGGCACCAGTGCGCCTGCCGGGCATCCAGCTCGCCGCTGGCCGCCATCCGGTCGACCTGGCTCTCGGCGTCCGGCTGGTCGAGCCAGCCCTGCGGCGCGAGGTCCGGGAAGGACTCGACTCGGAACGGATCGATGGCGACCAGGTCGACCGGCGGCGCCAGCAGCACCGGCTCGTTCGGACGATAGTGTGCAGTGGCCATGGTTGATCCTCGGGTGGGTGGCGCGGCGTCGGCGAGGGCGGGCTGCCGATCCGCGACCGCAGCCGCGATTTTAGCCGGAAGCCCGGCGGGCGGCCCGGGGTGCGCGCGCCGCCAGCGTGGTCGGCTCAGCGCAGGGGCCGGCCTTCGTGGAAGCCGTGGCCGATGTAGTGGTCGTAGGCATCGGCACCCGCGGCCGCGACGTCGGGGTTGGCGCGCAGGTAGGCCGGGCCGTCGAACAGGTCGCGCGCCGGCGCCGGCACCGGGGTCAGGTGGCTCGGGGTGCCGGTGTAGTCGTGGTAGCAGACGCTGCCCTGCGCGAAGTAGTGGCAGACCAGGGCCCGGCGCGACACCGACGGATTGGCGATCGGGGAACCGCCATGGATCAAGTTGGCGTGCCAGAACAGCACGTCGCCCTTCTCGGCGAGGAAGTAGCAAGGCTTCAGCCCGTGCTGTTCGATCAGGCGCTGGATGTGCGGCTCGTACTTGCCGTGGTAGGCCTCGTAGCCGGCCCGGCCCTCGGCCAGCCCGATGCCGCAGTCGCGCGAGTAGGTGTAGGGCAGCTTGTGGCTGCCGGGAAAGTACTCCAGCGGCCCGGAATCCGGCCGGATGTCCTCGAAAGCGATCCAGTTCGCGATCAGGTACCCCTGCGGCCAGGTGGTCATGTGGATCGAATCCGAATGCGCCTTCTGCTCGCTGCCCTTGTGCCCGGCGATGGTCTGGAACGGGAGGGCACTGGCGCCCATCAGCAGCGAGACCAGGTCGCTCGCGCGCCGGTCGTGCAGCATGCGCTTGAACTGGCCGGCCGCGAAATGCGGATTGAGCGTGCGGCCGGGCAGCGTCGGGTTCGCCGCCGCCCCGGCATCGGGCTGCGGCACCAGCCTGCCGCTGGCGATGAGCGCCTCGTACTGGCGCCAGGCGGCATCCAGCTGCGACGGTGCGAACATCCCCTTGACGACCAGGTAGCCGTCGCGCACCCAGTCGCGGCAGCTGCGTGCCTGGGCCGCATCCAGCTCGCCGCGGCGCTCGCGGTCCGCGATCCGCTGCTCGGCGTCCGGCCGGTCCAGCCAGGGGGTGGCGTCGCTGTCGGGAAAGCACTCGGCGCGATACACGATCTGCCGCGCCAGGTCGACCACACCCGGGACGGCCAGCGGCGCGAACCGGGAACGCTTGAACAGGCCCCTGAACATGCCCCGCTCCTCTGCAAACCGGTGACCGGGCGACGCGGCCGCTACAGGCTGCGCCGGTTGCGCGCCCAGAACGCCAGCGACGGACCGTTGGGATGGTCGGGCTGCTCGAACGCCGTGGCCATCACCTCGAAGCCGAAATGATCCATGGCGCGCAGCAGGTCCGCCCGGGGCATCCAGCGGGCGAACTCGGCCGAGCCGCCGCAGAAGCCCTGCCAGCCCAACGCGGCTCCGTAAAGCTTGCGCACCGCTGTGTAGCTGAAGCCGGCGTGCTCGAGCGCCTCGGGCTCGCTCAGCATGCTGCCCAGCGCCGGATCGCTGCGCGCGCGCTCGTCGTCGTGGTAGTGCGTCCAGAAGAACACCGTGCGGCAGCGCCGGGACAGCAGTTCGATCAGCTGCGCCGGCTCGCGCATGTGGTACAGCACGCCGGAGGCCAGGCCGACATCGAACACCTCGCCGTCGGCCTTGAGGTAGTCGATGAAGTCCCCGAGCACGAAGCTGGACTTCTTCAACCCGGTGATCTGGCTGACCACCAGGCACTTCAGGTAGGCGCGGGTATTGGCCTCGATCGCCAGCACCGAACTGGCGCCGGCGTGCTCGCACATCCAGGTGTGTCCGCCCTCCATCGGGCCCAGCTCAAGCACCCGGCGACCGGCGACGCCGCCGATCTGCTGCAGGAACCAGGTCAGCCGGCCATCGTCGAAGTGCAGCGCCCGCCCGCCGCTGTCGGCGCCGCAGGACTCGGGGAGGATGCTCGACCACTCGCCCTTGAAGATGTCGACGGCGTTCTGCGCCGAGGGTGCCGACTTGACGTAGTTGTCCAGGATGCTGGTCATCGGGGGTCCTTGGAATGTCTGTCCGGGGCGACGCCACAGTCGCTGCAGGGCGCGGGCCAGTCGTGCATGCAGCTCCACAATCAGGCTACCGGGGGCTTTCGGGCGATCAGCGCCGTCGTGCTGGCGAGTTCGAAGCACTTGTCCGGGGGAAGCTGGGCGACCCATGGTTCCTTGAAATAGTCGTTGGGGTCGAGGATGAGGTCGGACACGCGCTGGTTGAGGAACTGCTGCTTGGCGTCACCGGTCAGCCCCTGGGACCAGCTGCGCAGGATCCAGGTGATCGTGAAAATGGGATGGCCGCTGCCGATGATCTCCTGGCGCTCGATGTCGAGGTGGCCCTCGAACAGGTTGGCCAGGCCCTCGTGGCTCATGTTGTAGTAGTGGTGCGGGAAGGCATGGAACGGCTGCAGGAACGGCACCACGCAGTACAGGGTGCCGCCGGGCTTGAGCACCCGGGCCAGTTCGCGCGCGCAGGCGAACGGGTCCTTGACGTGCTCCAGCACCGCCAGCGAGAACGCCGCGTCGAAACTGTTGTCCTTGAACGGCAGCTCCTCGCCGACCCCCAGCACGTCGGTGGTCGCGTTCCGGATCACCTCCAGGTTGACGACCTGCGGCCGGTAGATCCGCCGCAAGCCGGATCCGCAATCGAGCAGCAGGCCATCCGGGTTGCGCGCGATCAGATCCAGACCGATCGGATCGTAGTCGTAGGCGGGGGCGGCATTGTCGGTCTCGACGATGCTGTAGCGCTCGCGCAAAGCTTCGGGAAGGCAGTCGATGACATCGTCGTGCTCGATCTGCGCCGGCCCGCCGCGCAGCAATCCGCGCAGGCGTTCCCGCTTGCGCGCCTTGAACTCGGGCAGGCGCGGATCGGTGTACAGGCAGCTGCCCTCCGGCAGGTCCGTTGCCAGCGTGTCTTCGATTCCCATACGCATCTTTGCTCCGCGGTACAGCAGCTTGAGTTTCCGGAGGGTGCTCATGCGGCGCCCCGCCCGGTCACGGCGCCAGCGCCCGGTCGAGCTCGGCCTTCAGATCGGCCAGGTCCTCGATGCCGACCGACAGCCGCACCAGGTTGTCGGCGATGCCGAGCGCGGCGCGGCGGTCGGGCGGAAC
>SXGT01608405.1_pt1 | contig 12932 bp, 14 predicted proteins | sample 3176221 | NCBI WGS metagenome assembly SXGT01 (sample SAMN11356862, study PRJNA531348) | freshwater metagenome | isolation source: freshwater sample F1-120 | place: China: Fuxian Lake, Yuxi | collected 2017-12-25
CCCGATAGCACGTTCACTTCACTGAACAGTCGAGATGCCGGTAGGGATTCGAGGGGATCGGGAGCCCGGCCCTGTGCAAACTGGCCGCGTAATCCTCCCAGGCTTGACGACTTTGACGTATGCTCTTCCCACTTTGGGGGAGTTCGATAGGAGGCTCCGTCAAGCGACGACGCAGCCGCAGGCGCGGGTCGGCGTCGTTGGCGCTGCTGGACAGGTCCTGCACGCGCCGAGTGCGGGCCAGTTCTTCCAAGTCATGAGCAATCCGCGGGAGAACACGGATCACCCGGCCCTGGTCCACGGCAACGTAGTCCCTGTCCGGCAGATCACTGTCTGGCCGGAGGTTCACCACCGGCCTTTCCCCGGCGGCGAGGGATGTCAGCCATTCGGCGCAGGAGATCAATGCCGTTGCTTCCTCGGTAAGGCGGTCCCCAATTTGTTCCTCCGCGCCGGGGACAGGATCCTCTGGGGTAGGCCATCCTGCCTCCCGGAGAACCGATAAAGCATGTTCTACACAATCCGCCCGCGGGCTGGTGACAATTTGATGCACGCGGGTTGGGCCCAAGCCTACCTGTCGGGAGATGTCGCGGACAGACATCCCCTCGCGGTTCGCAGACACGATTGCCCAGACCCCCGCTCAAGTTCTGCCATCTCCAATCGAAAGGATGCTCGGTCAAGCCGGGTGCGAATCCGCTCCTGACGTTGAACTTCTTCTCGCGACGCTGGATTCATTCCTTCAATCTTACTTTAAGGTGTTCAGCAAAGTGAACACCTTAAAACCGTTCCCTGTTCCAATGCTCCTCGAACCCCGATCCCGGCGACAACTACCTCCTCGCCATCGCCGAAGCCGGCGCGCGGAATTGCCATGCGGCCACCGCAGTGGTTCGAAGACGCAGTGAAGGGTACCGACTTCACTATCCAGCGGCTCCGGCGGCGACTCGACCATACGGACTGAGACTCGATCAAGTCGGGACCAGGCACCGAGCTGCCCCATGCGCGGCGTATCCTCGTTTTCGTTCCCTGGCGACCCGTTGTACGCGCGCTCCCTGTCGGCGATCATCAGAAAGCGAGGTTTTCTGAACTTCGGCCGAGGGACCCTCATCGCGCCGAAGGCGCTCATCATCCCCCGGCCGGTAACGAGTATCGTGTCAGAAGGCGGGAGGAGGAACCCTGCCGTCGACGCGGCAGGGTTCCGAGTCGGTATGCCTCAAAAAGAGGGTTGACCAACCGAACAGGTTCTACCCTGACACAAAGAGGCCGCCGCTGCCCAGCACCGCCAGACCACAATGGCGGCTGCGGTCCACGACAAAGGCGTTCTCCTGCTCAGGGCCTGTCGCGAGCAGCGGTGCCGCGCCCTCTTCTTCATCTGTTCCCATTGTGATCGCGGCCATTGCTACTGCTGCGAGGACTGCCGCCGGCAGGCCCGCCGTCGTCAACTGCGATCCGCGAATAGCCGGCGCCAACAAAGCGAGGAAGGCCGGCTGGATCATCGCGACCGGCAGCGGGAGTACCGGCTCCGTCAGCGGGCCGCAGCCGCCACCGTGACGGATCAGGGTTCCATTCCGATCAATTCCCCGGCATCTTTGTCTGGTGGACGGGTTGGCTCGGACACCAGCAAGCCGCCGCCGGACTCGGGAATCTGGCGGACACCGCGTTGCCGGATCTGTGGCCGCGTGTTTCGCTACATCAACCCCTATCCACGCATTCCTCAACGAAAGTGAGCCAGCGGATGATCAGTCCTGAAACCCGCGCCCTCATACGGCGCTACTTCTACGCCGAGCATTGGAAAATCGGCGCCATAGCCAGTGAACTCGGCGTTCACCCCGACACTGTGCGCAACGCGGTCGAAAGCGAGCGCTTCCACAGCACTTTGATGCGCCCCTCGCTGACCGACCCCTATCTGGGGTTCGTGCGGCAAACCCTGGACGAGCATCCGCGATTGCGCGCCACGCGCATCCACGCCATGCTGCGAGATCGTGGCTACACCGGCAGCATCGTGCAACTCCGGCGGGCCGTGGCTCGCCTGCGCCCGCGCAAGCAGGAACCATTTCTGCAACTCCATACCTTGGCCGGTGAGCAGGCGCAAGTCGACTGGGCTCACTTCGGCCACGTGATGGTGGGCCGCGCCAAACGCGCCCTGTCGTGCTTCGTGATGACGCTGTCGTACTCGCGAGCGCTCTATCTGGAGTTCTTCTTCGATCAAACGATGGAGAACTTCTTGCGCGGTCACGTGCATGGGTTTGCCGCATGGGGTGGTCAGCCGCGCGTGATTCTCTACGACAACCTCAAAAGTGTCGTGTTGGAACGCCGAGGCGACCAGATCCACTTCAATCCCCGGCTGATCGAACTCAGTGGGCACTATCACTTCGCCCCCCGGCCCTGCCAAGTCCGCGCCGGCAACCAGAAGGGGCGCGTGGAGCGAGCGATCCGCTACGTGCGCGATTCGTTCTGGGCCGGCCGCGTTTTCACCACACTGGCCGAATGCAATCGCCAGGCTTGGCTCTGGCGCGACGAAGTCGCCCACCTGCGCCGCTGGCCTGGCGGCGACCATCGCACCGTGGCCGCGGCGTTCGCCGAGGAACAGCCTCGGTTACTGCCGCCGGCTCAGCATCCCTTTCCCACCGAGTGCATCGTGCCCATCCAGTCCGGCAAAACCATCTATGTTCGCTTCGATCTCAACGACTACTCGATTCCTCCCCAGGCCGTCGGCCGCCCGTTGACGTTGGCGGCCAGCGACACCACGGTGCGCATTCTAGACGGCGCGGCGGAACTGGCCCGCCATGTGCGCAGTTATGACCGGCATCAACTCGTCCTCGACCCGGCGCATCAGGATGCCGTCCTGGCGCTCAAACGCAAGTCCTTCCACACCACGCCGGGAGGCCGTCTGGAGCAGGCCGTACCGGAGAGCCGGCAGTTGCTCGACCGGGCGTTCGCGCAAGGAGAATCGGCGGGCGCACAGACGGCGCAGTTAATGAAATTGCTGGAACGCCATGGCGCGGCGGCGTTGCGGCGGGCCATCCAGGAAGCCTTGGCGCGCAACCCCCCCCCGCGCATCCTCGGTGGCCTTTTTGCTCCGGCGCCAACCGCGCACCGCGACCGCGGCCTTGGACCTGAGCCGTCATCCTCACCTAGCCACGCTTCATGTTCATCCGCAGGATCTGGCGACCTACGATCAACTCGCCCGGCACGACGGTGGCGAGGAGGAACCCGGCGATGACCAACACTAGTAGCCTGTCCGAGCAACTTCGTCAGATCGGTATGTGCGCGGTTCCCACGCAATTGGACGACTTTCTCGCCCGCGCCGCCAAAGCCCGTTGGTCTGGCGTGCAACTGCTGGAGGAGATGGCCCGGGCCGAGATCACGGAACGGTCGCGCCGCAGCTTGGAACGGCGCATGCGCCTGAGCGGCGTGAAAAGCTTCAAACCCATGGCCGACTTCGATTGGTCCTGGCCCACGCAGGTCGAGCGCAACGTCATCGAGCGGGCACTGACGCTGGACTTTGTCCGCCCACCGCGCAATCTCGTCTTGGTGGGCGGCAACGGCTTGGGCAAGACGATGATCGCCCAGAATCTCTGCCATCGCGCGGTGCTGGACGGTTACTCGGTCGCCTTCCGTTCCGCCGCCGCATTGCTCGACGATCTGCAACGGCAAACGCCGGAAGGGCGCCGCCGCAAGATCCTCGCTTATGCCAATGTGGGACTGCTTTGTATCGATGAGGTAGGGTATCTGTCCTTCGACGACAAGGCCGCCGACCTGTTGTATGAGGTCATCAACCGCCGCTACGAACGGAAGCCGGTGATCGTCACCACCAACAAGACCTTCCAGGAGTGGGGCGAGATCTTCCCCAACGCGACTTGCCTGGTCACATTGCTGGATCGCCTGATCCATCATGCCGACGTGACTCTGCTGGCGGGCAAGAGCTACCGTCTCCGCGAAAGTGAGTTGGAAAGGGCGGCCCGGAGGACCAGCAAATGACCCCCGTCGCCCGTCCCGCCTATGTCATCGCGGTTCTCCAACTCTACCTCGCTCTGCCGGATATGCCACGCCGCGCCAGTTCCCACGACCAAGCGGTGGCCCGATCTCTGTTCGAACGCGGCGTCCCTTTGGATGTGGTCGAATCCGCCCTCTGGCTCGCTTGCTTGCGTCGCCTTCGCCGACCCTGCGGAGCGATACCCCTTTCTCCGGTGCGATCCCTCGCCTACTTCTCCCCAGTCATCGATGAGATCCTACAGCTACCCCTGCCCTCGGCTTTTCATGCCCACCTGCGCCGACAGGCCGCCGAGCGGCTCCGGCCGGTTCAAAATTCTACGTTTTCACATGATCGCTAACATCTCGAAGCCCTTGACGTTCGCGTAGTAGCAAGGCTCGAGCAGCACGGGCACGACCACCGCGCGGCCCTCCCGTCGGCGTTTGAGCGCCCGTTTCATCTCGACGCCCGTGCAGCAGTCGGACGCGATGAAGTTCTGGCTGACCAGCAGCAAGCCGATGTCGGCCCGCTCGAGTTCGGCATCGATCTCGGTAACCCAGTCCATTCCCGCCACGATCGCGCGATCGCGCCACAGCTCGATTTCGTCGCGCTGGAGCTGGGCGGGCGCCTTCCGGATCTTCTTCAGCCACTCGGTGTCGTTGTGGCTGTAGGAGCAAAAGACCCGGAGTTTGCGCGTCGCGTCCGCCATTGGGGGGAATCGAACATAGTAACAATCCTCTGCGGTACACGCACGCGTCGGCTTTCACGTCGGCAACTCTCTTCCCGTGCCCGGTGACGGCGGGGCGCGGCGGAGAACGCGGAGAATCGCTACGTCTACTCGCTACGTCTACTTCTCGGTGCGGGACTCTTCGCGAGTCTCGCCCTGCCGTTCGTGGAAGCAAATCCTGATCGTTATGAAAACGACAAAATTATTTCAGCCACATTTGCTGCAATAACTTGCAAAATCCCACCGCGGTCGTCCTCTTGACGCCATGGGACCATCGCGCCGGGTGGAGCTCTCGCGCTTCCCCGATTTTCGACGCGAAGGAGGCAGAATGTTGACCGAACGTAAAAGCGATAGTTCGCACCAGGACGGCGCCGGAGATCCCGGGCGAAGTTACCAGAGCCTTCGCGAAGACCAAAATGCAACGGAAAGCCAACAGAAAAAAATAGCTAGATTGCAAAACTAACCTGACAAATCGTTGAAAAATAACGAGACGGTTTCCTCGGGAGGACGGATATCACGCTGGCTGAGCGAACGTGTCCAATGCATCTTCCTCAGGCCCGATGCCGGCCCCTCGCGGCTCACCTGCCGGCATCGCTATCGCTGCGATTGCGACAGGTCCGCTCCCCGGCCCACGCCGGAGCCGGCCCCGAAGGCGGAGCCCGCCCCGAAACCGGAGCCCGCGCGTCTCCGAACCTGGAAGGATGTCGTCGACAGCTCCGGCGATTGGCGCGATACCGTAACTGACATCATCAAGGCGATCCGGCCGTTCCCGGACGCCTTGAAGGCAGTCCTCGCCGCCTTGGATCCGGGTGATGAGTTGGACCGCTGGCGCTTCGGTGTCCCAGGGCCACCAGCACACGCTCGGTGATCTCGTCGATCATCCGCGGCAACGACGCGCCAACGCCAGCGGGTCGCCGCGCGAGTCCCCTCCAGGTCGATGTCCGGCGGCTTGAGCTAGCTCGGGCTAGCTCCCGGGTTGCTTTGGCCCGATGCGGCGAGCAATAATCGACCGATGAAACTCTGGGCTCCTCTGCTGCTCGCGGCAGCTTGCCACGCCGCTCCCGCCGATTTTAATGGCCGGTGGAACATCAAGGTGGAGAACGAGCCTCGCAATCGCGCCTGGTGGTTGGAAGTGACCGGCGCGGGGACGCCCGGTATCAAGGGCCGTTTCGTCGGCGCGCCGGGCGGCCAGATGGACGCGATCCCCGCGATTCGAGTGGACGGCCAGGAACTGGTCTGGGAGTTCGAACGGGCGTACTCGCGCGGCCAGCCCAAGTCGAAAGGCGTGTATCGCGCCCGGCTGGAAGGCGGCGCGCTGCGCGGATCGTTTCAAGTGGACGGGCGGCCCGCTTCGAAGCTGGTGTTCGCCGGCAAGCGGGCGCCGGTGATCAAGGACGTGGACGACGGATCGTGGAAGCCGGGCAAAACTATCGAACTGTTCAATGGCAGGGATCTAGCGGGTTGGGTGTCGCGGATGCCGGGCAGGCCGGTCCAGTGGCGCGTGGAGAACGGCCTGCTGCGGAACCACGAAGGCGCCGCCGACATCGTCTCGACGGCCAGCTACTGGAACTTCCGTCTTCACGCCGAGTACCGGGTGGGGAAGGGAAGCAACTCCGGGATCGGGCTCCGCGGCAGGTATGAAGTGCAGATCCTCGAGGACCACGGCCGGGCGCTGGATACTCACAGCAACGGGACCATCTATAGCCGCATGGTTCCGGCGGTGGCCGCCAGCAAGCCCGCTGGCGAATGGCAGACTTTCGACATCACGCTGATCGGGCGTACCGTGACGGTTGTCCTGAACGGAAAAACGGTCATCGATCGCAAGGAAATCGAGGGGTTGACGGCGATGGCGAACGATCCGGACGAGGACCAGCCGGGGCCAGTGAGCCTGCAGGGAGACCACGGTCCGGTGGACTTCAAAAAAATTACGGTTACGCCTTTTATTCGCCCATAGTTCTGCCCTATACTGGTGTCCGGCCGGTATTCCCCAACATCCGAAAACAGGAGGCAACCATGGAGTTCGCACCAGATCAGTGTGTGTTCCTCATGCGTTTTTTGACGGGTACTCACGGGCAGGAGATGCCCGCGACCCGAAAGGTCATCGCCGCGATCCCCGAGGGCAACAAGAGGTTCCAACTCGACCCCAAGGGCATGTCCGCGATCCAGCTCGGCTGGCACATCGTCACTTCCGAGGAGTGGTTCCTGAAGGGCATTCTCGACGGCAAGTTCGGCATGGAAGAGAACAAGATGCCGGAGGACGCCACCGTCGAAAGCGTGCTCGCGCGGTACGAAGCCAACGTCCCGCCGCTGGTGGACCAGGTGAAGGCGATGTCGCCCGCCGATCTGGCGCGGCCCGTCGGCTTTTTCGGAATGATGACCGCCTCCGCGGCGTTCTACCTGGGCTTCATGAACAACCACTCCATTCACCACCGCGGGCAACTCGCCGCGATGCTCCGTCCGGCCGGCAGTAAGGTGCCGTCCATCTACGGCGGCAGCGCGGACGAGCCGTTCCAGATGCCGGCGTAACTTCGGCATGACGCAGGGCGGCGCGCCAACCCCAGGCTGGACACGGCGGGGCCTCGGCGCCGCCCTGGTGGGCCTTGCCCGAAAGAGCGAGGCCCGCGTCCCTGGCGAGTTTGTCGATGGCAGCCACGCCATGGGCCACAAGGTCCGTGACCGCCAAGCCTTCGGCGGCGCCCGCCAGACGGTGGAAGCGCCGGTCGTCGTGGTGGGCGGCGGCATCGCCGGCCTGAGCGCGGCGTGGCGGTTCGACAAGCGGGGGTTCCGCGACTATGTCGTCGTGGAAATGGAGGATCGCGCCGGTGGCAACTCGCGCTGGGGCCAGAACGAGGTAACTCCCTACCCCTGGGCCGCGCACTACGTTCCGGTGCCGTCGGGAACCGGAGGCCTGGTCCGCGAGATCATGACCGATCTCGGCGTGTTCTCCGGCGGCAAGTGGGAGGAGCGCTATCTCTGCCACTCTCCCCAGGAACGCCTCTTCATCCACGGACGCTGGCAGGAAGGTCTCGAGCCCGAGACCTCCACGGCGGAAGACCGGCGGCAGGCCAAGCGCTTCCAGGAGATGATGCGGGAGTTCGAAGGCTCTGGAGAGTTCGCCATTCCGATGGAGACGGGCAAGCGCCGGCGCTCGGACCTGTCCCGCATGACGATGAGCGAGTGGATGAAGGCGCAACGCTTCGATTCGGAGACGCTGCTATGGTTCGCGGACTACGCCTGCCGCGACGATTTCGGTTCGAGCCTCTCCACCACCTCGGCCTGGGCCGGCATCCACTATCACGCGGCGCGCGGCCAGCGCGACGATAAGGGGCCGCTGACCTGGCCGGAGGGCAACGGCTGGATCGTGCGCCGTCTGCTGGAGCGTGTGGGCGCCCGGCTGAGAACGGGCGCGTTCGTTCATCGGATCGAGCGGAACCGGACGAACTGGCGCGTGTTCGCCGGGCCGGTGGAGTACCGGGCGCGGGCGGTGGTTTTCGCGGCGCCTACTTACCTTGCCCCCTATCTGATCGCCGGGGTTCCGCCGCCGGGGATCGAGTATTCTCCCTGGCTGACGGCCAACCTGACGGTGGACAGGTGGCCGGATGAGACCGGCTTCGCGCCCGCCTGGGACAATGTGATCCACCGGTCGCCGTCGCTCGGTTACGTGGTGGCGACCCATCAGTCGCTGCGGACCTGGAATCCGCGCACCGTGTGGACCTACTACTGGCCCCTTTCCTCGATGCCGCCAGCCGCCGCCCGGCGCATGCTGCTCGAGAAGGACGCTTCGTACTGGATCGAGGCCATTCTGACGGATCTGGAAACCGCGCATCCTGACATCCGGCGCTGTGTCTCCCGGGTGGATCTCATGAGAATGGGCCACGCGATGGCCAGACCGTCGCCAGGGCACTTGGAGCGGACGGTGCGCGATCTGGACGGGCTGTACTTCGCCAACTCCGACCTCAGCGGGTTCTCGCTGTTCGAAGAAGCGCAATACCGGGGCGTGGCCGCGGCGGACAAGGTGTTACGCCGGATTTCCAAGTAGACACTGGCGAATCCACGGGCCGGCGCTTCATCATGCGCCCTTCGGCGCGGCCCAGTGATTTCGATATTTCCGTTTCAATAGCGCGTTGGCCTCGGCGTCCCCGGGAATCGACTCGTTGGCGGGGTTGAACGCCACGTTGCGGCCGGTCCGGTGAACGATGTTGCCCAGATGGCATAGCGCGCTCGACAGGTGTCCGATTTCGATGTCGCAGTTGGGGCGCTTCCTCGAGATCACGCACTCGACGAAGTTCTTCATGTGAGCGGCCTCGCTATCGTCCGTTCCCTGGTACTCCTCGACGATCTTCTCCTTCTTGTCGAAGTAGCGGTAGCCCCACTTCCGGTTCCAGCGGCCCATATGCAGGAACCCTTCGGTGCCGTACACGCTCACTCCGTTGTCGATGCCCTCGAGCCCGTACTCGTGCCAGATGCGCATCTCCCAGATCAGCCCTTTGCCACCGTAGTCGAAGCTGATGTTCATCGTGTCGGGAGTCTGCTGATCGTCCTGGAAGAAGTATTTGGCGCCCATGCCTCCCACGCGTTTCGGGAGGTCGACGCCGAGAGCCCAGCGAGCCTGATCCAGTTGATGCGCGCCGTCGTTCCCCATGTCGCCGGTGCCGAAATTCCAGTTCCAGTGCCACTTGTAGTGGAACCGGTTCTCGTTGAACGGCATCACGTCGGCGGGGCCGATCCAGGTGTCGAAGTCGATCCCCGGCGGTATACCGGAGTTGGTCTTCTTGCCGATGTCGGCGCGCAACTGCGAGTTCCAGGCCTTCGCCATGAGCACCTTGCCCAGCTTGCCCGAGTGCGCCAGCTCCACGGCCTTGATCGTGCTGGCGCGGCTGCGCGATTGCATGCCCGCCTGGACCACGCGCGAATACTTGCGCGCCACGTCCACGATCAGCCGTCCCTCGCGCAGGTTGTGCGACACCGGCTTTTCCACGTAGACGTCCTTGCCGGCGATACAGGCGAGAATCGCGGCGGGTGCGTGCCAATGGTCGGGCGTCGCGACCACGACCGCGTCGACGTTCTTGTCCTCGAGGACGCGGCGCAGGTCGGCGCTGCCGCGCACTTGCCCGTAGCCGAGCCCCGCCGCGGCGGTCTGCGCCCGCTCGAGCCGCGACTGGTCGACATCGCAAAGATGGGTGACGCGCGCGTTGGGAACGGTCTTCACGTCCTTGAGCAGCGCGTTGCCGCGGCCACCCATTCCTATCATGCCGACGCGGACTTCGTCCGCGCCAAAAGAGGTCTGCGTCATGGCGGCGGCGCCGGCCGCGAGGAAGAAACGGCGATCGGATGGCTTCATGGGGTTCGCCGCTTAATGTATCGCATCTTGGTAGCCTGATGGGGAATGGATGCTCTGATCATCGGTGGAACTCGCAATTTGGGGCCTTCGATCGCCGCGCGGCTGATCGAGGCGGGCTTTCGCGTCACCGTCTTCCATCGCGGGTTCACGCTCGCGCCGCTGCCGCCCGGCGTGGATCGGATAGTTGGGAACCGTTCGCGGGAAGAGGATCTGCGGCGCGTGGCGGGATCGGGGTCTTTCGACGTGGTGGTCGATACCACTCTCTACGACGGCCGGGATGCCGAGGCGGTGGCGCGAGTGCTCGACGGACGCGTGGGCCGCTATCTGATGATCGGCACCGGACAGGTGTACTTGATCCGGACGGGACTGGAGCGCCCGTTTCGCGAGGACGACTACGAAGGCCCCGTCATGACGGAGCCTGTCTCGTACTCGCGCGACCATGAGGACTGGCTCTACGGCGCCGGGAAGCGGGCCGCCGAGGACGCCCTCGGCCAAGCTTGGCGCGAGCGTGGGTTTCCGTCCACCGTGCTGCGGCTGCCAATGGTGAACAGCGAGCGCGACCACCACCATCGCATCCACGGATATCTCGCGCGCCTGCTCGACGGTGGGCCGGTGGTGGCGCCCGCCGGGTCCGTGCTCGATCTCCGGCACGTCTATGGAGACGACGTCGCCCGCGCGGTCGCGGTGCTCGCGCGTTCGGGCGAAGGGGTCGGAGAAGCCTTCAACCTGTCGCAGGACGAGACGCTGCCGCTCGACGAGTTCCTCGCCAACCTGGCGGCGGCGGCCGGCACGCCCTTGCGAATCGCGCGGGTCTCGAGGGATGTGCTCGAGGAGCGCGGTCTACTGCCGCGATGCTCGCCGTTCAGCGGACGCTGGATGTCGGCGCTCGACAACGGGAAGAGTAAGGAGCGGCTCGGGTTGTCGTACACGCCGGTGGCGGCTTATCTGCCGCGAATCGTGGATCGGCTGCGCGCGGAGTGGACGGCTCCGCCGGGATACGAGCGCCGAAGCGAAGAACTCGCGCTCGCGGCGGAGTAGCGCCCGCCCTTTTACTCGCGATCGGTGCGCGCGGACGCGCGCCTGAATTTTATTTCAGTCCATTTTCCGGATTCGGCCCCTGCCTCCGTTTATGTGGCGGAGGCACAAACAAAATGGACTTCATCCTGGCTTGGATCGGCGTTATCGTGGGCGAGGACCTGCCGTAAGCCCGCCGAATCCGCTCCAATGAGCTCCGCGCCGGATCCGTACTCGCCGGCGCGCAACCGGGGCGCTCGAGGCGGCGGTGCTAACCCGCGCCGCCGCTTCAGCGCCTCACAACCTCGAATGACCAGGACTCGCGCGGGTTTCCCGCCTCGTCCTTCAACTCCACCAGATAGTGATCGGACGTCAGTTCGCGGACGTTTAACTCGACGATGACCGGGCTGCCGCCGGCCGGCGCGTCGACCGCCATCACCAGCGCCGATTTGTTGTCCGGCGGAGCGATGGTAACCGTCGCCGAGCCCAGTGCGTTGACGGGACGGCGGAGAGTCAGCCGCGCCGTCCGTGCCGCCGGCTTCAAGACCAACTGGGGCACGGCCGCGGGCGCGCCGCGCTGAATCGTGTCCGCCCCGGCATCCAGCGTGAGTAATGCCACTTCGGTCTGCTCCGGATTTTGCATGGCGCGGGGGACCAAGAGGACCAGCGTACTGGCTAGTACGGCCGTTACTCCCGCGGCTACCCACCACCGGGGTAGAGGGGGCCGCCGGAGTGGGGCATGGACAGGGGCCGTGTGTAGCACCCGCACGGCGTCCACACGGGACCTCCTTGGCGCGGTTTCAGAGTAAAGCTCCCGCACGCGCTCCTGGAGCGGGCCTGTCAGTTGATTCTTAACATATTGAATCAGCAGGCCTTCCTCGGATTTCTCCACCTGCTCGAACAGAGCGGGATTTTCCCACATCGCCTGTTCTAACGCCGCACGTTCGTCCGGTGGGAGTTGATCCAGCAGATACCTGTGAATGTAGGCGTCGTCGCTAGGAAACGCTGGCACGAAAACTACCTCTGTCAGGCAATGCACACCTAATATGATTGTAGCAGCCGAATTGTTTCACGGAATCGAAAAAAAACTTCGTATTCCGTGAGCCGGCTGGGCATCCTGCGTCGTCTACCTTATGCGCGGGCGATTTTTTTCAATTTCTTGATCGCACGATGTAAACGAACCCGCACCTGGCTGCGAGCTCCGCTGACTTCGCCGGACATGTAGTCGAGAACGAGAACGCGATCGGCAGGGTCCAACTTCGCCACGAGTTGCCGAACGTAGATGGTCTCGTCGAGCCTCGGTGGAGCGGTGCGCCCTTCCCCCGGTTCCAGCCCGCTCCGCCGCTCCCGGCATTGACTCCGGCATTCCTCACGGTGGACATTTCTCGCGATTCCAACGACGTAACTGCTGAAGTCGGTTCCCTTCGCCCTTTCGTCACGGTAGAGCTTGAGGGCCCGCAGGATCGTCTCATCGGCCAAATCCTCGGGGTCGCCATAGCGACCCCATTCGAAAGTCCGAATCAGGAAATGCCTCAGCCGTTGAAGCTCCACTTCCGCCGATGGCCGGTCGGGCCCGAACAGAGCTCTGAAGTCCAAGTCTCTCACTCCTACCAACCTCCCAGCAAATTCCACCCGGCCCAATAATAGGGATGCTGCCGGTCCGGCAGCGAGCGAACGCGCGACTGAGCGCTCCGGAGCGCGGCGGCGGGGCCGGCCTCGGGGTTGGCGAAAAGCGCCTCGTAAAATCGCCTCCTCAGCGGAATCTGTGGGTGAACTCTGGTTCCGGTAGTCGGCCAAGGTTGTGATAAAGGGCGATTTCCATCGCGGGATAGGTTCGGAAACCGTAGGATCGTCTGGTAACCACTCGGATTTTGTTGTTCATCCCC
>SXGT01816081.1_pt1 | contig 12930 bp, 13 predicted proteins | sample 3176221 | NCBI WGS metagenome assembly SXGT01 (sample SAMN11356862, study PRJNA531348) | freshwater metagenome | isolation source: freshwater sample F1-120 | place: China: Fuxian Lake, Yuxi | collected 2017-12-25
CACGTGGGCGACCCGAGGGAGGACCTCGGCTGGCTGTGCGTGAAGGCGTGGCGGTTCGGCAGCCCGAAGCCGGTGGCCGGCGTGGGCGACTACCACCAGTTCATCGACGCCTACCGCGAGGCCAGTGGGCTCGACGTCGACCCCGAGGTGGTGCGCTGGTGGGAGGTGCTCGGCACCCTGAAGTGGGGCATCATGTGCATCGGTCAGGCCAACGCCCACGTGTCGGGCGTGGCTCGCAGCCACGAGCTGGCGGCCATCGGTCGTCGGGTGTGCGAGAACGAACACGATCTGTTCCTGGCACTGGAGGGCCGCTGGTGAGCGACGCGATGAACGACCGGGTGAACCCCCACGACATGCCGTCGGCGCAGCAGTTGGTGGAGAGCGTGCGCGAGTGGTTGGAGCGTGATGTGCTCGCCGGCACCACCGGTCGGCTGCAGTTCCACACTCGTGTGGCCGTGAACGTGTTGGCGATGGTGGAGCGCGAGCTCGAGGTGGGGGCGTCGCAGGCGGTCGCGCATGCGGCGCGCCTCGCTCAACTCGGCTGTGCCGACGACCGCGAACTCGCCCGACGCATCCGCGACGGCGAACTCGACGATCGCTTGCCCGAGGTGCGCGACCTGGTGTGGGCGACGGTGAGGGACAAACTCACCGTCGCCAACCCCAAGTACCTCGGTTAGAACGGAACGCCGACCACCAGTTCCGCGGTGGTGGTGGAGCCGTCGATGCGGGTGATGGTCACGGTCCGCGGGCCGAGCGCGGCGGACGACTTCGCGACGAACGTGACGGCGAGTCCGCCGTCCGTGGGTGCGAACGACTGCACCGACACGCCGGTGCCGCCGACGGCGACCTTGGTGATGTCGACGAGGCCGTTGCCGAAGTAGACGACCGTGGTGGTGGTGCCCGGGTAGACGAAGTTCTCGTAGGCGAACACGCCGCCCAGTTCGTCGTACACCGTGATGCACTGCACGCAGGTGGTGGACTTCGTGAGTCCGTCGTTGCCGGTCCACTCCGTCACGACGTCCCACGTGCCGGTGAACGCGAAGCCCGTGACGTGCAGTCGCGTGGGGGACACGTACTCGGCCTGCAGTGGGAACAGACCGAACGGCGTGACCACCGAGACACGGAAGCCGCCCTGGATGGGGCTGAGGCCTTCGCCCACGAGATCGAACGACAGGTTGGCGGTCTGATACCGCGACGCGGCTCGGTGGACCTTGACGGGTCCGCGGCGTTCCAGCGATGCGTTGATGCCGGTGCGAGCGTCGCCATTGCGCAGTGTGACCATCGTGGCCTCGGCAGCCCGGGACTTCTGTCGCCAGTACTGCCCGCTCAGTGTCTCGGTGCCGTCGAACCGCACCGTGTAGGTGCCGGGCGTGACACCCTGGGCGCTCCAACGGCCGTCGTTGCCGGTGGTCGCGGTGATCTGCACGAGGTTGCCGAACACGTCGAGCGTGGAGCCGAGGAGCACCACCCCGGCGTTGGCCACGGGGCGGCCGCGGCTGTCGGTGACGCGACCGGAGATCGACGCGACCTGAGTGGCCGGGTCGCCGAAGAGCAGGTTCGGGCCGCCGTAGAAGTTGCCGCCGATCGAGGTGGTCATCGACAACGCCTTCTGGATCGGTACGGCGCCCACGTCGCCGGGCTGCACCGCGATGGTGGCGATCAGCTCGGTGGGGCTGATCACGGACGTGACGGTGATGTCGACCGCCGGGAAGAAGAAGTTCGACGAGTCGGCTTCGATGCCGATGGCGTTCGGGTCGGCGGGAAAGCCGGTACCGAAGATGCGCACCCCGGCGGTGGTGGTGCCGGTGACGAAATACTGCTGCGAGAAGCCTGTGATGGTCGGGTTGGGCGACTTCGGACGCAGCTGCAGGTCGATGCCGGTCACTTCCTGGCCGGGATCGACGGCGATCGGCGTGGCGTTGGCCGCGCTCTGCGAGTCGGGGTAGTAGCCGTTGTCGGCCTGGTCGAGGCCGAAGCCCTTGATCACCCAGTCGACCGACGGGTGGAGGCAGCTCTTGCGGAACGTGCCGGCCGGGTCGTCGGGCAACGGACGGTTGCACGTGGGCACGTCGAAGAACTGGCTCTCGGGGAGCCCGACCGGGACTGCGCCCACCATCGTGAAGTCGCCCGGAGAGCCATCGGGAAGCGTGATCGTGCCGGAGATCGAGGCCGAGACCTCGAGTTCGACGTTGACGGCGACGTGCTGGCCGCCGGTGATGGTGAACCGTTGCGCGTCCGAGCGGAGCACGGTGTCGGGGAAGAACTCGCTGGCGAACTCCGCCGTCAGTGACGAGATCTCGAGGTAGTAGTCGCCGTCGTACAGGATGGGCAGGCTCACGGTCCCGTCGGGGCCGACGGTGGCGCTGCTCACCACGCCGCCGAAGTTCGCTGCCGACCAGACGCTCACGCGTGCGTCGGCCGGCGCGCCGCCGGACGTGACGACGAGATCGAACATGGCCACCTGATCGAGCTGGACGGAGGTGTCGACCGTGGTGCCCGCCACGATCGTGACCGGAACGTTCACCGGTCGAAGGTCGGGACGGACGAAACCGGGGTCGACGTACAGCGTGAACGTCCCCTCCGGCAGGAAGGGGCTGGCGATGGTGAACCGACCGTCGGGGCCGGTGGTCGTGCCGAGCCCGAAGAACTCGAGCAGCTGGACCGACACGCCGTCCACCGGTGCGCCGGTGGCGTCGGTGACGAGGCCGGTGACACCCGATGTCGGGTACGGCTGCAGCACGAAGTCGACGACGACGGCTTCCAGCCCGCTCGCGACGACGGGACCGCTGCTCGCCTCACGGAATCGTCCGGACCCATCGGACGCGGTCACAGTGACCTCGCTCCCGGCGGCGAAACCTGTGAGGAGATAGGTGCCATCGGCCTCGGTGTACGCCGAAGCGGTGAACGACGACTCGCTCACGAACACGCCTCCGACGGGCTGTCCGAGGTCGTCGGTGACGGTGCCGGTGATGGAGTTGGGTCCGGGCACCACACCCGGTGGCAATGCGCTCGATGTGGCCGGTACGACCCCGACGAGGCCCGCGATCGCGAGCGCGAGGACAACAAGACGTTTCATGAATGGGCCTTTCCCGTCGGCAGTGCGCGGCACATTACACAACTTCGCGCCGGTACTTGATCCGGCAATGATCAAAGGGTCACGCTGGGCGCGTGCGCAGCGTGACGGGCTGACCGGCGGCCAATTGCCCGCATGCCGCGTCGATGTCGGTGCCGCGATTCCGACGTACGGTCGCGTTCACCCCGAGCGACACCAGCAGGTCACGGAATTCCTGCACCCGTGCCGGTGGCGACCCCACGGTGGGGTATCCGGGAGTGGGATTCAGCGGAATCAGGTTCACGTGCGCCGGCAGACGGAACCTGCGGCACAGCCGGGCCAGTTCCTTCGCATCGGATGCCCGGTCGTTCACATCGGCGATCAGCGCCCATTCGAAGCTGAGTCGCCGGCCTTTCGCCGCCAGATACTGCGCACAGGCGTCCATCAATGCGTCGAGCGGATAGCGCTTGTTGATGGGCACCAGCTCGTCGCGCAGCGTGTCGTTGGCGGCGTGCAACGACACGGCCAGGTTCACGGGCAGCGGACGCTCGGTGAGCTTGTGGATGCCGGGCACCAGGCCCACCGTGCTGATGGTGAGGTGCCGGGCCGACAGGCCGATGGCGCCGTGAAACCGTTCGACCGCCGACCACACCGCGGCCTCGTTCGCCATCGGCTCGCCCATGCCCATGAACACCACGTTGGCAAGCCGTCGGTCCATCTGCCGCGCGTCGCGAGCGGCCACCACCACCTGCTCCACGATCTCGCCGACCGTGAGATGTCGGGTGAAGCCCGCCTGGCCGGTGGCGCAGAACCCGCACGCCATCGCACATCCGGCCTGGCTGCTCACGCACACGGTGACGCGATCGGGGTACAGCATCAGCACCGTCTCCACGCGGCTGCCGTCGTGCAGTTCCCACAGGTACTTCACGGTGTCGCCACCGTCGCTGACGCGGCGCACCACCTGGGTGAGCGCCGTGGGCAGTTCGCTGGCCAGTCGCTCGCGCAGCGCCTTCGGGACGTTCGAGATCTGCTCGGGCGCGGCCAGTTGGGTGTACAGGCCGGCCCACACCTGGTCGAGGCGGTAGCGGGGCTCACCCTCGAGCAGCGCGGCGAACTCGTCGCGATCGGGGGTGTAGAGCGTGGTGGTCACGCGACCTCGGCGGCCAGCCGGTCGTAGGCGGCGATGCGATCGCGAGCCACGTCGAGGCTGGCGGTCCAGAACGCGCCGTCGGTGACGTCGAAGCCGAACAGCGCGCCGAGCTCCTCGGCCGAGTTCATGCCGGCGCGCGACAGTGCGTCGTCGTAGTGCGCCTGGAACCGCTCGGGGTCGAGACGGTATTGCGCGTACAGCCCGAGCCCGAACAACAAGCCGTAGGTGTAGGGCCAGTTGTAGAAGTGGCTGCCGTAGTAGTGCGGCTTGAGGGCCCACATGTACGGGTGCGCCGTCGTCTGGTCGAGGCCGTCGCCGTACGCCTCGAGCTGTGCCTGCAGCATCAGCTCGTTCAGCTCGCTCACCCCGAGGGTGCGACGCTGACGACGGGTGAAGACCTCGGTCTCGAACAGGAACCGACTGCGGATGTCGACGACCACCTGGTTGGTGCCCTGCAGGTCGGTGTCGAGCAACGCGAGCCGGTCGCGCCCCTCGAGCCGCTGCAGGCCCTCCTCCACGACGAGCGTCTCGCAGAAGATGCTGGCTGTTTCGGCCAGCGCCATCGGCAGCGCACGCTGCAGGGGTGTGCGGTGCGCCAGCTGGATGTTGTGGTAGGCGTGGCCGAGCTCGTGGGCCGTGGTCTGCGCCGCGTCGACGCTGCCACTCCAGTTCAGGAACACCAGCGAACGGTCGCCGATGAACGGCATGCAGAACGCACCGCCGCCCTTGCCGGGGCGCGGGCCGGCGTCGATCCACTGCTCGTCGACCGCTCGGTCGACGATGCCGGCGAGCTGGCCGCCGTAGGCGCCGAACGCGTTGCGAACGATGCCGAGGCCGTCGTCCCACGAGATCTCGGCCGGGGCGAAGGGGAGGGGTGCGGTGAGGTCCCACCACGGCAGCGGGCCGTCGTGGCCGTGCAGGCGCGCCTTGCTGCGCATCCAGTGGCGGAAGTCGGGCAGCGACGCGGTGACCGCATCGTGCATCGCATCGAACGTGGCGCGGCTGACGCTGTTGGCGAACAGCGACGCGTCGAGCGGCGACGCCCAGCCGCGGCGACGGTTCACCACATTGGCCTCGCCCTTCACGCCGTTCATCGCAGCGGCACAGGTGGCGGCGATGGTGGGCCAGGCGCGCATCTCGGCGTCGTACGCGGCCTTGCGCACCGCCGGGTCGGCGTGGCTGCCCATGCCGCGCACCGCGGCCATCGGGAGCGACGGCGAGGAGCCGTCGGGCATCTCGACCGAGGTGGTGAGCTGCGACGTGACGACGTGCTGCAACTGGCCCCAGGCGCCGGACCCGGTGCCGACGAGTTCGGCGTACAGGCCCTCCTCGTCCTCGGTCATCTGGTGCTCGGCGCGAGCCGCCAGCTTCTCGAGCGGCCCGACGTGCTCGGCCACCTGCGGGCTGACGGTGGCGAGCTGGTCGACGCCGAGCGATGCCAACCATGCCGCGAAGCGGGCGATGAGCGGGCGCTGACGACGGCTGGCCATGTCGAACTCGGCCATCAGCGCCTCGGCCCGTTCGTTGTAGCTGTCGGTGCTGGTGGTGGCGTAGAGGTACGCGTCGAGCAGATCGGTGTGTTCGCGGAACGCGTTCAGGGCCACCACCACCTCGTCGGCGGCAGTGCCGTCGGCGGCGGTGACCGGCCGTGCCTCGACCGCGCGGATGCCGTGTTCGTCGAACATCGCTTCCAGACGAGCGGCATCGGCGGCCGTGCGATCCATCGCATCGGCGAACGAGCGCGCGTCGAACGATTCGTGGAGATCGCTGACGCTCCACCGCGGCAGTTCGTCGGTGGTGGTCTGCGAATCGAGGGTGGTCACGGGAGCTGCATCCTTCAGGGTCGAACGTAGGCCTGGTCGGTGTGGGCGACGCGGAAACCGAGCGACTCGTAGAGCCCCACGGCAGCGGTGTTCCCGGCATCGACGTAGAGCATCCCCTCCGTCGAACCCATTCCGGCGAGGGAGTGTAACCCGGCCACCGTGAGCGAGCGGCCCAGTCCGAGTCCGTGGAAGTCGGGGTGCACCGCGATGACGTAGATCTCGCCGACCAACGAATCGTGCGGATCGGTGGGGTGGTGGAGCTTCGTCCAGCAGAACGCAGCCAAGCGGCCGTCGCGCTCGTGCAGCAGGAAGCCGTCGGGCCGGAACCACGGCTCGCGTTCGCGCTGTTGGAGCGTGGGGAGGTCCCAGCCGCCCTGTTCGCCGTGCCACGCGAATGCCGCGTTGTTCACCGCCAGCCACGCCGTCTCGTCGCGGCCCACTTCGAACGGACGGGTGGCGACGGGCGCGCCGGCCGCGACGTTCGCGGCGAGGGGGAGGGGCACACGCATCTGCAACAGGGCCCGTCCCGGCACCAGCCCGAGTGCGGCGGCGACGGGGGCAGCGTCATCGGCGTCATGGGTCCACCACGTGACACCGGCGTCGGTCGGCAGTTCGGCCAGCAGCGCGGCCAGCAGGTCCGCCCTCACGCGGTCGATGTCGGCATCGATGCCCGACCACACGATGCTGTCGACCACGAACCCGGCATTGCCGGCGGAGGCCTGGGCGTAGCCCACGAGCGTGTCGTGCTGCGTGGCCAGCGCGGCCACGAAACCGGGTCGCGGTCCCTGGGCGAGGTCGGCGCGGAGATGGTCGTTCAGCTGCGCGCAGTCGTCGGCGTGCGCGTCGCGCAGGAACTGCTCGACGGCAGCGCGTTCGGTGGCGTCGATCGCACGCAGGATCCGGACGTGGGGCATCTCGGCGCAGGCTAATGGCGGACGGGGGGAGAAGCCCGTGCCGTCGACCGACCACTAGCCTCGCCGTCGTGGGGACACCCAGGACACCGAAGGGCCGAGCGAAGGTGGTGCTCGAACGACTGACGCTCGAGTACCCCGAGGCGCTCTGCGAACTCGATCACCGCTCGCCGTTCGAGTTGCTCGCTGCCACCATCCTGTCGGCGCAGACCACCGACGTGCGCGTCAACATGGTGACACCGCAGCTGTTCGCCGCGTATCCCGACGCGTACGCGTTGGCCGCAGCGGCGCCCGCCGACGTCGAGGCGATCGTGCGATCCACGGGCTTCTACCAGAGCAAGGCCCGCAACCTCATCGCGATGGCGCAGACGCTGGTGGATCACTTCGACGGCGAGGTGCCCACCGAACTGGTCGATCTGGTCACCCTCGCCGGGGTGGGCCGCAAGACCGGCAACGTGGTGCGCTCGGTCGCGTTCGGGTTGCCCGGGTTGCCGGTCGACACCCACGTCGGCCGCCTGACGCGCAAGCTGGGTCTCACCACCGAGGACGATCCGGTGAAGGTGGAGACGGCGTTGTGCGCGCTGCTGCCGCCCGCGGCCTGGGGTGAGTTCAGCCTGCGGGTCATCCTCCACGGCCGTCGGGTGTGTGACGCCAAGAAGCCGCGGTGTGGCGACTGCGTGCTCGAGGACGTGTGTCCTGCGTCACAGTTGCCGAGGAAACGTCAAGGCAGTGTCAAGGATGACACGCAGCGCGGCGGTCTCTTGCCCCGTCAAGGAACGAGTGTATGATGGCCATCGACCAGGTTCCCGCCACCTGGTTTCACGTGACGCTGGGATCCGCCGCCCGGTGTTGCCGGAAACGGCCCCTTCGGGGGGCCGTTTCTGTTTTTCGGACGTGATGCGCGCGAGCGGTGGGCGTGCCCACTCAGTGCGCGGTACCGGCGGTCTTCGCCGCCTTGCGCACGGCGCGCGCAGCGTGACGCAGCGCGCGCTCGGCCTCGACCAACGCATTGATCATGTCGGCCTGGTCGGTCGACTGGTAGTGCGGCACCAGATCGCCGATCTGCTCGTGATAACGCTCGACGTGATCGGCGATCACCTGCAGGGCGGCGGACGGGTTGGTCGGCATGGGCGACAGTCTGGCCGCAATCCACCTGCGTGCGGTCACTCCGGCTCGGTAACGTGGCCGACGTGACCCGAGTACCCGTGCGCGACGACCTCTCCGCGCTCGAGGGGTATCACTCGCCGCAGGTGCACGTCCGAGTGCGTCTGAACACGAACGAGTCGCCCTTCCCGCCCCCGGCCGCCTGGCGCGACGCGTTCGCCGCCGAGCTCTCGCGCGTGGAGTGGCACCGCTATCCCGATCGTTCGGCCACCGCCCTGCGTGAGGGCATCGCCGCGCTGCACGGGGTGCGCGCCGACCAGGTGTTCGCCGCCAACGGCAGCAACGAGGTGCTGCAGACCCTGCTGCTCACGTTCGCCGGCCCGGGCCGCACCGTGGCCACGTTCGAACCCACCTATCAACTCCACGGGCACATCGCCCGCCTCACCGGCGCCACGGTGGTGGAGGGCGAGCGTGCGGCCGACTTCACGCTCGACCTCGCCGAGGTGCGTCGCGTGCTGGCCGCGGCCCGCCCGTCGGTGACGTTCCTGTGCTCGCCCAACAACCCCACGGGGTTGGAGGAGCCGGAGGCCAACGTGCGCGAGGTGCTGTCGCTGTCGCCGGGCCTGCTGGTCGTCGACGAGGCCTACGGGCAGTTCGCCAGCTGGTCGGCGATGGGCATGGTGCACGACGAGCTGCCGATGGTGGTCAGCCGCACGTTCAGCAAGACCTGGTCGATGGCCGGCTCGCGGCTGGGCTACCTGGTCGGACCGAGCTGGCTGGTGGCCGAACTCGACAAGGTGGTGCTGCCGTACCACCTCGACGCCGCGAAGCAGATCGCCGGGCGGTTGGCGCTGCAGTACGCCGACGAGATGGAGGCGCGGGTGCAGTTGGTGGTGACCGAGCGCGACCGGCTCATGGCGGCCATGGCAGCGATGCCCATCGACGTGTTCCCCAGCGGCGCCAACTTCGTGCTGTTCCGGCCGCGGGGCATCGCCGGGCGGGTCGTGTGGCAGGGCCTGCTCGACCGCAGCGTGCTGGTGCGCGACTGTTCGAGCTGGCCGCGCCTCGACGACTGTCTGCGCGTCACCATCGGCACGCCCGACGAGAACGACGAATTCCTCACTGCACTCTCGGAGGTCATGCGATGAGCCGGTCCGCCACCCGCAGCCGTGCCACGAAGGAGACCTCGATCGAGTTGTCGATCGAACTCGACGGCAGCGGCACCGCATCGGTCAGCACGGGTATCCCGTTCTACGACCACATGCTCGAACAGCTCGGCAAGCACGGCGGGTTCGACCTGCGCATCGCCGCCACCGGCGATCTGCACATCGACACCCATCACACCGTCGAGGACGTGGGCATCGCGCTCGGTGAGGCGTTCCGCGAAGCACTCGGCGACAAGGCCGGCGTGCGCCGGTTCGCCAGCGGCATGTTCCCGCTCGACGAGGCGCTGGTGGAAGTGGCGCTCGACCTGTCGGGCCGTCCGTACGTGGTGTGGAACGTGCCGATGCCCGAGGTGCTGCCGCTCGGCAACCCGCCGTTCGACCCGCAGCTGGCCGAGCACGCCATCCACTCGTTCGCCACCGCGGCCGGCATCACGTTGCACGTGCGGCTGTGCCACGGCACCAACGTGCATCACATCATCGAGGCCACGTTCAAGGGCTTGGCGCGCTGCCTGCGCGACGCGGTGCGCGTCGAAGGGTCGACGGTGCCGTCCACCAAGGGCGTGCTGTGACCGCACCGCTCGTCGCCGTGCTCGACTACGGCATCGGGAACCTGCGGTCTGCGCAGAAAGCGCTCGAACACGTCGGTGCCGATGCGCGCCTCACCGCCGATCCCGCACTCGTCGCCGACGCCGACGCCGTGGTGCTGCCGGGCGTGGGCGCGTTCGACGCGTGCATGGCTGCGTTGCGCGACGCCGGGCTCGAGTCGGTGTGCCACGACGCGGTGGCGTCCGGGCGGCCGTTCATGGGCATCTGCGTCGGCATGCAGATGTTGTTCTCGGGTAGCGACGAGGGCTCGGCCACCGGGCTCGGCATCATCCCCGGGCACATCGAGTGGATCACCGACGAGTTGCCGCGCCCGCAGATGCAGTGGAACCAGTTGCGCCTGCACGCCGCCGACCCGGTGTTCGACGGCCTCGGCGAGTCACCGTGGGTGTACTTCGTGCACTCGCTGCACGGCGTGCCCGACGATCCCGCCGCCGTGGTGGCCAGCTGCGACTACGGCGGCACGGTGAACGCCGTGTTCCGTTCGGGCAACGTCGTCGCCACCCAGTTCCACCCGGAGAAGTCCGGCGCGGCCGGGTTGGCGCTGTTGCGCAACTTCGTGGCCGCGTTGGAGGACCCCTCGTGATCGACCTGTATCCCGCCATCGATCTGCGCGACGGCAAGGTGGTGCGCCTGCTGCAGGGCGACTACGACCAACAGACCACGTATGGCGACGATCCCGTGGCCGTCGCGGTGTCGTTCGCCGATGCCGGCGCCCAGTGGATCCACGTGGTCGACCTCGACGCCGCCCGCAGCGGTTCGCCCGTGAACCGACCGGTGGTGGCGGCCATTGCCCGGGCGCTGGGTGGACGCGCCTCGGTGCAGACCGGCGGTGGTGTGCGCACCGTGGGCGACGCCCAGTCGCTGGCCGACGCCGGTGTCGCCCGAGTGGTGATGGGCTCGGCAGCCGTGAAGGACCCGTCGCTCGTGGCTGCCGCGTCGCAGGTGGTGCCCGTCGCCGTGGGCCTCGACCATCGCAACGGTGAGGTCGCGGTGCACGGCTGGACCGAGGGCTCGGGCGTGCAGCTGGCCGACGCGCTCGGATGGTTCCCCACCGCGGCGGCGTTCGTCATCACCGACATCGCCCGCGACGGCATGCTCACCGGCCCCGACGTCGACGGTCTGGCGGCGGCCGCCCGGGCCACCTCCATCCCGGTCATCGCGAGCGGTGGCGTGTCGTCGTTGGCCGACATCGCTGCGCTGCGTGCCGTGCCGGGCATCGGTGGCATCATCACCGGCAAGGCCGTGTACGAGGGCCGGTTCACCGTGGCCGAGGCGTTGCAGGAGCTGGCGCAGTGAGAGCAGCGCGCGTCATCCCCTGTCTCGACGTCACCAACGGCCGCGTGGTGAAGGGGGTCAACTTCGTCGAGGTGCGCGACGCCGGCGACCCGGTGCAACTGGCCGCCCGCTACGACCTCGAGGGCGCCGACGAGTTGGTGTTCCTCGACATCACGGCATCGTCCGATGGTCGCGCCACCATGGTCGATGTCGTCGAACGCACCGCCGATCAGGTGTTCATCCCGTTCACCGTGGGCGGCGGCATCCGCGCCGTCACCGACGCGCGCACCATGCTGCGCGCCGGTGCCGACAAGGTGAGCGTCAACACCGCAGCGGTGCAGCGGCCCGAGCTCATCCGTGAGATCGCCGCCGAGTTCGGCGCACAGTGCTGCGTGTGTGCCATCGACGCCAAGCGCAACGCCGACGGGTCGGGATACGAGGTGTACCTGCACGGCGGTCGCACGCCCACGGGCATCGACGCGGTGCGATGGGCCGTCGAGGCCACCCGGCTCGGCGCGGGGGAGATCCTGCTCACCTCGATGGACCGTGACGGCACGAAGGAGGGGTTCGACCTCGGCCTCACCCGCGCGGTCAGCGACGCGGTGGGTGTGCCGGTCATCGCCAGCGGCGGTGTGGGCACGCTCCAGCACCTCGTCGACGGCGTCACCGAGGGCGGTGCCACGGGCGTGCTGGCGGCGAGCATCTTCCACTTCGGCGAGCACACCATCGCCGAGGCGAAGGCGGTCATGGCGGCCGCGGGCGTGACGGTGCGGCCGGCATGATCCAGCTGCTCCGTGCGCCGTTCACGCTGATCGACGGTGGCCTCAGCACTGCGCTCGAAGAGCTCGGCGAGCAGCCCCAGGGCCTGCTCTGGACCGCCGCTGCGCTGCTCGATCGTCCCGAGCTCATCACCGCGGCGCACCGCCGCTACGTGGAGGCGGGCGCCGACGTGGTCATCACGTCGAGCTACCAGGCCAGTGAGCCCGGCTTCGTGGCGGCAGGGCTGTCGGTGGCCGACGCCCGTCGTGTGCTGGCCACCACCACCGACGTGGCCCGTGCGTCGGGCGCAGCGATGGTGGCGTCGTCGGTGGGGCCGTACGGCGCCTACCTGGCGAACGGCAGCGAGTACCGCGGCGACTACGACACCCCGTGGCACGACGTCCGTGCGTTCCACCGGGCCCGCCTCGAGGTGCTGGTCGACACCGGCCCCGACCTGTTCGCCATCGAGACCATCCCGTTGCTCGCCGAGGCCGAGATCGTGGTCGAGGAACTGCGCCGCCTCACCGACGCGCCGGCGTGGCTGACGTTCTCCTGCACCGATGGCACGCACACGTGTGGTGGCGATCTGTTCGCCGAGGCCGCCGCTCGCATCGCTCCGGCCGTGCAGGCCGTGGGCGTGAACTGCACGGCGCCTGTCTTCGTCGCGTCGCTCCTGCGTTCGGCCACCGTCGACGTGCCGTTCGTGGTGTACCCCAACCACGGGGCCGCATGGGACGCCGAGCACAAGTGCTGGATCGGCCCCACCGGTGGCGCCGAACTGCCCGGCCTGGTGCCCACCTGGCTCGAGGCGGGCGCCCGCCTCATCGGCGGCTGCTGCGGTGTGGGCAGCGAGGGCATCCGCGCGCTCGACGCGCTTCGACACGCCGCTTGATGCGTGCTCACCGGCAGGGCGTTATGGTGCCGGGCATGGCAAAGATGCAGTACCGACGTCTCGGTCGGAGTGGGTTGCAGGTGTCCGTCCTCTCGTTCGGCAGCTGGGTGTCGTTCGACAACCAGATGAAGGACGACCTCGCCGCCGAGTGCATGCAGACGGCGTTCGACGCCGGCTGCAACTTCTTCGACA